>ERZ869909.7-NODE-7-length-328312-cov-8.986360_pt1 | contig 328312 bp, 272 predicted proteins | sample MGYA00520892_ERZ869909 | MGnify/ENA primary metagenome ERZ869909 (study PRJEB32215, sample SAMEA104723947) | bioreactor metagenome | biome: bioreactor; feature: anaerobic bioreactor; material: water | place: China | collected 2015-03-12 ... | reverse complement strand
CCCGGTTGTTTTAATGTATTATCCTGCCTGAAGGAAATTTCAGTTCCCTTTACGAATAACTTGTCCGATACACCAGTTTGTAAACCACAGGATAGATAAGGCATGCCATACAAAAACCAAGGAAAGCCTCCAGGAAGGAGAAAGTAGCAAGAATCACTGTCAGGATCAGGGCAGTTTGTGTAAATCCTGCCAGAGAGAAGATCAGGATGCCCGACGAAAACACCAGGCCAATCCTGGCGGCAAAAATTTTGGGGCCTGCATTGGTGAGCTTTTTTCCCTGCGGGTAAAGTTGCATTACCAGGCGCCCCAGTTGAGCAAACGGGCTGTAAGATGAGCGGTCGGATGCCCGCAAAAGAAAATCAATGCTAAGAATTGCCGGAAGCAAAACCCAGCCGGTCAGGAAAAAGCCAATAAGCATCAGCAAGGTGATCAAAGCAACCCAGCGACTCAGGCTGCCGGGTATCTTTTTGGGGGAGATAGGGCAAAGAGCATTCATACATTTCAGAGATTAACTTGTAACATCATTTTTTTACCAATAAACTTTACCTGAATTTACAAATAAAAAGTGATGATTAATCCAGTGAAATGTTTTTTTAACAAATTAAAAATATCGACTAAAAAAATTAACATGATGATTTGCTGCCGGACGGAGGCAAACAAATACCCCTGAATGGGCTAAGAAGCTGGCGGGTGCTGGGTGCTATCTGTGGCCAAAGATGCTGCTTCCAACCCGCACCATGGTGCTTCCTTCCTCAATGGCAATGGCAAAATCATCCGACATCCCCATGGATCTGTGGTTGAAATGGGGATCATTGGAAAAATAACCAGCCTTTAGTGTGTCAAAGATTTGCCTCAACTGTCTGAATTCACGACGGATCTGATCGGTATTATCTGTAAATGTTGCCATACACATCAATCCTCTTATCCTCACATGTTTCATCTGACGGAACTCCTGGTCCTGGAGTAAAGCCTCTGCTTCAGAAAGGTCCAGCCCAAACTTTGTGTCTTCCTCAGCAATATGTATCTGCAAAAGACAGTCGATGATCCGGTCATTTTTTCGGGCTTCCTTGTCGATGGTTTTCAGGAGTTTAAGGCTGTCCACACTGTGTATCATAGATACAAAAGGAGCAATGTATTTAACCTTGTTGGTTTGTAAGTGGCCAATCATATGCCATTGAATGTCGGGGGGCAACTCCTGGTGTTTGGGAACCATTTCCTGGGCTTTGCTTTCTCCGAAAACCCTTTGCCCGCAATGATAGAGTTCCATGATATCCTCAACAGGTTTGGTTTTGCTTACGGCCACCAGCTGCACGTGTGCAGGCAACTGGCCGGTAATTTTCTTTAAGTTCTCTGCTATAGTTCCCATATCTGTTTTTCTGTAAGTACAAAGATACGGCTCTGCTGGCACATGCCCATGAGTAGCGGGCAAAAAATGGTTTGTGTTCATCTGTTCATAATTTGATTTTTAATGGTCAGGTGGAACTCGCCAACAATATCCTGACTGCATGTTTTGCAAGGTTGAGAATTATAATCATCCGCGTGTGTGTGTCAAAATTTTTGTCGTGGCTCGTTTCATTTGCCATTACACCGGTATCTTTTAAGGATCATTTGTGCCCCACCAAGGATTAATTGCCCTGGGATAACATAAACAAACAAATAAAAAATCATTTGTGTTAAAATGAGGCAGATGTTTATCTTTGCAGCATGCAACAAATGATACTTATTCTGGATTTCGGTTCTCAGTATACTCAGCTGATAGCCAGGCGTGTAAGGGAGTTGAACGTGTATTGCGAGATTCATCCCTTTCATCATGTTCCCCAATCACTGGAGGGTGTAAAAGGAGTTATTTTATCCGGCAGCCCTTTTAGTGTGCGCGACCGCGACTGTCCGACCATCGATCTGGACATGTTTTATGGAAAACTTCCCTTGCTGGGGGTTTGCTACGGAGCTCAGTATATTGCCCAGCAGAAAGGTGGGGAGGTAAAAGCTTCCACAACCCGAGAATATGGGCGGGCCAACCTTGCTTTCGTTGAAAAGCACGAGCTTTTGCTGGATGGTGTTACCGATAACTCACAGGTGTGGATGTCGCATGCCGATACCATTACCCGTGTTCCCAAAGGTTTCAGATGCATTGCCAGTTCGCACGATGTGGAAATTGCAGCGTATAAAGACCAGCAAACAGCTACCTATGGTTTGCAGTTTCATCCGGAGGTGTATCATTCCACCGATGGTTTGGCACTGATCAAGAATTTTGTGGTGGATATATGCAAATGCCCCCAGGACTGGACTCCGGAGTCGTTTGTGAGTGCTACCGTAAAATCATTGCAGGAGCAGCTGGGTCAGGATAAAGTGGTGCTGGGGCTTTCGGGCGGAGTAGATTCTACTGTGGCCGGCGTATTGCTTCATCACGCCATTGGCAAGAAGTTGCACTGTATTTTTGTGGATAACGGACTACTGCGCAAAAATGAGTTTGAGGATGTTTTGGCATCCTATGAAAACATGGGGTTGAATGTTACGGGAGTCAGGGCAGGAGATCGTTTCCTGGATGCCTTGAAAGGTGTGAGTGAGCCCGAAGAGAAAAGAAAGATCATTGGCCGTACTTTTATTGAAGTGTTTGATGATGAAGCCCATAAGATCAGTGGTGTAAAATGGCTTGCCCAAGGCACCATTTATCCTGATGTGATTGAGTCTGTTTCTGTAAACGGACCCTCGGCCACCATTAAATCGCACCACAATGTAGGGGGGTTGCCCGACTTTATGAAGCTCAAAATTGTTGAGCCTCTGAAAAGTCTTTTTAAAGACGAGGTTCGGCGTGTGGGGGCAAGCCTGGGTATCAACCCCAACCTGCTCAACCGCCATCCCTTCCCCGGCCCTGGTTTAGGAATACGAATCCTGGGAGATATCACCGCAGAAAAAGTGCGTATCTTGCAGGAAGTGGATCATATTTACATCAAAGGATTGAGAGATTGGCACCTGTACGACCAGGTATGGCAAGCTGCAGCCATTTTGCTTCCGGTGCAAAGTGTCGGAGTGATGGGTGATGAACGCACATACGAAAATGCAGTATGCCTCAGAGCGGTTGGGTCTACCGATGGTATGACTGCCGACTGGTCGCATCTGCCTTACGATTTTCTTGCCAAAGTATCCAATGATATTATTAACAGGGTAAAGGGAGTAAACAGAGTGGTTTACGACATCAGTTCGAAACCTCCCGCAACCATCGAATGGGAATAATTTTTAGCCCTTTGGCAATATTCCCGGTCTTGCAACGTGTTTGAATAGCCCGGTATACTTTTTAGTAGCCAACCCATATTTTTGATTTTGTAAACTAAAGTCCGGTAAAGTGTTGAAGAAAAGTTTGATCGTATGCTGGATGCTGCTGGGTGTTGCCCTGCAGCATCAGGCTTTTGCACAGGAGCCTGCCCCGGTTATTAATCGCTCTACTACCATTCAGGTTGTTGATGGGAAAGAGTATTTTTTTCATGCTGTACAAAGAGGCCAGACGCTCTTTTCCATAGCCAGGGCTTATGGAGTAAGCCAGGAGGATATTTTGCAGGCCAACCCCGATATTCGTGAGTTTGGGCTTCGTTTCGATCAGCTTATCCGTATCCCGGTGCAACAACACGCAGCGCCGCGACCAGGAGTGCAAACCCAAAGTATAGAGCAAACTACTTTCGAAACCCATCAGGTAAAGCGAAGAGAAACACTCTATGGTATTTCCCGGATGTATGGCATCAGTATGGAGCAACTCCTGGAGCATAACCCCGATGCGCGCACAGGCTTAAGACCCAATATGTTGCTGAAAATACCCAGGCAAACCCTGGTACAGATCAATTTTACCGAATACAGAGTATCGCCGGGCCAGACTTTGTTTTCCATTTCCCGCGATTTTAATGTGTCTATCGATGAGTTGGAAAGGCTCAACCCGGAGCTGAAAGAGGGTTTGAAAGCCGGGCAGGTGTTGCGGATCCCCACCGATCAGGTTCCTGCACAACCCCCATTCCTGCCCGAGCCCATCACCACCGAAAGACCCCAGGAACTGGATGTACCCACCCTGGATCCCTATTGTGCCCAGCCCGATCGGAAAAGCCATTACAACGTTGCCCTGCTCATCCCTCTTTACCTGGAGAAAATGGAGGATGAAACGCTGAGCCTGTCTGACCCACGGCACCCCTCCCTGGCATATCTTGATTACTACCACGGCATAATGATCGCCCTTGATTCCATCAGGGCGATGGGTACTGATATCAGGTTGTCTGTATTTGATGTGTGCGAATCAGCCACAAAAGCACGCACTGTATTGCGCAAACCCGAAATGGCAACCATGGATCTGATCATTGGGCCTTTTTTTCCGGCTACTCTCGAAATTGCCGCGGAGTTTGCCCGTGTAAGGAACATTCCCATCGTATCTCCCCTGCATTGGGAGGATACCCAGTTGGTTCGGAGGTTTCCCAATATGTTTCAGGCTACTCCCTCCATACAGACACAGATGCGACAAATGGCATTGCATGTGGCCCGCACGCATGAAAACGACAATATCATCGTGGTACATGGTAATCAACCCGGCGTGAGGGAGCTGATTGCAGGTTTCAAGAAGTCTCTCAACGATGAACTCAACTACCGGCAATATTACCGTGATAGTGTTAATCTGTCGAAAATTGACGGATACTACCTCAATGGTGTTTATGTGGGAGAACGGCTTACCAATGTCTATGTAGTAGATAGCCTGGTTGCTGCCCGCAGAGGAGGGCGCACAGGTGCCTACCAGGATGCATTGGACCGTTATATGACCCGCGATAATGTCCCCGAACTGGTTTACGGACGAGATGGGATGACTGCCCTCAGGCCTATGCTCGACAACAACCGGAGAAATATACTGGTTACCCTTATGGGAGGGGAAGCCATCATTCCCGACTATACCCGGCAGCTAAACCAACTCAGAGACACCTTCGATATTACCATATTTGGAGTTCCCCAGTGGAGAACTTACCGGGCTATCGATTTTCGTACCATGCAAAACCTGAGGGTGCATATGTTTGCCTCCGATTTTGTGGATTACGATCTGAGGCACAACGTTGATTTTATTCGCAGGTACAGACGGGAAACTGCCAGTGAACCCACTCCCAACATGGCCTTCAGCGGCGTACAGACCGGTATGTATTTCTTCTCTGCCCTTGCCAGGTATGGTGCCCAATTCTGGAGATGTATACCCCAGATCAATGAAGCAGAGGCCCCTTCAAGTCCTGTGTGGTTCGAAAGGGCCTCCGGCAGTCAGTCGGGTTGGGAAAACCAGCATGTTTATATTATTCGTTACGAAAATTTCCGCCTTCGCAACGTCAGATAAGATCTTATCTCAAGTCGATAACATCAACATTTTCAGGAAAGTCGCTGCGACGAAAAACAAACAGATCGTCTGATAGGGTGGGGTTTACCCTAACCCTTGTCAGGGTGTAGGTATAGGTGCCGCCATGCCGGTCGTAAGCCACAGTATAAACGATCATCTGGTCGCTGGCATCCAGGGCAACCCGGTATTTGAAGAACGACTGGGGGGTATTGGGCACCAGGTCAATGATGTCTACGGTTTTGCCACGGAAGGTTTCCTGTCTTACAAATCTGCTTCTGTATTCTGTGCCAAAGTTGGCCAGTAGGGCTGTGGGGGTAAGCCCTCCCTCCATGTTTTCCACATAGTTGATGTGTATCTCATACAAGTCGTCCAGGTAGTTCCATACGGTGCGGCCATCGGAAATAAAGATATTGTCGCCCAGTGTCATACGGTATTTGTCTCCTTTGGAAAAGAGTTTTCCAGTGTATGTTTCGTTGATCTCCATGGAGGTGTTTTCCATGGTATAGGTAAATTCTGCTTCAAGGCTTCGCAGGGATTTAAGCCTGGCACTTGCCTTCTCGAGCAGTTCCTTTGCCTTTTGCTCAGCCCGGGTTTCGTGAGCGCTTTGAGAGAGTGCCATCAGCGAAGCCAGGCAAAACATTAATGTGATAGAAAAGCTTTTCTTGATCATGGGTAAGATTATTTAAGAATTTATGCGGTTGTTTTTCAAAATCTGTTCCAAAGTCATCTCATCTTTGATTTTTACTTCGCGTGCCTTGCTGCCTTCAAACGGACCCACAATGCCTGCAGCTTCCAGCTGGTCAATAATACGACCTGCACGGTTGTAGCCCAGCTTAAGTTTGCGTTGCAATAAAGATGTGGAGCCCTGTTGTGTTGCTACAATTACGCGGGCAGCATCTTCGAAGAGATCATCCCGTTCGCTGGGGTCAAAGTCTTCCAGGTCGCCACCCTCTTCGTCGGCCACCTCAGGCAGCATAAAGGCATCGGGATAGGCCCGCTGGGAGCCGATAAAATCGGTGATTCGCTCAATTTCAGGAGTGTCGATAAAAGCACACTGCAAACGCAGCAGGTCGCTTCCGGTAGACAGGAGCATATCGCCGCGGCCAATGAGCTGGTCGGCCCCACCTGTGTCAAGGATGGTGCGCGAGTCGATTTTGGAAGTTACACGGAAAGCAATCCGGGCAGGGAAGTTGGCTTTTATCATACCGGTAATGATGTTTACCGATGGGCGTTGCGTGGCAATTACCAAATGGATACCAATGGCACGTGCCAGCTGGGCCAGTCGGGCAATGGGAAGCTCAATCTCTTTTCCGGCGGTCATAATAAGGTCGGCAAACTCATCAATGATCAAAACAATGTAAGGCATGAAATGGTGCCCGTCATTGGGGTTGAGCCTGCGACTGATAAATTTGGCATTGTACTCTTTGATGTTTCGCACCTGGGCATGTTTGAGCAGGTCGTAGCGATTGTCCATCTCTACACAAAGTGAGTTGAGTGTACGCACCACCTTTCGGGTATCGGTAATGATAGCCTCTGCCGAATCGGGGAGCTTGGCAAGGTAGTGGCGTTCAATTTTTGAGAAAAGGGTTAACTCAACTTTCTTGGGGTCTACCAGTACAAACTTTACATAAGCCGGATGCTTTTTGTACAATATAGAGGCAAGGATGGCATTCAGCCCCACCGATTTACCCTGCCCTGTGGCACCGGCCATCAGCAGGTGGGGCATTTTGGTAAGGTCGGTGATAAAGGTTTCGTTGGCAATGGTTTTCCCCAGTGCTATGGGAAGGTCAAAGCCGGAATTCTTAAACTTTTCACCTCCAAGGATGCTCTTCATGGATACGATCTCGGGCTTGCTGTTGGGTACCTCAATACCGATGGTACCCCTGCCAGGTATGGGAGCAATGATACGTATGCCCAGGGCCGAAAGGCTCAGTGCGATATCGTCTTCCAGGTTACGGATCTTGGATATCCGTACACCGGCTGCAGGCACAATTTCGTAAAGGGTAACGGTAGGTCCTATGGTTGCCTTGATCTTGTCGATCTGGATAGAATAATTCCGCAGGGTATCGAGGATCTTGTTTTTATTGGCTTCCAGCTCTTCTTTGTCGACTCTGATGGTGCTGTTGCCATGGTCATCGAGCATTTCAATGGGGGGTATCTGGTAATGGGGCAGCTCGAGGGTGGGGTCATAATCGCCCAAATCGGCCAGAGGATCCACTACTCCCTGGGTGGCAGAAGGATCATCAATGGGTTGGTAATTGCTGTTGGAGATCTTGCTGTCGTCGGCAAGCTCTATCTCCAGTTCGGGCGATTGTTCTTGATGGTCAGTAGGTTGGGTAGGTTTCTTGAGGTCATTGCTCTCGGCAACATCATACTCGAAGAACTGATCGTTTTCCTGCTTCTGAGAGGCTTTAATCTTTTCAATGATGGCAGTTTCAGAATCAAGATCTTCCTCCATAACATCATCCTGCATCACCGGATCAACCAGGAGCTCACCCTGCTCTTCTTCCATTTCGTTCAGATCCTGATCCTCCTCATCGGTACTTTCTTCCTGCTCCAATTGTTGTTTTCTTCCCAGCCGTGCCAGCAAAGCATTAAAATGATGCCGGTTGAGATTAAATACAATGATAAGAAAACTCCCCATGGCAAACAGAATAATAAAGCCAGTACCGATTTTACCGAAAATACCATTGAGCCACAGATTGGTCATATACCCGAATGTGCCTCCCAGCAACAATGCTTCCCCTGAGGAAAAAACAAATCCCAGCGCCACGGAGGTCCAAAGCATGGAAAAAAAACTGTATCGGGTGGTTTTCCAGATTGGCAACAGCGAGAGTCTGGTCATGAGTTTGATACCCACCAGGAAAAACACAAGAGAAAAGACGAAGGAAGAGATTCCAAACCATTTTTTGATAAACAGGTGTGCTGTAATGGCCCCCAACCGCCCCATCATGTTTTGTGCCTGGATAGAGGTGTCGGCCAATAATTCGAAATTGAAGGTTTTTCCGTCGAATATGCTGTCGTCTGATTTCCAGTTGGCCAGGTAAGAAGAAAAGGAAAGAAAAAGGTACAAAGCAGACAACACCAGAAGCAGGCCGGCAATCTTTCGCAGGCGCTGATCTTTGAAAGACTGGAAAAACTGTTTCAGGGTAAACTCGTTGCCCTTCAGATCATCGCTTTTGCCTTTGTCGGGTTGGGCTTTGGGTTTGTAAGTGTTCTTGGGAGTGGTGCCGTTTTTTTTGCGCATCATTGGGGTCGTTACGGTTCTGAAACGCAAAATTACTAAAAGTATTGCAAAACTAAAGGTATACGATGGTTTGCTAATCCGGCAGCTGATCCTTTTTTTGTATCTTTGCACAGTTTTTTAAACTCCTCAGAATCATGGGAAGAATTATGGCCATCGATTATGGCCAGAAACGAGTCGGAATAGCTGTTACGGATGAAAGCAGAATCATTGCCAACGGACTTACCACAGTGCACGTAAAGGATGTGATGGTTTTCCTGAAAGACTATATCGCCCGCGAAAAGGTAGATTTGATTGTGGTGGGCGAGCCCCGCGATATGCAGAACAATGCTTCGGATGCAGCCCGTTTCATTGAACCTTTTGTGAAACATCTGCGCAAACAATTTCCGGAAATCACTGTTGACCGCATGGACGAACGCTTTACCTCAAGAATGGCATTTCAGACCATGATCGATGCAGGACTGGGTAAAAAGAGCAGACAGAATAAAGAACTTGTCGACTCCATCAGTGCAACCCTTATCCTTCAGTCATACATGGAGCAACTTTCCCACGAAAATGCCCGAAGGAACGAATAAAACATCTTCATTTATCATCAAGAAACTTTTAAACGATTCAAACATGATACTTCCTATTGTAGGATATGGCGATCCGGTATTGAAGAAGAAAGCCGGAGATATTGATAAAACCTATCCCAATCTCACAGAACTTATCCAAAATATGTGGGATACCATGTATAACGCCAGCGGTGTTGGTTTGGCAGCTCCACAGGTGGGTCTTTCCATACGTCTTTTTGTAATCGATGCCAGCCCCTTTGAAGATGAAGAAGAACATCTGAAAGATTTTAAAAAGGTATTCATTAATGCACAAATCCTTGAAGAAACCGGCGAAGAATGGCTGTTCAACGAAGGTTGCCTGAGTTTTCCTGATCTGAGAGAGGATGTGGCACGCAAGCCTAAAGTGCGTATCAGGTACCTTGATGAAAACTTTCAGGAGCATGAAGACGAATTCGATGGCATTGCAGCACGCATCATTCAGCATGAATACGACCATATTGACGGAGTGGTTTTCGTAGACCGTATCTCACCTCTTAAGAGAAGATTGATCCGAAACAAACTTACCAACATTATCAAAGGGGCGGTGAACCCATCCTACCGGATGCGATTTGCTCAGCGCAAGTAAATCTGTACGCTACAATCCGGTCTATCTTATCATCCATGCAGTATTTTACACATACCCTTTCCAATGGAATTCGCCTGGTGCACAAACCTGCAGATACGCTGGTGGCACATTGCGGGCTGACCATCAATGCGGGCTCACGAGATGAGTTTCCTCAGGAGCAGGGGCTGGCACACTTTATAGAGCATCTGATCTTTAAAGGTACCCACAAAAGGAAAGCCTACCACATACTCAGCCATATGGAGAATGTGGGAGGCGAGATCAATGCATACACCAGCAAGGAAGACACCTGTATCTATGCTTCCTTTATGAACATCCATTATGCCCGTTGCCTCGATCTGGTTTCCGATATTATTTTCAACTCGGTGTTTCCGGAGAAAGAGATTCTTAAAGAGAAAGATGTTGTAATTGATGAGATCAACTCTTATAAAGACAACCCCGGGGAGCAGATCTTTGATGATTTCGATGGATTGATCTTTCGCGATCATCCTTTGGGTGCCAATATTCTGGGTACTCCCAGGCATTTGCGCAAATTCTCGCGAAATCATATTTATGAGTTTCTGCAGCGAAACTATGTTACCCATGAAATGGTGATCTCCTCCGTTGGGCGTATCGACTTTGCAAAGCTGATCCGTTTGGCAGAGCGTTATTTCGGGCATATTCCGGAAAGCCGAAAGGCAAGCCCGCGAAGCAAGTTTGTGCAATATATGCCGGAAACCCGCAGTATAAAAAGGCGCAACCACCAGGTACATTGTGTTCTTGGCAATGAGGCTTATGGTGCCGACGATCACTATAAAACCGCCATGGTTTTGCTCAATAATATCCTTGGAGGACCCGGCCTCAACTCGCGACTTAATATGGCGGTTCGCGAAAAACATGGCTTTTGCTATAATATCGAAAGCCACTATCAGCCCTATTCCGATACCGGGATTTTTAGTATCTACCTGGGGACCGATCATGAAAATATCGACAAGGCCGTATCGCTGGTGATGCGCGAACTGAGCTTGTTGCGGGAGAAACGGCTGGGAAGCTTGCAGCTGAAAAGAGCCAAGCAGCAGTTGCAGGGGCAGGTGGCTATTTCTTTCGAAAGCAACCTCAATGAGATGCTTTCGCTGGGCAAAAGCGTGCTGCTTTACGATCGGATTGATACCATTGCGCAGATCAACGAAAAAATAGAAAAAGTGAGTGCCTCCGATCTGATGCATGTGGCCAATGAGATCCTGCAGCCACAGCAGCTGAGCATGCTTATGTATAAACCACGGTAGGAGGGTCGCAAAGACCATTGTCTGAATTTTTTCCAAATCCAAAAGTTTGTTTATGGAGTTTCTTCATCCTGATATAGAGAAATATGCATTAGACCATTCCAGCCACGAAAGTGCTGTTCTGGCAAAGCTGAACCGTGAAACACATGCCAAGATTCTGCGTCCGCGCATGCTTTCAGGGCCATTGCAGGGCAAGCTGCTCGAAATGATCAGTTGTATGGTGCAACCCCGGGCCATCCTGGAAATTGGTACATATACCGGCTATTCGGCCATTTGCCTGGCCCGTGGGCTTCGCCCGGGAGGAAAGCTGATTACCATCGACCACAATGAAGAACTGGAAGATTTTACACGGGAGTTTTTCAGGGAAGCAGGCTTGCAGGATACCATCGAATATATTATTGGTGAAGCAACAGAAGTGCTTCCCTCACTCAATCAGGAGTTTGACCTTGTGTTTATTGATGCCGACAAGGAGAACTATCTTTGGTACTACAATCACGTGCTTGAGTTTTTGCCCCCAGGGGGTATCATACTGGCCGATAATGTGCTTTGGAGTGGCAAAGTGTTGTCGGAGAAAGCCGCCAATGGCGATCCTGAAGCCTTGGCTCTGATCGATTTCAATGCCTGTGTACAGCAGGATAGCAGAGTGGAAAATCTTTTGCTGCCTTTTCGCGATGGATTGAGCATCATACGAAAGCTCTGATTCTATAAAGGATGCACTCCGAACTCGACCCCAAGGGTAAGGCGCGGCAGTTCGGGTATTCCTTTCTCTTCAAGGAAGATATCCGATAAGCGATAGTTGGCCTTAAATACCAGATTTCTGAAACCCACACGTGCCAGTATTCCCCATGCGTAGGCCCTGTGGTAATCCATGCCTGAGGTGCGGGTCCGGGTGGTTTCACCATCAACTGTGTTGCGGGTAATGTGCCTGAAGTTGCCATGCCACTGGGTCCAGATACCTACATCTGTAAACCTGCCTATGTAGTTTCCCCGATTGAGATCATAATTGATTCTTTTGTAAAGAGCTATGCCTGGCTGCAGAATTACAAACTTTTCGCGGTCGTGAAGAAATGTGTCGGGTACTTGCTTTTGATCGCTCTGCAGAGGGAAATAGGATAGCCGACTCAGGTAAGCCTCTCCACCCACTGAAAACATCTGGTTCAAACGGCGTTTGTATCGGATGCCATAATAATATTCCCATGAACGACCTCCAAGGATCCGGGCACCCGGGTCGGCACCCATATTGGTAACAAAACCAAATCCACTGTAAAAATGATGGAAATGGCTGCGGTTGGGGCCGAAAGATGGGATCTCATGCTCGGGAGGAACTTCCTCTGCAATAAGCACACGTTGAGCCAGAACAGGCTGACAAAGGGTTGTAAGCAAAAGCACTGAAACAAGAAGAGGAAATATTCGCATGGATAAACAAGGCATAAGGGAGAATAATCTGATTGGGGCTAAAGTTAACCGGCATGCAAATATATCAATATAAAGTTTAAACAGGCCAGAAGAAAGGCAGAAGGAGAAACACGGTAATCATTACCACCAGCGAAAGCGGAATCCCTACCCGGGTATAGTCAGAGAACCTGTAGCTGCCAGGCCCCATGATCAAAAGATTTGCGGCATGCGATACCGGGGTTATGAAGGTAGAAGATGCTGCAATGGCCAGGGCAATCATAACCGTATAGGGCGACATGTTGAAGCTGGCTGCTGTTTGCAGTGCAATGGGGGAGAGGATTACAACGATGGCCGGCGGTGGAATGGCAAGTGTGGAAAGTGAAGCCACAAGGTAAATGCCGGCAACCACACCCCATGGTCCAAGCGGGCCCACCAGTTCTATTGCAAAACTGGCTACCAGCGAAGCGGCTCCGGTTTGCTGCATGGCCAGGCCCAGCGGGAGCATCCCTGCAATGAGAAATACCGAGCGCCATTCGATAGATCGGTAAGCATCTTCCATCTTCAGGCAACCACTCAGTACCATGGCCACAACCCCAAGGATGGAAGAAATGGAAATGGGCAGCCATCCTAAAAGTACCGGTATCAGCACACCTGCCATGATGGCAAGTGCTGTAAGTGCCTTGTGAGGCCTTGAGGGCTTTTGTTGTTTCTCGGTAAGCAGCAACAGGTCTGAATCGTCGCTGAGCATCTCAATCTGTTCTCGTTTGCCATACAGCAACAAGGCTTCTCCAAACCGAAGAGGAATATTGTGCAGATTGGTGCGAAAGGCTCTGCCCTCGCGCCATATTGCAATTACATTAAGTCCGTACTTCTTGCGGAAGTTTACTTCACGCAAAGTTTTGCCTTCCAGGTTGGAACGGGGGGCAAGCACCACTTCGGTGAGTTCAAAACCCTCCATTTCAAGACTTTGTGTCTCAAGGGTTTTCTCCTCCGACAAATCAATGTGCTTCAACCCCATAACCAGTGGCAGGTCGTTGATGTTGCATTTGATGAGCAGCCGTGTTCCCGGGCCATACATTTCATATGGTAAGGGAGGGCGCAGGTGGTCGTTGTCTTCAAAAACAGCAACAATAGTAAGCCCCAGTGCACTGCCAATTTCCATTTCGGCTGTTTCTTTTCCGATAGGCATTGCACCCTCTCCAATGTCCATTACAAACAGTGCTTCCTGCAGAAAGTACTGGTTGATCAGGTTGTCGGGTGATGCTTTCTGCAATTGTGAGATGCTGCCTTCCTTTTCGAAAATGGCCAGCTGGGCTATGTCGCCCTGCAACAAAAGTGTATCATCGGTACGAAAGCGATATTCACGCAAACGCGAACGGCGCACTTTGCCCTGGTGTTTTACCGCAAGCAGATTGATGTTTAATCTGTTGGTAAAGTCTTTCTCCAGCAGGTTGGTGCCCGGCAAAGAAGAACCGGCTGCCACTACAGCCTCGTAGATTCCCAGATCCTTTTGAAGGATCTTCCGGATCCCCGGCATGTCTTTTTTTACAGGTAAAAGGATTTGCCATTTCTTCATGGCTTTTACATCGTCGATCCTTCCCAGAACGAAAAGTTTATCGTTGGGCTCCAGGCGCAGCTCCGGCGATGGATTGGGCAGAATGGTATCCTGGCGCACAATGGAAAGCACGTTGAGGCCAAGGGCAGCCCTGAGCCTGCTTTGGGCAAGGGTTTTGCCTACCAGGTGCGATTGGGCAGAAATCTTCAGGAAAAAGGCTCTCTCCTCCAATGCATACGAAACCGGGATATCCTCACCGGTTCTTCTGCTCTGGCGCAGCGTATCGCGAAAAGGAAGCAGGTGCCGGCCAGCCAGTGCCATAAACACAATTCCTGCCAGGGTTGCTCCCGCACCCACCGGGGTAAAGTCGAAAAGACGCAAGGGGCGGTATCCTTCACTCTCCAGGGCAGCACTGATGAGCAGATTGGGAGGGGTGCCGATAAGGGTGTTGAAGCCCCCCAGGTGGCAACCAAAAACCAGCGGAATGAGTAAACGCGAAGGTGCCTTGCCGGTAGAGCGGGCAAGATCCATTACAACGGGCAGCATCAGTGTGGCAACCCCAATATTGTTAATGAAACTTGAGAAAACAGAAGCGGTAATCATGATCACCACAATCATTTTCAACTCATTATCGCCCGTAAGGGCCAGAAAATGCCGGCTGATCATCCGGGCAACACCTGTTTGGAAAAGTGCAGCACTCAGGATAAACATACTCCAGATGGTTATTACGGCAGGATTGCTGAAACCCGACAATGCGTCTGCCGGGGTTAGAATACCCGTAACTGCCAAACTGCCCATTACCAGAAGAGCTGTAATATCCATCCGGATCCATCCGGTGAGGAATAGCACCAGTGCTGTCAGCAAAATAAAAAAAACCAGGAATATGCTCAGGGTCATGATCGTGAGAACTGAAAAAACTAACTCGTGTGGCAGTGCTGGCAAAATCAGTACGAATATAGGCAATTATGTGAATTTATGCGCGTGGCAAGAGTATTAATGACTTAGCTATTTGCAATGGGTTGGCTTTGTGTTGAGAAAAAATTCGTAGGTTTGTGCTGAAACAAGGTTTGGAAAACCATTTTTTTTAACGCCAAAATCAATATTAACACTATGTGTGGGATTGTTTGTGTCTTTGATATAAGAAGACAAGGGGAAGAATTGCGTTCCCAGGTACTTGAAATGTCAAAGAAAGTTCGTCATCGCGGCCCCGACTGGAGCGGGTTGTACAGCTGCGAAAAAGCTATTCTGGCGCATGAGCGCCTTTCCATTGTAGATCCGGGATCCGGGGGGCAACCCCTGTTGAGTAAAGACAAAAACCTCATTCTGTCTGTAAACGGAGAGATTTATAATCATTTATCCATTCGCGAACGCCTGGCCGATCGCTATGCTTTCCAGACAGGTTCCGATTGCGAAGTGATCCTGGCTCTTTACCAGGAGCATGGACCAGACTTCCTGGAAGAGATGAATGGTATTTTCGGATTTGCCCTCTACGACAAGCAGAATAATACCTGGATGGTTGCACGCGACCACATCGGCATCATTCCGTTGTATATGGGCTGGGATCAGTTTGGTCAGTTTTGGGTGAGTTCAGAACTTAAAGCCCTGGAAGGGGTTTGTACCACTATCCGTGAATTCCCCCCAGGACATTGCCTGGTGTCGGGCTGGGAAAAACCACGCCCCTGGTACCAGCGCGATTGGATGGATTACGAAAATGTTAAGGATAATACCACAGATATTGCAGCCTTACGCAAGGCACTGGAGGATGCGGTGCACCGCCAGTTGATGTCGGATGTGCCCTATGGTGTCCTTTTGTCGGGAGGCCTCGATTCTTCCATTATCTCAGCCATTGCTCGCAAATATGCCTCCCGGCGGATTGAAAGCCGCGACACCCAGGAAGCCTGGTGGCCTCAGCTTCACTCTTTTGTAATTGGCATAGAAGGATCGCCCGATCTGGAAGCAGCTCGTAAAGTGGCCCATCATATCGGATCGGTGCATCATGAAATAAAATACACCCTGCAGGAAGGGCTCGATGCCATCCGCGATGTAATCTACCACCTGGAAACCTACGATGTTACCACTGTAAGGGCCTCCACGCCCATGTACCTGATGGCACGTGTGATCAAATCCATGGGTATCAAGATGGTACTTACCGGTGAGGGAGCCGATGAGATCTTCGGAGGATACCTTTATTTTCATAAAGCACCGGATGCCAAGGCATTGCATGAGGAGACCCTTCGTAAAGTAAGCAAGCTCCATCTTTATGATTGTTTGAGGGCCAACAAATCGCTGGCAGCCTGGGGAGTGGAGGGTCGTGTGCCCTTCCTCGACAAAGAGTTTATTGATGTGGCCATGCGTATCAACCCACAGGATAAGCTGGCCCGCAATGGCAGAATGGAGAAATGGGTTCTGCGCAAAGCCTTCGAAGACTATCTGCCAGAGAGTGTAACCTGGCGGCAGAAAGAACAATTCTCCGATGGAGTAGGCTACAGCTGGATTGACACTCTCAAGCAGCTTGCCCAGGACAAAATCAGTGATGAGCAGATGCAGAATGCCCGCTGGCGGTTTCCTGTCAACACGCCCATGTCGAAAGAGGAGTATATGTATCGGGAGATCTTCAGTGAGCACTTCCCCTCTGCTGAAGCAGCAGCTTGTGTGCCTTCTGTGCCCTCCATAGCATGCAGCACTGCCGAAGCCCTGGCATGGGATGAATCTTTCCGCAACAATGCCGACCCATCAGGGCGTGCCGTGGGCGATATTCATGAAAGCAGGAAAGAGAATGTAGCCTGACACACAGGAGCTACAACTCCAATACCCGGTGATAGCCCCGGTAAAAGAAATGCAATTGCTGGCCTGCAGGAAAGTTTCGCCTGTGAAGGGTCAGCAATTCTTTTTCTGTAGTATCCAGAACAAAATAGTTTGTAATGCGGCCATTGGCCTCCTGGATATGATAATAAAAGTATCGCTCAAACCAGCCACAACCATAATCAAACAAGTAATCGTCGTTGATAACGATCCTGATCTGATCAGAGGATTCTATTATTTTGAAAGTGGGCTCGGCGTAATTCTCTGTTTCCAGAGTATCGGCCAAAAACCACGATGCCTGTGGGATTCCGAAACCGTGGGCATAATCATAATACGGATACAAAGAAGCACTGCTGATGATTGCCTTTCGAACCTGGTTGTTGGTCCAATGGGGGTGCATCTGCATTACGCATGCTGCAAATCCGGCTACCAGGGGGCTTGAAAAGGAGGTTCCCGATGGTGTAGACATTCCTCTGGCTGTAGCAGCCCACACGGTGCCTTGTGCCGTTACTTCGGGTTTTATTCTGTTGTCGGCGGTGGGGCCAGGAGAAGAGAAAGGCGCCCGCAGCATGGTGAGCGGATCAAGCGCGCCTACAGTAAGGACCCAGGGCGAGTCGGCAGGTGAGGCAATTACATTCCAGAAATCATTTTGCCCGTCGTTACCGGCAGAGCTTACCACCAGGATGCCCATCTGATGGGCTTTTTGTGCCGCACGTGAAATGAGTGTGGTATTGCCATCCATCTGTTCGGGAAAATACCGGTGGTAGGAGTATCCCAATGAAGAGTTGATGATGTGTGCTCCATTGCGTTCGGCCCATTCGGCAGCTGCCAGCCAGTATTTTTCCTCAAAAAGAACCTCCCTGCGGATTTCGGTACGTGCCAGCAGGAAATTTGCACCTGTTGCCAGTCCCAAAGGTCCCTGATTAATGATCCCACCTACCACCGACATAACGGAGGTGCCATGGGTGTGGAAATCGAATACGTTGGGCCGGTCGAGATGAAAATCCCAGCTGGCCTTTATTCGTCCTTCCCTTACAATATGCTGAAATGCTCTGTGGCTGTCAACACCTCTGAAACCCCCATCGAAAATGGCAATGTTGATTCCGCTTCCATCTATGCCGGCTTTGTGAAAGTGCTCCCCTCCCAGGTGGCGCAATTGTGTCTCGAGCAATTTCGGGCCATCGGGTTCTGCCATCAGGTTTTGTAATGATGCGGTGAGGGCAAGTGGCGGGGCAGCAGGTTCAACAGAAATCACAAAATCCAGGGCGGCGATCTGCCTGATCATCTCCGTATCGGCATAAGTGTATACTGCATTAAACCATCGCGATACCACACAAAGGCTATCGGCCAAAAGGGCCACCTGAGCAAGGTACTCCTGGTGTACGGGTAAATCTTCAAAGCTCACTGCCGGAAAACCATGGCGTGCTCTGCGCAACAATGCATCAGGGTGCAGGTAATCGGGCGGAAGCTCAGCGGTTATGTCTTTATCCCGGAAAAAAACCCACCATTCGCGGATACCCTCCTGGTAAACCCCAGCAGAGGATGCGGGGGCCGTGTAGGAAGCCTGCAGAAAAATAACGATGAGAGCAAAGTGTCGGATCAATTGCTTTGACAGCATACTATGCGATGTATTAATACTGGTGAGACGAGAGTGTTTGAATATGTTGGGCAATTTCTTCCATCAGCCATAATGGAGTAGAGGTTGCCCCGCAAATACCTGCCCGGGTTGCCCCGTTGAACCACTTTTTTTGTATATCCTCCTTGCCCGAAACGAAAAAGGATAAAGGGTTGTTTTCCTGGCATATGCCGAAAAGGTAGCGTCCGTTGGAGCTGTCTTTTCCGCTTACAAAAATTACCACATCGTGCTGTCTGGCAAATTGGGCCAGGTGCGGGCCCCGGTTGGCTACTTGCCCGCAGATAGAGTTACGGCTTTTCAGTAAGCCAGAATGCCCGCATTGGTGTTCGGCCATCTTTTCACGGATCAGCGAGATGAGTTGCTGGTATTTTTCCTTGTTTTGGGTGGTTTGACTGTACAGGTAGATGGGGCGTGAGAAATCGATCTTGTCAAGGTTGTTGAAATCGCTGTCAATCACAATGGCCTGGTTTTCGGTTTGTCCGGCAAGGCCAATCACTTCGGCATGGCCTTCCTTGCCGAATATTACTACCTGTCCCTGGTTCATACCGGCTTCCTGGTAAGATTCCCTGATCCTGTTTTGCAGTTTGAGTACCACAGGGCATGAAGCATCAATGATATCGATTTTGTTCTGTCGGGCCAGCTCATAGGTTTCGGGGGGTTCTCCGTGAGCCCTTATCAATACCCTGGTGTTGAAAAGTTGTTTCATGTCCTGGTGGTTGATCACCACCATGCCCAGCTTGTTGAGGCGCTCTACTTCGTGATTGTTGTGAACAATATGTCCCAGGCAAAACAAACTTCCGTGGTTTTTGAGTTGTTCTTCGGCAATTTCAATGGCTTTGAGCACCCCGAAACAAAAACCTGAGCGTTTGTCTATATTGATCTCCATGAGAAAAAAGCTTTACCGTATACTGGGTAGTTCGGAGGTTCTGTAAAAAAGCCTGTCGAGCTGGGTGGTAATAGAGAAATGGTTGGGGGCTCCTGCCAGGTGATAGTTCGACCTTCCGTAGTGAAACATAAAATGAGATACCCTAACGCCCACACCCCAGCTCAGTCCAACGGTTGATAAACGGCTGTCTACACCCATCTCCTTGCGGCGACGATAGTTGTAACCAATGCCGGCTACGAAGTTTGGGGAGGGAACGAATTCAAACCCCACAATGGCATGGCGAAGGAGTTTATCGCCAATTTCGGCCATCCTTTCCTGTGCTGTTTGTTCTGTGGTTTCTTCAATGCCAAAAAACCGGCCTGTGCCAATGGGATCTTCATAGGTAAGATCGTAGGTCTGAAGATTGTGTGTAACCAGTGAAAACCGCAGGGGAGCATTGGTAAGTTTTTTGGAAACTCCTAGAACCACTTCAAAGGGGAGGTTCTCTCGCTGGTTGTTGTAGGTGGTAATCTGGCGACCCATATTTCGAAACACCAGGCTGGCTGCCAGCAGTCGTTCTTCATCGGTATAAGCAATTGAAACGTCTGTGGCCAGGCCAAAAGAGCTGTACTGTTCAAGCGAGGAACTGATGGCTTTGATGTTGGCACCGATGCTGAGTTTTTCCGAGAGGGGCCGTCCCCAGCCCAGGCTTACAGCGTAATCTGCAGCATTGAAATCGTTGAAGCTGTTGCCAAATTCATCGGTGTGGGAGAAAATGCCATAGTTTACGTATTGTATGGCAAGGGAGAGTGTGCCCAATCTTTCGAAGTGCGATGCGAAAGCAGCGGTGCCATAGCTGATATCACCAAAATAGTCAACGAAATTCAACGAAAGCTGGTTGGCAGTTTCTTCTTTGAGCAGAGAGGGGTAATAAAGTGCCATGCCCAGGTCGTTGTCGGTAAAAGGGGCGGGGTACCCTCCCAGGGCAGTAACCCTTGCCGTTGCCGGAAGATTGATAAACTCGTACACCCTGCCACTCTGAGCACCTGCATGTAAAGCTGCAATGAGGAGCCCGGCAAAAAAGGTGGCAGAAAGGTGAAGTTTAGGTAAAAAAGATTGTTGCATGCAAAAAGATTTTAGGGAGATCTGCAAAGATCCATTACCTGGCACAATAATGCCGTGGCAAATATACAACCTATGCATCGGATAAAACGCAAAGGCCAATGAAATATTGCAAAATCAAGGGCTGGCATTCATTGTCAAGGAAACCCCGCAGTGCTTTTAAAAGTTCAGGCCAGCAGTGTATCGCTGTTCATGAGTACCCTGGTGCGGTGTGTAAGGACAGGCAGAGGCGACAGATTTATGGTTTGCTGTGCATAGGTACCCATATGAAGGTTTTGGGAAGAAAACTCCTGTTCCGACATAATGGAGATGAGATCTGCATTGCGCTTGATGGCATAATCGACAGTGGCCTGTGCAATATTATCGCAAGTTAGTTTTTCGTTGATATACCTCAGGCCGGAGTCTGCCACCAGGCTCAGTGCCTCCCGGGTATTGAGCTCCACTCTTTCTTCAATGTTTTTAATTTTAGAACTGTAGAGCGATAATATATTGATCTGAGCTTTGAATATCCTGGCCAGCTCTATGGTGTAAGGGATCTTTTGAATGGTTTCGAAGGTGCTGTCCAGGGGGACCACAATTTTTTCCACGGCCTTGGGCGAAGGTTTGTAGTTCTTTTTTACGATCAAAACCGGTTTGAGAGAGTGTGCGATGATTTTCACAGCATTGTTTCCGATCCACTGCTCTTCGTATCCCGACATGCCATGGGCACCGGCCACAATCAGTTGTGCATCGGTATATTTGGCCTGGTTGCTGATCTCCTCCCATATTTTTCCATGTAAAACCCGGTAGGTGATCTTCCCTTTAAGGGAATCCTGGTGTTTTTCGCAGAGTTTTTTAAAGGCTTTTTCAATGCTTATGGGCTCTCCCTTGCTTCCTTCGGGCAAAATAGTATGGATATCCCGTTTCTTTTTTACATAAACCAGCTTAATGTCGCAATCTGCCACGGCAGCAAGCTTTACTGCATATTCAAATGCATGCATGGATGACCTGGAGAAATCTATCCCCGTAACAATTTCTCTCATAGTTGGGTGGTTTTGTGGGTTTCTGCTATAAAAGTAATGAAAACATCTTGTAAAAAGAAGGTTTTTTTTGACGGACCTTCCTCAGGATCAATTTTCTCTGCAGGGGGCTACTGCTGTTAAAAAGCGATATTATTTGCCCTAAAAACCAAAGCTTTTGTTAATTTTGCAGCCGAAAAACCTATCTTTATCCTAATCTAAACCGGGAGATATACGTGAATCGATTTCATATCCTTCTCATCGCCGTGCTATTGTTGTCCTCCTGCCAGGTGCTCAATCCTGAGCGTATGCTTCGTACACCTCGCGATTTTCAGTTTGCTGAGCCCGAGATTGCAGAGGAAGCGGAGGAATACCGGCTGGCTCCCAACGACGAGTTGTTTTTCCGGCTCTATACCAATGATGGAGAAAGACTGGTTGATCCCATCAGCCCGCTTACCCAGCAACAACTCCGGGGCGAAAACACTTACCTGATCGAGTTCGATGGTATGGTAAAGATACCTGTACTTGGGCGTGTGCCCCTGGCCGGGATGACCCTCCGGGAGGCAGAGCGCTTTCTTGAAGGAGAATTTGCGCGTTATTACAACCGACCTTTTGTGCAGCTGCGTGTTACCAACAACCGGGTTATTGTTTTCCCCGGCGGACGTGGTGGCACATCCATGGTAGTATACCTTGAAAATACCAACACCAATTTGTTTGAAGCCCTGGCTAAAGCAGGAGGTATTGCCGATGGACGCGCCAGCCGTGTAAAAGTGATAAGGGGAGATCTGCAAAATCCTCAGGTCTTTCTTATTGATCTTTCCACCCTGGAGGGAGTGCGCAAAGCAGATATGCTGCTGCAAGCCAATGATATCATTTATGTGGAGCCTCGCGAAAGGGTGCCACAACGAATCATCGAAAACATAGGGCCTTATCTTACCCTGCTCTCAACCGCTCTAATTGTCTATTCATTGTTCAAATAACCAATGACAAATCCTTCGGTAAAAAAAATATCGTCTATCAACGACGAACTGGATATCAAACTGTTTCTTTACATCTCCAAAAAGAACATTTTGTTTCCGGTGGTATTTGTCCTGATAGCACTTACCGGAGCCTGGCTTTATCTACGCTATACTCCACCCATATACCAAACTTCTGCCATTATACAACTTGGAGGCGATGGGCAGGCATCGCGGATCCTTCCTACTGCCAACATATATGAAGACGATCTGGCCAAGCAGATCGAACTGATGCGCTCCACGGTATTTCTGCAAAGGGCTTTGTCAAGGCTGCCGCTGGAGATAAGCTATTTTGCCCGAGGACGTGTACTTAATACCGAACTCTATCGAAATGCTCCATTTACCGTGGATGCCATTGTAAAAGACCCCTCCATCTTTGGCGTACCTGTTTATGTGGATTTTCTTGGCCAGGATAAAATTCAGCTTAGCTTTACCCTAAAGGGGCAATTGATCAAACGCGAAGTGCATGTGAATGGTCGCAACAACCTGCCTGAAATGAACATCCTGATTGATGTGCATAATTTTGGGATGATCAGAGAGCAGGAGAACCTGTTTAGCCGAAACTCTTATTTCTTTATTATAAACAATCCGGAAACTCTCACAGGTGCTTACAGCCGCGATATCAAAATCAACGTGCTCAATGCTGCTGCCAAAACCATACAGATTAGCTTTCAGGGTACCAATGCGCAAAAAGCATCTGATATTGTGAATATCATTGCCGAAGAGTTCAGTATATACGACCTGGAGAAAAAGGCAGAGAGTGCCAACAATATTCTGGATTTTATCGATCGGCAGCTGGATCTGTTGTTCGATAAATTGTCGGATTCTGAGATCGAACTTGACGCATTTCGAAAGGAACATGGTATTGACGAGATTACACTGACCCCATTGCCCACCCTTCAGGGGCGTATTGCCGATTTCGAAAACCAGATTGTGATGCTGGAAATGGAGAAAAGTATTTTTGATGAAATCGAGAAAAGCTTGCAGAATGATGGTGAAATAGATGTCTTCAGGTTGATAGCCATCCTTGCCGGCAGCGAATTTCGTGGCAATATTTCCAATATGTTGCTGGCCTTGCAGGAACAGTTGCTCGAACGCGAAAAGCTTTTGTATGAGGTTACGCCTGGCAGCCCTCAGGTGGTTAATCTGAATTTTCAGATTGATATCCAGAGGCGTATGTTGCTGGAGAGCATCAATACACTCAAACGAAACCTTGAGGGGCGTATTGCAGATCTTAACCAGCGCATAAACAGCTACGAGAAGCATCTTTTTAACCAGACCGGACGCTACAGCCTTATCGAATACAGCATGTTGCAGCGGGTGCACTCCATCAATGAACGTTTCTACAATCAGCTTGTCGAAAAGAAAGCCGAATATAGTATTTCCAAAGCAGGATATGTTTCACAGAGTGTTATCCTGGAGCGTTCGCGCACTCCAGGACGGCCCATCTCGCCTAAGCCCCGCAGTATATACGCAAGCAGCTTGCTGGCTGCACTTTTTCTTGGTTTGGGTGTGTTTCTGCTTAAGTACTTGTTCTACAACGAAATACCATCGTTGCACGACATCCTTAAGTATACCCAGGCACCGGTAATTGGTGTTATCCCCAAATACAAAAGTGAAATTCCTCCCAACCAGTTGCTGGTGCTGAAAAAACCCAAGTCGCTTATTGCAGAAGCTCTGCGCGCCATCCGCACCAACCTGCAGTTTATCAACAACGATCCGGGGCCCAAGCTTGTGGCTGTTACCTCTACCATTTCGGGCGAAGGGAAAACCTTTTTTGCCATGAACCTTGCGGGTATCCTGGCATTCAGCGACAAAAAGGTGATTGTGATAGACCTTGATATGCGCAAACCCAAGATTCACCTGGGATTCAATGTGGATAACATAAAAGGGGTAAGTACCATCCTGTCTAATATCGACCAGATTGATGATTGTATCCAGCCCTCCAAGGTAAAGAATCTTGAATTCATTACAGCCGGACCGGTGCCGCCCAACCCTTCAGAATTGATCCTTACTCCGCGAATGACCGAGATGATCGATTACCTGAAGAGCAGGTACGATTATGTGATCGTGGATAACCCGCCGGTAGGGATTGTTACCGATGGGATGCAGAGTATCCTGATGTCCGATTACCCCATCTATATCTTCAAAGCCAATTATTCGAAGCGGATGTTTATACAGAACGTAAACAGGCTTATCAGCGAAAGCCATATCAAAAAGCTTTCGGTTGTGCTCAATTCGGTGGATAAGGAGTACTCAAGTTATGGCTACGATAAGGGCTATTCCTATGGATATTACTATGGAGGCTATGGTTCGGGGTATGGCTATTACGATGACCAGTCCATTGTGATTAAAAAAGGTTTTTGGAAACGTATTCTGACTTTTTGGAAATAAATTGTTTTAAATGGAACTTATTGCCACAGGATTTGAAGGATTGTTTGTAATACAACCCAGGATTTTCAGAGACGAGAGAGGCTATTTCTTTGAATCGTGGAATAAAGATCAGTTTGCCAGCCATGGGTTGTTTCTGGATTTTGTGCAGGACAATCAATCCATGTCAACAGCAGGTGTTCTGAGGGGCTTGCACTTTCAGCACAAGCCCTGGGAACAGGGTAAGCTGGTAAGGGTTCTGCAGGGTGCCGTGCTCGATGTGGTGGTAGACCTGCGAAAAGACCAACCCACCTTTGGGCAGCATTTCAAACTTCATATGAATGCACAGGATCACACCATGCTTTGGATCCCCCCAGGATTTGCACATGGTTTTCTTACCCTGGAGGATCAAACCATTTTTGTTTACAAATGTACTAAGGCCTATAACAGAGATGCTGAAGGATCCATTGCCTGGAATGATCCCGATCTGGCCATCGACTGGGGGTACACAAACCCCATGGTTTCTGATAAGGATAGTAAGGCCATGTTGTTCAAAACGTTTGTAAGCCCTTTTTAATAACTATTTTTTGGATTTTCTATGACAGAGAGCTACCCTATTGTATACAGTATCTTTTTTGTGGCTGCGTTGATTTTTTCGCTCATCATCAACCGGTTTCTGCTCAAATTTGCCAAAACACTGGGTATACGGAATACATCCGAAACCATCATACGCTGGAGCTCAACCTCCAAACCTGCTTTGGGGGGCATTTCCTTTTATATTATTTTCCTGTTCTCCATCATCCTGATCTCGTTTCTGGGGCCTGAAAAAGCTGGTTTCTTCAACCTTCAGACACTTGGAATACTCGCAGTGGTTACCATTGGCTTTTTGCTGGGCCTATTCGACGATGCTTATAATACCCATCCATGGATCAAGTTTTTCAGCCAGTTTGCCTGTGGTGCTATTTTGATTGTAAGTGGTACTTATATCAATATTTTTTACAGCGATGCACTCAATTACGCCCTTACTCTTTTCTGGGTGGTGGGCATGATGAACAGTATCAATATGCTCGACAATATGGATGCTATCACCAGTGTGGTTTCGCTGGGTATTCTGGTCAGTATTCTGGTGGGTATGCTTTTGCGTGCAGATATGTCGAACCCCCTTACCATTATTGTAATTGGTGGTATAGCTGCCTTGTCAGGATTTCTGTTTTACAACTGGAACCCCTCCAAAATGTATATGGGCGATACCGGCAGCCAATTCCTTGGGGTGCTGCTGGCTGCCCTTGCCATCAACTGCCTTTGGAATGGCAAAGGGATTGTGGCAGAGGCGCCTGCGTGGATGCGGTTTTTTGCAGTGGCTACCCTTTTTGCCCTGCCTATTATCGATACCACAACAGTATCTGTAAAACGTATCATGCGCGGTAAATCGCCCTTTGTGGGTGGTCGCGACCATACCACCCATCATCTGGGATACCTGGGGTTGAGCGATAAAAATGTAGCATGGGTATTTGTTGCTGTTTCTGTTGTTTCCGGCGCACTTACAGTGTATCTGACCAATTTTGTCAATACATGGACTACGCTCCATACCATGGGCTATGGTTTGTATTTCGTTTTGCTTTTCCTGGTGTTGTTTATCATTGCCAATTTCAACAAGGATAAAAACTAAACCGGGTTTTGCCTAAAACCTTACACCCGTGATGAGGTTTATGGAAATATCCCCCTGGGCCGGAAATGCAACTTCGAAACCCAAAGACAAAGGGGCGAAAAATCTGAACAAATGCAAATCGGCAGTAAGCCCATATCCCACTGAACTGAGAGTTTCCGCGAGATCTTGCTGAGGGTTGTTTGGGTTTGGGAAACGGGTTGCCAGTGCATAGTCTGCAAACAGGTGTCCTCTTAACCTTTTCAGATATAGCACCGGAGGAATGCTGAGATCTGCGTACCAGAAAGGCAAAACATAATCGATGGTAAATGCCTTTAGCTCTTCATGGTTTTGCAGAGTATATCCGCGTGGATAGGCCACTGCGCTTCCCCAATTGTATCTGATGGTGTTTTGCTTGTAGTTTCCTGCTGTCCTTTTCTGGTATGCGGCCGACAGACGCAGGCCTTCATGGCGGGTGGGCATAGGCATGAAGAGAATACCACGTGCGGCAAAAACACTTCCCATGTTGTAAGTGCCCAGCGGACTGTGTCTGTAGCTTATGTCGAGGATCTGAGCTGAGCGCGGGTAGATGTCGCGAGCTACACTTCGCCTTTGTCTGAAGGTAAGCAAGCGGTATTCCTGCATGTAATAGGTCTGGTTTTCCAGTTCAAAATAACGGTTGGGGCTTACCATGATCCTGTCTGGTGTGTGGCGGTTGTTGCCGGCCCGGTTAATGCCAATTCGCACCCAGGGCGTAATGCCGAAAAAGTATTCATGTCGTTGAAAACGAAGGGGAACAGATGCAGAAAGGCGCACATTGTTTTGTCCGTAGAGGAAACTTCGTACACTTTGCACCCCGGAATCCTCATATACATAAAAAGCTCTTTCACTGCCGTTTTCGGCCAGGAAATCCAAAACCGGATACCAGCCCTGGTAGGAATAAACTATGCTTGTTTTACCGGTTTGTTGCTCTCTGTCCCACAAATAGCCCAGGGTAGCAAATGAGGTGCTGAGCATGTTCTGAAACTGCACCGAAGCACCCAGGTCGGCAGTTTGCCCAAAGGCATCAACATAGGCCGGAGCCCAGCTATGCAAATGAAAGAGGTTTCTGCGCTTGTCGTAGGGCTCAATCTGATGCTCACGCCTGGGGATGTTGTCGCGGGCAATGATAGCTTTTTCCTGTTGTGCCAGCTGCCGGTGAAAACCAACGGAATAGTCTTGCAATTGGCTTTGGGGTTCAGGCATCAAATTGTCCATAAGGCTGGCCTGTATGTCATATCCTTTGGCTGTGTAGGAAGAAAAGGCTATGGCGTGCCCTGAAGGGCTTAAGCTGCCATTGACTGCGCCAAAGGGTGCTGAAACGATCAGCTCAACCTGATTGCTTTCCGGATTTATACGGTAAATGTTGTCGGTGCCGGTCCAGGTGCCATTGAAAACCAGGGTCTGACCATGGAAGCGGGGTGCCGCAATTTCCTGGTGGGTGGAGGGGAGCAGGGTGGCTACAGAAGAATGCTCAAGGTTTAGCAAGTCAATGCGTTTGCCTTGTTCGTTAAGGGCAATCATTACCACATGTTCACCATCAGGGTGCCAGCTGGGCTGCATGATGAAATCGTTGCCGGGGTAGGCAAAACTGTATTGTTCTGCGCCGGTATGGGCATCAAGGATAACCAGGCTGTAACGGCTCTGCGGGTTGGTTTGCACGGCGGCGATCCGCTCACCGTCGGGGGACAGGGCAGGGGCGAAATAGCTGCCTTGCCGTGTGATTATTCTCCGTCTTCCCCTTTCAAGATCATACACCACGATATTGGCAAAATTGCGATGCTCCCACCGAGGGTCGGGAGAGGGTTGGCTCCATACAAGCCTGCCGGCAGCATAATGAAATCCGTAAGGGAAAAATCCTCCGGGAGCAAAAAGGGTTTCCTCAACACCGCCGGCATGAATTTTTACCACATGGGGAATATCGCGCAAGCCGGTGCGCAGGGCAATGACAGTACTGTCGTTGATCCACCAGGGGTGATGGTAGCTGGTGTAAAGTTTATTGTTGCGGTTGAGCCTTTGTGCGGGGGTGTAGATTTGAGAGCTCATCTGAACTTTCCACAGAGAGTCTAGCATTGCGAAGGTGTGTTCGTAATGTTGGGTTTTGCTTCTGCCTGTCGACTTTTTCATTCCATTCGAAAAAGGAGTGATGGACCAGGGGCGCCTGGCTACGCGGCGCAGTGGCTCGCTCCACACATCGGCCCCATGTTCTGCCCTGGCACTGGCCACAAGCTGATAGCCCAGTTCGTAATGATTGGGTACATGATCCTTGTAGGAGCCAAAAACAGCTTTGTCGAAGGAGTAAGGGCCGTAGGCAAGCACCTGTGCCCTGAGCCCTTGCTCGAAGGCAGGCAGTCTGCCCCTTCCGCTGTGGGTCATGGCAGTTTCAATGGCCACGGCATCTCCCTCCAGAAACCAAAGAGGTACATACAATCCCAGGATGGCTCCTGCAGCCTGTTCGCCAAAAACATATCCCAGCAACCGGGTGATGCCCTGGTTGAGTTTGTCGATCTGAACCACATGTCGGAATTCGTGTAAAACCAGGCTTTCCATCCAGGGATGGGTATCGTTGTTGGCAGGAGGATTGGTGAATAGCTCAATGCGACGGGGCGCCCAGCTGACAAAACCATTGGAGATAACAGTCTGGTTATGCACAATTACGGAAATTCTCCTGGGAGAATGATCCAGGCTGAAGGATGCCCAGTTGTAACTGTATTCAAGTATGTCGGCAATATACGTGGCTTCCTCGGTATACTCTTCAGGGAAGATTACCTGGAAGTTTTGCGTGTTGATCTGTTTCCACTCTACAGAGGCAGGATCCTGGCCGGCAGAATAGAACTGCGCCAGGAGGGGTGAAACCATTGTGAAAGCGCACAAAGCGGCTGAAATGATTGCTTTTTGAAGGCGATACATAACGTTCGGATTTCGGAATAGGGTTATATCATTGGGCTAAAACTTCAGACGGGTAGCTGCTGTTCGAAGAATTTCCACAATTTTTCATCGGGCACCGGAGCTGTTATCTGGATCATCTGGTCTTTTACAGGATGTTTGAAGCTCAGATTGCGGGCATGGAGATGTATGCTGGCATCGGGGTTGGAGCGGTCGAAACCGTATTTGAGGTCGCCCCGGATAGGGCAGCCAATGGCTGCCAATTGTGCTCTTACCTGGTGGTGGCGACCGGTTATGAGCTCAATCTCAAGCAAATGATAGTCGCGGCTGCTTGCCTTCAGCGTGTAATGCAGTTCGGCACGTTTTGCATCCTTGTTTTTGGCCTCGGTAGTATAGGATTTGTTTTGCTTCTCGTTTTTGAGAAGGTAATGTACCAAAACATCCTGTTCAAGAGGAGGGGCATTTTTTACCACAGCCCAGTACTTTTTGTTGAGTTCTCTTTTCTGCAGCATTTCATTGAGCCGCGTAAGTGCTTTGGTGGTACGCGCAAAAACCACGGCGCCACTGGTGGGCCTGTCGATACGGTGAACAACACCCAGAAAAACATTACCCGGCTTATGGTACTTCTGTGCTATATAGGCTTTAAGTAAATCGCTCATGGGCATATCGCCCGTTTTATCTCCCTGCACAATCTCCGAAGGCAGTTTGTTTACAACGATAATATGATTGTCTTCATACAAAATACGCGATACCAGTGATTGTGCTATTTCCATGGAGTGAGGTCAGGAGAGTTAAAAGTAAAAAGTTAAAATTGAAATCTGTAAATCAGGTATGTTGGATGGTAAAGAGCGTGTGTTGTCATTGCCTGGATGGTTCTGATAACGGGTTTGCTGTAATTTTTGAGAAAACTATACGTAATAGAACAACAGCGGTATTGTCTGTGTCAGTATTGTTCCCTTTCATTGGGGAAGTCGAGGCTTTTCACATCTTTAATGTACATCTTTACCGCACCCTCCATTTCTTCGAACAGATTATGGTATCTGCGAAGGAATCGCGGAGAGAAATCGTGGTTGATACCGAGCATATCATGGATTACCAGTACCTGTCCGTCTACACCGCTTCCGGCACCAATTCCGATGGTGGGTATACGGATGCTCTGGGTAACTTCTTCAGCCAGTTTTGCCGGGATTTTTTCCAGTACCACAGCAAAGCAGCCGATCTCTTCGAGAAGTTTGGCGTCTTCGCGAAGTCTGAGGGCTTCCTCTTCTTCACGGGCGCGCACTACGTAAGTTCCGAATTTGTTGATGGACTGGGGTGTTAATCCCAGGTGCCCCATCACGGGGATTCCTGCCGAGAGTATCCTGTCGATGCTTTCCCTGATCTCGCGGCCTCCTTCCAGTTTTACAGCATTGGCGTTGGATTCCTTCATGATCCGGATCGCCGAATTGAGCGCTTCGCGGCTGTTTCCCTGGTAAGTGCCAAAAGGAAGATCCACAACCACCAGAGCACGTTCTACAGCACGCATCACAGAGCTTGCATGGTAGATCATTTCGTTGAGTGTGATGGGAAGGGTGGTTTTGTGCCCTGCCATTACATTGGAAGCACTGTCGCCCACAAGAATCACATCGATACCCGCATGGTCAATGATCCGGGCCATGGAAAAATCATAGGCTGTAAGCATGGCAATTTTGTCACCCTTGAGTTTCATTTCCTGCAAAACATGGGTGGTTACCTTTGGGAACTGGGTTTTGTTCATGGTATAGAGTTGAGGTTTTGGTTGTAAATGCCCAAAAGATGATGATTGTTTGATTAAAGGATGCAAAATTACGGGTTTTTTGCGGATTATGATGCTTTCAACCCGGTATAAACCAAAAGCCCGAACTCTGGCTTTTAGCAGAGCCCGGGCTTCGGGGTCTTGTCAGTTTTTGTTTTCAGATCAGCTTCTCTGGCTACCGAGGCAAAAACAATTGCCCATGGAGGAGCCCCCCTTAGAATGGCCAGAAATTGTTGTCGTTCCACACTTTTTCTGTAAGCTGTTTGTTGAGGTCGAGCAATAGTTTGTAATGCCCCTTTTCCCAATCTGCCAGCCACTGATACAACTCCTTTTCATTGGGATCGTTGCTTTCTTTGGCTCTTTGCTCATACACTTCAATGGACTTTGACTCCATGTCTATGGCTGCTGAGATTGCAGCAGATTCAAAACCTGCTCCAGAGATATCCTTTTTGATCTTTTCGGTAAGGATGCTGTTGGCAATGGCATCTTCTTCCGAAGCCATCTCAAGCTGGTTTTTGTCAAAGGTTTGATTCTTTTTGTAGTAAGCAAATTGCTTGCTGAGAAACTCAATATGAACCTGCTCCTCATCGGCCATGGCCTGAAAGATCTCTTTCACCTCAGGGCTCGGGGTTTGCTGGGCAACCATCTGGTAAAGGCTCTTGCCCCTGTTCTCCATAATGATGGCTTGCTTAAGAATATCAGTTACTTTACTTTCCATGTTATGATGTTTTGATTTTTATTGATTTGATTCCTTTGAATTGCTTTTCAAACCTACGGTTTTTTTAGGTAAAAGCCCACTGAAATTTCATAAAAAGTTGTGGGTTTTCATGAAGAAGTTTTCCTCAAGGAGTATTACTTTTGCATGTTAAGATAATTATTGGAAACAGAAAAACATTGTATGCATAGTCATAGCCAGCAACAGGAACTGGTTGCAGCTCTTTTCAGAGAGTGGAGTGGAGAACAGCCCGGAGAGATTACCACGCTTCCCCCATCGGGTTCAGATCGGAAGTACTTCAGAATTCCCTACAGCAAAGGCACAGTAATCGGTGCCTATAACCCCATTGAGCAGGAAAACCGTGCCTTTATAGGATTTACGCGTCATTTCAGATCTCTGGGATTACCAGTGCCTGAAATCCTTGCCACCGACATGGCCAATTTTGTTTACCTGCAGGAAGACCTGGGCGATACCACCCTGTTTTCTCTTTTGCCCCATCACCGCGATCAGGTTTGTTTTCCGGCTGATGTGATGGAGCATTACCGTAAAATACTCGATCAACTGCCCCTGTTTCAGGTAGAGGCATCGCGCAACCTGGACTTTACGCTGTGTTTCCCCAGGCATGCCTTCGACCGCAACTCTATGATGTGGGATCTGAACTATTTCAAATACTACTTCCTGAAACTGGCAGGTATCCTGTACGATGAACAGAAACTGGAGGATGACTTCCAGGCTTTTTGCGATTACCTGCTTGAGGCCGAAAGCCAGTACTTTTTGTACCGCGATTTTCAATCGCGCAACATTATGATACGCAATGGGCAGCCCTGGTTTATCGACTATCAGGGGGGTCGCAAGGGTGCCTTGCAGTATGATATTGCCTCGCTGCTTTACGATGCCAAAGCCAACATCCATCCGCGGCAGCGCGAAGAATTGCTCGATTATTACATTACATCCTTAAAACGTCATATCCCGGTTCAGGAGGAGAGTTTCCGGGCTCATTTCTACGGGTTTGTACTTATCCGGATCATGCAGGCCATGGGCGCCTACGGTTTCAGAGGTTTTTATGAGAAAAAGCCCTTGTTTCTTCAGAGTATTCCCTATGCCAAACGCAATATCCAGTGGTTGCTCGACAATGATAAGATCCCAGCCTCAACACCTTATCTGAGAAAGGTGGTGGAGATGATCATCGACTCCCCCCGCCTCAAACAATACGACAAGCCCTCTACCGGGCTTAAAGTGAGCATTCGCAGCTTTTCGTACAAAAAAGGATTACCAGTGGATGAGTCGGGCAATGGAGGAGGATTTGTATTCGATTGCCGGAGCCTGCCAAACCCAGGACGCGAGGTAGCCTATAAGAAGCTTACCGGAAAAGATGCATCCGTAATCAGTTACCTGGAGAAAGAACCTGCCGTAGCCAGTTTTGTTGATAGTACGGCCCGCCTTGTGGAGAATTCAGTAGAAACCTATCTCAACAGGGGGTTTACCCACCTTATGGTGTGTTATGGTTGTACCGGCGGGCAGCATCGGTCCGTTTACAGTGCAGAAAGACTGGCCGAGAGGCTGAAGAAAAAGTACGATGTAATTATTGACCTGCAGCATGCTGAGGAGTTGTCGTGGCCGGTGTAAGGCTTAGGATTTAAGGTTTAGGGTATGAGGTTTCAGGTAAGAGGATAGAGGTAAGAGGAGTGAGATAAGGGGTTGTTTCCTTTATTAGTTCATTAAACATAACGTTTTGAGTGGGTAAGAAAATGTGCAAGGGAGGGGAAAAGTCCCGTCCGAAAAAGGATAAATACGAATGTAAAAAGTGTGGTTTGACAGCGCTAAAAGAAAAGCATCTGTGCAAGCCCAAAGAGTTATAGCCTATGGTGAACACAGCCATGATCTTTGCTGCCGGGCTGGGCACTCGCCTGGCTCCTCTGACCGATAACAAGCCCAAAGCGTTGGTCGAATTGGAGGGTAAAAGTCTGCTTCAGCGGTGTGTTGAGCGACTTTCGAAGGCGGGCATAACCCGGATCGTAATCAACATCCATCACTTCCCGGAGCTGATGCAACAGGCTGTGGATCAAATCAGTATAACCGGGGTGGAGCTTCTTGTATCAGACGAAAGTAACGAACTGCTTGATACAGGGGGTGGATTGCTCAAAGCCGCTCAATACCTCAGAGAATCGGGCCCCTTTTTGGTACACAACGTGGATGTGATCAGTGATATCAACCTGGAAGATATGCTTCAGCAGCATTTGCAAAGCAAAGCTCTTGCTACACTTGCTGTAAGTGCCAGACAAACAACCCGCTATTTCCTCTTTGAAGATAACCGGCTTTGCGGGTGGCGCAATACCCAAACCGGAAGTGAAATCAACTGCTATCCATTTGGGGCGTCTGCAAGAAGCCTTGCCTTCAGTGGTATTCATATGGTTGATCCGGGTATTTTCGATCTTATGGACGAAAGGGGGCGATTCTCTATCAACCAGGTGTATTTGCGTCTTGCGGCAAAGTATCCCATAGTAGCTTTTGAGCATGATCCCCGGTACTGGGCCGACCTGGGTACCACTGATAAACTGGCACAAGCCAGGCAACTCTTGACTCTTTTTCCTGATAAATTCTAGCAGATATGGCCTTTCTTGATCAGGTAGCACAGCTGGTGCTTGAAAAATATGCACAACAAATGCACAGCCTTTGCCTGGTCACTCCCAACCGGCGAGCCGGTTTGTTTCTGAAAAAGCATTTTGCTCAACGCATCACGAAGGCAACCTGGGCTCCCGATGTGCTGAGCATGGAAGATTTTATTGCCCGAATCAGTGGGGTAACCATACAGGAGCCTGTGGCTTTATTGCTGACCTTTTACAAAATTTATTGCCAGGTAGAAAAACAGGATGCAGAACCCCTTGATGAATTTCTGAAATGGGCTCCCATGCTGCTGAAGGATTTCAATGACATTGATGCCCATGTAGAAGACCCGCATCAACTGTTTCGCAATCTCTCTGATGTGAAGCGGCTGGAGGCATGGAACCCCGAAGGACAACCTCCAACTGCTTTTCAGCTGCGTTATCTGAAGTTCTTTGAACGAATTCCTCTCTATTATGATGCTTTTCGGGAGCATCTTCAACCCTCGGGTATTGCATGGCAGGGTTTGGCTTATCGTTGGGCTGCCGATGCAGTAAAGAGTCGTAAAGCCAGCATTCCATGGCAAAAAATTGTGTTCACAGGTTTCAATGCTCTAAACCTGGCAGAAGAAACCATTATCAGGCATTTGATCAGATCCGGGCAGGCAGATGCTCTCTGGGATACTGACCGCTATTACCTTGACAACCCCAACCATGAAGCAGGACATTTTCTCAGGAAATACCGCGATAAGTGGGGGCTGTCTATGGGCCAACCGGGCGATCATTTCAGTGTCAGACCCAAAAATATCAAAGTGCTGGGTATTCCCCGCAACGTAAACCAGGCCAAACTGGCAGGTAATATCCTTGCAGGGCTGCCTGAAGATAGTTTCCGGCAAAACCAAACCGCTGTTGTGCTGGCCTCTGAAGAGCTGCTTATGCCCATGATACACTCTGTGCCCCACAATGTGGAGCGGTTGAATATTACCCTTGGTTACCCATTGCGAAAAACGCCCATGTATGGTTTTTTTGATGCATTCTTTCAGATGCATCTCACCAGCGAGCGCATGAAAACAACCTCCGAAGGGCTGAAATCAGTGTATTACTACAAGGATCTGCTTCGAATCTTTATGCACCCGTGTGCAGCTTTGCTGGCCGGCGGGGAGGAATACATCGCAGAAATACTACAGCGGCGATTGAATACCTCCAACCGTGCCTTTCATAGCTTCAACTCGCTTGGCAACATGTGTCCGACACAAAGCCAGGATCGGTTTGCAGAGGTTTTTGGGTTTCTTTTTGAGAGTTTTTCGCTGCACCCTGCACGTATGCCAGAGGTGCTGCTGCAACTGATTCACCGGCTGGATGCAGCCTTCCGAAACAAAGCCACACATGATGGCCAGGCTCCTGAGCAAGCCCCCTGGTTTGCCGATTTCGAGGCTCTCTATCCCCTTGAGGAGATTGTGCGCAAATTGCAGGATTTTCTTGCAGATCAACCTCAGCTGGCCGATCTTAAAACATTGTTCATGCTTTTCCAATCCATGGCCCGTGAAAGCAGACTGGCCCTGGTGGGTGAGCCCCTCAATGGCTTGCAGATCATGGGAATGCTCGAAACACGTAACCTGGATTTTGAAAACCTGATCATTCTGTCTGCAAACGAAGATATTCTGCCTGCTGCACGCGCAAGCTCAACTTTTATCCCCTACGATATCAAGGCAGCTTACAATATGCCGGTACATCGGGAGATAGATGCGGTGTTTGCTTACCATTTCTATCGTCTGTTGCAAAGAGCCAGCAATGTTTGGCTGGTGTATAATACGCAAACCCAGGATCTTGGCAGCAGCGAAAAGAGTCGTTTCATTACCCAGCTGCAGATGGAAATGCCTGCCTGGAACCCCAATATCAGTATAGAAGAGCATATCATTGCTTTGCCACCGGCCACAGATTCTCTCGATCACGAGATTGTAGTGCCCAAGAGCCAGCAGATCATGCAGCAGCTTTGGGGTATTAATGATTCCAAAGGATTTTCTCCCTCCACACTTATCCATTATATTCGTTGTCCGCTTATGTTTTATTTCAGGCACCTGGTGCAGATCAGGGAGAATGAGAGACTGCAGGAAACCCTCGAGGCCAATACGCTGGGTACAGTGGTGCACGAAGTATTGCAGAACCTTTATGAAGAACAGGGGCTTGGCGGGCAAGTGGTGCAGCCCGGGCATATTAATCAGATGTTCTCACGGGTAGAGGCACTTACGGCTCAAAGCTTCGAGAAACATTATCCGGGAGGTGAGCTGCAAACAGGAAAGAACCTTTTGCTAAGCAGGGTTGCATTGCGCTTTGTACGTAACTTTTTGAAAAAAGAAAAGGCTTTTATTGAAGAACTTGCCACCCAAAATCAGTTCCTGACATTTGTAAAGGCTGAGGAAAACCTCCGCACACAGCTGAATAGCAGGGTAGGAGACACCCCTGTAGTTTTCTCCTTCAGCGGTTTTGCCGATCGCATCGATCGTGTGGGTGAGCTTACCAGGATCATAGATTATAAAACCGGTAAGGTGGAAGAACGTGAACTCCGCATCCAGGACTGGGAAACCCTGGTAAATGATGTTAACCTGGGAAAGAGCTTTCAACTTATGATGTACGCTTTCCTCTCAGAAAATGCGCAAGGGGTGGTGCCGGGGATTTTTTCACTGAGAAATATCAGCCAGGGCTTGCTTACCCTGCAGCATCCTGAAGGATCAGAGATCGTTGATGGCACCTCGGTGAGTAACTTCAAGGTTCATCTGGAGGGGCTTATGCAGCAGATTTTCGATTCTTCAATTCCTTTTCGTCGCACCCCCGTGGAAGAAAACTGTATTCACTGCGAGTTCAGGCAGGTCTGCAATCGGTAAATTGCGTTTCAGAAAGAAAACTTTTTTGGTTTTGATGGTTTTTGTTGTCCGTTTGTGGGCAAATCTTGTCCGTTGTTGAACGGAATGCATTCTTTTTGATCTTGGGTTTGAGTGTAGGTGGTTTGTAGTCAGGTGTTTATGTTGTGTGGCACGGCAGTTGAATATTACTTACCGCAACCTGATTATAACAACCTTAAAATTCAAGATCATGAAAACAAGACTTTTTTCTTTTTTTAGTTTATTGCTATTTGCTGCTTTTACGAGCTTTGCGGAAGTTAAAGAGGTAAAAGATGTAGAAACCCCCAGCGAAGCAGGTCGGTTTCTCCAGAAAGAAATCCGCTATCCAGTTGTGGCGCGTGAGTTTAATGTTACCGGCACTGTTTATGTAACTCTTAAGAAAAACGGAGAAGATAAACTTCAGCTGGAAGGATTGCGCTTCGACAATGAATTACTCTCATTGGGCGTTTTGGAGCAGATTGAGAAACTGGAGCCCAGACTGGCCAGATTGATGGAAAGTGAAACACCCCAAACTTTCAAATTTACTTTCAAAACCCAGTAATCCTGGTTTTGGGTAACTGACATGAAGCCTGGCATTGCCGGGCTTTTTTATTGATTAAGCCATTCTTTGAAAGAAGAAGACCGGTCGGTGCTTACTATAATGTCTTCTGAAGGCAGAGGAGCCAGCTTGAGTTTTACCCGCGACCGTGTCCAGGTCCACATTTGCTCGATCGAAGAAAAAGCAATGATATACTTACGGTTGATCCTGAAAAAGCTGGAAGGATCCAGCAGGTTTTCCAATTGTTCAAGGGAGTAACTAATTCCAAAACTTTCATTGTTTCGGGTAATGAGAAAGGTGCTCTTCTCCATGATCATAAAGTAGGCAATGTCGTGGGTTTCGATGGCCTTGATCTTATCGCCAAAGTTTACAATAAATCGTTTTTTGAACTGCTCAGCCGGTTTGTGGTAGCTTTCAAGGAGTTTACTAAGGTCAGGCAAAGCATTGCCTGATCTGAGATAGAGATGTCGAAGTTTGATAATACTCTGGCGGAGTTCTTCTTCCTTAATAGGTTTGAGAAGATAATCGATGCTGTTGAGTTTAAATGCCTTTATGGCAAATTCGTCGTAAGCAGTAGTAAAGATGATGGGGCAATGGGGTTGTACTTTCTCGAAAATGGCAAAACTCAAACCATCGCCAAGGTGAATATCCAGAAACAGCAAGTCGGGAGGAGGGTTTTGCTCCAGCCAGCTTACGGATGATTGTATTGAATCCAGCCGTGCAATGATCTGGATGTTCGGATCTACGGCATGTATGAGTTTCTCCAGCCGACGGGCTGCTGCAGCTTCATCTTCTATGATCAGGGCTTTGATCTGCATGAGGTGGGTTTTAAGTCAGGGGAAAATCAACAAGCAAATGTAAAATTTTAGTGGATACTGTGCGGGCTATTCTGCCTCAAGCAATGGCAATACAACTTCAAACACCTCATCGGTCTGGCGAATCCATACTTTTTGATTTGAGAGCAGATCATACCGGTTGCGAATGTTCTGAAGCCCGATTCCGTTGCTTGATTTTCCGGTGTCTTTCTTTTGTAAATTGTTGGAAACCCTCACCTGGTGAGGCTGCTGTGCATCAATAATGATTCGCAGGGGTCGCTCTGAGGAGATTATATTATGTTTGATGGCATTCTCCACCAGCATTTGCAGTGAAAGGGGAGGCAGCAGCATGCTCAGATTCTTTTCGGCAGAGGTTATGGTAAGCTCAAGGTTGCTGCCGTAGCGCTGCTGCTGCAAAGTGTAGAACATTCTGATAATCCCAAATTCTTCCTCAAGGGTTATCACCTCTTTGTCTTTCAGATTTAAAATATTGCGAAGGAAATCTGCAGTATTTTCCACATAACGTACTGCAATGGTTTGATTTTCCTCGATCAGGGTAGCGAGGGTGTTGAGGGTGTTAAAAAGAAAGTGTGGATTGATCTGACTCTTGAGGGTTTCGTATTGCGATTGAAGGTTTTCTTTTTCAAGGGTTTGTGCTTTTACAAGGCTTATGTTCCATTGGGTAAAAAAGAACCATGCTTCGTGGATACAAGTGATCAGGTAAGTTACCAGTAATGTTATGGCAATGGATGGCACCAGATCAAAATCCTCTGCCAGGGTAACAAAATCTGTATTCACATAAACCAGGTAGCTGAGAAATCCTACCATGGAGGTGTAAATGGTTACCAGGATGACCTCATAGATAAGGTGTCGCCAGGGGTTCTTTTCCCACGGATGTCTTTCCCATAAGGTGATTACAATTTTTCGGATGCCCAACCAAATAATGATGGTTGTGGCAACACTCATCACCATATTGCGATAACCTTCACTGAAGAGGAATTGAAAGCTGAATCTATTGAATATCAATGGCATGATAAATCCAACCAATGGGATGCCAATGATCAGGAGCCATTTATCGTTAATGAAATCTCTCAGCCGCATATAATAGGGGTTAATTTGCAATCAACAGGTCAAAGATAAGGTTGGTCAAAGCGTTTTTGCCAGGCGCCGTTTTTTTTCAGATTGGTGTTCCAGTAGAAATTGGGTAAACCCGTAAGGAGCATTATTCTGAAAAAGGCTCTTTGAATAACCGACATTTTGTAGGGCTTACGCATTTTCTGCACCAGCGTTGGGTTGAAGGTTCCATCCTGAGCAAAACAAGCTCCCAGGGAGTTGAACTGGGCAAAAAGTTTCCGGTTCATTCCTGCCGGCATCATTTGTATCCCCTCTACTCCTCCTTTTATTACAGTACCAAGGTATTGACACTGCAGTCGATGGGTTAGTTTTTTCAGGTACTTTTCCACTGCAACAGAATGAATCGCCTCAGGAAACCCTGACTGCACGATAAAGCCCAGTTTTGCAGGTTGTGTATGCAATTCACTGATCTGCTCAAAGAAACTTTTCACTATACCTGGCATGCTATCGGTATAAAGAGGAAATATAATAATTGCAGTATCAGCGGCCGAATAGGCCTGCAGGTGCTCTGCAATGCGATCCTGTTGTATGAGCAAGGATACCGAAATGTTTCCGACGTTCCTTTTGCTGCGATAACCTGCCAGGAATTGATCTGTAAGGATGGTGGAATTGCTCTTTTGTCCTCGGGGAGAACCGTTAATGATGGCTAAGTTCATGAATGACAGATGAGGTTTGAATGTTTTCGGTAAACCAGATGTGCTTAAGGGTGCTATGAAAATTGACAGCCAGTCGCCTGTAAATTTCTGTAATGATCATTATGTCTTCCTGATCGGTAGTTTCTTCTTTCTGCAGCAGGAGAGCAAAATCAGGATATTTTGGGTAGCGTTTGCGATGATGACACTCTCCCTGAACCAGTTCCAGATAGGGATGTACCAATGGAATAAGCCTGTCTTGAAGGGTTTTTAGGGTGCTGCTCGTAAATCCGGCCCGAATGGGTGAAGCGAAAATTAAAAGGTCGGCATGAACTATAGATTGCATTACCGGGATCAGGTCATCCTTATGTATGCAAACTCCCGGGGTTTTCCACCAGCAGCTCCAGCATCCGATGCACTGTTTTATATGCATCTCAGCCAAATTAAACAGGGATGTGGAGTGGTGCCCGGTCAATACTCTGTGGAGGTTGGTGCAAGTGGTTGTAAAAGCGGCATCAAAACCAGGGGGTGCACCGTTGAGGATGGTTATGTTCATTTGGGTTTCTGTTTGGTAAATTGTATTTAATTCAGTCATTTCGATTTCAACAGGCAGCCGTATTGGTATCTTTTATTGATGTTTTGGGTGTTGCCAACTAAGCTGTGTAAAAGCAACTTGCAGAAAAAGCAGGTTCGAACGAAAATAATTCATCCCCCATCAAAACCGTATTCTCCACTGGGGTATGATCATCATAGGCAGCTGAGGAACCATTTTTTGCTCTCCGGTTCTTTTGTCGAACCCCATGGAGTGAATATTTTCTGTATTAAGCAAATTGGTGATTTCGATCATCCATTCCTGGGTTACGGTGCCGGTATGGGTTTTGAAACCGATACTGAGGTCAGTGCGGAAATAATCTTTATGGCGGTTCTCGAATGCCCTATGGTTGAGCCATTCCCTGGCAAAGAGCTCTGCATTTTCGTCCCATACCGTGGCAAAGGGCACATAGCGCTGCCCGCCTGCCCAGGTAGCCTTCAGGTTGATATCGATTATGCTTCGGCGTCGGGCAGAATTTCCAATGCTGAACTCATAGCCCGCCAGAAGGTTTGTGATGTAGTTGTTGTTGAAGGCGGTGTTGCGCCATTGCCCGTCGGATCCGCGGTATTTTGAGTCGAATACCGATGCCGTAAACAGGTAATAGAAGCCTTTGTGCAGAAATCTTTCAAGGGTCAGTTCTATGCCCAGATTCTGCCCCAAACCATCGGCAGAAAGCGTGTCGGGATTGAATACACCAAAGTTGGCTCCTTCATTGAGCATGGAGTAGCTACTGGGTTTTGCCCCATTAACAGGTACATCAAAAAGCTTTTGGTAATAAGTTTCCACACGTATCCTTGAATGAGCATTGAAAGCCAGGTCGTAGCCCAAAACAAGATGGTCGCTTTTCATCATCCCCAGGTTCTTGTTGGGAGTGTGATACTGAGTGCCATCAAAAACTTTTGTAAAATATACCGTTTCTGGCAGCAATTGGCTGTGGCGACCTATCCCGGCATTAAGGCTCTGCCCGCTGGCAAACCTCCAGCTGATACCCGCCCTGGGTTCAAGGGAGTTGGAGTTGTTGAGCAGGTAATGCTGGTAATGTAAGCCTGTGTTGATGGTGAGATGATTGCTGAAACGATGCTGCCAGTGCAAATAGGGTTGCAATAGCCATCCACTGCCCTTGGTATCCCGGATCTGGATGATTTGATTATGGGTATAGCTGTATACGCTGTCGGCCAGCTGTAAATGCCGCAGAGAAAACTGCACACCCCCTTTAAAGGTATTTCGTGGGCTGGAGCGGTGGTTCAGGGCCCATGCACCTGAAAATCTGTTTTCGCGCATATCTCCGCCGTAAATTCGGAATAGTTCATTTGCAGGAGGTATCAGGCTATCCACCTGGGTGCGCATATTGCGATGGCTCAGGGCAAGGGTAGTGCGCATCCAGGTGTTGGTGTTGATGCTGACAATATGATTGGCCCCTGCTACTCCCATATCGGCAGCATTGATTAGGTCGAAGCCCTCTCCGGCGTAATAATCCAGAGCATCCTCCTTGCGGTTGCTGTCAAGGAAGGCAATATTGCTGCGTCCGCCCAGGCCAAATACAGAAACACTTCCCATGCGGGTCTGGGGGAGGTTGATTTTAAAGGAAATATCATTGTATTTGGGGATGCCGGTGGTGCCAAAATTCATCCCCAGCATATCGAATACCTCCATGGTACTGTATCGGAAGTTTACCAGGTATGAACTGCGTCGCTGGCGTTGCAGGGGTCCTTCTGCTCCCAGCTCAAAACCATTGAATCCGATCTGGCCCAGGAACTCATGTTGCTGGTCGTTTCCGTTGCGCATACGCAAATCGAAAACACTGGCAGTGGCATTGCCATATTCAGCAGGGAAAGCACCCGAAAGGAAGTCGGAGTTGGCCAGCAAACTATTGTTGAGCATGCTTACCGGGCCACCGCTTGAGCCGAAAGCTGCCCAGTGATTAGGGCTGGGGATATCGATCCCCTCGAGGCGCCAAAGCAAACCTGAAGGGCTATTGCCCCGAACCACAATGTCGTTGCGATCGTCGCTGTTTACAATTACACCGGCATAGTTGGCGGCCATGCGGGCCACATCGTTGCGCGAACCGGCAAAACGCTCAGTCTCTTCCACCGTAAAACCCCTGGCGCTGATACTGGTAAGAGGATTGATCGCATCGGCCTTGGTTTGGCTTGCCGTTACTACAACCTCCGCCCCACTGAGTATGGCGGGCTCCATCTCGATATTCAGCACCAGTTCGCGTGCTGCAATGTGGCTGAGGCCCGAAAGCACGATCTCATGATAGCCCATGTAGGTAATGCGAACATCTACCCGCCCCACGGGCACCTGACGTATTTCGAAGTACCCCATGTCATCGCTGGCTGCACCCAGCAAAGGATCCGTGCCAGGAATAATGATGTTGGCCCCGGGCAGGGGTTGGAGGGTCTGCCGGTCGGTTATTCGACCTCGCACAGTTTGGCTGATCAGCTCGTTGCCAAAGCATTGAATTGTAGCGAAAATAATGAATGTAAAAACTAAAACGGTTCTCATTTTTTTAATGGTTGGAAGGATTTGCAGTTTGTGTGGATTTTGAACTGCAAAAATAGAGGACCGTGGCGTGTTATAAAAACTCAAACAGCCCAATGCGAAAAAAAATGAGGCCAATGCGCACGGGTGGCAGGGGAATGGTATGAGGTTAATGCCTTAATGTATGCCGATTGAGATAAGGATGTGGGTCATGGCGGTAAATTTTAATATCTTTAATGGTTACTTTTGTGAAATGATTTTGACTTAACTACTTATTAGATGAGCTGGAAAACGCAAGTCATTTATGTGCTGCTTGTAAAAGTAATGGTTTTTGGAGCAATTGCTCAATCCACCTTCCTTCCCGCTGGCCACTCCTGGCATGCGTTTGCAGAACGACTGGAAATAAAATCGGGAGGCAACAGCCCTCAACTGCATAGCATGCTCAAGCCCTTTGAGCGGAAAGCACTGGTAGACTTTTTAATGTTTGCAGATTCTACCGTTGGAAGGCTGAGTGCAACAGACAGGCTGATCATTCAAAACATCATTGCAGGTAACGCCGAATGGGCGCCTTCAGCACCACAGCCCTCTCAACGCCCTTTTATGGGGCGGTTCTACAAAACCCCGGAGAATTTTTATCAGGTAAACCAGGATGAATTGTTTCTGGTTATCAATCCTGTGCTCAATCTGCAAATGGGAAATGAAGCCAGTCGCGATGTATGGTTGTACCAGAACACCCGGGGGGTTGAACTTCGTGGATCTATCAATCAGAAGGTGGGGTTTTATTCATACCTTGCCGACAACCAGGCACGGTTTCCATTGTATGTAGACCAGAAAATTGCCAGCCAGGAAGGGGCTATACCAGGGGAGGGATGGAATATCCCCTTTGGCGATCAGGGATGGGATTTCTTTACCGCACGGGGGTATATAGCTTTTCAGGCCACCCCAAACATTGGCCTGCAGTTTGGGCAGGATCGCAATTTTACCGGACACGGCATGCGATCATTGCTGTTGTCTGATTATTCAAACAACTATCTTTTCCTTAAGGTTAATACAAGGGTGGGGCGGTTTCATTACCAGAACCTGTTTGCCCGGCTGGTAGATTTTCCGCTTCGGACTTTCGGTGGCCGGTTATTCGATGCCAAGTATATGGCCGCACATACCTTATCGGTTAACCTGGGCAACCGGTTTCAGCTGGGATTGTTCGAGAACGTTGTTTTTGGGCGCGCAAATACACATACTCCACGGCAATTTGATCCGCACTATCTCAATCCCATCATTTTTTACCGGGCAGTAGAGCATCATACGGGCGATGCGGATAAGGTGGCCATTGGTATGAACTGGCGTTGGATTACAAGCTTACGCACTGCGCTTTACGGGCAAGTGTATTTCGATGATTTTCACATGGGCGATCTGCGCAACGACCTGGACAGCATGTGGGTTTACCTGGGACTGCGTTCCCAGAGAAAATACCAGGACTTTGCTTCTTTTCGCAATAAGCTGGGTTTGCAGCTGGGTTTGCAATGGGTGGATGTGCTGGGAATCAGTAATCTTGATCTGAAAATGGAAGGCAATTGGGTGCGCCCCTTTACTTACAGCCATTATGCTACCGATGGTACTGGTTTGCGGCCTGCCTCCAGCTACAGCCATTACAGCCAGGCTCTGGCCCACCCTATGGGTGCCAATTTTCGTGAATGGATCGCCCAGCTGCAATACCAGCCTCACGCACGATGGGTGCTGCAGGCACATAGCTTCTGGATCAAACAAGGACTGGACCCCCAGGGGATGAATGTGGGGGCTAATATCATGAATGACTATACAACACGGCAGGGCGATTACGGGCATCTGTTTTTACAAGGCGATCTGCATCAGCTCTGGTTGCTGCAAACAAGTGTCTCTTTTGAGTGGAAACCCCAGCTTTGGATCGATCTGAGCTATCTTAACCGAACCTTCACCGGCGAATCGATGGAGGCTCCGCAAAAATCCTCAGTGGTTTCGATAGGTTTGAGACTCAATGCCATTACACGCAACCATTGGTTTTGATTGACTTTGCTGAAAAATCAAACTAAAAGGGCAGTTGCCTTGCCCTGTGATAACTTAAAATCGATAAATTTGTATTCAGGGAAATTCTAGCTTAGCACACTACATGGAGACAAAAATCTATAAAGATCTGCTTTCCTTTGCTCCCTTTGCATTTGCCTATCATAAGGTGGTTGCAGATGGCAGTGATAATCTTGATTTTATTTACCTGGATGCCAACGAGAAGTTTCTTGATTTTGCCGGTAAATCCCGCGAAGAATTACTGGGGAAAAGCATTCTGGAGGTTTTTCCAAAAACACTTTCGGATAATGTTGACTGGAAGACTCTTTTGCAGGAAGTTGCTTTTGAAGGCAAAACGCACAAGGTTGATTATTTCTATGAGATGCCTGGCAGGTGGTACCGGATCTCTCTTTTTTCGCCAGAGAAGGGTTTCTTTGCTGCTATGCTTACCGATATTTCTGAAGAGAAAAGAAAAGATGAAGCATTAGAGGATTTTTTCTTCATAAATCTCGACTTGCTCTGCATCGCTGATACAGATGGGAAGTTTCTTGAAGTAAACAAGCAGTGGGAAGAGATCCTGGGTTTTCCTGCCGGCGAACTGATAGGACGAAAGTTTCTTGATTTCGTTCATCCGGATGATCTTTCTGCCACTCTGGAGGCGATGTCGCAGCTCGAAAAACAATCCAATGTCCTGGGGTTTGTTAACCGGTATCGCTGCAAAGACGGATCCTACCGCTACATAGAGTGGAATTCGCGGCCACGCGATGGGCTGGTATTTGCCGCCGCACGCGATGTAACCGAACGCATTGAATACCAGGATGCTTTGAGGCAAAGCGAAGAACGGTTCAGGAGCCTGGTAAACTCGCTCAACGATATCATTTTCACCCTGGATATTCATCACAGGCATACTGGTGTTTTTGGGAATTGGGTGGAGAAGCAAGGACTAACTCCCGGGTTTTTCCTTGGGAAAACCACAACAGAGATCTTCGGAGAAGAGAATGGCCGTGTGCACGAAGAAGCCATTGAAAAAGCTCTTAAAGGAGAGGTGGTAACTTATGAATGGAACCTTTTGCACAACCAGGAACGCAGATATTTTCAAACCGTTCTCTCGCCCATGTACGATCAGCAAGGTCTTGTAATGGGTGTGTCGGGGCTGGGGAGAGACATCAGCAGCAGTAAAAAAACCATTGAGTTGCAGAAAAAGATCGAAGTAGCTCACAAAACCCTGCATTTTAAACAGAATTTCCTGGCCAGTATGAGCCACGAGATCAGAACACCTCTCACAGGAGTAATGGGTATTGTTGAACTCATGCAGCAAACATCGCTTGATGAAACACAGCAGGATTATCTCAATGCCTTGAAGCACTCCTCAGAGAATCTGCGCGAAATCATTGACCAGGTGCTGGATTATTCTCGTCTGGAATCTGGAAATACCAAGCTGAACAAGGAAGTGTTTGAAACGGCAGCCCTGGGTATCAATGCACGGAAACTATTTCTGAATCTTTGCAGGAAACCCGTAGACTTCCATTTTTACCTTGATCCCCAGGTGCCTGTAAAACTGGTGGCAGACTATCCACGGCTTCAGAAAGTTGTTGATAATTTGATCTTTAACGCAGTAAATCATACCGAGCAAGGAGCCGTATCTTTGGGAATCTATCTGGCAGAAGATATCACGAGCCAAAGCTGCAAAGTGAAGGTAGAGGTTATTGACACTGGCGAAGGGATAACAGAGGAACAGCAGAAAAAAGTTTTTATTCCCTTCACCGATACTGATAAGATACACTCGAGTGCCTACAAAGGATCAGGCTTGGGGCTGGCTATCAGTAATAAGATTGTGGAAATGCATGGAGGTACCTTTACGCTTGAAAGCTCACCCGGAAAAGGCAGTGTGTTCAAATTCTCTTTCAAAGCTGAAATCCCCCCCGATTCTACCCTTCACTTTCAGGACGTGGAAAGTGCCAGGATAAAAGCAATTGGATCCCTTAAGATTTTGGTTGCCGAAGATCAGGCAATTACCCGAAAAGTGGTTCAGTTATTACTGAATAGTTTGGGGCATACGGTTATTTTGGCCAACAACGGGCAACAGGCCCTTGAGTTGTTTGAAGAAGGGGCTTTTGATCTGATCCTGATGGATATTCAAATGCCTGTAATGGACGGCATCACAGCTACTCATCAACTCCAGGCAAAATACAAAAACCTGCCTCGCATAGTGGGTTTCAGCGCCAATGCCTTTGAAGGCGACAGAGAAAAGTTCATATCTCTTGGAATGGATGATTTTCTTGTAAAACCTCTCAGTGCAACCAGTGTAAAGAAGCTCCTTTGCCGGCTTTCCCATCAGAAAAAATTCAGTTAATTCATTGGTCGTATGCCTGCCCCGCCTTTGCGGGGGGACCTCGCATGGATAATCTTCATTAGTTTTTGTGAGCATTCGGTGCTCATGCAAGTTTCATCAGAAAATAATTTAGTTAATTCATTGGCCTAATGGAATTTGCATGCTAATTTTCATCTTTTTTTGTGAGCCGCAGTGCTCATGCAAGTTTCATTCAAGGGCTGAAAAATCAGCCCCTCTTTAACAAACATGTAATGCCCGGTATCTATATTCACATTCCCTTTTGCCGTCAGGCTTGTCATTATTGTAATTTTCACTTCTCGGTATCTCAAAAGCGAAGACCCGAATTTGTGGTGGCATTGCTGAAAGAGATCGACCTTCAGCGGGCTTTTTTCAATCCAGAGCCCACGGGCAAAACTGTGCTGGATACCCTCTATTTTGGCGGAGGAACTCCTTCTTTGCTCTCCATTGGTGAACTGAGGCGGATCTTTGATCACATCCAAATGTATTTCGAACTGTCGCCCGATGCCGAAGTTACCCTGGAAGCCAATCCTGATGACCTTGATGCCGGGCAACTGGCCCAATTGAAAGCATTGGGTGTAAACCGGCTGAGTATCGGAATCCAAAGCTTCAGGGAAGAAGATCTTTTGTACATGAACCGGTCGCATACCGCAGCCCAGGCCTTTAAAGTGCTGGACGATGCGCTGGACTGTGGGTTCAGCAATATTACGGCTGATTTAATTTACGGCACACCTGGCATGACTGACCAGCACTGGCATGACAACCTGATGCAGCTGGTTAGCCGGGGAATTCCCCATATTTCGGCCTACGCCCTTACGGTTGAGAAAAGAACTGCATTGGATGTGTTTATAAGACAGGGGAAAGCAGCCCCGGTGGATGATGACATGGCAGCACAGCAGTTTGACCATATGTGTCGTCTGCTGGCAAACCACCAGTACGATCACTATGAGATCTCCAACTTTGGAAAAGAAGGGTTTTACTCGCAACACAATCTGGGCTATTGGTCGGGAGAGCCCTACCTGGGGCTTGGCCCTTCCGCACATAGTTTTGTGCCTGGGTTCCGAAGATGGAATGTGGCCAATACCTGTCAGTATATCGACTCTCTATCCCAGGGTATTATTCCCTTCGAACAGGAAATGCTCTCCAAAGAACAACAGTTTAACGAATATGTAATGACTGCTTTGCGAACACTCTGGGGTATCGAGAAACAACATGTACTGAAGCATTTTGGAGAGCAATGCCTGGAGGACCTTGTAAGAAATGCACAGGTGTTTATCGCAAAGGGCCAGTTAACAGAGAATGCAACACACTTGAAACTCAAACCCAATGCAAGGTTTTTTGCTGATGGGATTGCCTCCCACCTCTTTGTGGTATAAAAAAAACCGGACTTCGGCAAGAGCTGAAGTCCGGTCCAAACCAAAACACTATGAAGAGAACGTTGTACTATGAATATTATGGTATGCAGTGGAGTTAGAATTCTTCTTCGATTTCCTTTTCAGGCTTAACAAAGGGGCGGATGTCGATCCATTCGTTTTTTTCGTTTTGCTGAACCTCTTCAGAAAAGATATATCCTTTTTCATCCAGTTCCGTCTCAATTAGAGTTTCTTCTTTCTGGAGAATTATAATCTCCTGGTTGTTTTGAAGGATCATTCTCAGGGTTCTGCTGTTTGTGTTTGCTTCTGCAATTCCGATGCTAAGGAAAAGAAGGGCGGCCAGGGTTGAAATTTTTGCTTTCATGACAATTTGCTTTATGTTTTTAATTTTTTTTGTCTGTTGTTGCCTGGTTTAATACTAAAGGCGTGCCAAAGGATATAAGTAACAGAATGACAGGTTGTTATGAATTGTGTTTCTTTGCTTTTCTATTCTGTTCTTCGGGAAAGTGTCCGACCTCGGATTGTGATTGTCCGCAGACGGACAATCTGACGCGGGTTTAAACTTAGAGTATCTTTAAAATTTTGATCAAGTGATTGGAATAGTCGATAAAAACAATTCTGCGGTCCGATGATCAGTCCGAAATAATCCACCAGAATGTTTTAAAAATCATTTTTTGTTTATATATTTATTAGTCTTTTTTGAGATGCATCTATTCACCAAACCCACACATCATGAAGAGAATTATACTTTTTTTATTTACAGGAGTATTTGTACTGCCTTTGTATGCGCAGCAGGTACATCGTGCCTGGTTGGGCGATTTTGGCCAGGTACAGGTTGAAGAAGTTGAGCTCACCCCGGAAGAACTTCAGCACCTGGTTGTTCGCGATGAAGTTGTTTATCAGCAGCTTGCAAACTGGCCCAAAAAAATAGTGGCACACCCCAATTTTAAAAGCTTCAGGGGAGTTACCCTGGCCGATATCACCGGCGATGGCCGCGATGAGATCCTGATGGCATCGTGGAATCAGCTTTTTGTTTTCAATGGTGAAGCTCAGCTGGTGTGGTCGTTGACACTCACTGGCACAGCAACCTATCCACCTTCGGTGGCAGATGTTACCGGCAACGGTCAGCCTGAAATTGTGCAGCTCACAGGGGGTGTGCCCAACAACGGAAGGGCTTACGTGATCAGTAAAGATGGTAATATCTTGCCTGGCTGGCCGGTAAGTATCAACAACAACTGGCTTTTGAGTTCTCCTGTGCTGGCCGATCTGGATAGCAGCGGACAGATGGAGATAATTTTTGGAGTACGCACCGTAAACCAGATACATGTACTCAAAGCCGATGGTACGCCCTTCAACGAGCACTGGCCGGTTACCCTGAGCTCCATTCCTGCTTTTACCCCTTCGGTAGGAGATATCAATAACGATGGCCAGCTCAATATCATTGCAGGCGCCTCCAATGGCACGCTGTATGCCTTTGATCTCAACGGGCAGAATATCGAGGGCTTCCCGGTAGCAGCCCCCTCCACATCTTTTTCCTACCAGTCGCCGTTGCTCGCCGATCTGGATGGCGAAGGGAAACTTAGTATTGTAGGTGCAACCCATGGCGATGCTCCGCAGTATTTTATCCGCAACAGCGATGGCTCTTACCGCGCTGGGTGGCCCAAGGCGGTTCCGGGAAACGTGTGGACCTATCATCCTCCCACTCTTGCAGATATTAACGGAGATAGTATTTTTGAGGTCTTCCATGCACGACCCATCGGAGAAACCCCCGATGCAGTCATTTCTGGCCATACACCTGATGGCACTCCCTTGTCTGGATACCCTATTGTGAAAGGAGGAGGGCTAGAAGGTTTCCTTTCTGTAGCAGATGCCGATGGCGATGGAAACTTCGATCTGCTGTTTGGCTCTAACCTCATGGTGGATGGGTTTGGTTTTATCCATGCATGGAAGGCCGATGGTAGCGGTCAATTGGCTGGTTTTCCCCTTCGGCCCAAAGGTTTTACCTTTATCAACGGTGCCAACCTGGGAGATGTAACCGGCGATGGTAACCTCAACCTGGTTGCCCTGTCGTACGAACAAACATTCAGTGCCACCGACTCAACCTTTATCAATGTGTGGGATCTGGGAATTAGTATGCAGCAAGCCCGGGTGTTATTTGGCACCTACAAGGGCAGCAATACCCGTACCGGGCTAAGGGTCATTGAAATGGAAGAACCAGAACCTGTTTTTTACCCGGTTACTTTCAATCTTGATCTATCAGAGGTTCAGGGAAATTTTAACCCCGATTTGGATGAGTTTTTTATTACCGGTTCGATGTTCGGTTGGGCAGTACCCGGTACCCAGCCCGGGATACAGTTGCTGGAGAGGCAGCAGAACACTTTTGTGTATAGTATAACGATGGAGCTTTTGCCTGGCGAATATCAGTACAAGTACTTCCTGAACCAGGGCTGGTCAGGAGGAGAGTGGGAGGGAGCTCCTGATCGTACCTTTACCGTTGAAGAAGAGGATCTGCAATTGAATGATGTTTGGGCAGATATTCCCGGAGGTCAGCCTTTTGTAGCAAACCTGATCCTGGAGGTAAACCCCACAGATGGAGGTGCAGTAGTGGGTGCAGGAATGTACCTGCCCAATGCACATGTGTCGGTTTCAGCACAACCTTCTCTCCATTTCAGATTCATAAACTGGACTGATGAAAATGATGTTGAACTTACTACAGATGATCATTACCCGTTCTTTATGCCCCGGTCTCATCGTACCCTCACTGCCAACTTTATGTTTGAAGCAGGTATTGATGAATACCTCACTGCAGATTTCCGGATCTACCCCAATCCCACAACAGGACAGTTTACCATCCGGTCGGGTAGCATAATCCAAAGTTTCTCTTTAACAGAGGTCACCGGGAAGGTCTTGTATGATCAGAAAGTTAATGCGAGCCAGGTTTTGGTGGAAAGACCCCTGCAGGCAGGTGTATACCTGGTAACTCTGATAACAAATGATGGAGTTTTCGTTCGAAAGCTACATGTGAAGAATTGATTGCCAGAGAAATCCGGAAAGTCATACCCATTGGTTTTAACAACCAGCAGGTATGACTTTCTGTTTGCGGATGTAGCCTGCAGATTCTTTTTTACTGACGCATCAGGATATTGACATACTCTGGCTCAAAGCTGTTCTCAGGAACTCTCCTCTCTCCATCTCAAAAAAAATCCGTAGGTTTGCCCTCGCAAAACTACAGCTGATCGTGTTGATTTTTCGAGGTATTGGTGTGGCTCCAGGCACCCTTCAAACTATTTTCAGAGCATTCAGGTATCCCAATTATCGTCTGTATTACTACGGGCAAAGCATATCGCTTATGGGTACATGGGTGCAGAATATTGCCATGGGATGGCTGCTTTACCGCCTTACAGGATCGGCTCTGATGCTGGGTACGGTGGCTTTTGCACAGCAAATCCCCTCTCTGTTTATAACCCCTTTTGCCGGTGTGCTGGCCGATCGGTTCAATCGCCGCCTGGTGATCATCCTGGCCCAGGCAGCTGCCATGGTGGTGGCATTTGTACTGGCATTGCTGGTGCTTACCGATACCATAACCATACCCGTGATACTGGTGCTGGCAACAGTCAATGGTATTATCCTGGCTTTTGATACTCCTTTCCGGCATTCTTTTGTGCCCGATATGATTACCCGCAAGGAAGATCTGGGCAATGCCATTGCCCTGAACTCATCCCTTTACAATCTGGCGCGTTTTGTGGGGCCTCCTGTTGGTGGGGTGCTTATTGCATGGGTAGGCGAGGGTTGGTGCTTCTTTATCAATGGAGTAAGCTTCCTGGCTGTACTGGCCTGTTTGATAGCCATGCGGGTAAAGAAACAGAAACCCCGTGAGCGCAAAGCCTCAGTTCTTTTCGAATTGCGCGAAGGCATTGCATACGCCTTTACCGAAAAACCACTCAGGTACCTGCTCACACTGGTTATGCTCAGCAGTTTTTTTGGTCTGCCCTTTCAGGCTCTTATGCCAGTGTTCGCTGCTGATGTGCTGCAGGGAGGTTCTGAGTTGCTGGGGCTGATTACCGGTGCACTGGGGCTGGGTGCCCTCAGCGGGGCGTTTTACCTGGCAGCCCGCAAGCATATGCATACCATCCCTCTTACCATTTTCCGCACTTCATTGTTGTTTGCCATTGCACTGGGTGTTTTTGCTTTGTCGCCATTCAGGGCATTGTCTATGGTTGCTATGGTATTTACAGGATTTGGCATGATTGTGCATTTCAACAGCACCAATACGCTTATACAGACCATTGCCGATGATGACAAGCGGGGCAGGGTAGTGGCTCTGTACAGCCTTTCTTTTATGGGGATCACGCCCCTGGGAAGCCTGGCAGCAGGATGGGCTGCTGAATATATCGGTGTGCCTTACACCGTTTTTGCCTTTTCACTGGTATGTGTAGCCTCTGCATTGCTTTTCGGAAAACGAACGGCTACAGTATTTCGAAGAGTGGTGAGGAAGGTTAAGGGATGATGAATATGTCACACCTTCCCGGGTGTTTAGCCTGCAAAAGTACTGAGATCAGAAAATGCGGGAACAATGGTTCTGCCGGAAGTACCTTAGGGCCTGCGTGGTTTGAAGCCATTGGTTTTATGCATACAGAAATGAGGCTGTCCCGAAATCCTGGTATTTTCAGGAGCTTCAAGACAGCCTCATTAAAATTAAGCTTTAGTAGTATGCTACTGTATCTGAAGTTTTCTTACAGATACTCCTTCACTTGTTCGGACCCTGATCAGGTAGATGCCCGGGTCAAGCTGTAGCGAAAAATCAACTTCATAATCCTGCACGTTGCTTGTGGCAATTACTTTTCCGGTGAGGTCGGTCATTTGTATCTCCAAAACCAACGCTTGCGACCGGATGTTGAAACTTCCGCGGGAAGGGTTGGGATACAACTCCAGTCCAGACAGGGTCAGGTGATCTGTTGCATCTGCAAAATCGAACAGCGCTATCAGGGTAATATCGGCACCGGGCATAATAAATTCGAAGCTTGCAGCGGTGCTGATGTCATTGTCTTCGCTATCGGTCCATTTTACAAATGCATAGCCCTGGTTGGGTGTTGCCGTCAGGGTTACAGCTTCCCCTTCCTCGTATTCTCCTGCACCCGCCAGTGAGCCTCCGGCTGCAGGCAAGGCTTCAAGAGTAAGAGCGAAAGTGGGTGCCGGCAATGCCAGGAAATTTGCTGTAAGCGTTACGTCCTCTGCCGGCATGGTAAAGAGGAAGCTTGCTTCTGTGCTCAATGGGGTGCCTTCGGAGTCTGTCCAGCTTACAAATTCATAGCCTTGGGCAACAGTGGCTGTTACCATCGCCTGGTAACCTTCTTCGTAATCGCCATCTCCTTCTACCGTACCTCCTTCTGCCGGTTGGGCAACCAAGCTGAGGGTGTAGGTGTCGGGATCGGGAATAAAGGTTATGCCAACATCATCAAGGTACCATTCGTGAGCATTGATACCCTGGTAGCGGAAAGCAATGTGTATGGTTTCACCCGCATAAGCGTCCAGGTTTATTACGGTTTCTCTCCATGCATTTACCACACTGCCTGGAGACCAAACCTCTGTGAAGTCTTCACTCAAAGGGTTGCTGCTTCCGGTGGAGATCAGAACGCTGTTTTTATGGTAATAACTGGTGTAAGCATTCTTTGACCAGAAAGAGAGTGCAGAAGTGCCGGTTTCGGGTACTTCGATGGGGGGTGTTACCAGCCATCCATCCTGCATGCCGGCACTGGTGGGTGCATAGGTGTGGCGTGCACTTCGGGCACCTCCCGGGGTATTGTTCTGGGTGGTAACCGATACCCATTCGCGGATGGTACCTGGCATGGCCATTCTCTGCCATCCGAAGGGTGGGAATGATTCTGCTTCAAAGCTCTCCAGCCACGGAAACTCGCTGATGGCCGGGAATGTTGAAAAATGAGCAATGAGGGTAACATCTTCTGCTGGCATGGTGTAAGAAAAACTGGCGTTGGTGCTCACCACTGTTTGATCGGCAAGGGTCCAGTGTACAAAGTAATATCCCCAGGCAGGGGTTGCGGTAAGGACTACCTGTTCACCCTCCTGGTATTCGCCGGCACCTTCCACCTGACCTGCCAGCTCGGGGGAAACCTCCAGAAGAAGTTGATATGTGAGCTGTGCCGGGCTCATCTCCACCGTAAGAGTATTTTCAGCGAACTCACCCAATACGGTCAAAGAGATGTTTTCGACCGCAACATAGCCCTCTGCTGTGATAGTAAGGGTATAATTGCCTGCCGGCAGAGTAAAGTCGGCCCAGCCGTCATTGTCGGTAAAGTAGCTCTGGTTGGTCTCTTGTATGAGAATTTCTGCATTGGCAATGTTGGATTGGTCTCCCTGATCCACTACCCGGATGGCTACCCACCAGGTAGGATCCGTAAAAGTAATGGTGAAGGTGGCATTGTCGCCATGATTGAATTCAACAACGCCGGAAACGGTAAAATCACCATTCTTAGGAAATTGCAGCTTCTTGTCGTCTTCGGGCAAGGTGATGTGCAGGGTTGAAGTGGCTCCATCGATTTCTGTAACCTCGAAATCAAAATGCACCATTTCATCCTCAATCAGTATGAACACCCCCTGCACAAAATCTGCATCATTCCAGGTAATGGTAGTAAAAGCACCGGTTTCATCAAAGTCTGAGAAATCTCCAAAGATGAAAGTGTCAGGATCCAATGAAGCTGATACAAAATCTCGTATCGTTAACTGGCCTGATACATAGTTTACGCCATCCCAGAAGTTGCCGCCATCAGCATTGTATCCGCCAAAAAACTGCGGATCATTGCCAAACTGAAAGCGGGGTGCATAGTAATAGTCTCCTGGGGTCAGTTCGTCGAACATTGTTCCGTTGAATTCGATCTTGTATTCGTGATTACTGCCTGTTTTTTCATTGAAAGTGGCAATAATCCACTGGTTTTCTTCATTCCAGTCTGCAGGATCGTTGTTCTGCCCGTTGATGCCAAACCAGGCCTGAAGGGCAGGATTGGGCCCCATCAGCTCTAAATCGGTAACCCCGGGGATGTAAACCTGGGCAAAGGCAGTATGGGCACTTCCGGCATATCCCCTGATGATCTCCATGGAGCTGGGCCACTGCAGATTTGCCCAGCCAATACCTGGTGTTTGCCATGAATAACTGAAAAGATTGACCCCCTCAGAGATGGTATATTCTGCATTGCTGCCAGGTTGCGAGTTGCTCCAATCTCCATTGATCCGGAATTTAAATTCGAGGGTGTTGCCAGGAGCAAATACCTGACCGGTGGTAAAGGTATAAATACCCGATTCGTCCACAGGATTGAGAAGGTTTGCAGGATTTCCCCAATCATTGAAGCTTCCTGCCACATCAACAAAATCCTGTGCAGGATCGAATAATTTCTTTTCAATGGCCTCAGTTAAATCGAGCTGGATGGTCATGCTGAAAAGTTCAGGTTCCAGGGTTATAGGATCACCTTTAAGGGTGATGTTGTCGAATCGGTTATTGCCGCTCGCTGCATCGGAATTTTCACCTACAAAACGGATGCGGAACCGTAGGTCATTGTTGTTATTAACTTCATCAATAGTGGAAAGGTCAAAGTTTTTAAGTATCCAGTCGTCAACAACATCAAGGTTGGGTATGTCATAAGGGCCATCAAAAAGTACCCAGTCGGTACCACCATTCACAGAATAATAGAACTCCTGTTGCTGGGCACCATTTCCGGTTCTGACGGTGGCAAATGTAAAGGAGAGGTTCTCAAAACCGGCAGAGGGGGCTTCGAAGATTAGCTCACGGGTGTTGGCGGGGTTTCTTACACGCAATACGGCTCCCTGGTTGGGTTGTTGATCCATGTGCAGGTTGAGGTTGGAAACGGGGTCCTGTGGCCGGTGCGTTCTTTCATCCATAAAACCTGGGCCGGTGCCCGGATAGGTAATCACGCCGGTGCCTGTAACCGAGTAGTCTGAGACTACTGATTCCACAGTTCCTGACAGGGTGTTGAAATGCCAGTAATGAATCAGGATTTTGTCGTCGGGTTCTTCTTCTCCATTGAGTGTAAGTACTCCCGAGGTATTGTTTACCCCATCCCAGGGGCCACCCCAGGCACCATATACATAATCGTCGTTGCCATAGCGGTAACGAAAAACATAGTAGTGCGTACCGGGCAGAAAATGAGGGAGCATTTCACCCGAAAGAGTAATACTATATTCATGGTCGTTTCCGGTTTGCATATAAGAAGAGCTTTCAAACCATTGGTTGGGCAGATCCCATGTTGCCGGATCCGTATTTTCAGGGTTTACCCCCAGCCATACCTGAAGCCCGGTTACTGGTTCCGGATTGCTTGTAACATCGGGGATCCATATCTTGCCAAACAGAGTAGCGTCTGGTGATGGCTCTCCTCTCTCCAGCTCAATGAATTGTGGCCACTGCAAGTTTGCCCAGCCAATGGCAGGTGTTTGCCATGTATAACTAAAGAGATTTACTCCTTCAGAAATGGTGTATTCTGCATTACTGCCGGGTTGCGAGTTGCCCCAGTCTCCATTGATCCGGAATTTGAATTCGAAGGTGTAGCCGGGGGCAAAGTCCTGGCCGGTGGTAAAGGTATAAATACCTGTCTCACCCACAGGGTTAAGTACGTTTGCAGGGTTTCCCCAGGCATTGAAATTTCCGGCCACATCAATATTGTCGCTGGCCGGGTTGAAAAAACCTTTGGCAATGGCATTGCTCAGGTCAACTTCAAAGGTCATGGCGTAAGGATTTTTCTGCGCATAACCGGGGCCGGTAAGCAGAAAAAGCCAGGTCAGAAGAAGAAAAGGTAGTCTTGCTGTCATGTGATGAAAAGTTTGGTTTGTAAAGAGTTAACAAAGAAAACAGGATGGAGTATTCCGGTTGAACCCCGGAGCATACCAACATCCTGTTCCCTTTCAACACCAGGTTTGTTTTCCGGTGACAAAATACAAAAGATTCGGAAAATTTCAGGCTATTTTCTGATTGCTTTTTTGCCTCTCAACCGCCCGAAGAAGTTGCTGATCTTTTGCAGGGTAAGAGAGTGTTTGGCAGTTCCTTCCTGACCCAGCAGGAAAGCATAAGGTTTCATGGGGTCGATATGAGAAAAAACAATGCGTATTATGGCCAGGAAAGGCACAATCAGCAGCATGCCGGGCAGCCCCCATATAAGGCTGGCCGCAACCAGTCCGGTGATGATAAAGAAAGGATTAACTTTTACGTTTCCACCTACAATATTGGGAGTGAGAATATTGTTCTCAATGAACTGTATGATGATAAAAAGAATGATTACACGAACCGCCATTATCGGATTATTATCCACCAGGAGGGCAAAACTCAGGGGTACCAAACCTCCCAGCAGCGTTCCGAAATAGGGAATAAAGTTGAAGAAGGCAGACAGGATGCCCAGTGCAATAGCAAACTTCATCCCGATAATATAAAGTCCCAGGGAGTTGATAAAACAAAGTATGATCACCACTGCTATCACTCCTCCCATATACCGTGCCGCTACGGTTGAAATCTCGCGCAGAATAGCCACCATGGCAGGTTTTCGTGCCGGTGCCACTACTTTGAGCAGGAAGTAGGCAAATTTGGTACGATAGTACAAAAACAGGAAAATGTAAACGGGCAGCAATCCGATGGTTACTACTGTACTGGCAGTGGCGGTGAAAACATCCTCGAAAAACTCTCCGCTTGTGGCCAAAAGGTTGGCTGTTTGTTCCTGTATGAGCTGCTTGGTGGTGGTGCGGTCGAAGCCAAAGTATTCTCCCAGACCTGCAAGCATCTCGGCAAAATTGCGGGCACCGGTTTCTGCCAAACGGGGTAATTCGCCTGCCATGGGGGCAATTTTGCTATAGCCCAGCAAAATTAAGCTGATCAAAATACCCAGCACGCTGATAATGGTTACAAAGTTGGCCAGGATGCGAGGCAATCCCTTTTTTTCGAGCCAGTTGGCAATGGGGTACAGTAAGTAGGCCAGCAAAAAGCCAAACGCAATGGGGTAAAGAAAGTTGCGAATGGCAATCAATCCATACAAAAACAAAATAATGGCCAGCAAGGTATAGGTAACACGCTGTGCAAGTAAAAACCGTTTTTCGGCTCGTCCGGTCTCCATCGAAGGGTTGGTTTTCATACGCTGGCCCTGTGTTTTAAGGTTTTGTGTAAATGGGATTGTACGTTTAAAATTAGCAATTCTCCCGGATTAACTCAACGATCTTTTGTGCCGAACGACCATCGCCGTATAGATTTTCAGGAAAGGTGATGCGGGAATGGGTAAATGCATTGAAGGACGAAAGTATCTGGTTTTTTTTAACACCTGCCACCTTGTTCACGCCTGCATGCACCAGCTCTACCCATTCGGTTTCGGTGCGAAGGGTAATACAGGGTTTTTTAAAAAAGCAGGCTTCTTTCTGTAAGCCACCCGAGTCGGTCATTACCAGATGGCAGTTTTGCAGCAGCCATATCATTTCAAGGTAGGGCTGGGGTTCCAGCATTATGATACCGGGTATATCTGCCATGTTATGTTGCCTGAGTATGTTGCGGGTGCGAGGGTGCAATGGCAATACCACGGGAGTGGTGGCAGCAATATCGGTAAAGGCTTCCATGATCTGTTGCAGCCGGGTTATCTGGTCTGTGTTTTCTGCCCTGTGAAGTGTAGCCAGTACAAAGGTTTCAGGGAGTTGTGCCAGAGGTTGTCGTGCCTGGCTTGCATAGAACAGGGCGGCATCGTACATTACATCGCCGGTAAAGAAGTGCCTGGCTGCAAGGTGATTGTAGCCCTCTTTTTCCAGGTTTTCCATGGCTTGCAGGGTGGGGCAGAAAAGCAAACTGCTGATGCGGTCGGTGAGGATCCGGTTGATCTCCTCTGGCATTTGCATGTTGAAGGAGCGCAATCCTGCCTCAACATGTGCCACCGGAATATGCAGTTTACTGGCAGCAAGTGCCCCGGCGAGAGTACTGTTGGTATCACCATATACCAATACAAGCTGAGGTTTCTCCTGCAGAAGTATGGCCTCAAGTTGTTCGAGCATACGACCTGTCATGGCGCCATGCCCCAGGCTGTGTATGTCGAGGTTGTAGCGGGGCACGGGAATGCTTAACTCGTCGAAGAACACCTGGCTCATATTGGAATCGAAGTGCTGGCCGGTATGTACAATCACCTCGTTCATCCCTTCCGATTGTGCCAATACGCGACTTACCGCAGCAGCTTTTATGAATTGAGGACGTGCTCCTATTACAGTTAAAATTTTCATGTTCTGGACGGGGTATGGTTCTGGATGTCTTTTTCGTAATTCCGGCTGATGTGCAAAATCATCAGCAGCAACACTCCGTAGGCCAGCAGATCAATCCCCAGGTAAATGTAAAGGAATTGCTCTATGGTAAGGTGCCTGAAAAAGAACAGGCAACAGATAAGCAGAAAGTATACCGCCTGCCAGATGCTTACCATCTTAATGCGACCCAGAGAAACAAACATGCTGCTAACGGGCGATGCAACCAGTTTGAGTGCGGCACCTGCCACCAGGATGCGTGCATAAATTCCACTTGTATAATAGCTGGGCCCGGCATAAAGGCTGAACAGGGGAGGAGCCCACAAAAGCATAGTGAGGAGCATGCCCCCGGCAAGCAGGCTCAACAGCAGCATTACCCGCGACAGGTCGGAGCGGATGCTTTCTTTGTTTCTGAATTTTTCTGAAAGGCTCTGCAGCAGCACCTGCGAAATACTCAGGGATAATATGCTGGCCGGAAGCACCAATACCATACGGGTAAGGTCGAAATATGCTGTGATTTCCTGGGTGTAAAACTTGCTGACCAGGATTACCGGAAAATGCATGCAGATTGCCCCCAGGAAAGCCGGTATCATATTGTAAAACGGGAATTCGCGGTATTGCTTCATCAGTTTCCATTGCCGTTTCCAGGAGAAAAGCCTGAAAGAGAAACCATGGCGCAGCATCTGCCACCAGCCACTTGCCAGGTTTACCAGATGGCCAGCCAGGTTGCCCCAGATCAATCCGCTACTGTGTTTTCCAATAATGCCAAGAGTAGTTTGAAACAGTCCTTCTCCCAGCCGGCGTGAGATTTTATTGATGGAAACCGCTTTGTAGTCCTTGAAGCGCACAAGGTAATAGTTGATCACCTGGTAAAGACTGAAAAGCAGCACCCCTAAAGGCATCATGTATAGCACAAAGCCATACTGGGGCTGCAAATTAAGAAAGCCCATGATCCGGGAGTGGAAAACAGCAATGGCAATCAGGAAAAGAATGTTGAAAATGATGGCCGAGAACATGGAAACAAAGGCCAGGTTTACAGCATCTGACTTTTTTGCCGGAAGAACCACTGCAATTTCATACCGCAGGCTGGCTATTATCATCACAATGCTTACCACACTGATATATACCGCGAAGGCGCCAAAATCCTCCTCCGGATAAATACGCCTGAGCACCGCTTGCAGCAGCATGGGAACCAGCTGGGCCAGAAAGGTGCCTGTTACCAGGGTGGAGATATTTCTGAAAAGATCGCCTGCAGGCAGAATTTTTCTTAGCATGAGAGCCTTTGTTCTTCTTGTGTTATATGGCTGCAAAATTAATCTTATTTTTAAGAGCAGCCGCTATCAAAAAACAAGGGTTGCCATGTGTTGTGAATAATTAAGCAAAACTAACCGCAACGGCACTTTGCGCCTGATTGTGGGTTATATTTTTCGATAGTTATATGTGGGCTTTGTTTTGATATATTTTCCGTTTAATTTTATGCGCCGTTTGGTGCATCTCAAAACAGTGGTAGGTTATGATCATATTTCTCATTGGCTTTATGGGTAGCGGAAAATCGACCTTAGGGCGACGACTGGCCAAAAAGATCTCTTATGAGTTTCTTGATATGGATCAGTTGCTGGAGCAACACCATGGTATGAGTGTGCTGGAAATGTTTGAGAAAAACGGTGAGGAATGGTTTCGGCAACAAGAGGCCCGGTTGCTGCAAAGCTTCGATCCGCATCGCAATGTGGTTATAGCTACCGGTGGCGGCACCCCCTGTCAGGGAAATAATATGGAAACCATCAATGCCAAAGGGGTGAGTGTTTACTTGCGAATGAGCCCTTCCAGCCTGGTTTGCAGGCTTGCCACTGCAAGAGCAGTCCGACCCCTGATCCAGAACCTGGAGCCCGCCCAACTGCAGGATTATATAGAAAAGAAACTGCAGGAACGTGAACCCTATTATCTGCAGGCACATTGCATCATCAAGGGGGAGAGTGTAAAGCCGGACCATGTGATTGCGCTGGTGTTTGGTGCTCAGGGGGTTTCCTGAAGCATACGGGCAGATTTGTAATACCATCGGTTGTAGTAAACATGGGTGAGGTCATTGATCTCAACACCACTGGAGGTTGAAGCATGCACAAAACGGTTGTTGCCCAGATATATTCCTACATGATTGATCTGGTTGCTGTTGATTCGGAAAAAGACCAGGTCGCCCTCCCTGAGATCCTCTCTGGTAATTTCGGTGGCCATTCGGTAAAGATCTCTTGAACTGCCGGGCAACCGAACCCCAAATACTTCATGGTAGATCTTTTTTACAAGACCAGAACAATCCAGTCCATCTCTGGAGTTCCTGCTGCGGTGAGGAGTGCCCAACAACGGATAAATTGCATTGTACAACAGGATATTGCTGGAAAGGTCGAGGTCCAGCCCTTTTTCTCTGAAGAAACTGTAGCCTGCTATCAGGGTTGTGTCGAGCATGGGTTCAGGATTGTCTTCTGCAGGGGGCTGCTGTACATGATGAAACATCCATAAAAGTAACGGAAAACCCATGATAAGTGCAATCACTTTCATGATATGGATGTTATGACGGGTATGAAGATCATTTTGATTCAATAAACAATGAAATGGTTCGGACTGAAATAAAAAACGCAAAAATTCGCCCGATCTTATTTTCGGGTGGTTGCTTTTTTTTAAATAGAAGGTTAGGTTTAAGAGTTACTCTGCCGGAGTAATATCTTGTATTACACCGTAGGTTACCAGCAGGTTGCCCTCTTCGTTGCGATTGCTGATCCATTTTTTTTGAATAAGACGCACCTGCCCGTCGTTTTGCCGGATGATCCGGTGGCGGGTTTCAAATTCTTTGCCAAAGCTTCTGTGGAAAGCATTGCGCAGATTTTCAAACTCCTGCCTGTCGTCGGGGTGAATACATTGCAGGTAGTTTTCTATACAAGGAGCAAAGGTTGCAGGTTCCATTCCAAGGAGCCGGTATTTGTTTTCCGACCACAAGCACAGGTTGGTTTGGTAGTCTACTTTCCAGCTTCCTGTGGCAGACAATATCTCTGCCTTGGCCAGCATTTCCTGGCTTTCGCGGATACGATCCGTTTCCAGTCTGCGGCGGGTAATGTCTTTGGAAATACCTGTAAGCAAAATGGGCTGTCCCTGGTTATCGCGTTGTGTAATAAGGCCGGTACCTTCCACCCATATCCATTGCCCTGCTTTTGATTGCATTCTGAATTCGGTGTAATAAGGCTCCGATGGGTTGGCGATATGCTTTGCAAAAGCCTCCATTACTCCAGCAATATCGTCAGGATGGATCAAGCGTGTAACCTCGGTAATGGTTTGAGGGAGTTCTTCATCGGTATACCCCATATGGTAGTATAGCTCCTTGGTTCCACTGGCGTCGTTGGTCTTGAAATTGTTTTCAAACACACTGCCTTTGGTAACCTTCATGGCAAGCTGAAACAGTTCCAGCGCGGATTTATTGTTTTTACCGAATAGTTCAGAATGATTCTCCTGCTGTTTCATTTAACCTTGAAGTATGTGATGGGTGTAGTGTTTTGGGTTCTTTGTCTCTGCTCCATTTCCCGGTAGTGCAGGCTGCAAATATACAAAAATGCTTTAAGTTGTGTGTCTTCTTTTGTGTTTCGGCGATGTATTTATGTTATTTGTGTGCAATATATCCGGGTTCAGCGCAGCACGCAATTTTTGCGGATTTTACGTATGCGAGATTTTCAGCATTGTGTAATTTTATCCCGGCGATGAGTTTTGAAATCTCCAATCCTTTCGTTCAATCCAACCCAATTCGAACATAAATATTCCTGGATCATGCAAAGATTAGTATCTCTTCTTGTTTTGGTATTTATTGTATCACAGGCTTTTTCGCAAGTAAGGCCAGCCGGTCGGCGCGATGTGCAGCGCTTTCACCAGAGTACCACCTATGTGGTGGAAGACCGTGATCCCTTTTCTCGTTTCAACGAACACATGCGCAAGGCCATGGAACGCCACTGGACCATTACCCCTTTTCAGGTGATCACCTTCCAGGAATTTGAGCGTATGCGTACCGATGAGAATAAATCATTTATGATCTTTGCTGATATCAAGCAGCAAAACCTGGAAGAGGTATATGAGTTTATCAACTTTGTAATGGGCGATCGCAAACGCGATTTTGAAAGTATGCCCGACCTGGGGTCGGTTCCCCTTGCCTACCGCGATGCCAACCAGGAAAATTATTTTTATAAGATGGGTGCTTTTGTGAAATTTATGCAGACCTATGTGCAGGAGCAGGCAAGCACTCCCCGTATCAGGCTTACCCGTTTCTTTAGTGCCAAAGATGCCCGGTTAAAAACCATGGAACTCTGGTTGCTGGAAGAAGAAATGGCCCCACAGATCAATACCATTGAAAAGATTAAACAATATTACCCCTACCCGGTGCGGTTTGCCACACGCGAAGAAATAGCGGAGGCTATAGCCCAGGACAGGGAAGATGTAGCTTTTCTGCACAAGATTGGGCCCGAAGATACCATGACCAATCTGGAGAAAAAATGCTGGAAGTTTGTGATGTGGGCAAAAGATGGAAGGGTATTGTTCGCCACCCATCATGACATTGACCGCAACAATCCCGATGCCCTTCTGGCTTCTGATCTGCAGAAAATGGCGGAATAAGATTCCATTCAGTTCAGGATGGGATCGGAGGGAAAGTTTGCCCAGATGGCGTAGTCATAACCCAGCTTTTTCAGTGTGTTTCCCCATAAGGTGTCCGGATCTTGTGCCAGTACAATTTTGTCGGTAGCCTGGGTAACAATCCATGATTTCTCTCCCATTTCGCGATCCAGCTGTCCGGCTTCCCATCCCGAATACCCTATAAAGAAGCGTACCTGCTCGGGAGTGGCCAGTTTCATGTCGATCATATCCATGAGTTTGCGGATGTCTCCTCCCCAGTATACATTGCCAAAAACAGGGATGCTTCCGGGTAGCTCCTCTCCCAGGGTGTGCAGGTAAAACAAACGATCGGGGTTTACAGGCCCGCCTAAAAAGACAGGAAAATCGGTTTGGGGAAACTCCTTTGCCACCTCGTTGAGTTTTACATTGATGGGCTTGTTTACGATAAGACCAAAGGTGCCATCCTGGGCAGAGTGTTCAATAAGCAGAACCACACTCTTGCCAAAGTAGAAGTCGCGCAGTGAGGGTTCACTGATCAGCAAGCGGCCTTGTGAAGGAGATAATTTACCGTGCATAACTTTAGTCTTGAAGAGTTTTCTTGCCTGGGATGCGTTGTGTTGACCGCATCAAAGATAGAATTATTGGTTTATCTTTGCAGCGTCGTATCACTCAAACAACAAAAAGAATATCATTGTTCAGATGACTGAAAAAAGCTCCAATGCCAGGTTTGAAGAGTTAAGAAGCTGCTACCCTGTTTTTACGTATGAGGATTTTTCCTGGCAGGTGCATGAGGGGAAACTGGAGTTGCACTTTCACTTCCATATCAACAATGAGTTCCATTTCCGGCCTGTGCACCGCATAGATATATCGCGGTTTTCCTGCCGGCATATCTCCACCCAGGCGCTGCGCAACACTGTTTTTCATATCGGCCTGATTGAGCTTATCAGCTACTGGAAGGCCAGTTGTGCCCCGAGGGTGCACATTCGACCCAGGAAGCTTAATGCAGAGCAGATGCAGTGGTGGAAAAAACTGTATTTTCACGGTCTGGGAGAGTTTTTCTACCTCAACGGTATTGATACCGATCAGGAGTCATTCCTAGAGTTTACCTTCGACCGGCGCATTCGCCCGGCCAGCGATCCATTCAAGGCAACCCTTGAGGATGCGTGCCTTATCCCTGTTGGAGGCGGAAAGGATTCGGTTGTAACCTTAAACCTTCTCTCTCCACTGCCAGCACAAGCTGCTGCACTGGTCATCAACCAGAGAGAGGCAACCCGCCAATGTATTGCAACTGCAGGGTTGTCAGATCATACCCTGGAGATTGAAAGAACCATCGATCCGCTGTTGATAGAGTTAAACAACAAAGGCTTTCTCAATGGTCATACGCCTTTTTCTGCTTTGCTGGCCTTTGAGAGTATACTGGCAGCCCTCATCACCCGAAAAAGACATATTGTTCTTTCCAACGAATCCAGTGCCAATGAAGCCACCATTCCTGGCACCCTCATCAATCACCAGTATTCCAAATCCTTTGATTTCGAACAGGATTTCAGGTGGTACATCAATCGTTTCATGTGCCCCGAAATCAATTATTTCAGTTTCCTGCGCCCGCTCAACGAATTGCAGATCGGTGCCCTTTTTGCCGGCTCAACGGCCTATCATAAGGTTTTCAGGAGCTGTAATGTGGGCAGTAAAACCGATAGCTGGTGCTGCAACTGCCCCAAGTGTTTGTTTACCTGGATTATGCTCGCACCCTTTCTTCCCCATCAGCAACTTATAGATATATTCGGGCAGGATCTGTGGCAAAAAGAATCTTTGAGGGGTACTCTTATGCAACTGTCGGGGCTGGCAGCAGAGAAGCCCTTCGAGTGTGTGGGCACCATTGCTGAGGTAAATGCATCACTGGAGCATATGTGCAGGCAGTTCCCGGCAGAGTCTCTGCCTTTGTTGCTCAGTATCTATCATGAAAGTACGCAGGGGGTGAGTTTTGCCTCAGTGAACGAAGAACTACGCTACTGGAATACCCATCACAATCTGCGTCCATCCTTTGCACATATACTTACAGATGCCCTTGAAAAAGTAAAGCTCAACGCCTAAATCTCATGATTTCAGTCTATTTCCAGGAAAAATTTCAAAATTCTTCCCTCGCCCTGCTGGGATTTGGGAAAGAAGGCAAATCAACCTACCAGGTACTTCGGCGCTATCTTCCCCGGAAAACCTTGCTGATTGCCGACAGCAACAGCGCATGCCCGCAAGAATTTGCAGATCAGTTTGGAGAGGACCCCCTGGTTGAGTTCTGCTGTGGCCAAAACTGCCTGGATGCCTTGCAAAATGTCGATTATATTATCAAGTCGCCGGGGGTGTCGCTGAAAACCCTGGGCGATACCATCTCTCCTGACCGTATCATTTCCCAGACATCAATATTCCTGGATCTTTTCAGAAGCCAGGTGATAGGCATAACCGGCACCAAAGGAAAAAGTACCACCACCAGTTTGCTGTACAGCATTCTTAAAGAGGCGGGCCTGCCTGTAGTAATGGGAGGCAATATTGGTATTCCTCCTCTTGAGCTCATCGACAGGATGGATGCACAAACCCTCGTTGTTTTTGAGATGAGCAGCCATCAACTGGAAACCCTTACCGTATCGCCTGCAGTTGCCATATTACTCAATATCTTCCAGGAGCATCTGGATCATTACAATTCCTACCGCGATTATCAGCTGGCCAAATACAATATTGCTCTATGGCAGCAACCTGGCGACTATTTCATTTACAATGCCACCAACCCGGTGGTGGCCTCCCTTGTGGAAGAACTGGGTTGCAAGAGTACCAGGCTGGCAGTGCATGGTATATCGGATGAAGGGTTTGGAGCCAGGTGTTTGCAAGAGCACATGCACCTTGATATGGGGAGCCAATCTTTCGTAATTGAAAATCTCTGCAGCAATCGTAAACTCCCCGGCGATCATAATATCACCAATATTCTGGCCGCTTCGGCAGCAGCTTTTCTGAAAGGAGCTCCGGGGCCTGCCATTGCCAGTGCCGTAGCCAGTTTCTCCGGATTACCACATCGTCTTGAATTTGTGGGCAAAAGGGGAGGTGCCTTGTTTTACAACGACTCCATCAGTACCATACCCGAGTCGACCATTGAAGCCCTTAGAACCTTCCCGCATGTAAATACCCTGCTGTTGGGCGGATACGACAGGGGAGTAGATTACAATGTGCTGGTGGAATATTTGTGGGCACATCCTCTGTCGTGTGTTATTTTTATGGGCAAGGCAGGCCAAAGGATGATGGAGCTGTACGAAGCGGGCAAACAAGCAACTTCAGGCAATCATTTCTATTTTGCAGACTTTGAGTCTGCTGTGCAAAAGGCTTTTGAGGCAACACCCGAGGGTGGGTTGTGCTTGCTCTCTCCGGCAGCCGCCAGCTATGATATGTTTCGCAATTTTGAACACCGTGGAGAAAAATTCAGGCAGATGGTGTTGGAAAACTCCTGACCATCTGCCCGTAGAATGCGATAAAGCCTGCCTTCAGGATTTTGCTATTTCTTTCCCGGGGACTTTGCCTTTGCAACTGGTGCCGGTTTTGTTTTGTGGCGGGGTCTTGCTTTTCCAAATGTACCCCTGAAAATTTTACCTCTGCGGGTTTTCATGTCTCCTTTGCCCATAGTATTGTATTTTGAGGGTTCAACAATGGTTTTTTTGGGTTGGAAGCAAAAATACGAAATTATTATTTTTCCAGATGTCCTTCCAGTTCCATTTTCATTCGTCTGATAAAGGTTCGTGGGTTTTTAATGCTTTTCAGGGCATAGTCGAGCAACAGCATTTCTCTTTCCTGTTCTGTGAGCTGCCAATGGGTTACTTCTCGTCTTAATCGTCCGCACAATTCATACATTGTAAGTGCTGCAGAAACAGAAATGTTGTAGCTTTCCGTAAAGCCATGCATGGGGATCTTTACAAAGGCATCGGCATTTTGCATGGCAACATCAGATAGTCCTGGCCCTTCTGTTCCCAGAACGATGGCCGTTTTTTGGTTCAGGGGTAGCTCGCTGATGAGGCAGTCGTTCTTGTGAGGGCTGGTGGCCACGATACGGTAGCCGTTCTGGCGCAACTGATCAAAGCAATTCAGTGTGTTGTGCTCCAGCTGGTTGTACTTACGCATGGTGAGCCATTTGTTGGACCCTACCACAATGTCGGGATTGATCTCGTAAAGGTTTTGGTTTTCGATGATGTGCAAGTCCTGCACACCCATCAGTTCGCAGGTTCTAATAACAGCACTGGCATTATGAGGCTGGAAAATATCCTCCAGTACCACGGTGATCCAGCGGGTTCGCTGATCAAGTACTTCATGAAATTTTTGCCATCTTTCTTCCGAGATCATCTCAACCAGATGGTCGAGCATGTATCGGGTGGCAAAAGCATCTGCTTTGATCATATTCTGTTTTGTGTTTTAAGCATCATGGCCAGGGTGCGATAAAGGATCCGGCACGAAATAATGCCATCCAGGGTATCGGGTCCTGTTTCCACCAGGTCGAAACCCACAATGGTTTTCCCGGAAAGGCTAAGCAACTCAAAAAGATACAGTACCTGGTTGTACGACAAGCCTCCCGGTACAGGTGTTCCGGTAGAAGGGCACCAGGCCGGGTCGAGCCCATCAATATCAAAACTGATATATACATTTTGGGGTAGCTGAGCAATCATCTCCAGGCAGATTTGCTTCCATGTTTGTCCTTCAAAAAGCCTTTGATGCAACTGGCGCGCAAAATAAGGGCTGAAGCGTTGAGGGTTATTCGCCATAAGCTGTTGCTCCTGGCTGCAATAATCGCGTAAGCCTACCTGCACAAATTTGCTGATTTGAGGCAGTGCCATGGCGTTGTACATGATAGAGGCGTGCGAATGCACAAACCCCTCATAGGCCGGGCGAAGGTCGGCATGAGCATCGATATGCAATACTCCGAAATCTTCATACCTGTGGGAGAGGGCACGCATCAGGCCCAGGGGGCTGCTGTGATCACCTCCCAGCACCACTGCAAGTTTGTTTTGTTGCAGCAAACCTGTGGCAGTTTCAAATACCCATTGTTCCAGTTTAGCGCACCCTTCGTTTACATCCTGTTGCAGTTTGTGGAGCGACTGCCCGGTGCTGTCACCACTCTGCTCTTCGAGCCATTGGATACACTGCAATGCCTTGGGGCGCAGCTGGCTGTTGAGTTTAACATACTTATCGGGTATGGGTAGCATGGCGATGCCTGCTTTCCAGGGATCTGCCACAAACTCGTCAAACAGGTCTATTTGCGAAGACTGCTCAAACACATTTTCAGGGCCTTTGCAGGTGCCCTCCAGGTTTGATACGGTTACGTCCCAGGGCACCGGAATGATCACCACATCGGCCTCTTCGGGCTCAAAGGGCAAACCAAAAATGCCCGATGTGGTGCTACCCACTCCATCGGGATTGAATTGACTGATTTTCTCCTGTTTGCTTGGGTTAGAGGAGCTCATAGAAATGAAGTTTTGCGGGGTAAAAATACTGGCTTTTGCCATTTTGTGCAAGCCAGGATGGGAGAGAAGCTAAAAAACAACCCCGCAGAGTGCAAATAAAAAACCCCGGACCTTTTCGCCCCGGGGTTTTATGTCTTATGGATTGTGGTTATTTTACCACCTCAGAAAGTTCAGCACCGGCTTTAAACTTTACAACTTTTTTTGCAGGAATGGTAATTTCTTTACCAGTTTGGGGGTTTCTTCCTTTGCGCTCTTCTCTGCTGGAAACGGAGAAAGAACCGAAACCTACCAACGCAACGCGGTCACCTTTTTTCAGAGCGTCAGTGGTTGCACCAATGAAAGCATCAAGAGCTTTTTTTGCATCAGCTTTAGTCAAGCCGGAGTGAGATGCCATAGCATCGATTAATTCTGCTTTGTTCATTTTTCTAGTTTTTAGTTAGTTTCGTTTTTTTAAAATATGGAATTTTCCTTTAACCATTGCAAATATAGGTTATTTCTAAAAAAATCCAAGCTAAATATCTGAAAAGTACTGATTTTGTTGATAAAATGGGGGTTCTTGTTAATAACCTGAAATTTAAACATCAGAAAATCAGTGTTTTATAATTTTGAGGTTAGTCCTAAAAAAATCATTCGACATAGGGTGAAATGTCGAATCCACGCAGGAAATCGGGGGTTTCCATCCGTTTTTTTCCGGCTGCCTGCATACTTTTTACTTCAATATAGCCATCTATGGTGGATACTCTGATGAAATTCTTGTTGTCGCTGAGAATTCTGCCGGGCGGCAGGTGGTGCGATTCCTCTATAACCCCGGCTTCATAGATCTTCATCAGAAGGGGTTGTTCTTGTTTGCCCAGCTCGGTAAAGGCCCCCGGCACAGGACTAAGCCCCCTGATGAGATTTTGTATTTCCCTGCCAGGTCTGGTCCAGTCAATGCGACAATCATCTCTGAATATCTTGGGTGCTTTTTTAAGTAAATCTGCCTGGTTGATCAGTTCTTCCTGGGCACGGGTGGTAACTGTTGCGGCAGCAATCTGGTTCAATGTCTCTACCACCAGCCCGGCTCCCAGGGTTTTGATCCTGTCGTGCAGTGTACCTGCTGTGTCGTGAGGGAAGATTTCGGTTTGCCGGAAATCGATAATGCGTCCGGTGTCGATCTCTTCGTCAAGAAAAAAGGTCGTTACACCTGTTTGGGTCTCGCCATTGATCACTGCCCAGTTGATGGGGGCAGCCCCCCTGTATTGTGGCAGCAGCGATGCATGCATGTTAAAGGTACCCAGGGGTGGCAGGGCCCATACTGCACGGGGCAACATCCTGAAAGCCACCACCACCTGCACATCGGGTCTGAGGTCGGTGAGCTCCCGGAGGAACTCGTCTGACTTGAGGTTGGTGGGTTGAAGCACCCTCAGATTTTGGTCCAGGGCAAATTTTTTCACTTCGGAGAGCTGGATCTTCCGCCCACGACCGGCGGGTTTGTCGGGTGCGGTTACTACACCCACCACAGTGTATCCTGCTTGCAAAATAGCCTGCAGCGATGCTACCGCTATTTCAGGTGTGCCCATAAATACGATTCGAAGGTCTTTTTTCTCTGACATGGTTGAAGGCGTTTAAGAACAAAAAGCCTGCGAAGGAGATGCTTCGAGGCTTTCTGTCAGATATTTCAGGGATGTTTTGTTTTGTGCTTGCGGTTGGTGGGGTTAAAGGCTGTTTTTCAGTGCAACCATTTTGATGGCTGTAATGGCAGCTTCGTCTCCTTTGTTGCCATGCTTTCCACCTGCACGATCTTTGGCCTGCTCCCAGGTGTTGGGGGTTAGCACACCAAAGATTACAGGTATGCTGGTTTTTAGCCCAAGATTGGTAATTCCGTCTGCTACAGCATTGCAAATAAAATCAAAGTGACGGGTTTCGCCCTGTATTACACAACCGATGCAGATTACTGCATCAACCTGCTGCTTCTCTGCTACAAACTGAGCCCCCAGGGGAAGTTCGAAACTGCCCGGCACATAATTCACAAGGATATTCTGCTCTTTGGCGCCATGCCTGATCAGCGTATCGATGGCTCCCTGGCAAAGGGCAAAGGTGATCTCATCGTTCCATTCCGACACTACAATGCCAAACTTCATGTTTGAAGCATCGGGTATTGCATGAATATCGTAATCGGAGAGATTTCTTTTTTTGCTGTCAGACATAATGGTGAATGATTGATGGTTGTGCACTTTATTCAGGAGGTCTTCCCCCGCAGGGGGCAGCCTCATCGGGTGAAAAGGATCAGAGTTTATTTCTGAGCGCTCCTGGCCCTGGCAATGTATCGCTCAATATTGCGTCCCTCGTTGGTATTGGGGTATTCGTTGCGAAGGCGTGTGTAAAGCTCAAGTGCTTTTTGGTGCTCTCCCTTAAGTTCGTGCAGCATACCGGCTTTCATCAGGAAAGTGGGGGTGGTAAGCTGGTTGGGTTGGTGGTTGGCCGCGCGGGTATAATACCTCAGGGCAGCATTCTTGTCGTCCAGTTCAAGGTAAGCATCTCCAATGGCACCCAAAGCCATGGCGCCCACCAGTTGATCGCGTCTTCTGAATTTTTTCAGGTGATGGATGGCTTCATCATATTCACCCAGGTTCAGGTAAGATACCCCTGCATAGTAGCGGGCCAGGTTAGCAGTCCGGGTCATCCGGTAGCTGGAAATGATATCCAGGAACCCCAGGCTGTTGCCATCTCCGTCCAAAGCAAGGCGAAAATTGTCTTGCTCAAAATACTGCTCTGCCACAAACATTTCTGCACGTGCATCCTGCTCGCGTGGCTCCAGGATGAAACGGTTGTAACCGATGTAACCCCCAATGAGAAGTATAATTACAGCAACCACCCCGATCAGGATGTTCTGATTCTTCTCAATAAACTGCTCGCTGCGGCTGAGTGCCTCTTCTACGGCAACGATATTCTTTTCGCCTTGTTCTGTTTTCTTTTCTTTCATTTTTAACTATTGTAAGGAATGTAAGTTGGGTTTGTCAGATTGCTTTTTTATCTTGGCAGGGCCAGGGAACGGAAAAAACTGAAATAAACCCCCCTGCTCGTTTTTCAGGCTGCAAAAATAAGGTAATTTTGCGTGTTTCAAATAAATTCTTGCAATTTTTTGCAGCAATGCCCCGTTAGTTTTCAGAACCTTACCCTTGGCCTAAAGTGTGCATTTTCGGGGCCACCGAAGGGGAGGGCAAGTGAAAACCAATGTGCATTTTTTGTCAGCTGATAAACTCTGTTGAGCACAATCCTCAGTTAAATACGGGAAACAGACCCATGGAGTGTGCCTTTACAAACAAAAACCAATATAATCTGATGATACAATTCCGACGTTATTTAACAGGACTGGGCCTTTTCTTTGGCATTGTGGCTGTACTGCAAATGCAATCGTGCCGGCAGGACGATTACGACACTTCTCCCTCGTTGCGGCTGGAGTTTTCGGCCGACTCCCTGCTTTTCGATACGGTTTTTACCACCATAGGGTCCTCCACAAGGTATTTTAAGGTTTACAACCGGCACAATTCGCGTATCAATATTTCGGAAATTCAGCTGGCGGGTGGTACCTCCTCCTACTTCAGGATCAATGCAGATGGGAGATCGGGTACCCGCATTCAAAATCTTGAGATCGGCCCGCGCGACAGCATATATGTTTTTGTGGAGGTAACGGTAGATCCCACCGGGCAGAATATCCCTCTTGTGATTGCTGATAGTGTTGTTTTTCAGCTTAATAACAATATTCAGGATGTGAAACTTGTGGCATGGGGGCAGGATGCAAATTTCATAAGACCCAACTATTGGGATACCATTTTTGTTGACGATAAACCTGTGCCCATACAGTATCATTTGATTACAGAAAACACCGTTTGGTCCGACCCACGACCCTGGGTGGTTTATGGTTTGCTGGTGGTTGCCCCGGATGCCAGCCTTACCATACCAGAGGGCACGCAGGTACACCTTCACCACCGTTCGGCAATGATCTTTTTGCGAAGAGCCAGCCTGCAAATACAGGGCAGTCAGGAAAACCCTGTTGTAATTCAAGGCGACAGGCTCGAAAGCAGCTACCGCGAATTGCCCGGGCAGTGGGGCTATATCTGGCTCACTGCCGAAAGCCGCAACCATACCATCGATCATGCCATTATAAAGAACGGAACCTACGGAATAATTATGGACTCCATCGGCTCCTTTACCGAACCCACACTGCGGATTCGCAACACCATTATCAGAAATATGGACCAAACAGGCCTGGAGATGCGCGGTGCCTGGGTAGAAGCCCAAAATCTGGTGGTGGCCAATTGTGGTGTGCATGCCATATACATGGGGCTGGGAGGAAGCTACGACTTTAAACATATCACCGTGGGCAATTATTACAACCTGCCGGGAAGCATCAGGCAAACCCCTTCCATCGTATTCAACAACTATTATGTGGATACCACCGGCACGGTGCAGCAACGAGACTTTACCCGGGCTTACTTTGGCAACTCCATCATTTATGGAAGTTTACAGGAGGAGATTTTGCTGGATATTTTTCCCAATAATACCCATGCGCCCTTTACCTTCGACCATAGCCTTGTGAGAACCTCGCTCCAGCAGCAGCATGGCAGCTCGTTTATCAACAGCCTCTTCAACCAGCAACCCCGGTTCCTTGATACAGGCAACAATGATTATCGGCTACAGGAAAACAGCCCTGCGGTGGGGGCCGGCAGTGGGGTAATTGCCGCTGAGGTGCCCCTGGATATCCTGGGCAATCCGCGCTCCGAACGGATCGATCTGGGAGCTTATCAGTATTACGAAATCCCGGAGGAAGAGAAATAGAGCAGAGATGTTGGAGGCTGGTATTGGAAATCTGACAACGGTGAGGATGGGCTTTAAGCTTAATGCCCGATGTTGAAAGGGTAGAACGTGGCGAAAAAATTAAACAGTTATTTCATTTTTTGGTTTTTTTTGATTAACTTCATATGAAAGGAGTGTTAATGTCTGACATTATTGCTCTTTTGTTGAAGCAAACTAACGGTTAATCAAAAAACAAGTAAAATGAAAACTACCTCTACTATTATTACGCTTTTTTTACTATGGATTATGGGATTGCCTGTTTTTGGGCAATTTGACAACCCATTCGAGTTTGATCCCAAACGATACAATTCGCAGGATATTCTTATCCTGTGGACAGACCCTCAGGAGCCCAGTGAATTGCGGCAACGGATCCTTGGGTTTGATTGGACTCAATATGCGAGTAATCCGAACCCCAATGCTTTTTTTGAGCAAACCTCCATTGTGCAGGACCCCAATGCCGGGGTAAGCTCTCCGGCGCGATTCTCCATTGCCTCCGGCGATATTAATGGAGATGCTTTTGATGATATTCTTATGGTTTTCCGACAAGGCAGCAACCTGCGCTATACCCTGGCCAATAAGACCGTAAATGTTGAACAAGGCTCTGTGTACCGTGATATTGAGCTCGGCAATCCTTCTGGTTATGAGAGCATTCCCATTGGCAGTGCATCCGGCAATGAGGAGGGTTTGATACTGGCAATTGCCGGAGACTTTGATGGTGATGGAACCAAAGAGTTTGCTCTGGTTATTGGAAACAGCACGCTGAATAAAATTCAGATCATTATACTGGACAGCGACGGTACAATGCAATTGAACCAACGGGCAACTATAGCAGATGAGGATCTGGTAAGGTTCAGCTCTGCAGAAGCATTCAGTGCTGTTGCAGCTGATCTGAACGGAAACGGAAAGGATGAACTCATTCTCATGGCAGTTGAGACAAATACCACTGGTACTGGTCAGTTTGCAACTTTTGTGAAGGTATATGAGATAAGCGGGGCCGGAAGTACAACAATCTCTCCACGCGGAAGGTTAACGGTGGAAGATACGGCTATACAGCAGGTGGTCAATCAACCTAATACATTTTCTGTTTATACTCAAAATGCTTTGACAGCAATTCAACAACCCCAGGGGCATACTCTGGTGGCAGGATTGGGGATTTATGCTGCAATAAATGACACAGATGTAGACAATTTTTATTTCTACCATATCAGTGTAAGCAGTGATTTAAATACATTAACCATAGCCGATGATTTATCATTCTATCAGGCTTTTGTTACCTCAGGCGGACAAGGTACGGGGTTGCCGCTTTTGGGTGCATCTGGCGATCTTAATGGTGATAACCGGCAGGAATCGGTGTTTTTTACCTCTGCAGACCTTATGGTTTTGGCAGTAAAAGAAGACAATACCCTGTCTCTTGAAACTGTTTTCGGATTGGGAAATACCAACGAAGTGCAGGAGTCTAACGCCAGTTTTGTTGTGGGAGATATTACCAAGGATGGCCGCGACAATATCCTTACTATGCATAAAACAGTATCTGGCAACAACCACAATTATTCCTTACGTGCCTTTTCCCAAGCAGGTAACTCCTTTAGTCTGAACCAGATCAGTTCGTATGGTTTTCAGGAGCAGAGCGGGCAATCTTATCGCTCCTTTGCCATTGACCTGGGCAATTATGATGGCGATGATTTTTTCCTGGGTGAAGGTACTCTGCATCAGTGCGATTACTATATGCCGGTAATGATTGTTGGCGCCCCACCAGTGCATTGGGATATGATTGATGGCGTAATTTACGATATTAATAATTGTTTCAGTGGTGGCAATTGTAATTTCGGAGCCACTTTCTCGCAAACAACCACCAACGAGTTTATCACTTCCGTAGAATTGAATAGTGATTGGGCAGTAAGCGCCGGGGGTAGTGCAGGTGGCAGCATATTTGGCGTAACGGTTGGCGCCAGTGTAGAAGCTCGCTACGGTGAGCAATTCAGTAATCTGCAGGAGTCTTCCATTACACTGGAGCAAACTCTTACCAGCGAAGCAGTTATTGACGACAAAGTACACTTCTTCCGCATCCCAATGGATGTTTGGGAGTATCCTGTTCGCAATGCAGCGGGTGAAATTGTGGATTATGTATTGGGTGTTTTTCCAAGACAACCCAACAATATGGTGCTTAATATCAGCACCACCAAAGCTTTAGGGAATTATAGGCCCCACCATGAACCGGGTAATATCTTGTCGTATCCCAATATTACCAGTATTGAAGAATATCCTGACTTTCCGCAAAATGCTGCCGGCAATGCTGTTATCTTTAATGGTTTGGCAAATATTACCTATTCGGTTTCAGGTAGCAACAGCATAACTCTTACTTACACAGAGACTTTTGGTAATACCAATACTTCCAGTTGGCAGGCAGGCGTTACAACAGGGTTCTCTGCTTCTGGATGGGGGCTGGGGTTCAATCTGGAGGCCGAATACAACCAGGGTGCCATTAATATCTCCAGCAAGAATGTAAGCAGTTCCACTGCTTTTGAATTCTCCATTGGAAATATCATCGGCCCCGACGGGGAATACAATTATGCTGCCCAGCCTTTGATTTATTGGTCAAGCGACGGTACCGGAATTGTTACCTACCGCGTAACACCGCTTACCAGTGGTTTGGGTACTTTCTGGGAAGACCAGTACAGTACGCTGCCCGATCCGGCACTCAACCTGCCCTGGAAGAATGACGTCATTCATTCCAATCTAAGCCCCAATGACCCCAAAGTGGATCGGACAAAGTCCATTTTCTTCTCCAATTCCGCTCCTTTACCTGGCGATACAGTTACGGTTTTCCTTACTGTGATGAACTATAGCCTGGTTGGTACAGGACAGCAGGTGGAAGTTGAATTCTTCGTAGGAAATCCCGATCAGGGCGGAGTACTGATAGCTGATATAAATAATCAGACCCTTTTTGGTACCGGTGATCCCATTCCTGCAAGAGGACGTACTATTGTGCAGATGGACTTTATCTATACCCTGGAAATGTACCAAACCCAGAATCTTCGTATCTATGCTCGTCTGGACCCAATGGGTAAGATCAGTGAGATACACGAAAACAATAACCAGGGTTGGAGCCCGCTGGGGTTAAGCTGCGGTCAGGAGATCATTACCTCTGTAAGTGATGAAAAATATCCGCAATTCATGGAGCAATTGCAGGTAAAAGCCTATCCCAATCCGGTTACGGATGAATTGCAACTGGTGTTTCATCTGGCAAGAGTAGAGCGTGTTATTATCCGTATCTACGATATGACCGGAAAGATGGTTCAGGAAGTTGTGGAAGCGTCTATGCCTCCGGGTGAGATCAGGGTGTTTACCCAGTTGCAGGGGCTTCCGGCTGGGATGTATGTTGCCGAAGTTTTAATTGGCCAGCATCGCAAAACCACTAAAATTCTCAAACAGTAACGATAATTTTCGCTCAGAAACAAAACAGCAAGGAGCACTTTTCATGTACTCCTTGCTGTTTTATTTATGCGATATCAAGGGCGTTTATTTCCCCAGCACCTTCTTCATGGTGATGCCGATATCGGCAGGAGAGTCAACATAGGTAACCCCGCAGGCAGTAAGGATCGCTTTTTTGGCTTCGGCAGTGTCGTCTTTACCGCCGATTATGGCACCGGCATGGCCCATGGTGCGTCCTTTGGGTGCAGTGGCACCGGCAATGAAGCTTACAACGGGTTTGGTGCCGAAATCGCGGATGTAATAGGCTGCTTCGGCTTCCATACTGCCACCGATCTCTCCGATCATGATGATACCTTCGGTGTCGGGATCGTTCATCAGCAATTCAACCGCATCTTTGGTGGTGGTACCCACGATGGGGTCGCCTCCGATACCAATACAGGTGGATTGGCCCATTCCGGCCTTGGTTACCTGATCTACCGCTTCATAGGTGAGGGTTCCGGAGCGCGATACAATCCCGATCTTCCCTGGTGTGTGGATAAACCCAGGCATGATGCCTACCTTGCATTCTCCAGGAGTGATAACACCCGGGCAATTGGGGCCAATCAAACGCACTCCCGGCTTGCCCTTGAGGTACTCCTTCACAATGTTCATGTCTTTTACAGGAATTCCCTCGGTGATGCAAACAATCACCTTTATGCCTGCATCAGCAGCTTCCATTATGGCATCGGCGGCAAATGCCGGCGGCACAAAGATCACACTCACATCGGCTCCGGCCTGTTGCACTGCCTCATCAACCCGGTTGAATACCGGAAGATCCAGATGCTGGGTGCCCCCCTTGCCGGGAGTAACGCCTCCCACCACCTGGGTGCCATATTCGATCATCTGGCTGGCATGAAAAGTACCCTCTGAACCGGTAAATCCCTGCACAATAACTTTGGAATTCTTATTTACCAATACGCTCATGGTTATGTGTTTTGATGTATTATCTGTTAAAAAATATTTTTACCCGAAACTTATGCTCCTCAGGAAGGCCCAAAAATAATATTTTCTTACGGAACCTTGCAGGCTTATATGAATTATTGTGGAAGGGAAATTCTCAGATTGGGTTTTCTGAGGGGAGGGTCCGGGGGATGGCGGGCTTCCGACTTCAAACTTCCCCTCACTCGGTCCCTTCGACAGGCTCAGGGTCCGGGGGAGGGCGGACTTCCGACTTCAAACTTCCCCTCCCTCGGTCCCTTCGACAGGCTCAGGGTCCGGGGGAGGGCGGGCTTCCGACTTCAAACTCCCCCTCCCTCCGGTCAGTGCAAAATATTAAACCCCAGATCCTCAATGAACTTCCGGTTCTGTTCTTTGCATTCGAAAAGCTTAAGGGTATAGGCGGCGGGTTCGCGGCGCAGGGGGTATTCTTCGCGCTGCTGCTCGAAGGTCTGAGGCGAACTCTTCAGCAATTGCGAATCCTGCAGGATGTTATAGGTGAGCAGACTAAGCTCTCTGAATATATCCTGTCGTTTTTTGCCAAGGCAGTTGAAGTTGGTGTTTGCAAAGGGTGGGGTGGGGATGTTTTCGGGCCACCACAGGTCGATGCCCAATCCGAAAAAATTGCTGATGGCCTGCACGCTCATGGCGGTACCATTGGCTTTGCCATCGGCCGAATAGCCGGCAATATGAGGGGTGGCAATGGCGCAATGCTGCAGCAACTCAAGGTTTATCTGAGGCTCGTTTTCCCATACATCCAACACAGCTCCTGCCAGATGCTTTGATTTCAGAGCTTCGAGCAATGCCTGTGTGTGGGTTACTTCGCCTCTGGATGTATTGATAAACCAGGCTCCTTTTTTCATTTTCCGGAAGAAACCGGCATTTGCCAGGTGAAAAGTATTGTTGCTCCGGGTTTGCTCAAGGGGTACATGAAGGGTAATGATATCGGATTCTTTCAGCAGGGTGTCCAGGTCTGAAAAGCCCTCCGGCCCTTCGTTTTGCTGGCGTGGCGGATCGCTGACCAGCAGGCGCATGCCCAGCAGATCGGCCAGTCGCACCACTTTGCTGCCCACATTGCCTGCACCGATAATGCCCAGGTTGAGCTCGTGAAGCGGTTTGGTGTGCTTTACAGAAATTATGGCCAGGGCCGAACTGATATACTGTGCCACCGATCCCGAATTGCATCCCGGTGCATTGGTCCATCTGATATCATGGGCTTCGCAATACTGCGTATCGATATGGTCGTACCCGATGGTGGCAGAGGCAATAAACCTTACCGGTGTGCCCTTCAGTAGCTTTTCATCGCAGCGGGTTCGCGTGCGGGTAATCAGGGCATCGGCCTGCTCCAGATGTTTGTTGGTAATGTCTTTTCCGGGCAGGTATTTGACCCTGGCAAAAGGTTCAAGGGCTCCTTCCAGGAAGGGAATTTTATGATCGGCAACAATGGTAAGCATGGTCTGGCGTTTGGTTTGGCCTTGCAAATATCCTAAATTCATGGCACTACTGGCAGAAAAACACCATTTTTTTTAACAGGAAATTTCCCGTTGCCTCAGGTAATTGAGCCTGTCAGCAAAGGCTATGGTGCGCAAACCGCCCATAAATAATTTCTGTATTTCCCGGGGAGATGTCGGGATTCGCTGAAAAAATGTTTAGGTTTGTATTACCAATCTAAAGAAGAGCGCTATGAACAGTCCGGTTTATAAGACAGAAGATACCATTTGTGCGCTGGCTACCCCATCCGGAACAGGTGCCATTGCAGTGATAAGGGTTTCGGGTTCAGATACCTATGCCATTCTTGGCAAGGTTTTTAAACCCTACGGCAGTGCAGGTTTTCAGGAAATCGAAAGCCATCGTGTGGTACTTGGGCAGATAACAGAAAAAGATAAACCGGTAGATGAAGTGCTGGTTACCAAGTTCACCCACCCGCACTCCTATACGGGGGAGGATGTGGTGGAAATATCCTGTCATGGTTCCTGGTATATTCAGCAGGAGATTTTGCGTGTGCTGATGGATCATGGCTGCCGCATGGCCAGCCCGGGAGAGTTTACCCTGCGCGCCTTCCTCAATGGCAAGATGGACCTGAGCCAGGCCGAAGCCGTGGCCGATCTGATTGCCTCCAACTCTGCCACCTCCCATACCATTGCCTTCCGCCAGATGCGCGGACATTTCTCCAAACGCATCCAGCAGTTGCGTGCCCAGTTGCTCGATTTTGCCGCACTCATTGAACTGGAACTGGACTTCAGCGAAGAAGATGTGGAGTTTGCCAACCGCGAAAAACTGCTCGAACTGCTGGTAACCATCAAAAAAGAATTGCGCCAACTGATCAAATCCTTTGCCCTGGGCAATGTGCTTAAAAACGGCATCCCGGTAGCCATCATCGGAAAACCCAATGTGGGCAAATCCACCCTGCTCAATTCCATCTTCAACGAAGAAAAGGCCATCGTTTCAGAAATACCTGGCACCACACGCGATACCATTGAAGATGTGCTGGTGGTCGACGGTGTATCCTTCCGTTTTATCGATACCGCCGGATTGCGCGCCAGCAACGATACCATCGAAAGCATTGGCATTGAGCGCACCTACGAAAAGATAAAGCAGGCTGCCATCATCCTGTATGTGTTTGATGCAAGTACCACCACCCGCGAGGAGATCAGCGAAACCATTGCCGAGTTTCGCGAAACCCTCGAGGATAAAGAAAAACGCCTGGTGCTCATTGCCAATAAGATCGATATGCTGGAGGAGATCCCCCACGACTTTAACTTCCTGGTGGAGATGGAAACCATCTTTGTATCGGCCAAACGTAAGGAAAACATCAACCTTATCCTGGAAAGCCTGCTCAAATCCGTTTCGGTAGGGGTGGAAGAGGCCAACCAGAGTATCGTGGCCAGCAGCCGTCACTACCAGGCCCTGAAAGACACCCTGGAAGCCCTGCAGATGGTTCGAAATGGCATCGACAGCCATCTGAGCGGCGACCTGCTCTCCTCCGACCTGCGCGCCGCCCTGCAAAGCCTGGGCACCATTACCGGCGAAATCACCAACGACGAACTGCTGGGGAATATCTTTGGGCGGTTCTGTATAGGGAAGTAAAGGCAAGATTAAAGCAGATGGCAAAGTCCGAAGTTTCGAGATGGTGGAGGTTTGGGATTGCTGGTGGAGATGCTCGAACTTTTCTAAAATAGTTGCCAACAGCGTTTATCTCGGTTCTGTAACAGTTGCTTAACAGCGATTGATGTTTTCCTGAAAAACCGCTTCCTTTGTGGAGCGGTTTTTTTGTGCCTTCACAAAACTGATGTTATTTTATTAATTTCGCACGTATTCAGAGTTGATGTTTTTTTGCTTTAGATTAAAAGAGTAATCAATATGGATGTTTCTCTATTATATGTCGCAGGCTTTCTGGTATTTATGTTTTCAAGCTTTTCAGTTATCCTTTATATCAGGAACAAACAGCTTTTGAAGAAAAAAAGCAATCTTGAAACTAAATATCAGGAACTAGAAAGAGAATTCAATGGATTAAAGCTGGAAAATCTTGAGTCTAAGCTTAATCCCCATTTGTTTAAAAACATACTCAACTCCATTCAGTCGCACGCCTACCAGACCTATTTTGCCCTGGATAAACTGGCAGGGATACTTGATTATATCTTATATGAAAGCAGGAAAGGATTTGTTACGCCCAGGGAAGAGATTGAATTTGCACTGAAACTCATAGAGATAAACAAGGTAAAGGTAAGCCCGCTTTTCGAGCTGAAGGTAAAAACCAACCTTGTCGAAACAGAACCACTTTATGAACAAAAGGTTTTAATGCCACTTATTACTGTCGATTTAATTGAGAATGCCTTTAAACATGCTGATTTGCAAAGTTCCGATGCTTTTATCTCCATTGTTTTTGAGTTTAAAGACCATTGCCTTACCATGAATGTTGCCAACAAAATTTCGGGTAAGCCGGCGCTGAAAAAGGAGAAAAGCGGGTTTGGTTCAGAAACCCTGGAACATCGCCTGAATATGATATATAAAAACTGCTTTAAGCTCGACAGGTTTGTCGAAAAAGATGTATTTATTGCCCATTTAAAAATCAACCTTCTTGAATACCAATCTAAAATGTTTGTTGCTTGATGACGAACTACCGGGCCTTGCCTATTTGAAAATGCTCTGCGAGCAAATTCCCGGAATTGAAGTAGTGAAGGCCTTTGATAATCCGGAAACCTTTATTCGGGATTTTCCGGGGCTTGAGTTCGACTTTTGTATCCTGGATATAGAAATGCCCCGGTTGAGTGGCCTTCAGATAGCCAATTTACTGGCAGGGAAACCGGTTGTTTTTGCTACTGCCTACAAAGAATATGCTGCCGAAGCTTTTGACCTGAATGCCATCGATTACATTCGCAAACCCCTTACCCTTGAAAGACTAGAGAAAGCTGTTTCTAAGGTATCCCGCCACTTACAAAGTTCGGCCAAAGAAAAAAACTATATTCAACTGAACACCGACAAAGGGAAGGCATTGATTTTTTTTGACCAGATTTTGCATATTCAAACTTCCGAAATTGATAGCAGGGACAAAGTAATTCACTTACAGGATGGTTCATCCTTAATTGCTAAAAACTATACCTTCAATGCCTTGCTTAACCTATTGCCGGCAGGCGATTTTTGTCAGGTAAATAAAAGAGAAGCACTTTCCATAAAAGCCGTTGCGTTTTTCTCCAACGATGAAATCACCACCCGGATTAACTCTTCTGCCGGTAAACCTTTGGTGGTTACCCTGAGTGAAAACTTCAGAAATGTTTTTCTCAGTAAAATTGGAACCTGAAAAAATATTACATTTTTTTACCTGATGGTTTCATTTTCAGGCTACTTCGTTTCACTTCCAACATTTAGGAGACTTTTCTTTATTACCTTCATTTTGACGTAACTCTACATAGATGAAATTAATTCATTTTGTGCAGGTCTATTGGTAATTAAAGAAAAAAGCTATGGAAATCACATTCTGGGAGTTGACAGGGCTATTCATCCTAACTGTTATCAATTTAGCGCTTATTATAACAGCATTTCGTGCTCTTTACACACTCCACAAAGAGAACAGGTAAACCCTGAATTATACTTGTTACAATAAATTCCTGTTTCATTGCATCAGTGAACCCGTTTATTTCATCCTGCCTTTTGGGTTCTTTAAACCATTATACCTTTCGGGCAAAAATGTATAACAAGAAAATATGGATGCTATGACTCTACCCATTTCCGACAATGTCTTGCTTTTTTTAGTTTTGTTGCTGATTATTCTTTTGGCTCCAATTCTTTTTCGGAAAATGAAATTGCCTGGGATAGTCGGCATTATCGTTGCCGGGGTAATTTTCGGGCCCAATGGGTTGAATGTAATTGCCATGAATTCGGCTATTGAATTGCTGGGCTCGGTGGGCTTATTGTATATAATGTTTCTGGCGGGACTTGAAATTAACCTTCTTGATTTCAAGAAGAACAGAAACCAGAGTATTGTTTTCGGCCTGCTTACATTCTTAATTCCCCAGGTGGTAGGTACGCTACTGTTCCGTGCAATGGGCTTTTCATGGACGGCTTCCATTTTGATAGCAAGTATGTTTGCTTCGCATACCCTTGTAGGATATCCTGTAATTACTAAACTGGGCATTATCCGCAACAGGGCAGTGGTAACCACTGTAGGGGGTACCCTTTTTACCGATACCCTTGCCCTGCTGGTGCTTGCTGTTGTGGCCCGTTCGGCCAACGGGGGGCTCGATACTTCCTTCTGGGTTTCGCTTACTTTATTATCGGTGGTGTATTTGCTCGGGGTAGTATACCTTTTGCCCATCATTGGAAGGCATTTTTTCCGTTTGGTTGACGATGGTATCATGCAACTGCATTTTGTACTGGTTGTTGCTTTTCTGTGTTCTTACCTGGCAAGGTTAATTGGGATTGAGCCCATTGTAGGGGCGTTTCTTGCAGGATTAGTTTTAAACAGAATGATACCTTCAAAAAGCCAGTTGATGAACCGGGTGCAGTTTGTGGGAAACTCCCTGTTTATACCCTTCTTTTTGTTGTTTATTGGTATGCTGGTAGATGTTGAAGTATTGCTGAATTCACCCTCTTCGTGGCTGGTGATGGGTGCCATGCTTGCCACAAATATGGCCACAAAGTATGTTTCATCAAGGATTACCAAGGAGATATTTCACTTTTCCAAAGCTGAAGGATGGGTAATTTTTGGCCTCTCCACCACTGAAGCGGCGGCAACCCTTGCGGCAACCCTTGTGGGATACCGATTGGGCATAATCGGCGATGAAGTGTTAAACGGAGTGGTATTAATGATTTTGGTTACCTGCATAATAGGCCCCTGGATTGTGGAGCACTATGGGAAAAAAATCGTTCTGGCCAGTGGTGGTGAGAAGTTTGAAACGGTAAAAATGCCCCATATCCTGGTCCCGCTGTCCAATCCTTCCACGGCAAATCATTTATTATCGGTAGCCATGGTGGTTAAAAACCATACTGTAGAAAAAGTTTCAGCATTGGCAGTAATAACAGAACAATCCAAACTCGACCAGGAGATGGATAAGGTAGATAGTATTCTCAATAAGGCGTCTGAATATGCTATCTCTGCCGGGTTAGATTTAAATCTGCTGAAACGAATTGACGTGAATATTGCCAAGGGCATTTCCCGTGCTGCCCTGGAAGAGCAGGCAGATTTGTTAATCATGGGCTGGAATGGGCAGGTTACTGCCCAGGAAAGGATATTTGGCGGTGTGCTCGACCAATTGCTGGAGCTTAGTACGCAAACTATATTGGTTTGTAAAGTTGATAAATCCATCATGACAAACACTCGGATAGTTGCATATTTGCCCGGCAAATCCATTAAAGAACCCGGGTTCAACCATGTAATGAAAGCACTTTTAAATCTTTCAAAGGGAATGAATGCTCCCTTGCTTTTGGCCACAGACAATGGAGTTTCGGAAATATTGAAAATAAGCCTGAATAGAAAAAAAGAGAATATTGACATCAAAATCCAAACATTTCGGGAAAAAGGTAGTCAGTTTGACCAGTTCATTTCTTTGCTCACAAGCAATGATGTCATCTTTGCTTTGGGAGCCAGACCCAATTCAATGAGTTGGATGCCTTTTGCTGACAAGCTTCCCCAAAAACTAGCATCCCAGTGTAATGGCAATAATATGATTATTGCATATCCTGGTATTCCTTATGAACTTAATGAAGTGAAATTATCCTGACTTATCGTAATTTTATACCTGGGTTTTACAAGAAAAAACAGTATTTCTACCTGATAAAACATGCATAAATATAAAACTGCAATTTTCTATGTGTCTTTCCTGGGTTTGTTGTTGCTGGTACTTTTATATATACTACCCGCTGGAAAATTGTACGAAATTGATAAAAGCATAGTGCCGATTTTTCCTGAATTTGAGAAACGTGAAGATTTTTTCACCTTGATTTTGAGAAACCTGCAAAATCCGCTGCTGATATTACTAATCCAAATTGTGCTGATAATTTCAGTAGCCCGCATATTCGGTTGGCTTTTTAAAAAACTGGGTCAACCCGTTGTAATGGGTGAAATTGTTGCAGGAATTGTATTGGGGCCATCCATTATTGGCTATTATTATCCTGGTTTCATGGAAATGGTTTTTCCTTTGAATTCACTTAACAATCTTCACCTTGTAAGCCAGATAGGATTGATTTTGTTTATGTTTTCCATTGGTCTCGGGCTCGATTTACGGGTGCTGAGAGCCAAAGCTGGCGACGCAATTATCATCGGTCATGCCAGTGCTATAATACCTTTTATTTTCGGAATAATACTTTCATGGTTTTTATACCAGTCACTGGCTCCCGACAATGTTTCATTCTTGTTTTTTGCCCTTTTCTTTAGTGTGTCCATGAGTATTTCTGCCTTTCCGGTATTGGCAAGGATTGCACTGGAGAAAGGTATTCACCGGACAAAAACCGGCACAATAGTCATGGCATGTGCAGCGTCCAATGATTTATTAGTCTGGTCCTTACTGGCTGTCATCATATCCATCATCAGGTCAGGTTCGTTTTTTAGTGCTTCTTACACATTGATTTTTGGGCTTTTATACATTTTTTTAATGTTTAAACTTGTCAGACCCTTTTTGCAGCGTGTAGGCGATTTGCACCCCACCAGGGAGAGCATAACAAAATCTATTATCTCCATATTTTTTTTCACACTGATACTTTCCTCTTTAATAGCTGAAATCATCGGAATACATGCATTGTTCGGGGCATTTCTGGCCGGAGTTATCATGCCCGAAAACCCACGGTTCAGAAGTTTGCTTATTGAGAAAATTGAAGATATTGCCGTGGTATTGCTGTTGCCTTTGTTTTTTGTATTTACCGGATTACGAACCCAAATCGGCTTGATTGATGACCCGGAGTTATGGAAAATAACCGGGATAATTATATTGGTTGGAATAGCAGGAAAACTATTTGGGACCGCCATCATAGCCCGTATTTTCGGGCAGGACTGGAAGGATAGTTTAACTCTGGGTACACTGCTGAATACCCGCGGTTTAATGGTGCTTATCGTACTGAATATTGGGTTTGATTTGGGTGTTTTTACACCTGAAGTTTTTACTATGCTCGTTGTTATGGCTCTGTTTAACACATTGCTTACCAGTCCGTTGTTGAGCTTGATTAACCGGCTTTTTAAGAATAAAGACGATGTAGGTACTGTTGACCTTATAAAATCAAGCAAGTACCATGTTTTAGTTTCCTTTTCAAATCCTGCTACAGGCAGGTCATTGCTAAGGCTGGCCCACGGCTTTATGAAATTGTTAAATGAGAATGCCACTATTACAGCCATGCACCTGGCACCCAGCAGTGAATTACATCAGTATTCCAATAATGAATATGAAGAGAAAATTTTCGAAGATGTAATTGATGAATCCAGAGTGCTTAACCAGAAGATTTCCACCTTTTTTAAAGCCTCTGGCGATATAGAATATGATATTACGGATATTGTAAATAAGGGTAATTTCGATTTGTTGCTCATTGGTTTAAGTCAATCGATATTTGAAGGAAATCTGCTGGGGAAAGTTCTTGGTTTTACAACACGTATTATCAGTCCTGACAAAATTATCAACCAGGTTTTGGGTAAGGAAAGTCTCTTTGGTCAAAACCCATTCGACCCCAAAACGCAGTTAATACTATCCCGAAGTAATACTGCCGTTGGGATATTAATTGATAAAGGTTTGATGAATACCAACAGAATAATTGCCCCCATTCTTTCGGATTCAGATATTATCCTGGTACAGTTTATACAAAAGTTTATCAAAAACTCAAAAGCTCAAATAACAATTGTTGACCTGTCGGGAACCCTTGAGAAAAATATATCCCTGAAAGAATCTATAAAAGGCATTGAACAGGTTGCTCCCAATCATATCAGCATAATTACGAAAACTCCAATGTCGTCTGATTTGTTATCTAAACATTCTCTTATGCTTATAAGTGAACCCAGCTGGATAAAAGCGGTTGAATCAACGTATTCCTGGTTAAAGGAAATTCCTTCCACCCTGATAATTTCTGTAAAGCCAGAGCGTATTAAATGAAAGCCATCTAGTGTTTGCATAAACACTTCCATTTTGGAATGGTTATTTCGTACCTTCACATTTCCAATTTGCCCTTGGTTGTATTTTCTTTAGTAAAATGTAACTATTTTTTGTTGCTAATTCGTTGCTAGAAGGGTATAATAGGCTGAAAAACAGTACTTGAAAAGATAATGTATCGGGAAGTAAAAACCAGATTTAGTAACAGAAAAACGCTACAAAACTTATCCTTCCATATTTCAAAGGCCCATCTGGGCCTTTTCTTTTTCCCCGACACTGGTTGTCACCGTTATGGCATAGATTTGCAGGTAAACAGGATGATTTGTAAAATATATTGATTCTAAATTGCGATGGATGGAGATTTAGGTATTGAGAATAAGAAAATGTGGGGTATATTTGGTGGGTAATTCAGGTGTGTGCTTTATTTTAAACCTCACGCAAATGATATATTCTGAGAAAAATTTTTTGGTGAATGAATATCTTTAGAATGAGAATTTTTCTAAAATGGGGAAGCTTGTAAATATATTTACACTTACAAGCTATTGCAAGGTTATAGGTTAGATATGAGATAGTCTGAGTAAATCCCAGGCACCCTATTCTGTATGAACATCTATCGACTAAAAAAACAGCTTAATGTATTGGTTCCGATTAGACTACTGGAACCCCCAGAGCAACCCCGGTTTGTTAATTTTCATCCTTTCAACAATTTCTATAAAATATATTACCAATCCGTTGATATTTCTACCCGCACTGTCTCCCAAAAGTGCTAACATTGCACAAAAAAAACTATTATCAGCAAAAGCATTGTACATACTACCCATGGCCAAAACGACCAACAACAAAAAACAAAAATCCATTGAAGAAACCCTGTGGGAAAGCGCCAATAAACTGCGCGGCACGGTGGAATCATCCGAATACAAGCACGTGGTGCTGGGGCTTATCTTCCTGAAGTTTACCAGCGATAAATTTGAGCAACGCCGGCAGGAGCTCGTCAGCGAAGGCAAAGAAAAATATGTGGAGATGAAAGAGTTCTACAACATGAAGAACATCTTTTACCTGGCACCGGAATCGCGCTGGAGCTATATTATGGACAATGCCAAGCAGGACGATATCGCCCTGAAGATTGACACCGCCCTGCATACCATCGAAAAGAACAACCCTGCACTGAAGGGAGCCCTGCCCGACAACTACTTCTCGCGCCTCAACATGGAGGTGAGCAAGCTGGCCGCCCTGCTGGATACCATCAACAACATCAACACCCTAAAAGATAAAGAAAACGATATCGTGGGCAGGGTGTACGAGTATTTCCTGAGCAAGTTTGCCCTGGCCGAGGGCAAAGGCAAAGGCGAATTTTACACCCCCAAGAGCATCGTAAACCTCATTGCCGAAATGATTGAGCCTTACAAGGGCATCATCTACGACCCCGCCTGCGGCTCAGGCGGTATGTTCGTGCAATCGGTAAAGTTTATCGAGGCCCACCATGGCAGCAAGAAGGAGATCTCCATTTACGGGCAGGAGCAAACCGCCACCACCTACAAGCTGGCCAAGATGAACCTGGCCATACGCGGTATATCAGCCAACCTGGGCGATGTGCCTGCCGATACCTTTGCCCGCGACCAGCACCCCGACCTCAAGGCCGACTTTATCATGGCCAATCCCCCATTTAACCAGAAGGGCTGGCGCACTGCCGACGAACTCACCACCGACCCCCGCTGGAATGGATACGATGTGCCCCCGGCCAGCAATGCCAACTACGGCTGGATACTCAATATGGTTTCCAAGCTATCGGCCAACGGAGTAGCCGGCTTTATCCTTGCCAACGGTGCTCTTTCGGGCAGCGGCACAGAATACAACATCCGCAGGAAACTCATTGAAAACAAACTGGTGGAAGCCATCCTGATCCTCCCGCAGAATATGTTTTATACCACCAATATCAGCGTTACCCTGTGGATTTTGAACAACAACAAAACCGAACGCACACTGGTATTGCCCGATACCACCCGCCATTACCGCAACCGTGAGGAAGAAATCCTGTTTATGGACCTGCGCGAGATCGGCGAGCCCTTCGAGAAAAAGTTTACCCAGTTCAGCCCCGAACATATCCGGCAGATTGCTAAAACCTATCACGACTGGCAACAAAAAGACAGCGGCTACCAGAACATACCCGAGTATTGCTACTCCGCCACCCTGGAAGAAGTGCGCGCCAAAGACTACTCCCTGGTGCCCAGCAAGTATATTGCATTTGTAAACCGGGATGAGAACATCGATTTCGATGAAAAGATGGAAACCCTGCGCGATGAGTTTACCCAGCTGCTGCAGGAGGAAGAACAATCCAAAAGAGAATTGCTGAAGGTTTTTAAGGAGTTGGGGTACGAAATTAACCTGTAAAGTTTGCCAGAATGGATGAAATTATTTTATATCAAAGCGAAGATGGCAGGATTCGCATAGAAACCCGGCTTAAAAATGAAACGGTATGGCTGACACAGGCTCAGATGTCGGAGTTGTTTCAAAAAGAACGTAGCGTTATCACCAAGCATATTAACAATGTTTTTGCCGAGGGAGAGTTAGATGAAAAAAGCAATGTGCAAATTTTGCACATTAGTGGTTCTGATCGTCCTGTAAAGTTTTACAACCTTGATGTAATTATTTCTGTGGGCTACAGAGTAAAAAGTCATCAGGGCACCCGTTTCCGCCAGTGGGCTACTGCCCGGCTAAAGGAATACCTGGTAAAGGGATTTACCATGAATGATGAACTGCTCAAGCAAGCCGGAGGAGGCAACTACTTCGAAGAATTGCTGCAGCGCATTCGCGATATACGATCTTCCGAAAAGGTATTTTGGCGCAAGGTGCTCGACATTTATGCCACCAGCATTGACTATGAGCCCAACCATGACATGTCGGTATTGTTTTTTCAGACTGTGCAAAACAAAATGCATTGGGCAGCCCACGGGCATACTGCCGCCGAAATCATTTACAAACGCGTAGATGCAGCAAAAGCAAACCTGGGGCTTACCCATTTCAAAGGCGCCCGCCCCACCCAACAGGAAACCGAAATTGCCAAAAACTACCTCAACGAAGAGGAGTTAAACCTTCTGAACCGCATGGTGACCGCCTACCTCGAACTGGCCGAACTGCAGGCCCTCAATCGCAGACCCATGTACATGAAGGACTGGATTGCCCGTCTGGATGATTTTCTGAAAATGACCGGTAATGATATCCTTACCCATGCCGGTAAGATCAGCCACCAGAAAGCCCTTGAAAAAGCACGCGCCGAATACCAAAAATACAAACACCAGCAACTGCAGCAACCCACACAGGCCGAAAAAGACTATATCCGCCAAATAGAGCAAGCCGCAAAAAAACTAAAAAAGAAAAATGGGAAATAACCACAGAAAGATAGGCGATTTTATAAAGCCTGTAAAGGTGAAAAACCGGGAGCTTAAATACTCTGAGCTCCTGGGTATTAATATTGAAAAGTTTTTCATGCCTTCAGTTGCCAATGTGGTGGGTACAGATTTGACAAATTACAAAATTGTAAAACCCGGACAGTTTGCTTGTAATCGCATGCACGTAGGGCGAGACTATCGTATCCCGGTTGCCCTTTCAAGAGAAAAAGACCCGTTTATCGTTTCTCCTGCCTATGATGTATTTGAGATTGCCAGGCCCAATGAGTTGGATGCTGATTATTTAATGATGTGGTTCTCCAGAAAGGAATACGATAGGAATGCCTGGTTTTATACGGATGCTGACGTAAGAGGTGGCCTTTCCTGGGATGCCTTCTCTGGCATTGGTATACCCGTTCCCCCCATCGAAAAGCAGCGCGAGATTGTAGCCGAATACCAGGCCGTGCAAAAGCGCATCCAAATCAATGAGCAACTGATACAAAAACTGGAAGAAACGGCGCAGGCGGTGTATAGGAGGTGGTTTGTGGAGTTTGAATTTCCCGATGAAAATGGCAATCCATATAAGAGTAGTGGTGGGAAGATGGTTTGGTGTGAGGAATTGGGGAAAGAGGTGCCGGAGGGGTGGGAGGTGATTCCAATTAAGGATTTTTGCAAAGAGATGAAGTCAGGAGGAACACCAAGTAGAGACAATATCAATTATTGGAATTCAAAGGATATCCCTTGGTTGAAAACAGGTGAAATCTGCAATCGAGTTCTAATTGAATCAGAAGAGTATATTTCATTAGAAGGGTACAAAAACAGTTCAGCAAAAATACTACCTGTTAATACTGTTCTGATTGCAATGTATGGTGAAGGAAAGACTAAAGGCCAAGCAGGTTATCTAAGGTTTGAAGCGACAACAAACCAGGCTTGTTGTGCAATGATTTGTGAAAATGAATTTCAATCTTCATTTCTTTATTATTTTTTGAGAATCAATCAATCAGAAATAGCAAACCTTGCAATTGGTGGAGCTCAACCCAATTTGAGTAAAGAACTAGTTGAAAAAATAAGGTTAATTAGTCCGTCATCTAAAGATTTTAGCAAACATGAACTTGTTAAAATTATCAATTACAGTGAAATTTTAGAAAAAGAAAACCAAAAGCTAACGGTATTGAAAGAATTGCTTCTTTCGAAGTTGGCGACAATAGAAAACTAATCGGATAAAGTATTTTCTGATTCATGAAATAAGACACCACTAAAACCCTAAGTCTTTTTAACAACTCAAATCAATTACACCATGAACGCTAATACATCAGAAACTGGTAAATACATGGGTAAGTGGTGGATGCCAGGACAGGAAGAAGATTGGCTGCAAGGTACGTTAGAGATTAAGGCCGATGGGGAATCGTATATTGAGTTTTTGGGACAATTCAACTCCGATACACCTTTCTTCAGGTTCGAAAATTTTTCTCAATTGCACGGAATTGCGATTTCAGAAGGAGATAACAAATGCTATAGTGTGTTCCTTTTCAATATTCATCCAGTAAACAAAATATCAAGCCGACTTATTAAACATAAATATCTGGCACTAAATGTTTTGATAGGAAAGTCTTCAGCGCCACTTTCCTCGAATTACACTGAGATTATGTTAGGTTCGGAAATATTTGGAAAGTGGATAAAAGAAACCGGAATTGAAGAAAAATTTCAATTTGAAGATGAGATAATCAAAGACACTTCTTTTACCTACAGGCAACCAGAACCCATAGATTTGTTTTCAAACAAGAATTCTGACGGCTATATTTCTTTTAGGTGGAGCAACTCATTCGGGTCAAAACGCATAATAAAATTAGTGGAGCAACCATATTTATGTTTAAGGCTCCATAAACCAATGGAGTTTATTGACATATTCAAGGTTAGTAGCAGTATTGAGCGCTTTTTTATGGTTATATGGGAGCAATATCATGTTTTCACAGACGTAGATGTTAGGAACGAGAACAAAAGTGAATACAGGCTTATTGGTTCAAGACACGTTCAATTAGCAGATGATGTCTTCGGGTTTGATTACAATGATTTCAAAAAAAATTCAGAGAGGTATTACAATAACTGGATCAAAGTATATGAAGAGTTTGATTTGGCCATTCGCACCTTCTTTTTTGCATTTGCTGATTACAAAGTAGATATCCACAGCCGTTTTCTCAATTATGTTTTCGCTTTAGAGCAATTACACCGAAAAGGTTTTAAGGCAACAGAACCTTTGTCAAAAAAAGACAAAAGGATGTATGAGAAAGCCATGCAAATAAAAGAAGGAGATTTGAAAAGCTGGCTTGAAAAGGTACTGAATAAAGAAAGTAATATTAGTATAAAAACTCGTTTACAAGAACTCTTTGAATTTTCAGAATTTAAAGAATCCGAAAGGATCAGTAATGATGAATTAATCCGGATAAAAAACATGCGACATTATTTGGTGCACCTGGATGAGTCACACAAAAAGACTGCATTTTCAACCCGAGAAGTTTACCAAATCAATCAAAAACTGGAAAGTCTGTTTTTCGCGGTATTAAAGAAAAACATGATTGAGGAGAGACCCTGGCCGGTATTGAACTGATTGTCTTTTGTTTATATTTGTAAAACAATGCATTACAACCCCAAATACCCCCACCGCCGCTCCATTCGTCTGAAGGGCTATGATTATGCGCAGGCGGGCTTGTATTTTATTACGATGTGTTGTGATCGCAGAAAAAATCCCGGTTGGACCCCATTTGGTGAAATTGAAAAAGGCAAAATGATTCTAAACGATGCAGGCCGTATGGTGGAAAAATGGTATTACGAATTGGAAAATAAATATCCCGATAAACGATGCCACGAAATGGTGGTAATGCCCAACCATATTCATTTTATCATTGAAAATATGGCAATGGATACAACCGATGGGTGTGCGCACACCGGACCGGATGGCGATGACGCCGGAACGGGCGATGACGCCGGAACGGGCGCCCACGCCGGACCGGTCGCCCACGTAGGGGCGCCCCTACGTGGGCGCCCGGTTCCCGAACCAACCGAATATGAACACCCGGCCCCCAAACCCAACGATAACCGTAATATCCCCCCATACGGCCCCGACAACAAAAAATACGGCGCAACCATCGGCGATGCAATGGATTGGTTCAAAACCATGACCACCAATGAATACATCCGTGGGGTAAAAACATTGGGATGGCCGCCGTTCAACAAAAAAATATGGCAACGCAATTATTACGAACACATCATTCGTGATCAACAATCGTATATACGGATATCGGATTATATTAGAAACAATCCGGCAAATTGGCAGGATGATAAATTCTACCAGGTATGAAATTCCCCGAAGAAAAACCCGAAAAGACTATCATCGCCCTGCTGGAAAAGGAAGGCATTCCCTACGTTCCGGGTAGTACCATCGTGCGCCAGCCCGATGAGGTGCTTATCAGGTATGGCTTTGATTTTCAATTAAATAGCACAAAACCCTAAAGAATGAATAGCGAAATTCTTATATATCAAAACATGGAAGGCGACATCAAAATAGATGTCAGGCTTGAGGATGAAACCGTTTGGCTTACACAGGGGCAGCTTTGTGAGCTGTTTCAAAAATCCAAAGCAACCATTAGTGAACATATCAAGAACGTGTTTACAGAGGGCGAACTGGATGCCGGGGCAACTGTTCGGAAATTCCGAACAGTTCAATCCGAAGGGAAGCGCAAAGTAGAACGCGACACAGAGCATTACAATCTGGATGTTATTATTTCAGTGGGATACCGGGTAAAATCGCCCCAGGGTACTCAGTTTCGAATCTGGGCAACCCAACGGCTTAAAGAATACATTATTAAGGGTTTCACTCTTAATGATGAACGTTTTAAAAGCGGTAGCTCCATGAACTACTTTACCGAATTGCAGGAGCGCATCCGGGAAATACGTCTGTCGGAGCGGTTCTTCTATCAGAAAATAAAAGATATCTATACAACAAGCATTGACTACGATCCCAGAGACGAAAAAACCATTGCATTTTTCAAGGTAGTGCAAAACAAACTCCTGTGGGCAATAAGTGAGCAAACGGCAGCCGAACTGGTCTATCGCAGGGCTGATGCAACCCTACCCCTGATGGGAATGCAATCCTATGACAAAAAAGGGACACAATCCATCAAAAAGTCAGATACAAAGATTGCCAAAAATTACCTAAAGGAAGATGAAATAAAACTGCTGGGGTTACTTGTGGAGCAATATCTTGCCTTTGCAGAAACCATGGCACAACAACGCACTCCCATGTATATGAACGACTGGATAGAGCGGCTGGATGCCATACTGCAATTAAACGGGAGAGAGCTTTTGACCCATGCGGGCAAAATCAGCCACGATATGGCATTGAAGAAATCAGAGGCTGAATACGAGAAATACAGGCTCACTCAAAAGGAACAGGAAAAAGAACAAAACCTGAAAGAGTTGGAGCAGGACATAAAGAAACTACAGAAACCTGATAAATGAAAAAGTAAGGAAGTAAATCTTCTTCCTGTACCCGTGATCATGTAATCGCTTATTTAATAAACATAGTAGAGATGAGCTTCACCGAAGAAAAACTCGAAAAAGCCGTTATCGCCCTGCTGGAGCAGGAAGGCATCCCCTATGTTCCGGGCAGTGCTATTGTGCGTCAGCCCGATGACGTGCTTATCAGAGAGGATCTGAAAGCTTTTTTGCTGAAAGAATACAAGGACCAGCAGCTTACCTCCACCGAAGCCGACCAGATTATCCTCGACCTGGAAAAATTCCCTGCTTCTGATTTGTATGAAAGCAACAAAGCCATTATGAAAAAGATTTCCGATGGCTTTATCCTTAAGCGCGAAGACCGCAGCAAAAAAGACCTGTATATTCAGCTGATCGATTATAGCGGGTTGTGGCGTTTTAAAGCCATGGAGCAGGGCGAAATGGATGGTGACGATTTTGTACAACTTGCCGCGCAGGATCATAATACCGACTACCACAAGGACAATAACATTTATAAAATTGTCAATCAGCTGGAAATTACCGGTTTTCAGAAGCGTATTCCCGATGCTATCCTTTACATCAATGGCTTGCCCCTGGTGGTGTTTGAGTTTAAATCGGCAATTCGCGAAAACTGTACTATTCACGATGCTTATACCCAGCTTACGGTCCGCTACCGGCGCGATATCCCCGAACTGTTTAAGTACAATGCTTTCTGTATCATCAGTGATGGGGTCAACAACAAGGCGGGTTCTTTTTTTGCTCCCTACGAGTTTTATTATGCCTGGCGCAAAACCGAGGGAATGCCCCGGGAGGTAGATGGTATTGACTCGCTGCATACTCTCATCCGGGGTATGTTTCACAAGAAAAGGCTGCGCGACATCATCCGCAATTTTATCTTCTTGCCCGATAGCTCCAAAAAAGACGAAAAGATTGTGTGCCGCTATCCGCAGTATTACGCAGCGGTGAAGCTGTACGAAAGCATCATAGCACATCAGAAACCCCATGGCGATGGCAAGGGAGGAACCTATTTTGGTGCCACGGGTTGCGGCAAGAGCTACACCATGCTTTTCCTTGCCCGCCTGTTGATGAAGAGCCTGCATTTTGCCAGTCCCACCATTGTACTGATTACCGACCGCACCGACCTGGACGATCAGCTATCCACCCAGTTTACCAATGCCAAGAGGTTTATTGGCGACAACAATATCATCAGCGTGGAAAGCCGCGCTGATTTGCGCAGGCATCTGCAGGATATCCCCAGTGGTGGTGTTTTTCTTACAACCATTCACAAGTTTACCGAGGATACAGAGCTGCTATCCGACCGCACCAATATCATTTGCATTTCCGACGAAGCCCACCGTACCCAGACGAACCTGGATCAGAAAGTGCGGGTCACCGAGCAGGGCGTAAGCAAAACCTGGGGCTTTGCCAAATACCTGCGCGAGTCGTTGCCCAATGCCACCTACGTGGGTTTTACCGGCACACCCATCGATGCCACGCTGGATGTTTTTGGCGATATCGTAGACTCCTATACCATGACCGAATCGGTAAAGGATGAAATTACCGTGCGCATCGTGTACGAAGGACGGGCGGCCAAGGTATTGCTCAATAACAGTGAGCTGGAAAAGATTGAAGCTTACTATCAGCAATGTGCCGAAGAAGGCACCAACGAGCACCAGATTGAAGAAAGCAAACGGGCTGCCGCCAATATGAATGTAATCCTGGGCGACCCCGACCGTTTAAAAAGTCTGGCCGAAGATTTTGTTGAACATTACGAAAACCGCATTAGCGAAGGGGCAACCATAAAAGGGAAAGCCATGGTTGTGTGCAGCAGCCGAACCATTGCCTTTGAGCTTTACAAAAACATCATTGCTTTGCGCCCGCAATGGGCTGAAATCAGAATATGCGAAGAAGGGGCAGAACTCACTGATAAGGAACAGAAAGAGATCATGCCCATGGAGCGCATTAAAATGGTGATGACCCGGGGGCAGGACGACCCCGAAGAAATGTTCAGGCTTCTGGGCACCAAAGAATATAGGAAAGAACTGGACCGGCAGTTTAAAAATACCAAATCCAATTTTAAAATAGCCATTGTGGTGGATATGTGGCTCACCGGTTTTGACGTGCCCTTCCTGGACACCATGTATATTGACAAGCCCATTCAGCGCCACAGCCTTATCCAAACCATTTCGCGCGTAAACCGCAAATACAAAAACAAGGAGAAAGGCCTGGTGGTAGACTATATAGGCATCAAAAAACAGATGAACCTTGCCCTGGCCCATTACAACAAAGCCGACAGTCAGAATTTTGAGGATATTGAACAGTCCGTAATCATTGTAAAAGATCATCTGGATTTATTGTCCCGTATCTTCCATCGGTTTGACACCTCCAATTATTTCAGGGGTACCCCGTTGGAGCAGCTGCACACCCTGAATAAGGCAGCTGAATTTGTGCAGCTGACTGATGAACTGGAAAAACGTTTCATGCATATGGTAAAACGCCTGAAGGCAGCCTACGATATTTGCTCCGGTAGCGAGAAAATCAGCCATGAAGAAAAGGACTGGATTCATTTTTTTCTGGCGGTTCGTTCCATTGTTTTCAAGCTTACTAAAGGCAGTGCTCCCGATATTTCGCAAATGAACTCCAGAGTTCGTGAGATGATACAGAATGCCATCTCCAGCGAAGGGGTTGAGGAAATCTTTAAGTTGGGAGAGAACAATTCTCCGGAGATGGATATTTTCGACGACAGCTACCTGGCAAAGATTGAAAAGATAAAACTGCCCAATACCAAAATCAAACTTTTGCAAAAACTGCTGGCCAAAGCCATAGAGGACTTCAAGCGGGTGAACCGTGCAAAAGGAATTGACTTTTCAAAAAAGATGCAGAGCCTGGTAGAACGGTACAACGAACGCAAGGAGGCCGACGTGCTGCGCAGCGAAGTGCTGGAAGACTTTACCGATGAAATCATCGACCTTTACTATGCCCTGAAAAAAGAGAAAAATTCTTTTCTGGAGCTGGGGATTGATTTTGAAGAAAAGGCCTTTTATGATATTTTGAAGGCCCTGGCCGTAAAGTATGATTTCGTTTATCCCGAAGAGAAACTGCTTCCCCTGGCCCGTGAGGTGAAATCCGTGGTCGACGACAAGGCCAGATACACCGACTGGAGCAAGCGCGATGACATCAAAGCCGAACTCAAAGCCGACCTGATCATTCTCCTTGCCGAAAACGATTATCCCCCCATTGACCGAGACGAGGTGTACAAAGAGATTTTTGAACAGGCGGAGAACTTTAAGAAGTATAGCAAAAGTGGAATAAATTGAGGCTCTATTGGATATTCCTGACCATACTGCCCCCCAAAACCGGAAAACCCATTGTGAAAATATATACCCATCCCGGCAGCCTCTTTGCTATACCCTAAACAGCTTTGGCAAGTTTTCCATCCCCTTTGCTCCAGTAGTCTACTGTTGCCTGGGTTGTTTTGCAAAAACAAGGGTTTAAGTGGTGGACGGTTAAATATTTTTCCGTTACTATACATAGAATATTCATGGCAGTTAATGAGTTTTTATAAACATTGGGTTTAGCATAGGGTATTTGTTTCGGTAGCCAGCATTAATACAGGGTATCTTGGTATTGCGAAGATGCAAATTGTTTTCCTTGTGAAAGCATAACCATCAGAATAACAGTGTTATAGGTAGGGGTTGAGCGTGGTTTCTTTATGGGTTTGTTATTCGTTTGGGGGTAGTTTGTATTGATAATGGGGTTTTGTTGTTAAAAAAATTAATACAAAATAGTGTTTTGCTGTAGTATCTGCAGGACGAGTTTCCTGAAATTAACCGTAAGGCCTTACCAGCTTGCGGAGCAACGGGCAGCTACCGGGTAATCATTCTACCACTTTCTTATGGTCCACTGTATGCGAAAGCATATAAAGTACTGTTTATGCAAGAAAATATATCTTTTTGCATATAAAATTGTATATTTGCATCTGGTTATATTTAAAAGCATATAATGAAGCATTTGGCAGCTTTTGTTAAAGAACGCAGGAAAGAGGTAAATCTGACCCAGGAAGAATTTGCCGAACGGGCAGGGGTAGCTCTTACGGTGGTGCGTAAAATTGAGCAGGGAAAAACCAACCTGAATATGGATAAGGTGAACCTCGTGCTGCGCATGTTTGGTCATGAACTGGCTCCGGTAAGCCGTAAAGATTTGCATGAATGAGGAAGGCCAGGGTATATTACAAGGAGCATCTGGCCGGTATCATAACCGAAACCGACGAAGGGGAATATTTTTTTCAGTATACTGCACAGTATGTGAAAGAGCACCCGGGGGATTTTATTACATTCACCATGCCGGTGCGTCATGAGCCCTATACTGATAAAAGGTTATTTGCTTTTTTTGAAGGATTGATACCGGAAGGATGGTTGCTGAATATCGCTTCTGAAAACTGGAAAATAAACCAGAACGACAGGATGGGATTGTTGCTGGCATGTTGCCGTGATTGTATAGGCGCCGTAAGTGTAGAACCTGTAACGGAAGAAGATGATGGATAGTTGTTTGTATTGTTACGACCGGGTTGAAGAAGGGGGTGATTTTCATGAAAAATGCTCATTACGGTTCTTTGGTACTTCAACACCTCCTGGGGTAGCATGGTCGCTGGGCGAGATGGATGAACTTGCAAGAAGAACTGTTGAGCGCAGCGTTGCTGTGCCGGGTGTGCAGGCTAAAATCTCTCTGTCGCTGGTAAAAGGAACCAGGGGAAAGACCGATACCCGGCTCACTGTTGTGGGGGCTTTGGGAGGGCAGTACATTTTTAAACCCCCATCGGATCGATATCCCGAAATGCCGCAAAATGAACATGTAAGCATGCGAATGGCCGAAACTTTCGGGATTCGGGTAGTGCCATCTTCATTGATCAGACTGGCATCCGGCGAAATCTCCTATATAACCAAACGAATAGACCGAACAGAAACGGGCGATAAAATTCACATGATTGATATGTTTCAGATTACCGAAGCATTTGATAAGGACAAAAGCTCCATGGAGAGAGTGGGGAAGGCACTCGAACAGTATAGCAACAACACCTTACTGGACAAAATATTCTTCTTTGAGCTGGCACTCTTCTCTTTCCTTACCGGAAACAACGATATGCACCTGAAGAATTTTTCGATGATGGAAAGTCCATCCGGCTGGACCTTGGCACCGGCCTATGATTTGTTGAATGTTTCCATTATCAACCCCGAGGATGATGAAGAGCTGGCCCTTACGTTGGGAGGAAAGAAAAAGAAACTTAGTAAAAAGCATTTCAGGCAGTTCGGTGCAGATTTGGGTATGACCGAAAAACAAATTGAGGGAACTTTCAAACGATTTGTAAAGAACAAACCCCGGGCAATGGCCTGGATTGACCGATCCTTTCTTTCCGATACGATGAAAAGTGCTTACAAACAATCGGTTGAAAAGCGGTATGTGCAACTGGAATTGGAGCGATAACATAGTGGTCCCTAAAAACCAGTAGATGCAATATCCGGCACTTTTTCTGTCCTGAGTCTCTGTTTTCAACAAAAAATCATTCTAAAGTGCGGTATAATGCACAATGTATTGCGTTTTTCAGGTTTAATCCGTACTTTTGGTTAAAAAGAGCCGTATAATGCACCTTGAGAAATTAATTACACAAATTAAAAGCCGCAGAGAAGAACTGCAGGTCACGCAGGAAACACTGGCTGATATATCTGGTGTGGGACTACGCACGCTCAAGGCATTTGAAAGCGGAAAGGGCAATCCTACCCTGCATACCATCGGTAAAATTGCCGAAGCGCTGGGGCTGGAGCTGCACCTGCAAATCAAATCAACTCCAACCATTGAATGAGAAGCGCAAAAGTGTTATATAAAAAAAAAGAGGCGGGAGTGTTAGTCCAGCAGGATGATGGAACCTTTGTCTTTCATTATCATCCGCAATGGGTGGAAGATGCATCAAAACCACCCATCAGCCTCACCTTGCCCAAAACCAACGAACCTTATCATTCACGGCATCTGTTTCCATTCTTCTATCATATGCTGCCCGAAGGCACCAACAAACAAGTTATTTGTCATAGGTTTCGCATGGATGAAGATGATCATATGGGCATTTTGATGGCGGTGGCAAAAACGGATACCATAGGAGCCGTACGTGTTCTTAGTACCGAAATGCAATGAGTTTGCCTGCCATAACAAACTGCCCGGCAACGCTGGCCAAAGGTTTTGATGCCTATAGTCCCACTGCATTGAAACGTGTTTTTGGCGGCAAAAAGGTGAGTCATATTCTGCCCTATGACTGGCCGGGTTCCCTGGAATCAACGGATGATTTGTTCGACAACAGCAGGGTGCAAATGTCTGTTTCCGGGGTGCAGGAGAAATTCTCTCTTGTGCTGGTTCAAAACCGGCTAAGGCTGGCGCAGGAAGGCGAACAGGGGCAATATATTCTAAAGCCTTTTCCCCGGGCCGGAAAGAATCCTGACCAAATGCCGGCCAACGAGCATGTAAGCATGCAGATTGCCAGGCAGGTGTTTGGCATTGAGACGGCAGAAAATGCACTCATATTCTTTGAAAATGGGGCCACTGGCTATCTAACGAAACGTTTCGATGTGAAAGCCGATGGTTCAAAAAACGCTCAGGAAGACTTTGCTTCCCTGGCAGGGATAACCCCCCAAACCCATGGTGCAAATTATAAGTACCAGGGAAGCTACCTGGATTTATTTACACTGATGCAAAAATATGTGCCTGCCTATCGTGTGGAAGCCCCAAGGTTGTTTAAGATCATCTTGTTCAACTATTTAATTTGCAATGGGGATGCCCATTATAAAAACTTTTCCCTGGTGGAAACAACCATGGGTGATTTTCGCCTGAGCCCGGCCTACGATTTGCTCAACAGCCGGATGCATATTTCTGATAATGACTTTGCACTGGATGAAGGTCTGCTGCCCAAAAAATATGGACAAGGAAATATCTCCCAACAATTTTACCGCTTGGGTGAAATGGCTGGAATTCCTGCAACGCAAATCCATAAAATATTCGATCTTCTCACTTCAAAATCTGAAAAAGTGCTGGAGCTGATTGATGATTCTTATTTATCCACCAGGATGAAGCGAAGCTACCAGCAAGCTTACCTGGGTAGATTAAAGAAATTTGGAAGATCTCTAGGCTGAGAAGGTTTTCAATTTCCAGCTTTTGCAGCAACTGGAAGCTTCTGGGCAGAGAACCCCGAGAGGGTACTCATAACCTAGTCGTCTGACGAGTCAGTTAATAAATAAGAGCTGAAGGTTGAACATCTAAACCCTTTCGAAAAATACTCGTCTGACGACTATTCCATAACAATGATACTATGTTTGATAACGATGATGAATTAGCAGAAAAGAGACCGGAAGATCTGCCGGTTTATAAGAAGGGGCAGGAAATCTATGATGTGGTAAAAGAGATTTCTGACCTGATACCCGGGGAAAATGAAATCCTGCAGAATATCATGATGCAAATGCTGTCGGATGCAGCTATGCTTACGGTAAAGATTGCAGGGGCTGAAGGCGGGGATTTGTATGATATACGAATGCAGAATGCGGCTCTGATACGCAAAGCTGCAAACGATTTGATGGTGCAAAATCACTCCCTGGAAGCTTTTGGATTCGAGCATGTAGCGTATTTCAATATTGTGCGTGATTTAATAGAGGAATACCGGTTGTTGTTTATTGACTGGGTGGAAGGCTTTGACAAATGGAACTATGTTATTGACCGTTGGGGATTGTTTAATCCGCCTGGCGTTGGTCCGCATGATAAGGACCCGGATGATGATATTCCGTTTCATCCTGATTCGTTTTTTGAATAGTAAGGTAAAGCAAGCTATAGATGTTATTGAGGGGGACACCTTGAGTGATCCCGTCGCTTTTACCCACGACGGGTTGACTTAAGTTCACCCTGCCATTAATGCTTCTATGACTACCTCAACCCCCTCAGCAAGTTGGCATTGCCGATGGCTGCTTCAATCTGGTTGACGATGAGTTGTTTCAGGGGTGCTTCGGTCACCAGAAGGTCATCTTCCGAAAGCTGCTCATGGGGTTTGTCATTTCTGGGGAAGGTTCGGTCTTGCTGAAAAACCGGTCCCTGGATATGGGTCAGTGGGCGGCCGCTGGCAAAAAACAGAAACTCGAGCTGAATATACACGTTGTTGTATGTGCGGCGCGAGCCGTTGTATATGCCATACCCGGTTATTTCGGTGTTGCTCCAGTGGATCCCGTCGGCAAAGCGGGGCGAGTTGCGTATCACCAGGATGGCTTCCACCTCAAACTCATCTTTGAGGGTGTTGAACCAGCCTTCTCTGAAATCTCTGAAGTCAGTTGCCCTGAGGTTTTCCCTGTTTTCTTCATAGACCATAAAATGGATACTCTCCAGGGTGCAGAAATTCCACTTGGGGAAATGTTGTTCCAGCATTACCAGGGCCGTATCACTGGCAAAGGACTGAAAATCTGCGGTGGCAGGGTATCGGTGGGTGAAATTGCTGGCTGCTGAGCTTCCGATGAAATGATGGGTTAAGCTATCTTCAATCATTACCAATACACCCACATTGCGGGAGATCTGTGCATGTGCTCCCACAAATAACATCAGCGAGAACAGGGTGGGGAATATTATATTACGCATAAAATGCTGTTTAGGTGTTTTACAAAACTATTAATATAACGCGGAACTTTACCGGTTTTGTCCGTTAGATTTTTCATGATGATAGATGTTTCATTTCAGCATGAATTTTTTTGATCGACGGGTATTGATTTGTTTAAGTAATATGCAGTTTTTATTTTTGCAAAATCAGCATTGGATTATATTTGTTGGGGATTGCAGAAACAATAGGGGTTGGCCTTTGTTGTAAAAACAGACAATCTGTTCAATAATGGTTGTTTTTGCAGCAGAGATATGCAGCAAGAGGGTGCTGTGTGTTTTCTGTACAAAAGGATTTATCTTTTAAAAATCAAGCATATAAGCATGACTGTTACCATTGAGAACATTTTACTGGTTGGCTCCTTACTGCTTTTTGTAAGTATTATTGCCGGCAAAACATCCTACCGGTTTGGAGTACCCACTCTTTTGCTCTTTCTTGGCATTGGTATGCTTGCCGGATCGGACGGCATCGTTGGAATCCGGTTCAGTGATCCGCAGATTGCGCAGTTTATCGGCATTGTTTCTTTGAACTTTATCCTTTTCTCAGGGGGGTTGGATACCAGCTGGAAAACTGTTAAGCCCATTGTGCGTCAGGGAATAGTTTTGTCCACCCTGGGGGTTTTGCTTACAGCCCTTTCACTGGGTCTTTTTGTATGGCTGATTACCGATTTTACCATTTATGAGAGCATGCTGCTGGGTTCTATCGTTTCCTCTACCGATGCCGCCGCTGTTTTCTCTATTTTACGTTCCAAAAGTCTGGCCTTGAAGGGCAATCTAAGGCCCACCCTTGAGCTGGAAAGTGGTAGTAACGACCCTATGGCCTTTGTGCTGGTAATCGTTTTTCTTACCCTGGTAGTAAATCAGGACCAGAGTATTGTGTCGGTAATTCCTTTGTTTTTGCAGCAAATGCTGGTGGGGGGGCTGGCAGGATATGGTTTTGGCCGGTTGAGTAAGTTTATCATCAATAAGAGCGACCTGGGCTTTGAAGGATTGTATCCGGTACTGGCCATTGCTCTTATGTTTATTATCTTTTCGGCCACCGACTTTATGGGAGGCAATGGTTTTCTGGCCATCTATATCAGTGCGGTTTACCTGGGCAATCAGGATCTGATCCATAAAAAAGCCATCATGAAGATGTATGATGGTCTGGCGTGGCTGATGCAGATTGTGCTGTTCCTTACCCTTGGGTTGCTGGTATATCCCACCCAGGTAGTACCTTATATTGGGGTTGGGCTTTTGATTTCCATATTCCTGATTATTGTGGCCAGGCCGGTAAGTGTTTTGCTTAGCCTTATGTTTTTCAGAATGAAGTTCAGAAGACGGTTGTATATCTCATGGGTAGGACTGCGGGGAGCGGTACCTATTGTGTTTGCCACCTATCCTTTGCTGGCGGGTATCGATAAGGCTCATATGATTTTTAATGTGGTGTTTTTTGTTTCAGTTACCTCTGTACTTATACAAGGTACAACACTTTCTGTTTTTGCCAAATGGCTAAGGGTGGCCTTACCTGAAAGGGTTAAACCCGTATCGGATGTGGAGAAGTTCATAAGCGATTATCCCAAGACTGCCATGAAGGAGATTGAGGTTACTCCGGGGTGTTACGCTGTAAACAAGAAAATTGTTGAATTACATTTCCCCAAAAACACCATCATTGCCATTATCAAAAGGAATGGAAAGTTTATTACACCAGGCGGGTCTACCATTATTGAAGCCAACGACAAACTGGTAGTGCTGGCCGATAATCCTGCAGGCCTGGATCAGGTGAGAGAATGCCTTGTTGCCGATATTCTGGAAAAGGAGTAGGACCTGTGTTTTGCAGGAACAGGATCTTTGCAGGAATGAGACCTGGCTGAGAATGATTGATCGCAGTGTTGTGTTTGCATAATGACAATTTCTTGCAGCTCTTTTCAACAATTTAAGGTTCAAACCGTTTTTCTGCCAAAATCATTACGTATAACAATCTAATGAAACACTGAAAATGCCAAAGACCCTATTGTTTCTGTTGCTGATCATGCTCAGCCTGAGTAGCCACGCACAGTTTAAGTACGAACGTGAGGTGCGGGTCAGAGAAAGAGATGTGCCTGCATCTGCCGTGGATTTTGTCCGTTCCATGCAATTGAATTCTTCGGTCAGATGGTACAAAGAGTATAGCGAAAACCGGATCTCTTTCGAGGCCAAAACCCGCTACAGAGGCGAACGATTCAGCATTGAATTTTCGGAGCAGGGGGTGTTTGAAGACCTGGAAATTGAGATCTCACCCGAAGATATTCCTATTGAGGTATTCTCGCACATTACCGCCTTTCTGCAATCAGAATTTGAGCGATATACCATCGAAAAAGTGCAGATACAGTATTCTGGTGATGCGGAGCTTATTCTGGCCGGTTTTCGCCAAAGAGAAAGCATGCAGGGAGTAGCAGTGCACTACGAAATGGTAATCTCTACCCGCCTCGATGGATCCTTCCATTTGTTTGAATACTTGTTTTCGGAAACTGGCGCATTTGTCCGAAAAGCCATGATTGTAGAAAAAAGCATTGATAATATTATTTACTAGCATGAAAAGCCTTTGTCTTGCACTTCTCTCGCTTTTCTGGGTTGCTTATGGTGCTGATGCACAAGGCAGTCATCAATTGGGACTGATGCCTTCGCTGAATGTAAACTTAAAGCTGCCCAGGGACTGGAGTCTGAATTTTAAGGCCGAATCCCGCCAGTCATTGTACCAGGGCGATTTTGACTTTGACTATCTCTTAACCGATCTTTCTTTGGTGGCTTCCACACGTATCCGGATCAATACCACCTTAGGTGGGGGCTACCTCACGCGTATCACCCCCGACGACATCAGGCACCGGGCTATACAGCAGATCAGTTTCTCCAGGAGGTATGAGTTTTTTCGTCTGGCACACAGGGTATCTGCCGATCAGACCTTCGGCAAGCTGCGTAGCCCTGAATTCCGTTTTCGATATCGCATCACTTCAGAAATTCCCCTGGAAGGCCGTACCCTGGACCCCAAAGAGTTTTTTCTGAAGATCAGCAACGAATACCTCAACGCTTTTCAGTCCGGCGAGTACGATCTGGAAATCAGAACGGCTGCTTATCTGGGCTATGCATTAAACTCTTCCTCCAAGCTCGAAATGGGTATCGATTACCGTGCCGACTCTTTCTTGTCCGATTCTCCCCGCAACCGATACTGGTTGGGTTTAAACTTTTTTCAATCTCTGGGGGAATAGTGGGTTATCCATTTGGCGGAAGAATAGAATCATTCATCCAGGTTGTACCGAAAGGTGAGGGTATAGCCATCCTTTACATCTTATAATTTCTGCAATCCTGACTTTTTTATGCCAAAACCGCTGCAGGTATTTGTTCTGCAGCGGTTTTAGCTTTTTTAGCGACAGGCTAACCCTATTGGCATGTGGTAGATATAAGGTAGGCAGGATTCCAAAGGTTTTATCCTACCTGAATGCATACTTCTGCCGCAGTGTGATGGTCAGCAGCATACCCAATGCGGCCATGATACCCCCTGCAATAAAGGCGGGTGTATAGCTTCCGGTGGTGTCGAACAGCCACGATCCGAAGATGGAGGCTACCGCGCCCGTACCGAAGGCGGTATATACAATGCCGTAGTTCACGCCCAGGTGTTTGGTGCCAAAGGCAATGGAGGTTTGGTTGGGGAAGAGTGCCATGGAAGCGGCAAAGCCCCATCCCAGGATGGCGGAGGCAATATACAGTATGGGTTGATTGACTGCTACCAATGGAAACAGGAAAAAGGTGGTGGTTTGCATGAAATAGGTTACAGCCAGAACCTTCAGCACACCGTATCTGTCGCCCAGGTAGCCCGCCAGGGGGCGGCCCAGTCCGTTGAACATGGCGAAAATGGATAAGGCAAAGGCGGCCTTTACAGGCTCTAGCCCTACCACCTGTTCGCCGTAAGGGAAGATCAGGGTCAGGCACACAAACCCACCAAAGAGGATCAGGGTAAAGGTGGGCCAGATAAACCAAAATACCGGGCTTTTGAGCATTTGCTGTGGAGTAGCTTCTTCCATGATCATTTTGCTCTTGTTGACCGAGGCCTTGCAGGGATCAAAATTTTTGGGGATCCAGCCTTTAGGAGGATTTCGGGTAAGCCACGAGGCAAACAAAGTGCCTGCCGTGGTGATAAAAGCAATAATAAGAAAAGTTTGTTCAATGCCATAGGAGGGGATGAGCATTTTGGCTTTCAGGGGTGCCCAGACTACTGCCGATAAGCCCATGCCGGTTACCGACAATGCAATAGCCAGACCCGGATAATCGGGCAGCCATTTGCGGGCAGGGGGGATAGCGCAGGCGTAGCCGATACCTCCGGCAGTACCCCCAATGAGGCCATAGGTTACCACCAGCCACCAGGTATAAGGGAAAGAGCCCACCCTGGAAGCCAGGCTGTAAGCAATGGCAAACAACAAAGCTGCCAGCAGTCCTGTTTTTCGCGGACCAATCTTATCCTGCAGCCGTCCGGCCGGGATGGTCATTACGGCCGACATAAAGATAAACACCAGGAAGGGAATGTTTGCCTGGGTTTTGGTCCATCCGAATTGTTCGCCCATGGGGCTGATAAAGGCACTGTAAGCATAGGCAGTGCCCACCATTAGCGTAAAAATGAAGCCCGCAAAGGGAATGCTCCACCGGGAAATAAAGTACGTGTTAGGGGTTGTCATCGTTTAGATTAGGGTGAGTGTTGTTTTACTGAATTTTAGGGTGTGTAGTGTTTTAGAAATAGCGTGCAAACTTATAACATTTTCTGATTTCTAATTCAGAATCCGCTGGTTGAACTCGTTTTTTTTTGAACCAAAATTCTTAATTACAAAGTGGATACAGCTTTCCATTGGCTTCACCCCTGTTTTGTGTAATTAACAAAACTAGAAGAGCTGGTTTGAATGGTTGGCAAAGAGGTAGATGTTCATTGAAATAACTATGGGCAGTAAGATTTTTCGTTAAGATATGAGTGGGTCCATTACATTTGCAGTATGAACAACAAGCGGATCGATGTAAAAAACAAACTGGATAGCGGCCAGCGGTTTAAAATCTCCCGTTTCAGGGAAAAGATCAAAAAGACACATCCGCACAAGCATGATGAATATTACGAGTTAATATTTCTGGAGCAAGGGGAGGGATTTCATACCATCGAAACAGAAAAATTCAGGGTGGAAGCCCCTGATTTCTATCTGCTGAAGCCCGGACAATTGCACTACTGGCAGTTTACCTCTATCCCCAAAGGTTTTGTGGTGCTGTTTAAAGAGAATGAATTTGATTCCGTGAAAGAAAGCATTCTGATTGACTTGCTCAGGAAAATATCGGAAAGGCCCAGGATAAAACTGGAGAATGATAGCAGCTGTTTTGTTTTGCTGAACGAACTGGAACAGGAATATCAGAAAAACGCTATGTACTCCAAAGAGATCATCCATGGCCTGGTGAAGGTTTTAATGGGAAAGGTTTTGCAAATGGCCCATTCTGAGCCGGCTCGCTCCTCGTATTCCCCAACTTCATTTGATCGTTTTCAGCAATTGCTGGTAAGTGAATGCCCGCGCTTGCGCAAGGTGCATGAGTTTGCCGATGCCTTGAACATGACACCTCAAAACCTTAATGCCATCTGTCGTCGTTATGGCGGTAAGAGTGCCAGCGAGCTTATCCAGGCTCAGCTGTTGCTGGAGGCCAAACGCTACATTCTGCATACAGACTACACCGTTAACGAAATTGCTGAAATGCTGTTTTTTTCCGATACCTCCAACTTTGTGAAATTTTTCCGGAAGCATGAGGGCATAACTCCCATCCAGTTTCGCAGCAAGTATTTTCAATAATACCATTTAAAGCCTTTTTCTTACCATGGGTTTAAAAACCCGCCGGGTTACCTTTGCTGTAGTTGAACCGTTAATTACAGCTTTATGGAAGTTTTTATCATTGGTATTGCTGCCTTTGCTACTGCCATTTTAACCTTTTTCTCCGGTTTTGGACTGGGCACCATACTTACACCGGTGTTTGTAATTTTCTTTCCGGTGGAAGTTGCCATTGCCCTTACTGGCGTAGTGCACTTTGCCAATAATCTGTTTAAAATAGTACTGGTAGGAAAAAGCGCCGACAAAACCGTATTGCTCCGGTTTGGGATTCCGGCAGTTTTAACCGCATTTGCCGGTGCCTGGCTTTTGCTTCGTATCACGGTGTTGCCGGCGCTGTATACCTACGAGTTGTGGGGCAGAACCCTCCAGATTACCCCGGTGAAGATTATCATTGCCATCATCCTGATTGTTTTTTCTGTACTGGAAATTTTACCCTCTTTCAAAAAATTGCAGTTTGGCAAAGACAAGCTGTTTCTAGGCGGTGCGTTGAGTGGCTTTTTCGGGGGTCTTACGGGTATCCAGGGTGCTATTCGCAGTGCTTTTCTTATCAAGAGCGGGCTAAGCAAAGAAGCCTATATCGGCACCGGGGTGGTCATTGCCAGTCTGGTTGACTTTACCAGGCTCTCCGTGTATGCCTCAAGGTTCGCTTCGGCAAACCTGCAGGAGAATATTCCGCTATTGCTTACAGCCACCCTGGCTGCCCTTGCAGGCGCATACCTTGGGAAAAGAATGCTGAAAAAAGTAACTTTACGTAGCATTCAGCTGCTGGTGGCAGTTATGCTCATCATCATTTCGCTGGCCATGGGGTCAGGTCTCATTTAAAACCATTCGCTATGGAAAAGATAAAAGAACTATTCTACCGCATCATTCACGTTCAACCCGACAACAAATCGCTTATTCCCCGCCTGGTTGTAGGGCTGGTTTTTCTTTCGGAGGGAATTCAGAAATACATCATGCCCGAAGTGGTGGGCGCGGGACGCTTTGAGCGCATAGGCTTCGAGAACTATGAGTTCCTTGCCTATTTTGTGGCCACCTTTGAAATCCTTTGTGGTATTTTGGTTCTGACAGGCTTTGTGGTGCGCCTTTCCTCTATACCTATACTTATCATCATGTTCACCGCCATCGCATCCACCAAAATCCCCATCCTCATGGAAGAGGGTTTCTGGGTAATGGCCCACGCATCGCGTACCGACTTTGCCATGACCATGTTGTCCATCTACCTTATCATTTACGGTGCCGGCAAGTACTCACTGGATGCTTTCATGTTAAAAAACAAGCCAAACTAAAAACGCTTTTCTGGTGCAAAACTCCAACAACCTTCAACGCGTCCTCGGACTCAAAGACGCCGTAGGCGTGGGCCTCGGGGCTATCATAGGCGCGGGAATATTTGTTGTAACCGGCGTTGCCGCAGGTGTTGCCGGTCCTGCTTTTCTTGTCGGACTGATGATTGCCGGTGCCGTGGCATCTTTCAACGGACTGAGTTCGGCGCAGCTGGCAGCGGTATATCCCCAGTCGGGGGGTACTTACGAATATGGCTACCGGCTGCTCAATCCTGCCATGGGGTTTTCGGCCGGGTGGATGTTTCTGCTGAGTAAGCTTTCGGCAGCGGGCATTGTGGCCATTGGCTTCGGGAGTTATTTCCATCAGCTGGTGCCCGCGTTTTCACCCATGGTATATTCGGTAGCAGCCATTGTACTGCTCACCATCGCCAATCTGCTGGGCATCAAAAAGGCCGGTACGGTGAATGTGGCCATCGTTCTTGTCACCCTGCTTTCACTGATTTTCTTCGTGTTCAGCGGATTAGGTTCGGTGGATACAAACAATTTTACCCCCTTTGCACCCTTTGGTGCGCTGGGTATTGCAGAGGCAGCGGCCATCCTGTTTTTTGCTTTTACGGGATATGCGCGCATTGCTACCCTGGCTGAGGAGGTAGTGGCGCCGGAGAAGACCATCCCCCGTGCGGTCATCATCACCATCCTTACGGCCATTGTGTTGTATGCCGCTGTTTCTTTTGTGGCGGTGGGTGTGCTGGGGGCAGAGGGTATGGCAGAAAGCCGTTCGCCCCTGCAAATGGCAGCCGGAAACATGACTACACCCGGCATAGGTCTGGTCATTACTCTGGGTGCCGCTACAGCCATGCTGGGCGTATTGCTCAGCCAGATATTGGGCATCAGCCGCATGTTGCTGGCCATGGGACGTCGCAACGATTTGCCAGGTTTCTTTGAAAAGATACATCCTTCCACTTCTGTCCCTCATCTGGGGATTCTTTTCACAAGTGGAGTGATACTGGCCATCACCCTGCTGGGTTCCTTTGAGTTTGTGGTACGCTCGGCCACCTTTACCATCCTGCTGTATTACAGCATTACCAACCTTGCCGCCATGAAACAGCCACTCACCGAACAACTTTACAGCCGGGCCATCCCCTGGCTGGGACTGGCGGGCTGCCTGGTCATGTCGGTATCATTGCCCTGGGAGGTTATCCTTTCAGGTGTCATTCTGCTGGCAGCGGGTTTTGGGGTGAGATGGATGGTGAAAAAATTGTGATTTGTTCCTCTCAGAATTTTCATGGCTAATACCGGAGGACTAATCAACCTGGGTGTTGATTCCCTGGTTTTTTCTTGTGTATCTCCGGATCATGCTGATCAGGATCGTATGTTGCACTCTGTGGAGAATAACTTGCCAAAAGGACTATATTTGCCTCTGCAATTTACAGCTCCATGAGAATTCTTTTGCTTACCCCTCCGCTTACCCAGCTGAATACGCCTTATTCAGCTACTCCCTACCTGAAAGGTTTTCTGGTGGCCGAAGGCCATGAGGTGATGCAGGCCGACCTGGGTATTGAGGTGGTAAACCGGTTGTTTTCGCGCCAGGGGCTGGAGGCGGTGTTTGCTGCTTCCCCACACAAGATACCTCCGCGCCTGAAGCAGGTGGCAGCGCAAAGGCAGCTTTACATCGACACCATCGACGCGGTCATGCGCTTTTTGCAAGGCAAAGAGCCCGCCCTCACCACACGCATCTGCAATACCGGCTGGTTGCCCCAGGGGCCACGCTTCCGCAATATGGCCGATGCAGAGTGGGCTTTCGGGACCCTGGGTAATACGGAAATGGCACGTCATATAGCCACTTTGTACATCCAGGATATCGCCGATTTTGTGAAGGCAACGATTTGCCCGCACTTCGAGCTTATCCGCTATGCCGAGCACCTGTGCCTGCATCTGCCGCAGCTCGATCCGCTGCTGCAGGAGCTGGAAAAACCCCTAACCCTGCCCGATGTCTATCTGCTGGAACTGCTGGAGGAGAAAATGCAAGCTTTCCAGCCTCACCTGGTGGGCATCAGCATCCCATTTCCCGGCAACCTCATGGGGGCATTCCTGTGCAGCCGCTTTATCCGGCAGCAATACCCGAACACGCGCATCGTCTGGGGTGGCGGGTATGCAAATACCGAACTGCGGCAATTAAGCGACAGCAGGGTTTTTGATTTTGCCCATTTCATCTGTCTGGACGATGGTGAACCGGCCTTCAGAGCTCTTATACAACACCTGGAGGGTGGGAGTGAGGATGAGCTTTGCCAGACCTGGTGGCGCGATGCAGCGGGTGAGGTGAAGTTTAGTTCTGCCCGGCCCGGCCATCACATCCTGTTTCGCAATATCCCCGCCCCCGATTATTCCGATTTGCCCCTGGATGCCTACATCTCCCTTATTGAGCTGGCCAACCCCATGCACAAACTCTTGAGCGACGGGCGGTGGAATAAAATTACCCTGGCCCACGGTTGTTACTGGGCCCGATGTGCTTTCTGCGATACCAGCCTGCCCTATATCCGCTGCTACGAGCCCCTGAAGGCAGAGCAAATCTGCGATTACATGGAGCAGGTGATGGCACAGACCCGCTACAGCGGATTCCATTTTACTGATGAGGCGGCCCCGCCGGCACTTTTGCGGCAACTTTCTGAAGAAATCATCAATCGCAAGCTGGTGGTGAGCTGGTGGACCAACATCCGCTTTGAAAAAGCCTTTACAACTGAGTTGTGTGCCCTGATGGCCCGTGCCGGATGTATTGCTGTATCGGGTGGAGTGGAGGTGGCTTCCAACCGCCTGCTCAAACTGATGGAAAAGGGGGTAAGTGTGGAGCAGGCCTTCCAAACGGCCCGCAATCTTTCACAACAGGGCATCATGGTGCATGCCTATCTCATGTATGGCTTCCCTTCGCAAACCCAGCAGGAAACCCTGCAGGGGCTGGAAGTGGTAAGGCAGATGTTTGAGCAGGGAGTGCTGCAGTCAGCGTTCTGGCACCGCTATGCCATGACCCTGCACAGCCCCTCCGGGATGGAACCTCAAAAATATGGGGCCCGCCATTTGCCCCATTCCCCGGGAACCTTTGCCAACAACGAAATCCCTTTCACCGACAACCAGGGTATTTCCTACGATACCCTTGGGGAAGCCCTTCGGCTGGCAACCTACAACTACATGCACGGCATCGGTTTCGACTGGCCGGTGAAAAAATGGCTGAAAGCCTCGCAGAACAACCGCACTGGTAATAAACCCGCCAGGTAAAGCCGGTTTGCGGTTCCGATTATGTTTTATGAATATCCGCTTTCTTGCCACCATGACTTTTACCTTTAGATAAATTGTTTTGTCAGCATTAATCTGCTTTGTTGGCTAAATATTCAAACGGCCTTGCAGATTTTTCGGTAACAAAACAAGGAACGAAGCGGTTAAAAAGATTTGCAGACCCGCATTGCATTAAAATTTGGATCAAGGTACTTGATTTATTGCGGGGCCTTAAATCTTTCAGCGAAGAGACCGAAGTTTTGTCGTCTCGCCGAAGGCGAGAGCAACTTTTTCATTAAGGAACCGAGCCCAAAGGGCGAGTTCAATGTGACCAATGAAATAAAATGAAGACACATTAAAAAGTTGAAGAAAGCAAATACTTATCGTATGAAGTATAATGCGATTGGCAAAGCAGACACAACCGTAATTATAGGCTTGATTGCGGATAATCATTTTATGTTTCTACTTTTCTTAAAGACTCTCTGATGCCATGGCAATTGCACAGGCTGTCAGAAGGGATGATCATGTAATCACAGGAGTACTGAAATCCCGCCATTTTTTTCCAATGCCCAATCTTTGAATGCTGTTTGTGATGGTTTGTTTTATGCGTGTGGAATTGGTCTGGTTTGTATGATTGTGTGGGCCTCGAAATAGGTTTTTAAATGAGAAAAAAACAACGATTAATATGAATTATTGTCTGGATTTAGAAAATATGAAATTGTAAATAAAAAATATTAAAAACATTTCTGTTTCTGCTGATTTGTATTTTTATACGTATTCTGATATTTTTGTTGTGAATTTGTTTAAAAAGCATTATTATTGCAACTAATTGATGATAAGAGCTTTGAGATTTGTTTCTGTTTGTCGTTTTTAACATTGGGTTGGTAAAGTCATTAATTAAATTAATAGCAATATGGCGCCAATGAATTGCGCTGTAAGGTGCGAAAATTCATAAAATGAACAAATACATAGCAAATTCCTTGATTTAAATTGAATATCTGTAGCTCCCCACTTATCCCACAACATGCAAAAGATTAACCAGATGCAAGTCTTTTTTTCCAGGGTTCGTTCGTTTTCGCAATGGCCCATATTTGCCAAAACTGTTTTCAGTAGTGTATTGATCATCGTTATGATTGTACTTTCATTTGCGTTTTATTTTATGCCACGCATTGAAGCCAATGTAATCGATAATAAACAGAGAGGGCTTCGCAATGCCCTGGAATGTGTTGTAACCCAGGTTGAGCATTTGCACAACCAGGTTGAGGCCGGATATTTAAGTCTGGAGGAAGCACAACAGAAGGCAGTTGAGATTGTTTCTGTAACCCGGTTCAACGGTATGCGCGATTATATGTATGCCAACGATCTTCAGGGGTATTGCAGGGCTTCTGTTGTACAGGAGAATATTGGCACTTTTGTAGCCAACAGTACCGACTATTTTGGGCAGGATACCCATCAAACCTACGTTGGGCTGGCAATGAGCCCCGAGCAAGGAGGATATACCTTCTTTTCGTGGATGATCAAAGACCCTGCATTCCGCGATTCTATACTGGTTACACGCATGTATTGCATGGAGTTTTTTGAACCCTGGGGATGGTACTTTGTAAATGGAATGAGCTATGTGGATCCTCGTATCGACGATGATATCCGCAGCGAAATCAGAGCCCTGCGCAATACTTTCTTTATGGTGCTTTTCCTGATTGCCCTTGTGGCTCTTTTTATAACTTATCTTGTGGCTGACTACATAAGGCGCAGGGTGCTGGAGATGGCCCGTATTACCCGTCAGGTATCTGAAGGGAACCTGGAGGTGAGCCTTCATTTTGAGAATGGATCCAGGCAAGGAAGGGAGCCGTATGGACAACCAGAAAAACATGAGGTAATGGGATCGGATGCTCAGATTTATGAAGATGAGATCGGTCAGATGGGTAGTGCATTAGGGATGCTCCTGAAGGGTTTGAAAGCCAAAGCTCAGTTTGCCAGGAAAATCGGCGAAGGAAAGCTCGATACCTCTTTTGAGCAACTGGGTAAGGATGATGTTCTGGGAGCAGCTCTGCTTGATATGAGGCAGAATCTGGTGCAAGCCAGGGAGGAAGAGCAAAAACGGAAGCAGGAAGATGAAAAGCGAAACTGGGTAACCCAAGGTCTGGCTCAGTTTGCCGATATCCTCAGAAGTCATACTCACAATATGGAGCAATTGTGCTTCGAAACCATCAAAAGCCTTATCCACTATATCAATGCCAATCAGGGAGGCGTTTTTGTGTGGAGTGATCAAAACCGACGTGAGGGCTCACTTGAGCTGGTAGCTTGCTATGCCTTTGACCGTAAAAAGTTTATGGCCAAATCCGTTTTGCCAGGCGAAGGATTGATAGGTGCAGTGTTTCTTGAGAAGGAAATGGTGTACATGACCGATATCCCTCAGGACTACGTTAAGATTACTTCAGGGCTGGGAGGCGCCAACCCCGATGTGTTGGTAATTGTTCCACTGGTTTTCAATGAAAAAGTTTATGGTGTGATGGAGCTTGCCTCTTTTCATCGCCTGGAGAGCTATCAACTAGATTTTATTAAAAAGGTAGCCGAAAACATGGCCAGTACGTTGTCGACCGTTCAGATCGGCACCCAAACGTCGCTTTTGTTGGAACAATCGCAACAACAGGCCGAGGAGATGAAAGCCCAGGAAGAGGAGATGCGCCAGAACCTGGAAGAAATGCAAGCTACACAGGAAGAGATGATGCGCAAGGAGAAAACCCTTGTGGAGAACCAGCAAACGCTCGACACATTGTGTGCTGTGCTGGAATATGATGCTATGGGCTACATCAGGTATTGCAACCCCCGTTTTGCCAGTTTGATCGGGTCTGGCAAAGAGGAGGTGGAAGGAAGGAACCTGAGCGATTTCTTTGTGCCAGATACCCTTGGCCTTGAGGATCTTAATGATTATTTCGCTCAGCTCCGTAATGGCAAAACACAACCATTCCTCCATAAACGGAAAGGAAAGAAGGGAGATACTGTTTGGCTTAAAGGGGTTGCCAGGCCTGTTACAGATACCGATGGTACTATAAAAAAGATCATTGAGGTATCGGTAGATGTTACGGATCTTACAAAAGGTTAATTTTGCCTAAGGAATAATGTTTACTTTAGCAATGTTATTCCCCAAAATTACAAACATGAATTGCCCACGTTGTAAAATTGACCTTCAAAGCGCGGTGGTTGCAGAGAGAAACTCACGTATTCAGCTGGATACTTGTCCACGGTGCGAAGGATCCTGGTTTGATTCCGGCGAATTGTCGCAACTGGACCGGGTGGCTGAGCCTGTTTTGCTGGAAATCAGGAATATACCTGATTCTTCAGAGCAAATGGCAGCGTTAAACTGCCCTCATTGTAACGATCATCCGAAAATGGAAAAAGTACTGCACCCCCGCGACTACAAGGTGGTAATGGATTTTTGCCCCACCTGCCAGGGGATTTGGCTCGATAAAGGTGAGCTGAAAGCCATTCAGCAAGAGAACTGGCTCGTCAGCATGGGAAGGATTTTTCGATGGCTCTCCGGACAAGCCTGAAACATCTTTTCTGTATTCTTGTTAACTTTTCAACCTTTTTTCCATGGAACGAGAAAAGCATTTTCGGTTGAAAGAAATTGTTATTGTCTTGATGGCAGTAATGCTTCTTGCATGCAACAAACAGGATGATCCTGAACCTTCCTTGCCTCCATTGCTGGCCGAACTCCTTGAAGAAATGAATGAAGTACGTAGTAAAGGGCATACCTGCGGCGGGCAGTGGTATGGACCGGCAGCGCCCCTGCTTTGGGAAGACCGCCTGGGGCGTGCAGCACAATTGCATGCTGAAGATATGGCCGAAGGAAACTATCTGAGCCACTATTCGGCCGATGGGCGCGATCCGGGCCAGCGAATCTCCCAGCAAGGATACAACTGGCATACCTACGGAGAAAATATAGCACGCGGCTTTCAATCCCCAACCGCCGTTTTGCAGGCATGGCTTTCCTCAGAAGGGCATTGCCGAAATATTGTAAGTCCAAATTTTACACAGGTAGGATTGGGGTATGACCCCAGAGGGCATTTCTGGGTGCAGGTTTTTGCAAGGCCTGCAAACTAAATAGATTTCCAGTGTGAAAATTGTTTTGAGAACCAAAGTCTTACTCAAAAAATAAAGCCATGAAGTACTTGAATCTTTTAGCCTTTCTTGCGGTCCTGGTAATGAACTACCTGGCAAATGCCCTCCCCATAAATGGGAAGACCACCGGAGAGTTGTCAGCCCAGTACCCCAATTTGTTTGTGCCTGCGGGTATTACTTTCTCTATCTGGGGCATCATATACCTGTTGCTTCTTGTTTTTATTGTGATGCAGATGCTGGAAACCCACCGCACCATCGTGGGGCTTCTGGGAGTAGCTTTCGTGCTGAGTTGTCTGGCCAATGCGGGCTGGATCGTAGCATGGCACTATGAAAAACTTCCTCTTTCCATGATCCTGATGTTGGGTCTGCTGGCTTCACTCATTTATATAAACCTCAAGCTGGCAGATCAGTCCTCTGTTTTTCTTAAGTTGATTTTCGGGATTTATCTTGGGTGGATTTGTATTGCTACCATTGCCAATGCCACAGCATGGCTGGTGGCCCTTGAGTGGAATGCATGGGGGGTAGATCCCCGCTACTGGCCAGTTGTGTTGATCGCCATCGGGGCCGCCATAACCATAATTGCCATGTATCGCCTGCAGAATCCTTTCCTGGCTCTTGCGGTAATCTGGGCATTTGCAGGAATTATTCTCAAACAATACGGAGCACATCCCATAATTGTTTATGCCGCCGCCATCGGAATTGTTGTGGTATTTATTGCCTTTTTCTCAACCTGGCGAAGCATGTTGTTGACTTAAAAGATAGTACGTAATGGAAGATGCAAATTCAATCAGGCTCAACAAGTATATCAGCGACTCCGGGATATGCTCACGCCGTCAGGCCGATAAATACATCGAAGGGGGGCATGTTTTCGTGAATGGGAAGAGGGCAAAATTGGGCGACCAGGTAAAGCCTGGAGATAAGATCAGGGTTAACGGTCAGCATCTCGACTCGCCGGAAGAAAAACAAACCCTCATCATTGCCCTTAACAAACCGGTGGGGGTAACCAGCACCACAGAATCCAATGTAAAAGACAACATTGTAAGTTTTGTAAACTACAGTGAGCGGGTTTTTCCCATTGGGCGGTTGGATAAAGATTCGCAGGGGTTGATTTTGCTCACCAACAATGGCGACATTGTAAACAAGATATTGCGTGCCGGCAACCAGCACGAGAAAGAGTATGTGGTTACGGTGGATAAACCCATTACAGAAGAGTTCATCAAAGGGATGGCGGGAGGTGTTCCCATATTAGGTGAAAGAACACGCAAGTGCAAGGTAACCAAAGAGGCGCCCTTTGTTTTCCGGATCATTCTTACGCAGGGGCTCAATCGTCAGATCCGCCGTATGTGCGAATACTTCGGGTATGAGGTTGTAAAGCTGGAACGGGTCAGAATCATGCACATCACCCTGAAGAAAATCCCATTGGGCGATTGGCGTGAACTTACTCCCGATGAAGTTGCCGGGATCATGAAGGCCATTGAACACTCTGCCTCAGAGCCGGAGCCTCCCAAAAGGAAATTCAGAAGCAAACCCAAACCCAAGGGTGAAAGCACATCGAAGAAGGTGTTTTCTGCCCCCGGCAAAGGCCGCAATGACAGACCCGCACCCAAAGGGGCAAAGAAGCCCGGAGGGAAAACCAGTTTCAAGGGGCGGCGCTCCTGAAATTCTTTTCTGGCTTCGCAAATTCAGATATTCTTCTGGAACCATTTCTTTTTTTGTGCCTGGAGACAATATTCAGGCATTTTTCTTTTACTTCTGTTCATGCAAAACTTATGAGGTCAGCTTCCGGGTAGGGTTTTGTGGTGTATTGTGGTTGTTTTGAAGAGTTTTTCCTGATTACTTCGTTGTAGTAGAATGATCCATCTGTTAAATATGCACATTGTTATATAAAATGTGTATGGGCATGTGATTTGGATGTAAAAAAGTGTTAATATTGCCGTGCATTTATTTCAACCAAAAAACAAACTAAACAGATCATTATGAAGAGAATCTACAACTTCAGGAAGTTGTTGGTTTTGCTGGGTATTGTGTTACTTTGCGGCACAGTATACGGGCAGAGCACAGCAAATTATTCTTTTGCTGCTTCCACCGATGGCACCCTTGTCGACATGAGCAGCGGTGCTACTACAATTCTAGCGGTTACCAGTGTAGGCGGCGACTTCGCTTCACCTGTAACCAATATTGGGTTTCCCTTTGTGTTTATGGGGGTTTCCTACACCCAGTTCAGTGTAAACTCCAACGGGTTGTTGCGTTTTGGCCCTACTGTGGTTTCTACAGCCTTTACCAACAACCTGAATGCAACGGCAACCATGCCACATCTTTCGGCTTTTTGGGATGACCTGAACAATGTAAACGACCTCTCATCGAAGGTGCATATCAAACTGCTGGGAGAGGCTCCCAACCGCACCCTGGTAATTGAGTGGAAGGATTTTGTAATGGCTTACAATGCCAATGTGCCACCTCCTGCTTCTACCTGGCAGGTTTGGCTGCATGAAAACGGTGCCATTGATTTTGTTTACGGACACATGGCAATACAAGGGGGGAGCCCAACCACCGCTTCCATTGGTTTTGCAGTTGCTGCAGCCGATAACAAGGTGTTGAGCGTAACCAACCTTACAGTGCCTGCAGTTTCTACTCTTACTTCAGGAGTAGTAAACAATCTGGTTAACAGCAGTGTGGTTGGGCCCATTGCCGGGTTGCATTCCACTGAGGAAGGTAGCCGTGTAGTATTTTCTTTTGCCCCCCCTGCTGCTCCTTTGGCACCCACCATGCTTACATTCTCTGACATTCAGGCTGGCAGCATGACCCTCAACTGGGTAGATAATGCAACCACTGAAACAGGATACTTTATTTTCAGATCTACCGATGGTGTAAACTTTACACTGGTTCATACTGCAGCAGCAGATGTAGACAGCTGGACTGCAACGGGTTTGCTGCCTTCTACGAACTACCACTGGAGAGTAATTGCTTTCAATGAAGGTGCAATCAGTTTGCCTGTCGAAGCCAGTCAATCTACGGCTCCTGCACTGGAAATTGTTTCCGTTGCCTCCGGAAACTGGGATGACCCAGCTACCTGGAGTGGCGGTGCAGTTCCTGGCGCACTTGATAACGTAACCGTTTCTGCAGATCATGTTGTTGTGCTCAATGCTGCAGGTGCATTCAATAACCTTACCGTTAATGGTACCCTCCAGATGCAGGGATTTACCCTTGCAGGAGGTGGAGTGGTGATAAATGAAGATGGAGAGATTACCGTATTGGAAGGTACTTTGGCCAATCTTTCTGTAAGCCTCAATATTACAAACCATGGCGTTTTAAACTTCTTTGAATCCAATGTGCAGATTGGCAGGATTACCTTTACAGGTGTTCAAAACCAGGTGTTTACCACCACAGGTACCACCAATCTGGGCAATGTTACGGTAAATAAAGGAACCTCCAGAGATCTTCTGGTTGATATCGTTACAGGAGGTGCATTTACCATCAGAAGCGGAGCAACTGCCGGATTTCTTACGCTAACCAATGGAACAGCTAAAATTTCCGGAACAACAGCAATTGCCAGTGAGGTATTCCTTGTTCCCGCTTGGAGCATACCTGCCAATGCTGGTTTCTGGCTGGATAACCCCAATTTTGAAGTGCTTCCTTTAACCGGTTCGCCCACCAATAATGGATTGCTCAGACTAACCCAGGGAACCATCAACATAGGAACTGCCGCTGGAAACAGCCTGGGTGGTGGAGCCAATGCCATCTTCACCATCGAAGGCGGTGTGCTCAACCTGGCATCCCGGTTGCAAACCACAAGTGCCATTACCCTCAATATGAGCGGTGGAGTAATCAATGCCAACCTTGTGGGTAATGTTGCAGCTACGGCTGCTATCGGGCTTACTTCTTTCTCCAACACCATCAATATCAGTGGTGGAGAGATAAACCTGGTGCGCAGAAGTGGTAATACAACCCCTCTTGATTATTCGGTGCAGGGTGCTTCGGTAAATATCACCGGAGGTGTGTTGCGTATTGGCCGAAATGACACGCCCGAACCCTACAATTTTGTGATTCAGGGAGTTATTCCCAGTTTGGTCGTAGATAATACCGAAAACCCCAAAAGTGTATGGATAAACGGAGCCACCAGTGTATTCGGAAATATTACACTTCCGGAAGGCACTGTCCTGGATTGCCGCGCAAATACACTCCAGGTAATTGGAAATGCCAGTTTCCCTGGTAATATCCTCAACAATGGTTTGATCACCAATACCTCTGCTACCGGTTCAAACCGATTCACCTTTGCTGGTGCACATGGTTTGCAAACCCTTTCAGGCGACGGATCGCTGGGTAATCTTACTACCCCCTTTGCAGGTATCAACGTTATAAATCCCGATGGTATTGCTGTATTGAGTCCTGTTGTTACCAACCGGATTAATATGTTTACCGGCGATGTGAGCGGTGCTGAAAACATTACCCTGGGCAACGAAGGCACCTCAGCCACCGTTGTTCAGAAAGGTGGAAACAACACACTGGTACCTGGCAACTTCGACCAAACACCGGTTCTCAATCATGGCGTATCTTATGGTGTTGTTTATGGCACAGCTGCAGCTTCCTATGAAACCGGTTTTGAGCTCCCGGCAGTTCTGCCCGGTAATCTTACCATGACGTCCAATCAGGATGTGGTATTGTCAGCCTCTGCTAGTGTGAATGTGTTAGCTTTCAGCACTACAAATACAGGAAAATTGATTACTGCAGCCGACAAACTGCTTACTGTAGCAGGTACTGAGGCCGGTTCCGTGGTAATGAACACCGGAAACCAGGGCTTTGTAAAAGGTCCTTTGGCTCGTACAGTACCTCCCAACCAGGCTAGCGGGCTTACATTGATGTACCCTGTGGGTAAAGGTTCTCTCAACGCTTTCGATCTGATTAACCCCATTACAGGCGAAGATGATCCTGTAGTGATTGTGGCTGAAGTATTTGATGAAGCTTCAGGCGGTACAGCCGGTTTTGGCCTTCAGGATGAAAGCCTTGGAAGCAGATACTGGAAAGCAGAAATCCTTTCCGGTGCCGATAACTTTGTTACCACTGCCATTAGGGTGAATCAGCCAGTTCCGGCCCTTATCCCCGAAAATGCAATAGGAAGATCTCTTTCCGTTGATGGAGAGTATTCATTGGTTAGCACCAATCCTGCAACTGCCTCTGCCGTTACTTCCGATGAACTCACTACCCTGGGCTATTTTGCTATCGGATTGAAACAGTTGCCGCAAACTTATGTTTCTTCCGAAGCATCTCACCCCCAAACAGGTATTGTGCTGCAGGGAGATCAGAACCAGGTGATCCTTAAACTTGAAGTGATAGCTTCAGGGAACTTCGATCCCAAATCGGTTACTCAGATGGTATTCAATACCACCGGAACCACCGATGTTGATGATATTACTCTGGCAAGATTGTATTATACTGGCTCTGCAACTGCTTTCTCTGATGAAGTGCAGATGGGTGAAGCGGTAGTAAATCCCTCGGGTGAAATTACCTTTACCTTAAATCAGGAGCTTGCCGATGGTATAAACAATTTCTGGTTAACCTATGACATCTCAATGGATGCTGTTAACCTGAATGTTGTGGATGCACAGGCAGTATCTCTTACTGTAGGTGGCGACGTTTTTGTCCCTGTGGTAACTGATCCGGAAGGAAACCGCACCATTCGTGGCAGGTTGGCCGGTGTTTATACCGTAGGTGCAGAGGGTAATTTCCCCACAATTACTGCTGCAGTTTCCGAACTGGCATTGGTAGGTGTTAAGGATATGGTGGTGTTTTCTCTGATTGATACAGAGTACGCTGCCAACGAAACCTTCCCCATTACCATCGCTCCGGTAAATGGAGGCTCGATAGAAAACTATGTTGTTATTAAGCCCGCGCCAGGTGTTACTGCAGCCATCAATGCCAACAGTACCGGCCCTGTGTTTGTAGTGGAGGCCAGCTGGTTGATGATTGATGGGTCCAACACACCCGACGGACAAACACGCGATCTTACCCTTACCAATAGTGGTACTGCTGCAAGTAGTGGGGTGATCTTCTCTACCAATAATTCTTTTGTTTCTTTCCGAAATCTTATTGCAAGAGCAAGTGCCTCCAATACTGCATATGGTATTGTATTGAGTGGAACATCTCAGGCTGAGGTTGTTAATAACAGGATCGAAAGAACCAATGTAGGGATTCAAGCTCAGACCAACTCTGCAGAGATTATGATCCTTCACAACGAGATTGGCTCTCAGGTAGCTGCAGATAAGATTCATACACAAGGTATTACCATTTTCAATTCCACTGTTTTTGATGTGAGTGGAAACATCATCAGGGGGGTTGCTTCTGCTTCCAGCTCAACTGCAAGCGGTATTCTGGTTACCGGAACCAGTGCCATTGGTTTTGTGCGTAACAATGTAATCAGTGATGTGAAAAACACCAACTCAGTAGGTTGGGGTAGCAACGGTATTCAGCTTGCATCCACCAATACTGCTGCCTCTGTATCTGTTTACAACAACATGATCAGTGATGTGGCTTCTGCCGGGTATTCCGGATGGGGTATTGCCGATAATGGGTATGGTGTGGTAATCAGTGCCGGTGGTGCTTACGGACTCTACCACAATACCGTGGTTATGAATACCGACCAGAGTGGTACTTCGGGAGGCAACACAACCGCCCTTCTTGTTACCTCTGGTGTGAGTACGGCGGCTACCCTGGATATTCGCAATAATATGTTCATCAGCACCCAAACCAAAGGTAACCGTTATGCAATTTATAGTGGCGCAGGTGCAGCAGTTTATGCTTTCATCGATCATAACAACTATATTGCCCCCACAGGTGTTGGTTTTATGGTCTCTGCAAGACCCACACTGGCCGATTGGCAGAATGCCACAGGCAAAGATGCCAGCTCACTGAGCATTGCTCCCGTATTTACCTCTGCCCAGAATTTTGTCCCTGCTGCCAATGCCAACTGTGCTCTGGACAATGCAGGTGTGGATGTAGGTATTCTCAATGACCTGAATGGTCTTCTGCGCGATGCAGATACTCCTGATATTGGTGCCTTTGAGTTTACAAGTGTTCCGCTTGCTATTCCTGTTGCAGAAAGTCCAAGTGTATGTTCAAACGAAGCTATTCCTGCATTGATGGCAACTGTAGAGGGAACCGCAAGATGGTATTCCGATGAAGAACTTACTGCACTGGTTCATACAGGCAGTACATTCAATACAGGTATTACCGCTCCCGGAGTTTACACCTGGTATGTTACTGACAACCTTGGTTCTTGTGTGAGCGAGGCCCTGGCTGTTACCCTTACCATTTTTGAAAGCCCTGCAACTCCTGCTATCCCTGTGGGTCCGGTTTCTGTTGTGTCAATTGATGCCGCAGAATATACCATCGCAGCTGTCGGCGGAGCTACCCATTATACCTGGATGCTCACCCCTGAAAATGCAGGAACTGTTGCCGGAACCGGCACTACCGCTGCTGTAACATGGAACCAGAGCTTTGAAGGTGCTGCATCTCTGAGTGTTGTAGCTCATAATGACAATTGCAGCAGTGCCGCTTCTGCAGCATTGCAGATCACTGTAACGGGTCCGACCCTTACATTGGTTGCAAACCCTGTACCCGGTGGGTCTGTAACTGGGGGTGGAAATTATCCAGTAGGTGCAACTATTGCCATCGAGGCAACTGCCAGCATGGGTTACTCCTTTGTAAACTGGACTGACGCTGCAAACCAGGTTGTTTCCGTGGCACCTGCTTTCTCCTATACCATGCCTGCAGCTCATACCACCCTCACTGCAAACTTTGCGCTTATTGATTACACTCTTACCCTGGTTGCCAATCCTGCTGAAGGAGGAAGTCTTACAGGAGCTGGTGATTATACAATGGGGCAGCAAGTTGCAGTTGCTGCTGCAGTAAACAGTGGATATGTTTTTGTAAACTGGACCAGTGCCAGCGGTGATCAGGTGTCTGATCAGGCCGTGTTTACCTTTACTATACCCGCCGAAAATGTCACCCTTACTGCAAACTTCTCACAGGTATTTGAAGTTGTGTTTGCTGTTGTGGAAGGAAACGGCGCTCTGCAAGCTGCGGTTGATGGAAATGCCATCCAGACCGGAGCCATGGTGCCTGCAGGAAGCAATGTTGTATTTACTGCTACTCCCGATGCCGGCTATAAGCTCAAGGAATGGACGCTCAACGGACAGGTGGTTCAGAATCATACAGCATTGACCTTCTCTTTGAATGATCTCAATGCTGACGCCAATGTTACAGTTGAATTTGAGCTTATTACCTATCTGCTCACCTTCGAAGTAACTTCTGCAACGCAACCACTTGAGGGTGCAGTAATTGCCATTGATGGTGAAACACTCACCACCAATGCTGCCGGTATTGCAACCATTGATCTTGTGCCTGGCACTTACAACTATACCGTAAACAAGGAAGGTTATCTTGAAGTGAACGGCGCTCTTACCCTTGAGGATGATATGGTGGTACCTGTTAATTTGCAAGGTGTTGGTGTTGCTGAGAATTCACTGAGTGATCTTACTCTCTACCCCAACCCATTTGCAGGTTACCTGATGATCAACGACGCAGCCAGGGTGAAACACGTAGTGATTTCAACTCTGCACGGACAGGTTGTCGACAGAATTGAAACTGCTGGCAACGCCCGCATCAATACTGAAAATCTGCCCGCAGGGGTATACATTATTACTCTCGAAACCCTTTCGGGAGAACGTAGGGTTCTTAAAATGGTGAAAAACTAAAAAGGACTAAACCCTTGATACTTTTGGCAACAGGCCCCGGAAACGGGGCCTGTTGCCGTTTTAGAGGTTCGGTTTCGGGTAACCTGGGCATGAAAACGTTAAAACTTCCCTAAATTGTGAACCCATCCCCTTAAAAGCTTGTTTACATCTTGTTGTCAAGAGGGCATGAATTAGTAGCATGCCAGTTAATGAAAACTCTGCCGGATATACTTGTTTCGGGCAGGTTCAAAACTTTTCATATTTGAGAATAAAATCAACATGGACACGGAAACTCTTCTGCAAGGAGGAGCCCCTGGTGAAACGAATTCACCCATGCCACCTTTGCCCATCAGACCTAAATGCAATTGTTTTATGATGTATAAAAACCAGTTTTCAACGCAGTTTCTGAACCTGTTTTTAATTTTTCTGGCAGTATCGCTGCTCAGTTCTTGTGGTTCAGGACAGCAAAATGCTCCCGCCAATACCAACAGGGTTGTTTCTGCAGATGGATTTCGTGTGGAACCTTCCTCCTATAACGTTCAGATACGCTCAACCGGAGAGTTGACTCCTTTTGAGGAAGTGGAGCTGCGCACACCTGTGGCTGGCAATGTCATGAGTATCCATTTTGAAGAAGGCCAGTGGGTGCAGCAAGGTGCCCTGCTGGTAAAAATTGATAGTCGTACCTGGGAGGCTCAGAAAAAGGGGCTTGAAGCTCAGTTGCATTCGGCTGAAAACGAATTGAAGCGACAGCAGGAGTTGCTTCTGATCGAAGGTACCAGTTTAGAGGCTGTTGAGCAGGTGCAGACACGGGTATCCAGTCTGAAAGCGCAGATTGAAGAGTTGGCAGTAAGGATAGATCTGTCGCATATAAGGGCACCTTTCAGTGGAAATCTTTCCATGCGCAATTTTAGTCGGGGTGCCTTTCTTTCGCAGGGTGAAATCATTACCCGGCTGGTGCAGAACCGTAAACTCAAAGTGAGCTTCGACATTCCGGCCCGCTATGCCGGTCTTGCCCGCGAAGGGCTGCAGGTAAAGGTTGTCTCTTCATCAACGGGCGATACAGTGCCTGCAAGCGTGTATGCCGTTGACCCCTTCATCAACAGTCAGACCCGTAGCCTTGGGCTGAGAGGGGTTATCGAAAACGTTAATGCTGGATTTATTCCCGGCGATTTTGCACAGGTGTTGATGGATGTGGAGCGAAATGAGGGTGCTTTGCTGGTGCCGGCCGAAAGCATCATTTCTGAGCTAAATGCCCAGATCGTATTCGTGGCCAGCAATGGCAAAGCAGAACGCAGAACCGTAGAAATTGGAACTCGTACCCCGGGCAGAGTACACATTACCCGCGGGCTTGCCCAGGGCGACACAGTGCTGATAACCGGGCTGATGGATATGCGCAATGGCTCGGCAGTGTCTGTGGTACGTCTTAATCAGGAGGCCGGCCTATGACTTTATCCGATCTGAGTATCAAACGGCCGGTGCTTACCAGCGTTTTTGCCATTGCCATTGTGATTTTCGGATTTGTAGCTTTCACCAGTTTGGGTGTGCGCGAATATCCCAGTGTGGATCCTCCCATCATTACTGTTCGTACCGACTATCCCGGTGCCAATGCCCAAATCATGGAGACCCAGATCACCGAGCCTCTGGAGGAAGCCATCAACCGTGTAGATGGTATCCGCCGTATCAGTTCCATCAGCTCCACCGGAAGAAGCACCATTACCGTAGAGTTTGAACTGAGCCGAAACCTCGACAATGCAGCCAACGATGTGCGCGACAGGGTGGCGCAGGCAGTGCGCAACCTGCCACCCGATGCCGACCCTCCCATAGTGGCAAAAGCTGATGCCGATGCACAAACCATTCTCACCATCACACTCTCCAGTGCCAATCGAAGCTTGCTCGAACTCACTGAAATTGCCGATAACGTATTTGCCGAACGCCTCCAGACCATCGAAGGGGTGAGCCAGGTTAATATCTGGGGGCAGAAACGGTATGCAATGCGACTGATCCTGGATATCGAAAAGATGCAGGCTCTCAATGTAACGCCCATGGATGTGCGCACTGCCCTCAACCGCCAAAATGTTGAGCTTCCCTCCGGGCAGGTAGAGGGCGACAGAACTTACATCACCATCCAGACCTTTGGGAGGTTATCCACCGAAGAAGAGTTTAACAATCTGATCATTGCCCGGCGCGACAATACCATCATCCGTCTTCGTGATGTGGGGCGTGCAGTGCTGGGTGCTCAAAACGAAAAATCCATCCTCAGAGGAAACAATGCAACTCCCATGGTGGGTGTGGCTCTGCAGCCTCAACCGGGCTCAAACTTTATCGAAATCGTGGATGAAGCTTACCGAAGGGTGGAGATCCTGAGGCAAGAGATCCCCGAAGATATCACCCTGGGCGTGGGGCTGGATATCACCGACAGTATCCGCCAATCGATCCGCGATGTGCAGATGACCATTGTGGTAGCCTTTTTGCTGGTACTGATCATAATATTTGTTTTCCTGCGAAGCTTCCGAACCACCTTTATCCCCATTATTACCATTCCCATTTCGCTGCTCGGCAGTTTTATCTTCCTTTATCTTTCTGGTTTTTCTATCAATGTGCTTACCCTTTTGGGGCTGCTGCTGGCTACCGGGCTGGTGGTCGATGATGCCATTGTAATGATGGAGAATATTTACGCCAAAATTGAACAGGGGATGAAGCCTGTACAGGCTGCTTTTAAAGGTGCCCGGCAGGTGTTCTTTGCTATTATCTCAACCACTATTACCCTAGTAAGTGTGTTTTTGCCCATTTTTTTCATGCAGGGCTTAACAGGTCGTTTGTTTCGCGAATTTGCCATGACAGTGGCTGGGGCAGTGATTGTCTCCACCTTTATTTCACTAAGTTTTACGGTGATGCTCTCCTCCAGGATGCTTACCCGATCGCGGCAGGAGTACCGGTTTTTGCGTTATGTCCGTATGCCCATCGATTTTATTCTTACCCGTTATCCGGGATGGCTCAGGGGTTTTATGCGCTGGCGCGTGGCAGCAATTCCGGTGGTGCTGCTCATGGGGGTGGTTATTTATCTTCTTTTCACCAATATGCAAACCGAGCTGGCACCCCTGGATGATAAAAGTGCTCTGCAGGTAATTGTAACAGCTCCTGAAGGAACCTCCTACGAAATGATGGATGCCTATATGTTGCAGCTGGTGGGTTTGGTAGATACCATTCCGGAGATTGCTTATTTACTGTCGGTTACTTCTCCGGGTTTTGGAGCCTCGGTTTCTGTAAACAGTGGTTTTCTGCGTCTTAAACTTGCGCCTCCTGGCGAGAGGGGCAAAACCCAGATGGAGCTGGCCGATCAGCTCAGGCCCTTGCTGGCACGCTACACCATGGCCCGCAGCTTTGTAGTGCAACAACCCACCATCGGGTCAGGGCAGGGCGGGAGAGGGGGATTGCCCGTACAGTATGTTTTACAGGCACCCAACCTGCAAAAGCTCGAAGAATTTCTTCCCGTTTTCCTGGCCCGTGCCCGCGAACATCCGGCGCTGGATGTGGTGGATGTGGATCTGCGTTTTACCAAGCCCGAACTGGTTCTGCATATCGATCGCGATAAAGCCATTGATATGGGAGTATCGGTAAGGGATATTGCCGAAACATTGCAAACGTTCTTCAGCGAACAAAGGGTAGGGTTCTTTATACGCGATGGCAAGCAGTATTTTGTGATTGCCCAGGCCGAACGAAACCAGCGGTCTACTCCGCAGGATATTTCCAATGTGAGGATCAGAACACATAACGGAGAGATGGTGGCACTTGCCAATTTTGTCTCTTTCCGACAGGAAAGCCTGCCTCCCCAATTGCTGCGCTTCAACCGCTATTCTTCTGCCACCATTTCTGCCTCTACAGCCCCGGGCTATACCATGGGTGATGGTATTGATGCAATGAATGAAATTGCAGCTGAGGTGCTCGACGATACCTTTCTGACGGCTCTTACCGGTACTTCTGCCGACTTTGCCGAGAGCTCAGGAAACCTTCTGTTGGTTTTTGTCTTTGCCCTGATCCTGATCTATCTTACCCTGGCAGGACAATTTGAAAGCTTCCGCGACCCGCTCACCATCATGTTTACCGTACCCCTGGCACTTGCAGGTGCTCTGTTGTCGCTGTGGGCGTTTGGTCAAACCATCAACATCTTCAGCCAGATCGGAATGATTGTGCTGGTGGGGATAGTTACCAAAAATGGGATTCTGATTGTGGAATTTGCCAATCAGAAACGGAAGGAGGGGCAGGAGCGACTGGAAGCAGTGCTCAATGCAGCGGCTGAACGGGTTCGCCCCATTCTGATGACCAGCCTGGCCACTGCCCTGGGAGCATTGCCACTGGCTATCTCCTTCGGTGGTACTTCCAATTCGCGGGTGCCCATGGGGATAGCCATTATTGGTGGCTTGCTTTTCTCACTGGTGCTTACTTTGTTTGTCATTCCCGCAATGTACACCTTTATTTCTGCAAAAAAGAAAACCTATGTTGAAGAAGATACAGATTTGTAGCCTGGCCGGTGCTTTGGTGTTTTTGTTGAGTGTGCCCTCCTTGCAGGCTCAGCAGGTGCTTACACTGCAAGAGCTTATTGAGCGAAGTCTGGAGTATAACTACCAGCTTCGGATTGTGCGCAATCAACAGCAGATGGCCGAAAATTTGAATACTGCAGGCAACGCAGGAATGCTTCCTCAGGTAAATGCTGGCGGACAGTATACCCGCCAGATCCTCGATGTGGAAACCAACCTTTTTACCGGCGAAACACGCAGCGGGTCCAATGCTTTGAGTACCTCTCTCAATGCGTTTGTAGAGGCCGACTGGAGAATTTTCGATGGCTTCAGTATGTTTGCCCGGCGCGACCGGCTCGATCTGCTGGCCCGCCTGGGCGAGCTGGATACCCGTTATTTTGTGGAACAAACCGTTGCAGACATTGCCCGGTCGTATTTTCAGCTGGAAATGGAAGAACAATTGCTGGATGCATTTAAGCAAAGTTTATCCTTCTCGGCTTTCAGGCTGCAATTGGAAGACCAGAAACGAAGCCTGGGTACTGGCAATGCATTGCGCTACCACCAGGCCGTTGTAGATTTTAACTCCGACAGCAGTATGGTGGCTCATCAGCAAATGATGATCCGTGATCTGCAAATCCGCCTCAACAGGATTGTGAACCTTGATCCCGAAACCCGCTTTCATACACAGCCTGCGGATCTGCCTCGTGGCGATAAATTTGAGATGCAGGATCAACTGCTTGATAAAGCGCTCAACGCCAACAAGGATATGGCTCGGGCACAACTTGAAGAATTACTGGCAGAGACATCCCTGCGTATGGAACGCGGTCAGCTTTATCCTCAGGTAAATGTGTTTGCAGGTTACGGGTTTAACCGGCAAACCTCAGAACTTGGACTGATGCAATCCAGCCGCAACTTCGGGCCCAGTTTCGGGGTGAGTTTGCGTTTTAATCTCTATGATGGGGGCCGGCAAACCACCCGCCTGCGCAATGTGGCCCTTGAGCAGCAGAGTTCATCATTGCGCAGAGATGATATAAGTGCTCTCCTTCGTTCTGAACTGGCACGCATGGCCAATATTTACCAGTCCTATGCCCATCAATACGAATTGCTGCTTGCCAGCCGCCAGTCGGTTGAGCGAACGCTCGAAATAGCTTCCCGGCAGCTGGAAAGTGGCACCATAAGTGGTTTCGATTTCAGACAAACTCAACTTACCGCACTGAACCTCGAAAACCAGATCCTCCGCCTGAAATTTGCCATGAAAACCATTGAACTGGATGTATTTAGAATCACAGGAGACCTGGTGGAGGTTCTGCTTTAGATTTCTCAGCAAATCCAACCCTAAACCCTAACGGTTGCAAGTGTATTATGGTGGTTTATTTTGTAATTTTATTAATCCATCCTGTATCCTTTACCGTCGCGGGACGATGGGCGGAACCCACAGCATATCAAAATCAATCAATCAACTAATCAATAAAAAATGTACTGTATCTCACACCCCAACACCGATCCGGCTTTTAACCTGGCTGCCGAAGAATATGTGCTGAAAAATTTCCATGAAAACTGTTTTATGCTCTGGCGCAATGAAAATGCTATCATAGTGGGGCAGCATCAGAATACTTTGGCGGAGATCAACGTAGACTACGTAAAGGAGAAGAATATTAAGGTAATCCGGCGTCTTTCGGGCGGAGGGGCTGTGTTTCACGATCTGGGCAATCTGAATTTTACCTTTATCATGAATGCACGCGCCGGAGAAGAAAAAATTGCCGATTTTAAAAGCTATACCCAGCCCATCCTGGAGGTTTTGCAGAAGCTCGGTGTTGACGCCCGTTTCGAAGGACGCAACGATTTAACCATCGATGGGAAGAAATTTTCCGGCAATGCAGAACACATCCACAAAGATCGAATTCTGCGTCATGGTACCTTGCTGTTTTCTTCGGTGATGAACAATCTGCATATGGCATTGAAGGTAAACCCGCTCAAATACCAGGATAAAGCGGTGAAGAGTGTCAGAAGCAGAGTTACCAATATCAGTGAACATCTCAAAGTGCCCATGAGTGTGGAGGAGTTTCGCAGCCATATCATGAACCATATCATGGAGAACTTTCCCGGAAGCCGGCATTATGAGTTTACCCCCACAGATATTGAGCGTATCGAAGAACTGGTACAACAAAAGTATGGTACGTGGGAGTGGAATTTCGGACACTCACCTGGCTACGACCTGCAAAAGGCTTTCAAAGCCGATGGTGGTTTTGTGGAGATCCATATGAATGTAAGAAAGGGCTTGATACAGGATGTGAAGATCTTCGGAGATTTCTTCAATAAGCATGACATCAGCCATATAGAGGAGCTGCTAAAAGGGACACCCCACAGCGAGGCTGCCTTGCTGGAGCGACTTTCTGCTGTAAACTTTGGTGAATATTTTCACAACATCCCGCCACAAGAGTTTGTAAAGGGGATGTTTTGATTATTTCTTCCTTTTCTTTTTGTTTTTCTTGATCTCGGCTCTTCTTTTTTGTCCGGGGCCGCCCATGTTTACCTTCTGGTTTTTTTGCTTTTTCTGATGGAATGCCCCTCCGCCATCTGCAGGTAGTTTTACGGGTTTCAGGTAAGCCTTGTCGCCACCCAGCTTTTCGGGCTCATCTTCCTCAAGGTCGATGGCGCTGCTGATGGGCAGATCTGATGGCAAGGCCTCCTCCGGGATGGTTTGTCCGATGTACTCTTCTATGGCTTCCAACAGGGGTTGTTCTTTGGGGCCTGCAATCGAAAGGGCAATTCCTTCCCTTTCGGCACGACCCGTGCGGCCAATACGGTGTATGTATGCGCCTGCAATGTCGGGCAATCCGAAGTTGATTACATGGCTAACCTCAAAAATATCTACCCCGCGAGCCACCAGATCGGTGGAGATCAGTATGCGGATCTGCCCGGACCGAAACTCATCAAGGGTATTGAAACGCAGATTCTGGCTCTTGTTGGAGTGGATAACCCCTAGCTGATCGGGGTATTTATGGGTTAGTTTGTTGTAAAGCTTATCGGCCATCTTTTTGTCTGGAGCGAAAACCAACACTTTGCTGAAAGTTTCATGGTCTTCGAGCAGGTAACTCAGCAGGTTGTATCTTGTGGCAAAATTGGGAACCCTGTAAAGCTTCTGGGCAATCTTTGACAAAGGTGTACCACGATACTCCACATCAATCCATTCGGGGTTATGGAAAAAATCGCGGATGATGGCTTCCACTTCATCGGCCAGTGTAGCAGAAAACATAAGATTTTGTCTTTTCTGGGGCAGCAGCTCCATTATGCTGGTAAGCTGAGGGCGAAATCCTAGGCTGAGCATTTCATCTACTTCGTCGATTACAAGCTTCTGGATGTCCTTCAGACGAAGGGTGCCTTTCATAACCAGGTCGAACAAACGTCCCGGTGTAGCCACCAGCAGATCCACTCCCTGGTAAATACGCTGACTCTGTGTGTTGATGTTGGTGCCTCCGTAAACACCATCAATACGCACACTCATATAAGCCGAAAGCCTCTGAGCTTCCTCCATTACCTGCAACACCAGTTCACGTGTAGGTACCATTACAAGGATTCGGGGGTGCTTTTGCTCAGAATACTTCAACTGGCGAAGCAATGGTAAAAGGTAGGCAAGGGTTTTACCTGTTCCGGTTTGGGCAATCCCTACCACATCTTTGCCCGACATAATGATGGGGAAAGCTTTTTCCTGAATGGGAGTTGCTTCACTGAAGCCCATGTCGTCCAGGGCATTGAGCAAAGGCTTGTTGATATTGAGTTGATGAAATTCCACTGTCATATTTTTTTGCAAAGGTAGTGTTTTCGGCCAAAGTGAGCGAATTAACTCCAGTGCCTTGCAGTATTGCAGTTGCAAGGGGGATGTTTCTGTCGGGATTGATACTCTCCTGAGGATTTTTCGAAGGTATCATCTCAAAAAAAAAGCTGCCGAATAATATTCCGGCAGCTTTGAAAAAGTTCTTCTGGTAGAATAGTTTAGCGTACCTCCAGTTTATGGTGGGTAATCTTTTGTCCGGAAACCAGAGTGATAAGGTATAAACCAGATGAGAAACCACGGGTGTCAATCTGCAATGTATTCACCCCGGGTTGGTTGGAGTAAACCAATCGGCCTGTCATATCCCAGATGCTGATGCGGTCGATCGGGTCAACGGCATTTACAGTAAACTGACTCTGGGCAGGATTAGGATAGATGCTTATGGCAGATGCCTCCATGTTTTGGGTTGAAGTGCCATCGGCAATCAATAAAACATTAACTTCCAGATGGCTGTTGATGAGCTCGAGGCTTCCACTCTGGGTCAGGTAATACTGTGCCGCTACAGCGTAATTGTAAGTGCCGGGAGATACTTCGATAAGCTCAGCAACACCTGGCTCCAATGCTTCTCCGTTGAAAGTTAACACTGCATCGGGCAATGCATCTCCCCATTGGCCACTGATGTTGAAGGTGATATTCCAGGCTGGTTGCATAGCCTTTTCAATCATTACATCCTGGCTGTTCATGAAAAATGCACCGGATTCACGTCTGAACCCATCGGCAAGGATCAGGTAGTTGTAAAGGCCATTGTTCAGGTCCTCTACTTCATAGCCGTCAATAGGTTCTTCATTGATAGTAATGGTTGCATGCTCAATGCTATTGCCATCGGGATCGGTAAGGTCAAAAGCAACACCGAATGCCCTCTCTATCGGGAGTTCAATCACCTCGCTGCCAGTTACAAATACCACTTTCCCTGTGCCGGTTTTGTGTTTGGGTGCGCTGATGTTGTAAATATGACTTCCGCCGCTGAGCTCAAGCCCAGCTTCACCTTGCTGGTTGGTAACCAGGGTTTCTCCTGCAATTTCTATGGTGGCATTTTCAACTGTTTCACCCAATTGATTCACTACTTTGAAAGTAACATCATGCTTGGGCAGTATGTAGTGTACAATCACTTTCCATGAATTGTTGGGTACCATTGCATACTGTGTGTTTGAACCAGAACCACCCCAGGTGCGGAATACATGGAGCTCGAACTGGATGTCGCCACCCCCCTCAACGTTGTTGGCAATGTTGAGGCCGTTGCGGTTGTAGGTATGTGTGCCACCACTGTTGGAAGAGGGGCCCTGGGTAATGGATCCTTCGGAGATACCACCTTCAGAAACACAACGCAGGAAAGATCTTTGTTCGCTCATCCATGCTCCTCCCTGTGAGGTTATTTTGTATTCTACATCAATACCCGTAATTACAGCTCCCTGGGGTATGTTAACAGTAAGAAGGCCGGGTTCAATGGCCGACTGGGTAACGTTGGGAGCAGTATTGAAAGTAGAGGGGATGTTGCCCAGGGAATAAACCGGAGCTTCGCCTACACGGATAGAGGCGCTTTCTGTAAACTCATACAGGCCAGAATAGGCTTTGAGTTGCAGTTCTACCAGACTCTCAAGGGGCGTTTCCTGCAGGGCTGTAATCTGAACACTTACCATCGAGGTAGCATTGGGGGCAAGACCCGCCAGTTCTATGTTGCTCTGCTGGTGGATAAATACCCATGGGCTGGCACTGGATAGATTGAACAGTATATTTGAACTGGTAACCTGCCCGTTGTTGCGGATAGGGATGTTCAGAATTGCTGTCTCACCCGGATCGAGGCGGCCATTGTTGTTGCCTTGCTGGCTGTCATCTACCACGATGGCTTCAAATTCGAGCAAAGGAGCATGAGCGGTTTCGCTGAAATTGCTTCTCCATATCTGGCCATCGCCATCGGGCGATACTGCATTGAGAACAAATACAATCTCGTGTTTGCCCGGGATTACCTGCGATACTTCAAAGCTGAACAGGTCAGTAAAGGTTCTTACCTCACCAGCTTCAAAATCGCCAAGGGTTGCTGTATTCTGGGTAAAGGTAATGAATTCGGAGTCTGTAAGAATTTCAAGACTAACATTGGTAGCCAGATCTTCGGTAGGGTTCTCCAGGGTAAGAGTAAGCTGGATGGTTTCGCCTGCATTGATCTTGCCATCGTTGTTGCCCTGGCTGTCGTTGATCTGGTGCGAGAGGTACCTTACACCCATAAACGGGGTGGCTTGCAAAGCAGCAACTGCATCTATACGGCCACTGCCAAAGGTATTGCTTTTGGAAGCAGAAAGAGGCATAGCTGTTTCTTCAAGGATCTGGCTGATCTGCTCAGGGGTAAGATTGGGGTTTTTGGATAGCATCAATGCCATCAGCCCTGCAACAGCGGGGGTTGCCATTGATGTTCCGCTTTTGGTAGTATACCCGGTATTGCTGGTGTTGGAAAGCGAGAGGATATTGCTTCCGGGGGCAACCACATCAGGAATGATAAGGCCTGAGCCGGGGTTATAAGCGTAATCATTGAAAGGGGCAATGTTTTGCCAGGTAACCGGTCCGCGGCTGGAGAAACTTGATATGGCATCGGTGTTGGTGGTTGATCCGACTGTAACCACTGCCGAATTTCCACCGGGAGAGGTCTGGTCGGGGTGTGTCCAGGGTGCCGGGCAATCGCCGGGAGTACGGATGTTGCTGGGGATGTTTCCGGAGGTTCCTTCATTGCCCGCAGCTACAGCGGCCACAACGCCAGCATTCATGGCATTTACCATGGCAATACGCCAGGCAGCACGGTCAGGATTCCATGAATGTTGCCATCCCAGGGAGAGACTCATTACATGAGCGCCATAGTCTACAGAAAACTGTATTGCTGCCCAAACACCCGCTTCAGTGCCACCACCGCTGTCGCTAAGAACTTTCAGAGCCATGATAGTGGCGCCGGGTGCTACTCCTGTGGTAGTGCCCGCTGTGCCATTGCCTGCTACGGTTCCTGCACAATGGGTTCCATGGCTTTGTACATCATTGGTATTGTAATTATTGTCTACAAAGTTGTATCCGTGATTGGGGTAGTTGATGTGGGTCCACATACGACCAGCAAGGTCCTGGTGGCTGCCATTAACGCCGGTGTCGAGCACCGCTACAATAATACCTTCACCGGTATAGCCTTCTTCCCATACCTGGGGAGCGTTTACCAGGTTCACATTCCATGCAATGTTCGGATTGTAGTAGGTCTTGTCTGCCGGGGCAAATCCATCGCCAGTGTCGCTGGTGTTCAATTCAAGTACCTGACGCATCTGGTCGTAATCTACCCGCTCCACTCCAGGCATTTGAGCAATTTGCTCAATGATATCGGGAGTAGCATAGCAGTTGATAAGGTTTACGATCCATAGGGGGCGGATCTGGTCTACCTTCAGGCTTTTTTCCTGCTGGTTGAGAAAGTTCAGAACGCCCTTCTGGCTTTGCTCTGTAAAAGTCTTTAACTCGTTCACTACAGCGCTTCTGCGCTCTTCTCTGTCAATAATGTGAGAGGTTTTGCCGCGAAGGAGCTCAGAGTCATATTGTTCGGAGAGCCTGATGTTGATACGAATCATATCATCAGATTTGGCAAAGCTCATGCGCTCCTGCAAATTGGCAGTTATGGGGCTTTGAGCAGCCAGTGGGTTTACGATCGCAATGCATAATGCGAACCATAGATTGAAAAGGGTAAATTTTACAAATTGCATAATGTAATGTTTAGGGAAGAATTCTTCAGTCTGCTGAAAATCAACATCCGAAGTGCATGTTGTGTTTAAGGTTGAATTGGGGAAATTGAAATTTTTTCGAGTGGAAAGTTACAAATTTATATGGTAAGAATAAAACCTTACTTGTTTTTTTGTGAATAGTTGCCACAAGACCAGACGTGTAAATGAGTGGTGAAGGAGTATTGGCTTAATTCCTGTCCTAAAGGTTGCCCGCAAACCATCAGACCGGAAATTTGGGAAAAGATAAATTTTCCGAGGGGTTGGGCAGTTATCAATAGCAAAATATTTGACAAAAGCAAGAAAATGGTGAAAAATATTTGTTTGCAGTTTTTTTTTAAGCCGCCCAAAAAAACCGGTAAAATTGGATGAGGAATTCAAAAAAAACATTTCAAACCTAAAACCCCAAAAAAACATGAACGCACAATTGAAGAAATTTATGGATTATGTGGTGGCGAAAAACCCATCAGAATCTGAGTTCCACCAGGCAGTGGAAGAGGTTGCAGAAACCATTCTCCCGTTTCTTGATGAAAACCCAAAATACAAAGCAGCCAAGGTTTTCGAACGAATGATAGAGCCTGAAAGGGTTATCATGTTCAGAATCCCCTGGATCGATGACAAAGGCGAAGTGCAGGTAAACCGGGGTTTTCGTATTGAAATGAACAGTGCCATAGGTCCGTACAAAGGAGGCTTGCGCTTTCACCCGACCGTAAATCTTGGTATTTTGAAGTTTCTGGCCTTTGAGCAGGTTTTTAAGAACAGCCTTACTTCGCTGCCCATGGGGGGTGGAAAGGGAGGAAGTGACTTTGACCCCAAAGGCAAATCAGACAATGAGGTGATGCGCTTTTGCCAAAGCTTTATGACGGAGCTTTTCCGGCATATTGGCCCCGATACCGATGTACCTGCCGGCGATATTGGCGTTGGGGGTCGCGAGATTGGCTATATGTTTGGTCAGTATAAGCGGATTCGCAACGAGTTTACAGGTGTTCTTACCGGCAAGGGTCGTGAGTATGGCGGCAGCCTGATCCGCCCTGAAGCAACTGGCTATGGCTGTGTGTACTTTGCACAGGAGATGCTGGCTACCATCAACGAAGGGTTCAAGGGTAAGATTGTATCAGTTAGTGGTTCGGGCAATGTGGCTCAATATGCCACCGAAAAGGTTATTGAATTTGGAGGCAAGGTGGTTACACTGAGCGACTCTACAGGCTACATTTATGACAAGGACGGTATCGATTCAGAAAAGCTGGCCTTTGTAATGGAGCTTAAAAATATTAAACGCGGCAGGTTGCGCGAGTATGCCGATCATTATGGATGCAAGTATGTGGAAGGCACCAGCAGACCCTGGGCAGAGAAATGTGATATTGCGCTGCCATGTGCCACTGAGAATGAGATCAACGGACAAGAGGCCAAAATGCTTATCGAAAACGGATGTATCTGCATCAGCGAAGGTGCCAACATGCCCTCAACCCCTGAGGCTGTTGAGCTTTATCTGCAGCACAAGATCCTTTACGGGCCTGGCAAAGCAGCCAATGCAGGGGGCGTTGCCACCTCAGGTCTGGAGATGAGCCAGAACTCTTTGCGCCTCTCATGGACCCGCGAAGAGGTAGACCAAAGACTGCACAACATTATGATCAACATCCACAAAACCTGTGTGGAATTCGGAAAAGAAGGCGATTTTATCAACTACGTAAAAGGTGCCAACATCGGAGGCTTCGTAAAAGTTGCCGATGCCATGATGGCCCAGGGATACGTGTAGGTATGCCTTGTTTATAATTAAGGGTGAGGTGTCCGGTGCGTTTGTTGCCGGGCACCTTTTTTCTTGCTCAGAGCCCTATTGCAGGATTTCAATCCCATTTTCCACATCACCCATCACCCATATCATTCCTCACATCTCACACCACATACCACATACCACATACCTCACGCCTCCCTACTTCAGCCTCCCATGATATTTCTTGAGGTAAAACTTACAGAAGGAGTGAAAAAGATTGATGTCTTCCTTGTTGAGAAGCATCAGCCGCTCCATGATTCGGGGATAGATGAGGTTGTCGGGCTCCATTTGTACATCGGCAAGGATCTGTTGTGCTTTTTGCCTGATTATGGGCAACTCCGCCGACACTGGAGGTTTGTCGGTCTTTTTCTTCCAGCTCAGGGTAACCTTGCTCAGGTAGGTGGCATACACCATAACCGATTGTGCCAGGTTCAGTGACGGATATTTCCGGTACATGGGAATGGTAGACAAAAGGTGGCACTGAGCGAGCTGTTCATTGCTCAGTCCCGATTCTTCTCCTCCAAACACAATGGCAACGGAGTCAATGGTATCGCCTTTGTCGAGGATGATTTCGGGCAAGTCTTCCACCGGATGATAGGTTTGGGCTACATTGCGCTTCTTTGCTGTTGAGCCGATGGCCAGATCTACTTGCTGAAGGGCTTCACTCAGGTGGGCAAATATCTTTGCCTGCTCAAGAATATCGTTGGATCCATGTGCGGTAGCTCTGGCCCGCTCTCCCAGCGGATCAGCCAACGGATTTACAAGGTACAGGTCATGTATGCCCATAGTCTTGATGGCCCTGGCAGCAGCACCAATGTTTTCTTCCCGGGCAGCATCTGCCAGTACAAAGATGATTTTCGACATTGCGTTTTTTCTGCGAAATTAAGGAAAAAAGCAATGACCGCAAGCCTGTGTTATGGCCGGCTGATAAGCCTCAGGTATCGGTCGCGGATGGCAACCAGTTTTTCCAGGGTAAGGTTTTCTCTGTAAATGCGAACCAGCTCAACAATACGATTGCCCTCCAGATAAGCACAACGCGCTGCATCAAAGAAGATCAGCGTAGTGTCATATTTCACCTCAGTGGTAATGGTTTTAAACTCTTCCCAGCTTACAATGCGCGGAATGGTAAAGAAACCCCTGTGGGAGTTTTTGGGGTCGAGAAAAAGCCCCTCCTCCAGGTTGTGGAAATAAAACATTTTTGTGAGCTGAATCAAGCCCATCTGGTTTTGGATTTTCCGGGGGCCTTTTTTGGGTTGTACTCCCATCTGGGTAAGCATTTCCTGAACCGATGTGATCTGGTTGTACTGACCCAGGTTGAGCATTCGGATCACCGGATGGGTTTCATTCATTACCGTAACCTGTCCGTAGGCGCAGTCCAGACGGTGGTTGCAGTTGCTACGCAAATATTCGAAAGCATGAGCAATTTGCTCAAACGGATAATGCTTTTCTAAAACCCAGTACAGGTATTGGGGTTTGCTGGTTTTGGGCTGATCGTCGTAGTACCCGAAAAAGGGCGATACCGCTTCCAGAATGCATATGTTCAGCTGCAGATTAGTGTCGGTAATACATGACAGGGGCTCTTCTTTGGTTACCCATCCAAATCTTTCAAAAGTAACATCAACGGTCTTGGTTTCTTGGATTTCCATAGCTCAGGATTTAGTAATATACGCTTAAAGTTAATGTAGTTTTCGACCAAAAGCAAATTCATACGACGAAAAAAGCTCTGTAATTACCCTAAGGTTTGCAGAGCCTTTACATACGGAGATCAGGAAATCTTACACCTTGTGCAAATGCACATCCATTTGCGGGAAGGGGATGTTGATGCCTTCTTTTGCAAATGTTTTGTAAACTTTTTCATTCATATCGAAAAATACGCCCCAGAAGTTGGGAGCTTCTACCCATGCTCTTACCACAATATTCACAGAGCTGTCGCCCAGTTCGCTCAATGCAATAAAAGGTGCCGGGTCGGCAAGAACCCTTTCATCCTGGCTCAACAGGGTTTGAAGCACCTGTTTGGCATGGTCGTAGTTATCGCCATAGGCAATGCCAAAGGTCCAGTCGACCCGCCGGGTAGGCATGGCCGAGAAGTTGGTCAGCGAATTGGTGGCCAGGCCACTGTTGGGTATGATGATGGTTTTATTGTCGGGAGTTCGCATAATGGTAACAAAGATCTGAATTTCACTCACTGTACCCGAATATCCTTCGGCAGTTATAAAGTCACCTGCTTTGAAAGGTTTGAACAACAAAAGGATAACTCCTCCTGCAAAATTCTGCAGCGTGCCCGAAAGGGCCAAACCAACAGCCAGACCGGCAGCTCCAAGGATAGCAATAAATGAAGTCATTTGAATTCCCACCATGCTCATAACGCTGATCACCAGCAGAACCCTGAGCAGATTGGTGATTAAGCTCACCAGAAACGGGCGTAACGAAGCATCGATATTTCTCTTCTCCAGCAATCTGCGTAACCATTTGGAGAAACCGTTTACAACCTGCCAGCCAACAAACAAAACAATCAAAGCCCCAAGTAATGCAGGCCCATATTCCCATAAAAAGCTCATCGTGATCTCAGGAAGATTTTCCATTTTCTTTTCTTTTTAGTGAATAAATGAGTTCAATTCCATCTTGTATTTGGAAAAAGCAGTGCCATGCCCAAAGTGAAAATAATGTTAGATGGATAAAGTATCTTACTAATAGGTAAAAATAGGTCCATTTGTTGTGAAAACAAAAAAAGAGGCTGTAAAAACAGCCTCTTTTCAATTACTAACAAAAAAGTTTGTTGCTATTCAGCTTCAATTTTAATCCGGCTAACCTGCCATCCGCTTGCTCCGGAGTTGGTGCTGGTATATTGAATTGCCACGTGAATGGTTTGTCCGTCGAATTGTGAAATGTCTATATCCCCACTGTTTACATAGGTCCAGTTGTTGCCTGCAGGCCTGTTGAACCCTGTAATATGCACCCAGGTGCCAGAACTGGTGGGGTTGCTGCCATCGTAATCGCTTGCAATCAAAACCTTCAAATCGTTGTAGTTGGTGAGAAAGTTGATGGCTTCGCGGATTTGTAAAACGGCATTGGATTTTCCTGCCAGGCTTATGGCGGGCGATACGAGCCAGTCTTCATTGGGCTGGGCTCCACCTGCAAATCCGTTCATGTAGGCCGATCCACCATCAAAATTCACCCAGTGCCATTCTTGTGCACCCGTAATATTGAATGCGGTAAAAGAGCCCAGGTTGGTGGTGAAGGTTTCCTCAAAAACAGTTTCTACAGGATCGGGCTCGGTGCCTCCCTCTGCCCAGTATTCTGAAGTTTCGCGCATTCCAGGGCTGCTGAAATAGGTAGTAAGGTTTCCTTTTACCTTCACATATGTGCCCAGCCTGCCCGGATTGTCTACCAGGTTGAGGGCATCGCGTACACTGCCTATGGGCAGCTGCACGTAAAGGATGGCCGAAGTGCTGGTTTCACCCGGGCTGCCTGCCAGCAGTAGATTGGAGTTGGTGTTGAAGGGGCCGGTAAAGTTCTCCTGGAATGGGCTCACATTGGTTTCGATTACCCCAACGATATAGCCTTCCACCCATACTCCGGTACCGCTGTTATTGTTGATGGCATAGGCTACATTATAGGGGTCTTCGAAGGTGCCGGAACCACTTTCGCCAGTGTCAATCACACACCGTTCTTCATTCATCTGAAGTTCTTTAGGATCGCGAACATACAATTGCCATACATCGCCAAACTGCCCCACTATCCCTGTAAAAGATCCTCTTCCCTCGGGCAGAACATCATCGGCAAAATCGGCATATCCGCTGGTGCGAACAATGATGGTGTTGTTATCACAATCCTGCAGGGTGCGGTTTACATTGATCTTGTTGATGCCATCGGCCCAGGTTTGACCCAGCTCGGCAGGGATAAACTGCACGTTTTCCAGTTTTACCAGTTTTGCCTGGTAACCTCCGGAGAGAATATCGCTGATGGTTACAGTTTCTGGCTCAAGGTTTTTGTCTCGGGCCTGCAGAACAATATTGGTGCGTCCATCAAGCGAGTCCAGCTGAAACATATTGTTGAAATAGCTGATGGTTGTGCCCTTCAGCGCTACCCTGATGGAGTCTCCTACCCGGAGTGTGGCACTGGGGTTCATACGCAGGTTTACGGCGGAAGTACCATCCTGGATATAGGCCTGGCGGTAAATGTTGCCATTGAGCTCGTCCATGGTAACCGTGGCATAAAGATTCTTGCCTGAATTGCCAAAGCTATAGGTTTGCCCCGGTATGATCATGGCACGTAGATCCGCCAGAGTAAGAATACTGTCGGAGGGTAAATGAGCAATGGGGGGAGTATCCTTTTCGTCTTTGCTGCAACCCACAATGGCTGCAACCATCAAACCGGCAAGGATTATCAATTTTGTTTTTCTGAGATATATCATGATCTGAAAATTTGCTAAAGTTTGGATCTGCTCAATTATTCTATGTCATTGAGATTCCTCATAATAATCTGAGGTGTTGTGAAAATGGAAACATTTACAGTAAGTGTAACAGCTTGCGAAGGCACAGCCTGCGAGGCAAAGGTGGCTTCGTTGCGGGTAAACAGGTTGATGTTGCCTGTGCCATCGTTAACATTTCTTGTGCCCTGGAAGGTGGTTCCTCCGGTAATAGTTGCATTTTCAATCCTCACCAGGCGAGATTCGAAACTCTCAAGATTGGCCAGGATGTTTTGTATGGTAGTGGTCTGGGGCTCAACTGCTACATTGGTTTGTAGCAGGCTGGCATTGCCGTTGGGTACATCGCTGATCTGAAGCAATCCGTTGAACCGGCTCATGGGTATTCCACCCACAAAGATCCGAACCTTATCGTTTTGGTTGAACACATGATTGGCGGCAAAACGAACGGTGATACCCGCTGTGGCATCCTGCACAAAGGCATTGCGGCCCGTGAGGTTTCCATTATTCTTGTCGGAGGTTACTACCACCTCAATGGATTTTCCTGCCGGGACAGAAGTTGCACCTGAACTAAACAAGCTTCTGATCTCAGCCAGTGTAATCAGATCCGCATCGCCCGGGTCGTATTCTTCAATAAATTCCAGGTCGCTGAGGCTTCTCAGCAGCAACTGGCTGCCGTTGAAGAAGGAGGCGATTGCTGTAACATTGTAAATGCCTCCGGTAACCGGGGTGTTGGCAAAGGATGCCCAGGCATAGGTTCTCAGGATGCTTTCGCCTGTACCATCGCTGATGGCAATATTGCCATTGAAAGAAGCAGTGGGAGGGATGATTACATTTTCAATACGGATAAGGGTTGATTCATAGCTGCCAAAGTTATCGTTCAGTGCGCCCAGGGTAGTGGTTGTGGGAGAGGGTACATCCAGCTGCCCCAAAACATATCCGTTGCCATTGGGTATAAAATTAACCTGCAACAAACCATTGAATCTTTCTATGGGCAGGCTTCCCACCAATATCCTGAGATGATCGCCCAGGTTGAAATCGTGGAAGCTGGCAAAGCGCAAAGCAATACCATCACCGTTTTCGTCCATCAGGAAAAGGTTTTGTCCGGGATGGTTTTCATGGGCACGATCAGAGATTACCACTCCGTCGAGTCTTCGGTTGGCAGGTATAGTGGTAATGTTGCTGGCAAAAAGCTGTCGGATCTCAGCAATGGTGATGGGGTCCATGTTTTCACCCGGTGTGGGGCATCGCTCGCCATCGAGTTGCACCTCATCAAGACTGCGGATGAAGAGCTGGCGGTCGTTGCGAAACTGTGCCAGGATGCCCACGAAAGTTCCGTTGCCCTGGGGTATGGGCGCATCAGCAAAACCTGCATAGCCACTGGTGCGTACAATGATCTGGTTGCCTGAGCAATCGCGCAGCATGCGGTTTACCGTAATGAGGTTCTCCTTGTCGGCAAAAGTTTGCCCCAGTTCATTCTGATGAAACTCAACACCTTCCAGTTTTACCACTCTGGCTTGGTAGGAAGGGTCGGTAAGTAATGTGAGGATATCGGTAACAACGGGTTCTACTTCCACCATGGTGGCAAGTTTTTTTACATTGTTGCCCGTATGCACCGAGTCGATCTGCAACATTTGCTCATAGAAGCTCAGTGTAGTACCCTTGAGATTTAGATGGATTGAATCGCCCCGGAAAAGGCCACCGGGCGACATCAATCTGAGGTTTACTGCTGATGTGGCATCCTGTAGAAATGCACCGCGATAAATGTTGCCAGTGGTGCCATCCATGGTAATCACCCCAAAAACCGAAACATCTTCGGTAAATTTGATGGGCTTATTGTCGTTGGCGGCAATAAGTTGCCGCAGTTCAGCAATGGAAACCACTTCTCCCACCGGGATAACCATGGGGTCGGGGATCTCAAAGTCGTTTTTTACGCAGGCACTTAGCCCAAGTATCAGGAGCAGGGCCATGAGGCCTGTCTGAATTTTTTTATATATAGTGTTCATCTTTGGAATACTTTTTTTGTTTGCAGGTTGGACAATTACATTCTGAAGGCAAGGTTGATAAAGAAGGTCCTTCCATACATGTAGAAATACTTGGAGGCAAAGCGTCCTTCTACACTGCTGTCATGACGTAGTTGTTCAAATCCTCCGATGGCAAAATTGGTGTGATCCAGCGCATTGTTAATGCTGATGTTCAGGTTGACAAAGTATTGCCTTCTGATACGCCAGGACTTACCTGCGTAAAGATCAAGGGTGAAGGCGGCGTCCATTCTCTCCTGATCCAGAATGCCTCTCCATTGCGGGTCGGTATCTACAAAGCCTGCAATGGCTTCTGCAGTGCGACGGTCGGGGTTAATGTCAATGTAAATATCATCGAAATAATTCAGGTTAGAGCCCACAAACCAGTAACGTGGCGAATTATACCGTAAACCCACCGATCCGGCGGTATGGGTCATTCCTCCCACCTTGTAGTTTTTCCAGTATACCGTTCTGTCTTCTCCCAGAACTTCGCGGTCGTTGTCGCGGGTAATGGTTACAGTGGGGCGGTTGGAGTAGAAGAAATCTCCTGTGCCTCCTGCCAGTGTCAGCTCCATAGTGGCTGAAAGCTTGATATCGAGGCCCAGCTCAACACCCAGGTGCCTTTGATCAACACCGTGCATGTTGTAGTTTACGAAGGTGCGGTATTCTTCGTGGTAGAAGCTTCGGCTCCAGGTTTGGTCGCGAAACTCGGTGGCAAAGAGCGTAAGACGCGAGCGAACAAACGGGCTGCGCACGATGTAACTCACATCTCCACTCATAATGGTTTCGCTGTTGAGCACAGGAATCAGGTCGTCTCTTACCCTTGAGGAGATATAGGCATCGCGGAAGAAAGGAGCCCTGGTAAGATAAGCGGCATTGGCGGTGAAATAGTGCCGGCCGGTAAGTTTGAAGGTGGCTCCACCCTTAAGACCAAAATTGGTAAAGTTCTGCTTTTCGCTGTCGCCAAGAGAGTTCTCAGGGAAGCGACCGTTGAGCATATGCCCGGTGCGCCAGAAGGTGGTTTGAGACACATTGGCTGCAGCAAAGAAATCCCAGCGGGGCAATATCCATTCACCCTGGGCAAAAAGTTCATACTTGTTGATGTTGCCAGTGAAATCATAGCCAAACCTGTCGCCCTCTTTTACCAGGCGGTTGGGACGGTTGATGTCGTTTTGAGCGAAACTGGGGTCGGTGGCATCGCGCAGAGCAAACTGGTCAATGTCCACCCACCAGTCACCTCCCAACAGATCGTCGATGAGTTTATACTGATGCGTTTTGGCCATAGAAACACTCAACCCTCCACTGATAACTGTACCGGGGTTGAGTCGGGCATTTACAAAGGAGTTGAAAACAAACTGGTTGCGATCGTTTCTGCGATCTTCCACAATAAACATACTGCGGTTTCCTTCTACATTATTTCCCTCTATGCCATCTACATTGGTCTGGGTAAAGAGGTTTTTCATGTTGTACTGATACATCAGGTCCCAGTTGAGCTGCCGGAACTGCTCATCGTTTTGCCACAGGTTGGTGTAAAAATCGAACAAGTGGGGAGTGTTGATGTAGAAGCTGGGAGCATAGCGGTAATAGTCGGGGCGAGGGTCGTGACCTTCAAAAGGGCCGGGTCCGTGGTCGGGACGGGTGGCCTCAAACCAGTTGAGTGCTGTAGAGCTTCCTTTTCCAAAAGTATAGGCCGCAGAGGTTTGCAGTTGAATGTTGGGGTTGATGTCGTAATAGTGACTCAAAATAAACCAGGGTGTATGAAAGCTGCTTACCCTGGAGTTACGTACTTCTCCTTTCTGGAAGCCCCAGTTGGGGTTGTAGAAATTGTTTCCGGTAAGGTCGTACAACTCCTGGGTTGCTACGCCAGGTCTGCCCGAGGTAGAGGGAGCACCGAAGGCTACCAGGCCCAGGCTGTGCTGATTGTTGATTCTTCTTTCGGCTGAGACAAAATAACCCCAGGCATCGTAGAAAGTACCTTCTACATAGCTCTCCTGTGCCGCTCTGCGCGAACCGCTCAGAGTAAGTGCCCAGCCATTTTCCTGCATCCCCGTGCTGTGGGTAAACATGGCCCGGTGGGTATAGCTGCGGTTGGAGTTGGAATAGGTAAGGCGGGTTGCTTCACCATATTGTGAGGCACGGGTAATAATGTTGCGCGCCCCTCCGATTCCTCCAAAGTGCTCGCGCGATATACCAATTCCATCATGACTCACGCTCATGCGGGTAGCATCATTCAAACCACCCCAGTTGGAGAAAAAGGGTCGGCCCGTTTCGGCATCGTTTACAGGTATACCATTGATCATTACAATGGTGTTTTCGCTGTCGTAGCCTCTGATGCGGTAACGTGCCGGACCAAAGGTAAAACCAGCAGTAGAAACATAAATGTCGCGCGAACCCTGCAGCAGGCTCGAGATATCATGAGATTCAGAATCTCCCTCAATATCTTCGATGCTGATCACCGGCAAGTCAAAGGGGGTTCGCTCTTCCAGCCGGATGGTGTCAGACGGAGCCATAGGCTCGTCTGTAGTTTGAGCAGGCAAACTGATGCTTAATACCAGCATACAGCCTGCAAAAAGGCATAATAGTCTGTTCATAAGTAATGAATTGATTTAAAGGAGGTGTTGTTTGTTGTAAATTGCAGCATGAGGTTTCCCTGGGTTTTCTGAAGCCACAAAAATTACATTGTTAATGTCTTATGCGGCTTATGTTATGCGGTATCACAACCGCCCAACATTTTGAAAAAATACTCCCCGTTGTTTGAAAATGATTATTTTTGGGGCATCAAAAATAAGGATTTCTTTACAATGGGGGAGTTTCCTTAACAGTTTATTTCAGTATCATGGCCAGCTGGTGCTTCCTCTTACGCTTATACCATTATCATTTGCAATACAATACGACCTAAAAACCCTAAATCCTACCTTACATCATGTACAGATCTTTTAGAATTGTGCCACAGTTAGTTCTATTCTTCATTTTTCTCACCGCAGGGGCCACAGTGCTCCAGGCTGGCCTCCAGCAGGATGGCCGTCAGTTGGTGCCGGTTTGTGTAGCCTTTTACAATGTAGAGAATCTTTTCGACACCATCCATTCGTCAGGCAGTGCCGATATCGATTTTACACCCCAGGGCTCTTATGGCTGGAATACCAAAAGGTATATGGAAAAGCTGGATCGTTTAGCCGAAGTGATTTCCAAGTTGGGTCTCGAACTCACCCCCGACGGAGCTGCTGTGGTGGGTTTATCGGAAATAGAAAACGAAGAGGTTGTGTGGGATCTGGTGCGGCAACAGCGGATCAGCGACCGCAATTACCAGGTAATTTTCAGGAAGGGGCGCGACCGCAGGGTTCACAACGCCTTTATTTACAACCCCAAATATTTTGAACCCACCCATGTGGTTTCGGCGCCTGTGGTATGGGAAGAAGATCCCGGCTTTCGTACCCGCGATCATCTGGTAGTATCCGGATTGCTTCTGGGCGAGCCCATCCACTTTATTGTGGCCCACTGGCCCTCAAGGGGTGGCGGAGAAAGAAGAAGCCGGCCCCGGCGTATCGCTGCCGCTCAATCTGCAAGAGCTGTAATCGACTCTATCAAGGCACTGGATGCCAATGCAAAGATCATTTTTATGGGCGATGTGAATGATGATCCTACCGATCTGAGTGTAGCCCGCTACCTGAACTCATCAGGAGATAAAAACCGCCTGGCTCCCGGCCAGCTTTACAACCCTTTTGTGGATCTGGCTCGCAGAGGGATCGGGTCATTGGCATGGAGAGATTCCTGGAACCTGTTTGATCAGATTCTCTTATCGCAGGCATTGCTTGGCGACGACCTCTCCAGTTTCAGGTTCCACAGGGCAGAAGTTTTTAACCGCCCATTCCTGCGTACCCCTTCAGGCCGGTTCCAGGGGTATCCGTTCCGTAGTTTCGGAGGTGGCGTTTACCTTGGAGGATACAGCGACCATTTTCCCACCTATGTATTTCTTATCCGTGAAAAAAAATAGTGTGCCATGCCCAAAACCATCATCTCTAAACTCCAGGAAAACCCTCAGTTTCTGAGGCAAGCTCAGGAAAAGGCCAGGAAAAAAAAGCCAAAATACAAGAAGATTGTATTTAAAATCACCGATACGCAAAAAGAAGCTCTCGAGGTGATTTGTAAGCGACAGAAAACAACTCCGGTGAGGTATCTTAAATCGGTAATCCGTAAACAAACTGCCCGTTACAAAGCCTCTCCGCAGCCCGCCAGCTATGTTACAGAAAACCAGCTGCAGCTTTTTGAAGTGGAGAGTTTACCAGAAACTCCAAGGAGTAAAAAGAAGTGATAATCAGCCTTTAATGCATCTTTTAAAAGTTCGCAAAACCATATGGTCTTGCGAACTTTTTTTATGGGGAAGTGAGAATATCATATATTTTTGTCAATTGGTCTGTTGAAATAATTATTTAGGCTGTTGATAACTAAATTTGGTTAAATTTGAAAAACCAAAACTCATCTCAATAGTGTGTCAGAAATTATGATGCCTTCCCTATATATTTATTCTATAGCACCGACTTTGTTATTTTTTCTGCCCGGAGAGTTTGAAACTCTCCCAGTTATGTCTCTGGTCAATGTTTCGTCTCCTGCGTGGGTAGTATCGCTGGCAGTTGTAGTTATTGCATCAATCTTTCTTTTGGTAAAACTCTGGAGATGGTCATTGCATCGGGCTATGGAGAAAAAACTGCTGGTTTTGCGTAAAGGACAGGCATCTCTTTTTTTTTCTGAGCACTCCGACCCCACAGAGCGTCAGGAAGACCTGCGTCAGGTGCTGGATAAGTACAATGAGTTTGCGGATATGCTGCCGGAGGTGGTGTTTGAATGCGATGTGGATGGCAAGCTGCTGTTTATAAACAAGTCGGCAACAGAAATTCTGGGATTTGAAAAAAAGGACCTCGAAAAAGGAGTAAATATTTTTGACTTTTTACACCCCGATGATATTGCCCGTGCACGGGATAATCTTGCCCTGGTTGCCCAGAATGGCGATATCGGGGGAAAAGAATACAGGGTTTTCACCAAAAACCGTAGCGTAATTTATGGCCTTGCCTATGCGGTACCGGTTTTTAAAGCAGGTATTCTGGCTGGTTTCAGAGGGTTGCTGGTTGATATTAGTGAGCGAAAAAAGAACGAGGATATCATACTGATCCTTCAGGATATTGTTTCCTACATGGATCTTGGTTTGAGTGTTTTTAAGCTGGAAGATCCATTGCAACCCCAAAGCTTTGCCCTGGAAATGGTTAACCCGGAAGCTTCAAAATTGCTGGGGTTTTTAAATTCAGCCAATGTGGGCAAATGTGCTGAAGAATTATCTCCGTTGTTTCGCAGAATAGAACTGGCCAACCTGCTTTTTGAGGTGTTTGAAAGCCAGAAAACAAAGGAGATTGATGATTTTCTCTACCAACCTGATCCATCCAGGACAAGAACCATCTTCAATATGAAGATCTTCCCGCTGCCACAAGATCGTGTGGCTATCCTTTGGGAAGATATCACCCTGCGCAAAAGCACTGAGGGAATGCTCCGCATGACCAATTTCGGGATCGAAAATGCCGGAGATATCATTTTGTGGCTCGATGAAAATGCTTCTTTCACCTATGTAAATCAAACTGCCTGCAACCGATATGGATATAGCGCCAGGGAGATGCTAAGCATGAATGTTACCCATGTAGACTCACGCGTTACCATGATGCAGTGGTTTGAGTTGACCCAGATACTGGAGGGAAAACCCTCTCTTACCATGGAGTCTATCAACGTGGCACGCGATGGGGAAACCTTTCCGGTGGAGATCTCCATAAGCCGGTTTGTCTATGAGGATAAAAAGCAATACTTTGCTATTGTAAAAGATATCAGTGAGCGAAAACGCAATGATGAACTGGAGCAAAAAATTCAGGTGGCACGAAAATCAGCTGATCTTAAGCAGCAGTTCCTTGCTAATATGAGCCACGAAATACGCACTCCCATGACCGGTATTATGGGTATGACCTCTTTGCTCATGCGAACCAATCTTACTCCACCACAACAGGAGTATGTGCGAAATATTAAGATCTCTTCAGAAAACCTGCTCAATATTATCAATGATGTACTTGATCTGAGCAAAATTGAAGCAGGTAAGCTTGAGCTTAAGCCTGTCAGAATAGACTTTGAAGAGTTTGTGGTGCAAACCAAAGAGTTCTTTGTGCATCAGGCTGAGCGCAAAGCACTTCAGTTTGCAACCCAGATCGATCCGCTAATTCCTCAATACATCATCGCCGACGAAACACGTCTCAAACAATTGGTAAACAACCTCCTGTCCAATGCTTTTAAGTTTACCGACGAAGGTTCGGTGAGTGTTTCCTTCTTTCTGGTTGAAAAGAAACACAAAACCCTTTTGCTGGAATGCCAGGTGAAAGATACCGGTACAGGTATCAGTGAGAAGAATCAACTGCAGATTTTCGAAAAATTTACCCAGATCGACACCTCCCTTACCCGGCCTTTTGAAGGTACCGGGCTGGGCCTGGCCATTTGCCGCGAGCTAAGCCACATGATGGGAGGCGAGATACATGTAGAAAGCGAACTGGGCAAGGGAAGTACATTCCGTTTTACTTTCCAGGCTTCCTATGACGAAACCGATGAAAAAACGGATGAGGAAAATCTGCCCCTGGAATTACAACATATGAATCTGAGTGTGCTTCATGTGGAGGATAAGGTTCTCAACCAGAAAGTGGTAGGGTTTATCCTGCTCAATGCCGGCTGTAATGTTGACTTTGCCCGCAACGGGCAGGAAGCAATTGAGTTTTATCAACCAGGAAAATATGATGTGATTCTGATGGATATCCAGATGCCGGTAATGGATGGGATATCAGCCTATAAGGAGTTGAAGCGGCTGCATGGAGATAAACTTTGTCCGGTAATCGGTCTGAGTGCCAATGCGCTGGAAGGAGATGCAGAGAAGTTTATGGAGTTCGGCCTGGATGATTATATCTCCAAACCCTTCAAAACTCATGTACTCTATGAAAAGCTTATGAAATGGGCTTCGGGCAAAATGCATTCCTGAAGTTTTGGTTCTGCATTAAATTTTCGGCCCGTCAGGGTAGTATTGCTTTCTAAATTTCTTGTGGTAATAATAATTCAAGGGGAAATTGTCCGGTCTTTTTCTGTATTTCTGTTAGAAACCCTAGCCTCAAATCCCGGAATTTTATATCACTGATGTTCTGAGCCCTGAATTTGACCAGTTCAATAAAAACAAATTCCAACCCATTAACCAATTGTTGCTATCTTTTGGTTCATACCACTATTTTAGTTTTCAATTTGTTCCTTTGTAAGTCCTGTTAGCTCAATAATCTCAGGTAGAGGTATTCCCGTTTTTTGGCTTAACAACCTTTATTATGGATACTTTTTTAATAGGTTTTGGACGTTTTCGTTGTTATCCTGGTTAAGCAAAGATAGACCACACTTCGAATTTGTCAAGAGTAATACGAGCGATGATGAATTGTTTGTTTTTTTACGACATCATCGCCCTTGATAAATTCTCCTCTTAAGGCTTCAGGATGCTCACTGAATTCCTTGTTGAAATTTATGTCGTCTCTCAGTCATAAATGCTTCATGGTGAGTGTTCTGCGTAAATTTAAATTTCTCCTGCGTCCCCGACGGTATCAATCCCCTATCACTAATCGCTTCCGGGACATCACTGCGGCTCAGCCTAAAGTCTACCTCCTAACCTGTTCCTTTTGTCTTTGGGCTCATCTTCCTGCTCGTATCTTGTTTAAAAAAACCACGTACCACTTGCAAATTATCGCGTTAAAGCTATTGATATGCTTTGGGGGGCTTTCTCCCATCCTTTTCAGGTCGAGCATCAGCGCCTGGGTAAATTCGCTATAGCAGATGGGGTCGTTTTTCTTGAGCTTACGCATCTTGAAATATGCAGGTATATATGGTTTGACTTTCCCCTTCCATCGATCAACCCACGGTGGTGATGGTTTCACTTTTAGTTCACTGGCGGCAAAGAAGATGTTATAGGGCTTGAAAAGGTGCTCCTCGAGGGTGTTGTCGTACAGCATTTTGTTTTCCCGAAATGCAAACGAGACGTGCCGGAAAAAGCCTACCAGCTCTTTGTCCCATAAGGGGAAATAAATTTCATAACCAAAAAAGGGAAAAACATGCGATGAGTGAAAAATAAATTTTGCAATCTTTTCCCGGATGTCCCAATCTTCAACCCATACATTATAGCCCGGATCGGGGTTATGATGATTTACATACAGAGAAAAGAGTTGTTGTAACTTATCTTCAATAAGTTTGTTGTCAGTGCGCGATTTTCTCGCAAACCAAAAGTATTTGTAACTCAACCATGCGAAAAGCGCTTTATCTTTTCTTGTGGTTTTGGCTGTTTTCAATACATAACTGCCTGCTATATAATCGCCCGTGTGGCCGGGCAGAAAAACAGCATCGTCGGGTATAAGTTTTTTTCTTTTGAGTTCGCGGGCAGCAAAAAACTCCTGAAGGTAGGGCATCGAGTACCCTTTGCCCATATACCGTGCATAATCAATAAATTGTGGATCATCAACAAAACCGGCAGTGTCAATGTTCTCATAATCCACAAAAACCCAACGGAAACCCAGATTTTTTGCTACTTCGCGGCTTATGTCCACCTCAGGGTTTTTCTTCCCGTAGGTAATGCAGATGGTGTTTTCATAACCGGCTTTTTTCAATAACACCGCGATCAATCGTGAGTCGTAACCGCCACTCAGGGGTACGATGGCTGTTCGGCCATTGAGCAGGGTTACCATCCGATGGTTAAGGTCATCAAGGTGCTTTATGAACTGTGCCGATAGTGCAGCCAAAGGGGAAGGGTTGAACTGATCAGGCAGGAAATAAAACCAGGTGTGCCTGTCATAGCTGCCATCAGCTTTTAACAAGACAATTTCACCGGCTTGTGTTTTCAAAATGTTTTTTATCAACGTTTCATTATCCATCACGAAACCGGCAGTCAGAAAACCGGGAATGGCATTATCGTTCATTTGCCAATGGGTGGTTTGCTCAAGCACCAGGCTTAGGTCGTCAGTTACAAGCCATTTACCATTGTTAAGGGCATAAAACACGGGAAAGAAGTTCACAGGGTCGCAGGCAATGGAAATCCCGGCGGATTCATGGTAAAGGATTGTAAAAATGCCATTGAGCTTTTTAACAACTTCGGGCAACGATCGTGTTTCCAGCTGTTTTGTAAGGTATTCCAGGGCTTTTTGGTTGGAGTAATAATTTTGCTCGGGGTCAAAAAAGTTTCCTTTCAGCCAGATATTATTTTTGTAAAACCATTGATAAGTTTTATTCTCAACTAATTGAATGCACAGGTTGCTCATTTTTTATGATGGAGGATTTTCTGGTAAAGTGCAATATATTTTTCGGCAATTCCATTTCTGGAAAAGTTTTTTTCGGCATAATCCCTTATAAACGCAGGGGAGTAGCTGTTATAGTTTGATCTGACCTGGTAGATGGCATTTGCCAGTTCTTCGGGGCTGTTTGGGTTGATAAGAATTCCGGTGCCCGGCTTTACAAAGCTCTCAGGCCCTCCGGCCCGGGTGGCAATAACAGGCAAGCCGCAAGCCATTGCTTCGATATACACCACTCCAAAGGCTTCAAACCGGCTGGGAAGCACAAAAGCATCTGCCGTTTGCATAGCCTGGCGCACCTGATCGCGGTTGAGCTTACCTGCAAACCGTACCAGGTTTGTAATACGGTGATCCTGGCAAAACTTCTCCAGGTAGTTCCTTTCGGAGCCATCGCCTCCTATTGTAAGTTCAAATTCAGCCGGGAAGCGGTCATTGCATATCTTTAATGCTTCAAGCAGGGTGTTAATCCCTTTCACGGGCTCCAGGTATGCCAGCGAAAATAGCCTGAAGGGCCTGTTTTTAATGGTATTTTCCTGTGCAGGGGTGAAAAAATGGGTGTCAACCATGTTAAATATAACATCCAGCTTTTCAGCAGCCTTGGGGTATATCTCGATGATTTTTTCATGTAGCGCCGGACTTACCGAAACAATGGCTGCCGCACCCCTGAATGCTTCCTGCAAAGGACCGGTATACCAGGGCCTGAACATGCTGTGGGCCTCCACACTGTTGCCAACAAACCGGCTCCGGTGTTCGGTGATTACATAAGGAACCTTGTACCGCTTATGTATCTGGGAAGCAACCACCCCGGCCCAAAGGCTGCTGTGGACTTGTATAATGTCGGGGTGGCCAAACTTCTGGTGATACTGGTCATACAGCAAAAGCATCATGCGCACCCAACCATGGTAATTTAGTTTTTCTGAAAAGGGAATAATAGGATAGCGCCTGATTATTTCCCTGATGTTGTCTTCTTTTTTTATGATGAGCCTGTCTTTAGAGATCCACTTCAGGGGATTGGTCTTTCGGATGCTCGCGTAGATCCCCGCAATCACATCAACCTGCGTCCCGCCGGCAGCAACTGCCATGGCGTGTTCCTTGAAGAACCAACCTCCATTGGGTGGATACCACGATGGGATTACAAGTATTTTCATTTTGATCCGCTAAAGTTTTGCAATTATAATCTACCTTCTCAGGCAATATTTATAAGCATAATGCGTAGGGGCTTATGTTTACTTTAAACAGTTTCAGTTAGTAAATATAACCATTTCAATAGGTCGGAATTTAATTTGACCAGTATTATAGTTTTTATGTACTGCAATTACTTTAACCCTGTGGATGTAGCGATTTTTCATGATCACGTGCCAATTTCAGATACCAAATTAGGTTATAGGTTACGATAAGGAAGCCTGTTAGTGAAAAAAGTACAAGTGCAAGGTTTATATCCTGAAGATGGATTCCGGTATAAAGTGCCCCAAATTTCACAACTACAGAAATTATATCGATGATCATGGCTCTTTTTTGCTGGAAAAACAGTTCAGGAATAAATGACATAGGACTGGTAATGAAGACCATAAATAGCCATGGCATCAATATCTGGATCATTCGGCCCGATTCCTCCCATTCAGGTGAAAAGATAAAGGAAAAGATTGTCGGTGCAAAAATCCCCAATATAGTGAAGGGAACAATGCCGAATTTAAAAAACTGAAATGCTAGTTTGCGCAAACCGGGATAAATATCTTTTTGGTGGTTGTAGTCTTCTATGATTTTTTGCGAAAGCACTTGAAGGGTGGACTGCGAGAACAGGCTCATGGGCTTAAATACAAAGATATACCCGAATGAGTACAATCCTGCTGTTTGTGCCGTAAACCCTCCCGTGAACATGAATACCGGCAGGCTAGAAGCCAAATAGTTGGTAAGGCTTTGCACAAGGTTGTAGGTAGGGTATTGGGCATATTTTTTCCCCTGTTGCCAAATAAGTGCAAAGGTAACGGAGGTGAAAAATGCCCTGATTTTGGGAAGCACCCTTGAAACGATAAACCCAGCCGCAAACAGGGGCGAAAGAAGCTGGGCTATGACCAGTCCGTTCCATGGATATTTTGACAGGCCAATGGTGATGCGACTTAGGTTCAAAACGACGTATTGTACCATAGTGGCACTTGCCATATCGCCAAAGAGTTTGAGCCGGTTCGACATGTAGTTAAAACTCTGGAAGATGCCATGAAGCAGCACGGTAAATGGCAAAAACCACAACCAGAAGCTGATTTGGTCTACAGAAATGAAGGTTGCAAAATTGCTATGCAATAAAACCAGGAGGACTGTATAAAATAATGAAAACCCGATGGTAAGCATCAATACCAATGAAAAAAGTGCTGCTGCTTCCTCGTTTTTGGCGGGTAGCATGATGGCCTGCTCATATTTGCCTGTGGCGATCATGGCTAATAGCCCTCCGATGGCCATATAAAGCGCCACTAAGCCAAACTCCTCAGGGCTGTAAAGCCTGCTCAGCAGTGGCGACAATGCAAAGGAAAGCCCTTGGGCAAACAATAAGCTGGAAAAAAGCTTGAAGAAATTGCGGGTATAATCTCTTTTTAAAAAGTCGCTGATTTTTTGTGCTTGCCGCATCATAACATGGGTTTATTGTCATACCCCCCGGGTCTTATACCACTTCTTCCCGGGACAAAGATTCGCAAAATTACCATGTTTGGTGTATTGTCATAAAAAAAGTTTGTTGAATTGTAAAGAAGTACTATGGAAAGGGCTATGCAGTATAGCCTTTTAAAAAAAACATCAGAGAATAATTTCATTAATTCAATGGTCGTATGCTTGCCCCGTCATTCCGGGCGAATTCCATGTTTGCCATTTTTGCTTCGTTGAACTCTACCGCAGGTGCGGTATCAGTTGTGTTTGATTCGCAAACATGTTCGTTTCATCCTTTAGGTTTGATCGTATAAGGCTGTTTTTGAGAATTTTTCCGGTTTTCTTATGTCCTGATATTCAATTATGGATCCGGAAATTCTTGTGCCAGAGTATCAGTGCAATTGCTGCCTCTAAAGCCAGCCGCTGAACTTGCTAAACGGTACAACGCCCGGATACTCTCTGGTTTAAGAAACAACCTCTTCAAAAGTACATAAAAAACTCAATTGGGTTAGTATTATTGCCCGGCTTATCCACAGAGGGCTATACAGGGTTCAGGCTGGCACTGAATATGAAAGACAGATGAAACGAACCATGACAAAAATTTTGACATACACGTGGATAATTATAATTCGCGGCCTCGCAAAACATGCAGTTAGGGTATTGTTGGTGAGATCCATCAGACCGCTAAAAATCCAATTATAAACAGATGAACTCAGAATGCCTCAGGATTTCCGGTTTAAGCCCTTGGAATACAGCAGCGTGTCAATAAAATTAAGGGTTTTGCAAAAAAAGTGTTTTGTATATCGGTAAAATGTTATACATTTGCACTCGCAATTAAACGGTGGCTATAGCTCAGCAGGTTAGAGCATCAGATTGTGGTTCTGAGGGTCGTGGGTTCGAGTCCCATTAGCCACCCAAAAAGCAAAGTGAAACGTCCGTAAAGTTTACGGGCGTTTTTTTGTTTTATACCCGCAAAAAAATCACCATCTTTGCTTTATTCTGCACAAACAAGCGTATTGATCGGTATAAAAATCAGTAAAATAACCTATAAAATACATAGGGGACTAATGTATTTTTACCGGCAGAATCATTTCCGTTTGCTCTAAAAGGGAAATCAACTACGATTGCAACGGATTTTTCAACCTAAAACAAAGAACAATGAAGGAATTATTACGATTGATTTTGTTGATTGTCAGCATTGTGGCCTTTTGTTATTTGGCCCCGGCCCAGCATGTGCCTCAGCCTTACCGCACTGGCGACCATGTGCAGCAAAAAGCCAGCCTTGAGTTGCGCGAACAGGAAGAGCTCATCTGGTACGAGGATTTTGCCGGCGGCCTGCCAGGAGAATGGCAAAGTACTTCGTCCAATGGTTTTTGTGCTTTTCAACACACATACAATGGCCCGCAGGGGCCTTTCTCGGTGGGGATGCCACCGCTGAACTCACAATCGGCCGCCAATGGCTTCATGATCCTTGACTCTGATCTGTGCAGCTCGCAAAACCCCGGTGGGGTTACCGATGCCTTTTTACAGTCGCCTCCCATTGATCTTTCTGGTTACGAAAAAGTAATGCTGCGTTTTCAGCATAATTTCCGCTATTGCTGCTCGCCTTCGGCAGTGGAGATGGTGGTTGAAGTGAGTACTGATGGACAATCCTGGACTTCCTTCGATGTGCGAAATGGGCTGTCTCCCAACAATACAAGTGCAAATCCGGTAAACCAGGCCGTGAATATCTCGGATGTGGCTGCCGGTAATCCACAGGTTTGGATACGGTTTCGCAAAACAGGTGCAACCCATTACTGGTGGATGATTGATGATGTGAGCCTCGTATCATTTGTGGAGAACGATCTGCAGATTACCGGGGTGAAATTCAATAAAGGCTACACCATGGTTCCGGCCGGGCAACAGCAGGTGGCCGACTTTTCTGCCTCAGTTCGCAATGCCGGAGGTTTTCCGCAAAATGATGTGAGTCTGGAAGTTACCATCAATCGCTTGCTGTTTCAGGCACAGTCTGCTACCATCGCCGTTATGCAACCCGGTCAGGAGCGTAATTTTTCCATCACAGATGCTTTCGTGGCTCCCGCAAAAGGGCTTTACCAGGCCGAACTGCTGGTAAGCCAGTTACAGTCGGATCAAAACCCCGAAACCAATCGGGCCATCGTAAGCTTTTTGATCAATGATACGGTTTATGCACGTACCTATCCAGGTTACGATGAGGGCCTGTATATACCTCTTGGGCAGGGGGGATATTCTGCTGCAGCCAACGCTTTTGGTATTGTGGAGCCCACAGAGGCTACGTCGGTTTCATTTGCCCTTAATGAAGCCTCTCCGGTAGGTGCGCAGGTAAAAGTAGCCCTGTATTTTATCGGGCAGGGCGACTATATGCTTTTGGCTCAGTCGCAGTCCTATATGGTTGCTATGGAGGACATTACACAGCCAGGATCAGACGATGTAGTGCTGGTTACCCTTGCTTTCGATCAAGGGGTAGATCTTTCCCCTGGCAACTACCTGGCAGTGGTTGAACTGGCCGAAGAGGGGCAAAGCCTATTGCTGGCAGCCAAAAATGATCTGCACCAACCTTCAGGTGCGGTTTGGCTTGGGGATGGAAGCCAGTGGATGGAAGCCGAAACAACTCCCATGATTCAGCTGAACCTTGGCAACAACTTCGTTGAATGCGAGCCGCAGTATGCCTTTATTACCCAGAGTTCGTTGTGTGGAAATGCCAACGGTAGTATTGAAGTTGTTCCTCTTACCGGTGTGGGTCCCTTTGCTTATGTGTGGTCTGATGATGCTCAGGAAACTGGATCACTTCGCGAAAACATTGCCGCAGGCGTTTACGAAGTTACCGTTACCGACGGATACGGATGTGTGGTTGACCTTTCTGTAGAATTGCTTGATGAAGAGATCGGTTTAAGCTTTGTAGTAGAAGATGCCTTGTGCTCTGCAGGAGGAGAAATCCTGATTGAGCCGCTTAACGGACAGGAGCCCTTTGTTTATTCATGGTCGCACGACAGCAGCCTTACCGGCCCTCTTGCCGAAAACCTTGCACCAGGAAGCTATACCGTAATTGCCACCGATGTTAATGATTGTTCTGCCCAGATAACCGTTGTTGTGGGCAACAGCAATATATTGCCGGTAGAAGTACAGGTAATTCCTGCTTTCTGCGGCTCTGCCACCGGAAGTATAGAGCTTATTCCTCAGGCCGGCAGCGAACCTTATTCTTTTAGCTGGACAAACCACCCCGATGCCTCCGGGCCACTGCTCGAAAATCTCACACCAGGCAATTATGCATTCACAGTGGCCGATCAGGCAGGTTGTACCTTTAATGGTACCGCAGTAATTACCAGCCAGGATTATACCCTCAACCTTCAGGCCGATGTAAGCCAGCCCAGTTGTGGTATAAACAATGGAGCCATCAGTATTGCCGTTGCAAACGGGCAATCACCCTTTGCTTACAGCTGGTCTGTAGGTATCGGGGAGCCTCAGGTAGAGAACCTTGCTCCCGGAACTTACGTGCTTACGGTAACCGATCATTATGGATGTGCTACCACACAAACCTTTACTCTTGTAAATGCCGGAGCCATGCCCCAGGTAGAATGGACTACCACCCACTCGCCCAACTGTGGCGAGAGCAATGGTTCTATTTCCATAACGCCTCTGAATGCTGGCGATGAATATACTTACACTGTTCTGACAAAGATGCAGCCCATGGATGACGATAACGGTGACCCCGGCAACGATGCTGCTTTTACTCTGGAAGGCCTGCCCGCGGGGCTTTACCTGATCAGCGTTGTCAACCAGGAGGGATGTGAGCAGATCCTTAGTCTTGCCATCAGCGATCTTGGAGCACCTGCAATCAATGGAACAGTAGAAAACATCAGTTGCTATGGTGCCAATGATGGTGCCATAGAAGTGGTTCTCGAGGGTGCAACCGATCCTCAATATCTCTGGGACGATGAAGGGAATTCCACAACACCCTCGCTTACAGGCCTGGGCAAAGGTACCTATACCCTTTTTGTTATCGATCAGGGGTGTCAGGCAGTGGCCAGTTTCCAGATTACTGAACCCGCCCTTCTGCTGGCCAATGCTACCGTAAACCATATTGTTTGCGGTAACCACGACCAGGGAAGCATTCTGCTTACTATACAGGGAGGTACCGGACCTTTTACCTATATCTGGAATACGGGTTTCTCCGGTCGTGATCTGGTTGATGTTCCTGCCGGAACCTATACTGTGCTGGTTACCGACTACCAATACTGTACATTCCAGCAATCCTACACCATTACTGCCAATGCTCCCATTCAGACTGAGGCTGTGGTGGTACATGCAAGCCCCGGCGCAGCAAATGGCAGCATCAATGTAAATGTCAGCGGCGGAGTGGCGCCTTATACTTACGTGTGGGAACATGGGCCACAAGGTTCGGTAATCTTCGGCCTTGTACCCGGTGTATATACCCTTACCATCACGGATCAGGCCGGATGTCAGGTGGTAGAATCCTTTACTTTGGGAACCGTAAACATTATCGAAGCACAAACCGCCGATTGGAAGCTTTATCCCAACCCTGCATCTGATGCATTGTATGTGGATGTAAGTGGAATGTGTGAAAATCAGCCCATCAGGTTTGAGGTTTACAACATAACAGGAAGCCGGATGCTACAACTCGATGCCACGGCAGCTCCCGACCCGGTGAAAATAGAGCTGGGCTCATTGCCGCGAGGAGTATACCTGCTCAAAGCCAGTTGCCGCGAACGAACCCTGCAAAGGAAATTCGTAAAGCATTAAAAAAGGAAGCCGCTTGCCCCCAGGGAAAAGCGGCTTCTCTTCTTTGGCTGTTTACCCAACCCCGTTTGGGTTTTTCAGGTTAATTGGTGTATATTTGCCGAAATATTACCTGTGTTATGGTGGTGAAAGAGATGATCAGTCTTCTCCAGAAGGAGTTCTTGCTCGAATGGCGTCAAAAGCACGCATTGGGTGGGATCATGTTGTATCTGGTTTCTACCCTTTTTATTTGTTATCTGTCCTTTGCAGGTATCATGGAGACCGCCGTTTGGAATGCTTTGTTCTGGATCATCATTGCTTTTGCCTCGTTGAACCTGGTGCTCAAAAGCTTTTCTGAAGAAACCTCAGGCCGGAAACTTTATTTGTATACCCTGGTGAGCCCGCAGGCAGTGATTTTTTCGAAAATTCTGGGCAATAGCCTGGTTATGATCGTATTGGGCATTTCAGGCTTTTTGCTTTTTAATCTTTTTATGGGAAACCTTGCCAGTGGCAGTTTTGCCTACTGGGTGATTTTGTTGAGCGGAGTAACAGGCTTCTCAGCCGTACTTACCATGGTATCGGCCATTGCAGGCCAGGTACGCAATAATTTTACCCTGATGGCCATTCTGGGTTTTCCGCTCATTTTGCCTTTGCTGCTGTTGCTCATCCGCGCTTCCCTGGCAGCGCTTCAGGGGGCATCACTGCTGGCAGTGGCTCCCGATCTGCTGGTAATTGTGTTGTTGGTGGGAATTGCTTTAACATTATCATACCTTTTGTTTCCTTACCTTTGGAAAGAATAAAGTCATATTCTATGAACACCAAAACACTGCAATTAAGCTGGAAGCTTCTTGCCATCCTTTTGATGCTCTATGTTATTGTGGGTGGTTTCCTGTTTGAGGTGCCTGCACTGCCGGTTATTCACCAAACCATCCGAAATATTTACTTCCATGTGGGAATGTGGTTTTCCATGATCTTTATCCTTTTTCTGGGGTTTGGCTTCAGTTTGGCATACCTGCATACAATGGATCTTCGCTACGACCGGATGGTTTATGCCACAGTGAAAACAGGGTTGATGTTTGGCTTGCTGGGTATAATTACCGGCATGATCTGGGCGCAGCATACCTGGGGTACCTGGTGGGTAAATGATCCGAAGCTCAATGGTGCCGCAGTGGGTATTCTTGTATACCTGGCCTATCTTGTGTTGCGTTCATCCGTTGACGATGCTGCCCGGAAAGCACGGCTGGCATCGGTATATAAAATCTTTGCTTTTGTGATCATGTTTGTTTTTATCATGATCCTGCCACGTCTTACAGGTGCTTCCATACACCCTGGCGTAGATGGCAACCCTGCGCTGGCCACTGGCGATCTGGCCCCGGCCATGCAAAAGGTGTTTTTTCCGGCTATACTCGCCTGGTTTTTGTTTGCCTACTGGGTTTATACCATAGTACATCGTACAGATGTTCTAAAAGAAAGAATTAATCAGTTAAACAACGATATTATATGATGTCTGCAGATGGAAAAATTATGGTGGTAGCCATGGTACTTGCCATTATTTTTGTAGGAATTTCGCTATTTCTTTTCTACCTGGAAAGGAAACTCAGCAAAATGGAAAAACAAATGGATGAACTGGAGAAGGAAGTAGAAACGGAGGGTATCCATTAGGCCTTTTAGTCTTGTTTGAATGGTAATGGATCGGGATTTTGTAAACCGAATAAAAAGTTGTTATGAAGAAAACCCATATAGCTGCACTGGTATTCATCGTTATTGGCATTGCTGCCATCATTACCACGGTGTATGATGCCGATACCTATGCCAGCTTTGAGCAGGCAAGAGAAAATCCGGGTCGCCAGTTTCACATCATCGGCGAACTCAACCCCGGGAAGCCCGTTGAAGAACGCATTGAGCAAAATACCCTTTTGTTTACCTTCTCCATGTTCGACAACAAAGGAGGGGAGAGCCAGGTAATATATTTTGGAGCCAAGCCCCAGGATTTTGAGAAACTGGATCAGATTGTGCTGGTGGGAAGCTACCAGGAAAATGTGTTTGTGGCCTCACAGCTTTTGCTCAAATGTCCCTCCAAATATAATCCGGAAGAGTTTGAAACCGCAGGTATCTGAGAGTGCCTGGTAATCCGGGATCCTGTTCCAGGGAGATCTGAAACCCCAAAAAAGAAGCTGCCCCGGAAGCAGTTGTTTCGGGTGGGGCTATTGTTTTCACAATCTCCCGAAACAAACCCCTGTTTTGGAGGCAGCCTGAATAAAGTCTTGTTGTTTTTCAGGTAAGTTTTTCGAAAATTTCCGGTAGTTTTTTTACCAGTGCCAGTTCGCGCATTTTCTCTCTGGCTTCCTGCACCGGAGAGCCAAAATAGGTTTTGCCCCCTTCAATACTTTTGGAAATGCCTGATTGGCCCAGTACTACGGCTCCCTTACCAATGGTAAGGTCTTTCTGTACGCCCACCTGGCCCCACAATATCACATTGTCTTCTACCACTACACAGCCGGCAACTCCCACTTGCGAAGCAAAAAGGCAGTTCTTGCCTATAACAGTATCGTGCCCTATCTGGATGTGATTGTCGAGCTTGGAGCCCCATCCGATAATAGTATCGCCCGATACTCCTTTGTCTACAGTACAGCAGGCTCCGATCTCAACGTGATCCTCGATAATGGCCCGTCCGCAGGATTCCATCTTGTCCCAGAATTCGGGGCGGCGCTTGAAGTAAAAGGCATCAGCACCAATTACGGTACCCGAATGCAGTATCACATGATCGCCGATTACACTGTGGTCGTAGATGCTTACATTGGCATGGATGATGCAGTTTTTGCCAATGGTTACATGATTTCCGATGAATACACCAGGCTGAATTACAGTGCCTTCGCCGATCTTTGCCGTAGGGCTGATCATGCTCTGCGAGGCCTCAAAGGGGCGGAACTGTTGGGTGAGGTATACATAATCGCGAAAGGGATCATCCGAGAAAATCAGAGCTTTGCCCGCCGGGCATTCCACCTCTTTGTTGATCAGGATGGTGGTGGCACGTGAAGCCAGCGCTTTGTCGTAATACTTGGGGTGATCTACAAAAGTAAGATCGCCGGGTTCCACTTTATGAATCTCATTGATTCCACTTACCACAAATTGCGGATCGCCCACAAAGCGTGCATCTATCATCCCTGCAATCTGCTGCAGAGTTTGTACTGGAGATAACCTCATTATTGAAGAGTAGATGATGAAAAATTATTTTACACGCTCAGAGTAAGAACCATCGCGGGTGTCAACGCGGATCCTTTCGCCGGTTTCGATGAAAAGAGGAACGTTTACAATGGCTCCGGTTTCAACGGTAGCGGGCTTAAGGGTATTGGTTGCTGTATCTCCTTTTACACCGGGTTCAGAATAGGTGATCTCCAGTTCAACGAAAGGAGGCAACTCACAGGTAAGCGGAGTTTCAGTATCGGCATGAAAAACGATCTCAACTTCTTGACCTTCTTTGAGAAGCTGCGGAGCATTGATGATCTCTTCAGGAATGGGAATCTGTTCGTAGGTTTCACGATGCATGAAGTTGTAACCCATATCATCTTTATAAAGAAACTGGTAGGGCCTGCGCTCTACACGGGCTACATCAATCTTTACTCCTGCATTGAAGGTGTTGGGGATAACCTTGCCGGTTTTCAGGTTGCGAAGCTTTGTGCGCACAAAAGCTGCACCTTTGCCAGGCTTTACATGCTGAAATTCTACTATCGTATACAACTCGTTGTTGAATACGAGACACAATCCATTTCTGAAGTCTGCGGTAGTTGCCATAAAATATGTTTAGTCTGTAATGTAAAAATTTTGGGTGCAAAAATAACGAATTTATGGTTTGCTTGCAACGGCATGAAAGTGAATTCATAGCACCCTGGCGAAAATTAATCCATGATCGCCTGATAGATTAAACTTCGCAGTTTGCCATGAATGTCAGACCCGCCAGCCGGAGTAAGCTGGCTCAGGAATACTACTACCAGACCATCCTGGGGGCTTACCCAGTAGGTTGAATGGTAGGCACCACCCCAACCAAAATCGCCCACAGCACCTGGTCTTGCAAAGGCTCCCAGATCGGTCACCACATCAAATCCCAGTCCAATGCCCAGCCCCGGGCGAAAGTCGATTTCTGTAAGATGGTTTACGATCATCAGTTGTACGGTGCGTGGGCTTAGCAAGCGCTGCCCCTCGAGTTCACCTCCATTGAGCATCATCTGTAGAAATCGTCCGTAATCATTTGCGGTAGAAACCAATCCGGCTCCCCCCGAAAAACACTTGCGGGGTCCATCTGTATAATGCCCCTGACCAATGCCCATGCCTGGGTCTGGGGCGCGCTCCAGACCATTATCTGTGGCCGAATACACCACAGCCAGACGGTGGGCTTTCTCCTTCGGAAGGAAGAAATGAGTGTCGTGCATTTGCAAGGGAATAAAGATCCTTTCATGTAAAAAAACATCCAGTGGCTGGTTGCTGATTACCTCGATCATGGCACCCAGTATGTCGTTGGCATAGCCATATACAAACCGTTCTCCCGGATGAGCATCAAAAGGAAGAGAGGCCATACGCCTTACAATCTCCCGGATAGGTTCATCGCGGTCGGCCAGATACCAGGTCTGAAAACCGGCCTCTCTCCAGTATTGCGCTGCCGGCCCCCATCCGTAGCCAATGCCGGCAGAGTGCGTCAACAGATCGCGGATGGTGATGGGTCGGCTGGCTGGCACTATACCGGTATCTGTCATTACATGGGTTTCCATGTATTCGGGAAGGTATTTCCCCACCGGATCGGAAATCAGCAGTTTGCCCTCTTCCTGCAATAACATTACAGCTGTGGCAACAATGGCTTTGGTCTGAGAGGCAATCCTGAAAATGGCATCCCGCTGCATGGCGTCGCCCGCCTCACGATCGCGCATGCCAAAAGCCTCAAAAAATACTGGTTGCCCGTGGCGCATCACCAGGGTTACTCCGCCGCTGATGCGGTCCTGATCAACATATTCCTGCAGTGTGTGCGATAGCCGCTCAAGGCGCGAGGCATCGAAACCCAGTTCTGTATGACGGGTTTCTGTAAAATGCTGAGCGTTGACCATGAAGCTGAACCCCAGTGAAAAAACCAGCGTTAAAGCCAGGGTTGAAAGGATGGGCGATTTTTTATACGAGAACATATTCGTGTTTTTAGGGTGACTTAATCTGTAAACCAAAAGAAATAGAAGTACCTGTGGAAAGAAGTAGCGAAGCTAAGGAAAATTCAGCAAAATCCATTTCATAATTACGTCTGATTGTTGCACCGGGAAAAGACTCTCAGGGTAGGGGAACAGGGTTGTAAAACCAGGTATTCAATAAGCACAATATCAAGGGGTTGGATATGGTGAAATATTTTAAAATACTTGTGCGAAATTGCGCATACATACGATGGGATTTGTATATTTGCGTATAAATGACTGTTAGAATTCTTTAAAACGGTATTTTAGCACCACTGATGCCCTACAATAACAGGGTATGGATACAGAACAATATCAGGAAGAAGACCCCGGGCAGGGCCATCACCTGAAAATAAATCAGGCCCACGCGATTGTGAATCCGCAGGCCCTTGGCATCTGCATTGGTGCCGCCACCCTTTCCCTTATACATATCCGCGCCGATGCAAGCGGGCAGCTCCATGCAGTGCGCCAGCAATCGGTAACCACACGGGGCAATCCGCGCGAATTGCTGGAAACCTTGCTGGCACCCTATGCCGGCAGTGGCATCGCCGCTGTGGTAACCGGGCGGAAGTTCCGGCACTGGTTGCGTCTAACCAGCATTTCTGAACCCGAAGCCACCGAAGTTGCTCTGCAGATGTACCAGTCGCAAGGGCCTTTTACGGCCCTGGCCAGCCTTGGTGCAGAAACCTTCCTGGTGTATGAGTTGAATGGTCTGGGGCAGATTCGCAGGCTCATATCAGGGAATCAATGTACCTCAGGGACGGGCGAATTTTTTATGCAGCAGATCGGTCGAATGAACCTGGGGCTGGATGATGCCGTGAAACTTTCTGCCCATGCAGATCCCTTCGGCGTATCGGGGCGCTGCTCGGTTTTCTGCAAGTCCGACTGTACCCATGCGCTCAACAAGGGGATTTCCCTGGAGCGGGTTACCGCGGGTCTGGCCATGATGATTGCATCAAAAACCGGCGAGCTGCTCAAGAAAGCACGGCCAGGGAAAGTACTGATGGCCGGTGGCGTTACCCGGAACACAACGGTGATGGATTTTCTGCGACGCGATTTCCCCGATCTTTATATCCCCCAAGAGGCTCCCTACCTGGAAGCATTGGGTGCAGCGGTATACGGACTTACGCATGAGGTAACGAATTATACAGGTTTTCACGAGGCTTTTGCTCCTTCGGGATCCTTGTTTACTTTTCATAAACCGCTTAAGGAATTTTCCGGACAGGCGATCTTTCATTCCGACGATTTGCTAATAGGGCAGGGGGGAGGGGAGTGCATCCTGGGGCTCGACGTAGGTTCTACCACCACCAAAGGGGTACTAATGCGCTGCAGTGATAATAAGATACTGGCCTCGGCTTACCTGTACACCCACGGAAACCCGGTGGGAGCGGCCCGGAAATTATATCATGCCCTGGAGGGACAGCTGAGCGCAGAGGTGCAGATTACCGGACTGGGCGTTACCGGCTCGGGGCGCCATATCAGTGCCCTGCATGCCGGTACTACTGCCATTATCAATGAGATTTCGGCCCATGCCTGTGCGGCGGTATTTTTTGATGCGGGTGTAGATACCCTCTTCGAAATTGGCGGACAGGATGCCAAATATACCCTTATCCATCAGCGTGTCCCGGTAGATTATGCCATGAACGAAGCCTGCTCGGCAGGTACCGGCTCATTCATCCAGGAAGCAGCCCTGGAAAGCCTGGATGTAAAGCTTGAGGAAATTGAAACGGGAGCTATGGCTGCGGAAAGTCCTCTTAATTTCCGCGACCAGTGTGCCGCGCTAATCGGAGCCGATATTAAAATGGTGCTGCAGGAGAACTTCTCCCGCCAGGATGTGCTGGCCAGCTTGGTATACTCCATCTGTATGAACTACATCAACCGGGTGAAAGGCAACCGGCCCGTGGGCAACAAAATTTTCATGCAGGGAGGGGTGTGCTACAATAAGGCCATTCCCGTTGCCATGGCTGCCCTTACCGGAAAAACAATTGTGGTGCCGCCCCTGCCCGGACTTATGGGGGCTTTCGGAGTAGCCCTCAAGGTAAAAGAAGATTTGCAATCGGGCAGACTGGAGAAGAAAACCTTCATGCTGAGTGAGCTGGTTAACCGCGATATTGTTGCCGGAGCACCCTTTGTTTGTCATGACCGGAACTGCGACCGCAAATGTACCATCAATACCTACCGTGTTGAAGGGAAAACCTTTGCCTTTGGCGGTGCCTGCAACCGCTATTATGATGCTTTACGCGGCATCCGTAAAGCCTGGCACAATTACGACCTGGTGAGCTGGCGTATGGAACATATGCTTCATAAAGAAACCCCGGCTCAACCGCTCCTGAAAACGGTAGGCTTGAGTCCTTCATTCTGCGTTAACCGCTTGTTTCCCCTGTATCAGAAGTTTTTCCAGACCCTGGGGTTTGGCATTGTAATGCCCGATGCTCCCGATCAGGATGGGCTGGAGAACCAGCATTCTTCCTTTTGTTTCCCCGGAGAACTGGCTCACGGGCTCTTTGCCCGCCTGCTGTCTCTGAAGCCTGATTACATTTTTATGCCGGAGCTGTACGAAATGCACGTACAGGGTTGCGAAAAAGATATGAAAGACTCCTGCGCCACCTGTGTGTTTATCAGCAAAGAGGCCGCCTATCTTTCGCAGGCTTTTGCCGATCAGCTCAATGGCACCGGGTTTATTCATCCGTATCTGAACTTTGCCCGTGGATATCATACCCAGAAGGAGGTGTTTCGTGAAATTGGGAAGAAACTGGGTGTAAAATCCAGAAATTTAATTGACGGCGCTTATCGTCTGGCAGTACAGGCTCAGCTGCAATCCGAGAAAGAACTGCATGAGAAAGGGCAGCAGGTGCTCAGGGAACTTGATGAAAATCCCGCTGAAATAGCCATGGTAATCTTTGGACGTGACTATAATGCCTTCTCTTCGCTGGCCAACAAGGGCGTTCCCCAGAAAATAGCATCCCTTGGCTACCGTGTAATTCCCTGGGAAATGCTTCCCATCGGGGATGAGCCGGTGCCCGAATTTCAATCGTGGGAAGCCGGGAAGAATCTGCTTCGGGCTGCAACCTTCCTGTCCCGCCATCCCCGGTTGTTTGCTGTATACATCAGTAACTTCTCGTGTGGCCCTGATTCCATGTTGATTCCCTCTTTCCGTGAAATTATGGGGAACAAACCTTCTCTGACCCTTGAGCTGGACCAGCATACGGCCGATGCAGGTATCAATACCCGTATTGATGCTTTCCTGGATGTGGTGGAGAATTACCGGAAAATTGCCTCTTCCCGTTCCCAAAGCAATGGCAGTGATTTCCGTCCGGCGCGCATTGAAGGGCGGGGAGGAAAGGCGGTATTTGTGGATTCGAAAGGACAGGAGTTCGATATGAAACATCCGCAAGTGAAGTTTGTAGTGCCCTGTATGGGCGATATGGCTGCTGCACTCTTTGCAGCCTCTCTGCGCAGCCTGGGATACAATGCCGTAGCCCTGCCCGAGATGGATATGAGCATTCTTAACGAAGGACAGCGCTTTACTACCGGCAAGGAATGTCTTCCTGTAGTGCTGCTGGCCGGCAGTTTGCTCAATATTGCGGGCAATGGCAGAATGCCGGGCGATAAGCTTGCGTTCATTAACATAGGAGGCACCAGCGCCTGTCGTATTGCACAGTATCCGGGATTGCTGCACCGGCTGATCGGCAAACAACAGATTCCCGATGCCGCACTCTTTACCCTCATCAGTCAGGAGGGCTACCTGGGCTTATCGGAAGGATTTCTGAAACGTTCCATGGATGCCATCATCCTCAATGATGTGCTGGAAGATGTGCGTTCGGGCATACTGGCCAATGCTGTGGAGCCGGAAAAGGGGATTGGATTTTTCTACCAGGAATTTGATACGCTTACCCGGGGTTTTGCCGGCGATTACAACTCCCTGTATGCATTACTTGAGCAGTTTGCCATTCGGATAGCGCAAAACATCCCCTCCCGGCGACCTGCCAGCGCCTTTCGGTATATTGCTCTCACGGGTGAGATATTTGTGCGTCACAATCAGTTTGCGCATAAAAAGCTCAACTACTATTTTGGGAAGAAGGGTTTTGTGCTGAAAGATGCCTATATCTCCGAATGGATACGCTACCTGGATTATGCATGGCGCAAAGGGGTTGACCGGCCCGATTTTTCACCCCGCGAAACCTTGTCTCGGCTTTTACGTGAGCAGTACATCGGATGGACCGAGAGGCGCATGCATAAAATTCTGGCACGCAGCGGCTATGCACTGCCCCATAAAACACGGGTTACAGAGCTGATAGGCCATAGTCTGCATGTACTGCCCCTGGAGTCGACAGGTGAACCAGCACTCACCCTGGGTACGGCCCTGGCACAAGGGTATCAGCAGTATTGCGGCATTATCAATATAGGGCCTTTTGGCTGCCTGCAGACCCGGATCGGAGAAGCCATCTGCCAGCCCAATATGTACCTGGGTGCCAAAAAGAAAGTAAAAGACCGGTTGAAAATTTCTTACCAGATCCCAGAATTCCTGGGCGAGGACACCGAAATACCCTTTCTTACCATTGAATGTGATGGAAAAGGATTTCCCCAGCTCATTGAATCGCGCCTGGAAGCCTTCCTGGTGCAGATAGAACGTGCTGCCGGGAATATGGAAAAATGCATGCCGGGTAAATAATGAAAAAGAACCTCGGGATTGTTGACAGCATTCCTTGTAGGTCTCTGAAATCGGGTATATGCTTTGATGCTGAGTAACTCCTTCCAGGGGGCGGAGGGGGTTGGTAAATGAGAAGCCTGGGGATTGGTCCTGGTTGCCGATGGAGTTGCTTGTATTAGCTTTCAATCTGGTTTATATGGGGTTCCGGGGAATAGCTGGATTACACCCACATAGCTGTTTTGATGCAAAGAACACATCCTTGTATATGAGGGGAGGCTTTTGAAACTGATGCTTCTTATGTGATAGGTAATTGATGTTGCTGTTTAGAATGATTATAAATATTGTTTGTGACTGCAAAAAGTATCGACAAAATAGACGTTAAATAAAATATAGAATTATATTTGCATCCGGGAGAATAAAGTAAACTTTCCCTAATAGTATAGATTAGCGTTTTGCAATTGACCCAAAGGGGATTTGATCAGGGGTTGTTGCATTGCTGGGAAACCCGGGGTTTTTAACTTCTCGCACAAAAGTATCCGACACCAACTCCCATAAAGATTTGCTTTTTGGAGAGGACAGACTAATGCTAATTGGACAAACATTTGGATGCTAAGAAAAGCTATATACGTATTCGGACAAATAATTGGGGTGCTGAGGTGACACTCTATTCCGACGTTTGGATTAATCAGCCTTAGCTTGACTGAATATGCCATTATAATTAAAGAAAGGGATTGAATTGCATATAACGTATTTTGTAAAATTGAAAGAAAATGACAAAAAAGCTTTTTTTGCAAATATTGACATTTGCTTTGTTTTCAATTAACGGGTATCAAAAGACAAATGCCGGCACCATTGACACAGATTCTCCACCCTCAAAAAACGCTGGTGTCATCACCTATATTGATGTTGGCATTTCGCAACCCAATGTAGAAGATTGCTATGGAGTCAGTGTTATACCTCCGGATTTTAGCTTTGATGCTGGCAACATAAAAATCTATCCCAATCCAGGGAAAGGGATCTTCACCTTTGAATTGTCACTTCCTTTTATCGCAAACCAGGTAGAGATAAGTGTCCATGACATTGCCGGGAAGCAGGTTTTCCAGGAAATTGAAAATGTTCGGGCAGAGTCAATAGTAAAACTCATGGATCTTGGGTTTCTGGGCAGGGGAATATACTTCGTCAGAGTGGTCATTCAACCCGGGCATCTCATTAAGACACAGCGATTGATAATCTTTTAAATGCTTTGGCCATGATGAAATCAAAAACTGCAAATCTGAACCTGGTATTGGTGATACTCCTGGTCGTCCTTAGCCATGGAATAAAAGCTCAGCGGGTTTACCAGCTTAGCTCGCCATACAGTTTTGAGGTAAATGAAATTATTGTTCTCCGGCTGACTAAATATGTTGGAGAACAGGTACAATGGCAGCACTCGTCTGATGGTGAAGCCTGGGTAAACATCCCAGGTGAAGTAGCCGATACAATAGGTCTTGTCGCCAGCGAGTCAGCATTTTACCGGGCAAAGGTTATTGCCGGAGACTGCGACCCGTTTTTTTCTGATGTGATTTCAATTTCAGTGTATGAATTGGAGCCCATGGTGGTTAAAGCAGAGGAATATGGCATGACCATTATTGAAGGTAATAATGATACCGGGCAGTATGTCTATGATGGGGATATTACACCATGGATAGAACCAGGTAGTGTATTGCTGGGTACTCTGGAACCACAATATATGCGGACTGTAATTGGCTGGGAATTACAAAATGGCCAGACAATAGTGCAAACCCGACAGGCTAAACTCAGAGAGGTCTTTAAAACACTTGACCTAAATCATCAATTCGGATTGTTTTTCGGAGAGCCCAACGAGGCCTTTTTATCTGGCATACTCATTTTCGATCAACCCCCTCTTTATATTAAGCCAGGTATTAAGACCAGAGAGAATAATGCATTTGATATTTCAGGTAACATATTTGAAATAGAGAGTGATAATGGACACATGACGACTGTTGCAATTCATGACGGCTATATTCTTTTTGAACCCATAATACAAAATCAAATACAAATTGATGATGTACTTCCCGGAATAAGTGCTTATGGATTACAGGTTAACGATAATATCATGTATGGGATACAGGCATCGGTTGTGGCCACCGCACCAACTCAGGAAATCGAGGATCGTCAAACCATTTTTGAAAGCGGGTGGATACCCTTCAAAGTTGGACCACTTTTTTTATATGTCCAGCTCACCTTCGATTTGGTATTTATGGGGGCGTTTTCCGATGCGGATTCTTTTCAATACGGATTTGAAGGATTTTACACTACTAATTTCGGTTCAATGTACACTTATGGAGAGTATCCTCCATGGACTGAAACCTGGCAGGTGGAAGGTTCGTTTGAAGCCGGCAGTATGGTACCGGGTACTGCTAATACAGACAATCATGTTGCTATTTTCGTCGAATCGCGCCTGAGAAGCTTTATTACCGGACAGGAACAATCGCAGCTGATCGTTGCCCCGTATCTCAGTGTGAATGCCGATGCCCAGGTTTTCGATGTCAGGGCGGGTATACTGGGTGAATTGTGGATCAATAATGAATTGCTGGATGAAGAAACCGCAACCCATCATCATATACTACCACCCCACGAATGGCCCGTGTATTCATTACCTGAAGTAGTGACCGATGTGGAAGGAAACGTCTACCCCACTGTATCCATAGGCAACCGGGAATGGTTAGCTAAAAACCTCAGGACACGGCATTATAACAATGGTGATCCCATACTTAAAGGCCCGGTTTTAACTATGGCACAGGACGCTATTGTTCACATCTTAGACCATAACAATATTGAAGGTCTACATTCTGATTCGGATGTACTCAATGCCTATGGTGCCCTTTACAACTCTTTCGTATTGCGCGATTCGAGAGGTGTATGCCCACCAGGTTGGGATGTAGCGACTATTGAAGACTGGATTTACATGCGCGATTTCGTGATGACAGAATTTGGTCTCACCAATGAATCCAACGATTTGGAAGGATTGGCCAATGCCCTGAAATCCTGCCGCCAGGTGAATTCTCCCCTGGGTGGAGACTGTGCTACCAGCATACACCCAAGGTGGAACGCTCACAATTATCATTTTGGCAATGATCTGCTGGGATTTAGAATCCTACCGGCAGGAGAAGCCAATTTTATGGGTGTATCCGGGCCATTTGGCGCTAGTTTTTCTGCCCTTTCCGGATTAAATAGTCCTGCTGCCAGACGCTCTATTTCGGCATACCTGGAAAGTGGATCATTAACGTTTTCTACATACCATCCATTGCAATTTGGCTATTCCATCCGATGCGTAAGACCTACAGAGCCCCCTGTCAACAAATACCGGCTTGACTACCAGATTTCCCCCCCGGAAGCCGCCGGCAAAGACCTGCACAGTTACCATTCTTTGCATGAGCCGGTAGATGTGACCCTCGATCCCTATCGTGGCTATAATTTTCTGTATTGGAAACTGGGTAATTCCATTATCAGCTATGAACCCGATTTTGTTTTTACTATGCCGGGTAATGACGTTACCCTGACAGCCCATTTCGAGGGAGACGGTATTGGTTGGGGTCCGCACTGTGAGGGTATGCCCCAAATTACCGATACCAGGGACAATACCGTTTACAAAACTTTACAAATGGGAGACCAATGCTGGTTGAAAGAAAACATGAGGTATCTGCCATCGGTAAATCCCTGGCTTATGGGATCAGTATGGCCTCCTACACCAGGGTATCCTGCAGATCAGCCTTATCATATTGTTTGGATGTATCAGGGAAATGATGTTACTGTAGCCAAAGAGTCTGAATATTATCAGGCTTATGGGGTGTTGTACAACTGGATGGCCGCGCAGGATGCATGCCCGGCAGGATGGAGACTGCCCTCCCACGATGAATGGACGCAAATGGAGCAATGGGTCTGTCAGCAACTCGGCAATAATAACTGTGAGGAGGCATTTCCTCTCAATAATACAACTCAAGGAGCATTAGGATCCAATGAAGGGATGGCATTAAAATCTTGTAGAAATGCGTCATCTCAGGTTGGAATAGATTGTCGGACAGATGAACTACCTTATTGGTGGTGGCCTTATGGGAATGTTGGGAATGCAACTGACGACTTTGGGTTCAGTGCCCATGCAGGGGGTTTATTCTGGAACGGGGATTTAGTTTCCTTGAATGGTCCTGGAGTGGTAGGTTCATGGTGGACAGGTACGGTTTACTCTACTGACGATAATGATATGCCAACAGCCATATGGTTCAGGCAAATGGATAGCAATAATGCTGCTATAATCCGATCAAGAAACAATACAGGCAATGGAAGGTCTGTGCGATGCATTAGAGATGAGTAATGCAGGGCCTGCCGATAATGAAAGAAATAAATATTTGACATCCTATTAACAACCCTATAAAACACAAATCATGAAAAAAGCCTTAAAATCTATCCTGGGAGGTATTCTTATCTCTCTGTTTTTCAGTCAATGTGGCGGTACCGGATCGAGCAGAATTATTAATGAATACCTCGGTGCAGTTCCATCCATCGAAATAGAGTATGCAATCAAATGGCAGGAACTGACTAATGAAAGAAGAGCTGCCGGCACATTGGAGCAATCAGAGAGATTGAGGCTGCAACTGGAAGAACTGCGAACCCAATGGACTGAAAGTATCGAAAACCATCTTAGAGAGAATCCTCTTATTAAACCATTACCATTTACGCCCCTGGACAATACACCCTATACCATAAACGAAATAAAAGTGGCAGGAGCCACAATGGGTAGGATTGAACTGGTACTTGATGTTACCCTTACGGATGACATTCTGGAAGAAAATCCTTTTGCATGGGGTGGTGGCCCAACCCACAGGCCTGTCACCAATATGAGAATTTATTTTAAAGCTCTCGATTCGGGGGGTAATGATATACCCCATTCTCTCATTTCAGCTACCCATACCGGCCGGGAGCCCCTCACTAAAGGTACCAACTGGAAAATCAATGCTATATGGGGCAGGGAAGCAATTATCAATCTGGAAGATTTTGCCAGTATCACAGAAGTTACAGAAAAGGAATACAAAGTAGCCTACAATATTCCTTAGATAAAGAATACCTTGATAAGCCCCTTTAATTAGAATACTGCCTTGCTCGGTATGTTTTCCAGGCTTCAGTAAGTAAAAGTATTCGCCAAAAATGCAACTTTTCATATCCTAAAAAACAAAATCATGAAAAACCTAAAATTCTTCGAATTATTGGCAGCGAATGTGTTGCTGGTTCTTGTTATGTCAGCCTGCTCAGGCCCCAAAGACCCACACCTGGGTGAGTGGACAAACACCAACCCATCTCCGGAAAGTTTTCATACCATTACCTTTAAAAAAGACAACAGTGCCACTTTCAGTATGGGCGAAATGAAAATGGGTGGTAACCATTTCACGGTTATGGAAGAAGGAATCGAAATGAGGATGCAGATCACTTATGAAATTGATTATGAAAAAAATCCTGCCTGGATAGATATTACAATGTTTCCGGTGGAACTAAAATTTTCTGAAGGTTCAGAAAAATATTCATCCGAACAAAAGCAGATATTGGAGCAAATGGTGCTCACACAGGGAAAACAAAACCCATCACGTATTAAAGGTATCATAAATTTTCTTTCTGAAAATCAGATGGAATTGCAAGCCAGCGAAATGTCAAGACCTAAAGCTTTTGATCCCGACAGCGACGACTATTCACTGTTAAACCGAAATATGTGATAAGTAATGAATGTTAAACAATGCCAAATCTCAACATCGACGAAATTACTATTCTGTTAAAGAACGATTTTGCTGATAATTGGTAAAAAAATTCAGTTTTTAAGGTAGATCAAACTATGTTTTTACTACGAAGCTTTCTACGTATGAAATTAAAAAGAAATAATTGGAGCAATGGATTTATCTTGATAGGTGCAGTAATGTTTGTTTTTTTTAGTTGCAAAAAGGATAATGAGCCTGAAATACCCATCTTGAGTACAGCCGAAGTAACAGAAATTCTTCAAACCACAGCGGTTTCTGGCGGGTCGATAAGCGACAATGGGGGTGCCGCAGTTACGTTACGTGGTGTTTGTTGGAGTACAAATCAAAATCCAACCATCAATGATAACAAAACATCTGACGGTAGCGGAGAAGGGAACTACATAAGTAACCTTTCGGGTTTGGAGTCAAATACGACCTATTATGTAAGGGCCTATGCCACAAATACCGCAGGCACTGCTTATGGTAATGTGATTTTCTTTACCACTCAAAAGCAAATTGAATTGCCCACTCTCATAACTGCCGAAGTCGTTCAAATTACGCAATCAACAGCTATATCAGGTGGCAATATTTCCCATGATGGTGGTGAACCCATTGCTGTGCGTGGTGTGGTTTGGGGTACAACCCCGAATCCAGACATTACCAATAACGAGGGTTATACTAACGATGGAACTGGGATTGGGGAGTTTTCCAGTACAATTACTGGACTGACGCCCAAGACCCAATATTTTGTAAGGGCTTATGCTTCCAATAGTGCAGGAACGGCATATGGGCAACAGGTGATTTTTTCTACAGAGGATGACGATGGTGGTAACGGACATGAAACTTTAGTCGTAGAAGTATTAAATCCTGTTACAGGCAGGATATGGATGGATCGTAACCTTGGCGCAAGTCGTGCAGCCACCAGTAGCACAGATGAAGAAGCGTTCGGCCATCTTTATCAATGGGGCCGGGGAACCGATGGTCATCAATTAAGAGCTTCTTCTACAACAGATGCGCTAAGTAGTAGTAATACTCCTGGACATGATAAGTTTATCGTTGTGGAAAGTCAGCCTTATGATTGGCGAAACCCACAAAACGGCAATTTGTGGCAAGGGGCTGACGGGATTAATAACCCGTGCCCATGCGGTTTCAGGTTACCTACAATTACGGAATGGATGACAGAACGACAAAGTTGGTCTACTAATAATGCGGAGGGCGCTTATAACTCTCCTCTTAAGTTGCTTATGGGAGGTCGCCGCACCAACAGTGGTGAAATAACGATGGTCGAATCAATCGGAAATTATTGGGCGAGTAATGTGAATTTCGGAAACTCCCGGTATTTGACTTTCGATAATACCGCTGCTGGGATGAACAGCTTTAGCCGGGCTTTTGGACTCTCAGTTCGATGTATTAAGGATTAGTTTGTGTCTATGTGCTTTGCTAATTCGAAAGGTGCTGTCCTTTGAATACCCGCTAAAGGGTTAGTTTTAATTTAAATAAAAGGAAGGCCTGAAGTTAGGCGCAATAACAATACCCCCGATTCTTTATATATGGAATTCTGCCATTCCAAATATGTTGTTTTGAGTAGTTGCAATGCCTTGGCTCATTCAAATAGCTTGTAGCACCCGTGAGTTTGGCGTTTTTCAACAAAACTGTATTAAGCAGAAAAGGATCAAAGCCCAAAAGCTTTGATCCTTTTTTCTGGAGGTTTCGAGCGGATTCGAACCGCTGTAGGAGGTTTTGCAGACCTCTGCCTAGCCACTCGGCCACGAAACCCTGTTTGCTGTTTTGCACTGCAAAAGTAATACTTTTCGAATATATGGCAAAATAATTACTGAAATCTTCTTCGCGCCGTTCATCTTCGGGCTTTGGGCTTCTGACTCCCAGCTTCCTAACCCATCTTTCCAATCATATCTCTCACGGTATCTTCAAGTGGGCGGTAGGTAAGCCCGAGGTTTTGGCGGCTGCGCGTGGTGTTGTACTTAATAGGATACCCCACATTACGTTTTACAAACCGGGGTGTTACTCCAAACAGCCTGCCGATGACGACCATCAGCCCTTTGGGTGCTTTCATCAGCGGCAGACGGTATTTGCCAGGGTAGAGGTTGCCTATGATTTTTGTTAGGTCCATAAGGCTGCGGGTGCTTTCGGCCAGAATATGCCTTCCTGAAGCATTGGGGTTTTCAAGGGCCAGGATGTGTGCATGGGCAACATCGCGCACATCTACAAATCCGAACATAAGCTGGGGGGCACCAAAGAAAAACTTCCCTTTGAGGATATCTTTCATTAGCTGCAAACTTTCAGAATCGGAAGCAGGCGACAGAGGAGGGCCCAATACAAAAGACGGGTTAATAACCACCAGTTGCCATTGGTTCTGGGCATCAGCCAGTTTCCAGGCTTCCTTTTCTGCAATAAGTTTGGAGTAAGAGTAGGGTTGATGGCTGGCTGAGCTGCTGGTATTAAAGTGTTCTTCGGTAAACTCGCTGAGCCCCTGCTCAAGCATGTCAATATTATCGCCATTTACGGCAGCAACACTGGAGGTAAGTACTACCTTTTTCACCGTGCCTGAGCGGGTGGCTGCCATAAGCACGTTGCGTGTGCCCAGCAAGGCCGGATCAAGCAGTTCCCTTTGTGCGTCCTTGAAACGAAGTGTAAAAGGAGAGGCTACGTGGATAATAGCCTCTGCGCCATTGGCTGCAGCATCAAAGCTACCCGGGGTCAAAAGGTTAGCCTCCCATAGCTCCAGGCTGCCGGGAGCGTTCGCAAGAATGGGATCGAACTGGCTGTACTTGTCTTTGCGGGTTTTGTCACGCACGGTCATACGCACAATATATCCGCGTTCCAGTAATTCTTTTACTACCCAGGAGCCTATGTATCCGGTACCGCCGGTTACCAGTATGGTTTTTTTGCTCATGTTTGATGATTTGTAATGTTGAAAACTATCTATTAAAACAATATTTTTTCATTATTGTTTGGTGCTGTGGTTACGATAATTTCTCTTTGTGGGTAGGAAGGTTTTCTCTGATTCGTTTGGCTGTTGATTGTTTCCCTTTTTTAAGAACTGGTAAGTCTTTCTGCTGCAATGGGAAGATATTTCTTGAAAAAGAAACTCTGCTCGCAAGAAAATGAATAAGCATTTATTTTTCACTTATTGTAACAAATGCTATGTGATTTCGTCTTATTGCCAGATTCTGAATTCCCATCCCCATTCACTTCGGCTGAATTGTACTTGAAGGTTTGTGGGATTGGGTTGCGCTTTTCTCACAAGTAAACAAACCTACTATTACTTATTTGTATGACGCAAAACTTTAAAAATCAAAACAGAAGTTTATCTCTCGCAGCAATAGGTTCAAAAGCTATTCAACGGTTTCAGATGGGCAAAGGTGTTCGTACCTCTGTGTTTCTGTCGACTTTTGTGTTGGTTGCTGTTCTGTTCACCGCATGCGTTGATCTCGACCGCGGTAACGAGACCATTGCCGGCAAAGGGCCGGTTGTAACGGCAGACTACGATATCAGCCTTTTTAAAAGCATTCACAGTGCCATCGGGGCCAATGTTAATATCATTGAGGCCGAGCATCCGAGAGTCAGTGTAAGTATGCAGGAAAATCTCTTTCAGTATCTAACCGTAAAGAATGAAGGCGACAACCTCTCTTTTTCCTTTGGTAACCGAACCATACAAAGTGCCCAGCTGGTGGTGATAGATGTGTATACTCCCAATGTGGAAAAATTTCATCTTACGGGGGCCGGAGTGATACTCTCTGATTTGCCGGTAAAAGAAATCCACGTATCTGGTAGCGGAGGCTTCCGTTTCAAAGGAGCTTCCGAAGAGGTACTGGTCAATGTTTCAGGTGTGGCTGAGGTTAACCTCTTCGATATGCCGGTCAATAAAGCAGATATCCGTATAGCCGGTTCGGCAACTGTGCGTGTGCATGTTGCTCAGACCCTCAATGTTTTCATCTCAGGCGTGGGCAACATTTATTACAAGGGAAATCCCACCATCAGTCAAACCGTCAGTGGCGTGGGTAATATCGAAAAAGTGGATTGAGGTCCTACTTTTGTGAAGTATACAGCGGGGTATCAGGAAACTGATACCCCGTTTTGGGTTTATTGAGACCTGTTGTAGGAAAACTGATACCCTGCGGTATGTGGGCTCGGGTAATTTTGCAGTAGAATTGTCTGGTAAGAAACTCATTTATACTATGGGTTTACAGTTGTTATTGATTTTAAAATCTAAAATTTCACTTATCATGTTTAGTCGCATCCATCATTCGTTAGTATTATTCATTACCTCCTTGGTTGTTATGCCGCTGTTTTTAAGTGCCTCTGAAATATCTCCAGAGCCCCGGTCAAAGCATGCTATAGAGTTTAGTCCTTTTTCTCCAATGTTTAACATCTGGGCCGTACAGTATACGTATCATTTTGCTCCACGTAACGAACTCATGCTTGGAGTAGCCTATGCTAATATAAAGTATCCTGAGGGACGTTCACATGCACCAGGCCTTATTATGGGTTATCGTTATTTTTTTGGTAAAGGATTTCATCTGGAGTATCAGTTGTGGCCTGCCTGGAATGCTTATTATGAAAAAAATGAACAGGAGTACTACAAAGGTCTTGAGCTGTGGAACGAGTTCAGGAGTGGATACGTTTGGGATTTTCAATTGGGAAATCATACCTTTTCCCTGATCCCGCAGATGCTGGCAGGCTTTGGACTATTGCCCGGCAATAAACCCGACAGCTTTATGAAACATGTAAAGAAAGAGGGGCTGTTTATAGCTCCTGTATTATTTGTAGGCTTTAAATTCTGAAGCGATATACTTCTGGTTTAAACCGATTAACGAGCATCCTTGATGTTTAGATAGTTAAAAACATAAAATAACTTTAACAAATTTTCGTAATGAAGCACATTCTTTCCTCTGTATTTTTTATCCATGGAGCCATTCACTTGATGGGTTTCCTTTCTGGTTTTCAGCTGGCACGAATCGATCAGATGCCGGCAGGCATCAGTCGGCTGCAGGCAGTATTCTGGTTGCTGGCATTTTTAATGTTTGTACTCTCGGGCTGGGCTTACCTGGCAGGGAGAAACTACTGGCCCTTATGCACTCTGGCGGCAGTGGTCATTTCTACTTTCCTGATTGCCGGGGTTTGGGCTGATGCGCGATATGGTATGCCTGCCAATGTTTTACTCGCCCTGGTGGCGGTGTTGTCCATTACCTCGTGCAACATTCAAAAGAAAACAGGGCAGGAAACTTCCCGGATTCTGCAGGCAGGATATACGGCTAATCCATCCATCGTACAAGCAGAAGATCTGGCCCATCTTCCTCAACCGGTGCAAAAGTGGTTGTTGTCGTGTGGCATTGTTGGCAAAGAACAAATTTACAATGTTCGTGTAAGGCAGCACGCTCTTATGAAAATGAAACCGGAGCAGAAGGACTGGTATACCGCAGAAGCCTTGCAATATACCACTACCCTGGAACCTGCATTTATCTGGACCGTTAAGATGAAGATGTCGCCCTTGGTTACGGTGTCCGGACGTGATAGGTATGAAGACGGAAAGGGGCACATGCTTATGCGGGTAAACAATCTGGTAAATGTGGTGAATGAAACCGGCGAAAAACTGGATCAGGGCACTTTGCAGCGATTCCTGGGCGAGCTGGTCTGGATGCCCTCCCTGGCATTGAGCCCCTATATCCAATGGCAGGAGCTTGATGAAAATTCTGCCATCGCTACCATGACCTATAAGGGCACTTCGGGCAGTGGTACTTTTTACTTTAACGAACGGGGCGATTTTGTTAAGTTTGTAGCTTTGCGGTATATGGGAAACAAGGCCGATGCTCAAAAACTGCCCTGGATACTCACCGTAAACGATTATGCCATTTTTGACGGAATAAAAGTCCCTGCCAGTATGCAGGCAACATGGCAACTGGAACAGGGTGACTGGACGTGGCTGAAGCTGCGTATTTCCGATCTGCAATTTAATGTATCGTATGCTGAAAGACCTGAAAAAGTCAGATTTTAAGAAACATAAGCTGCTCGGTAAGGGTAAATCGGGGTATTCCTGGCTTGCGTTTTATGGCTCTCAACCTGTTGTTCTTAAGGAAATGCATAATGAGACTGTTGACTATTATCATTTTTCCCGACCCAAAATTCAATTAGAAGAGGATTCATACAGGATTTTAAGAACCTTGGATATTCGAATACCGCGTATGCTCTATTGTTGTCATAATGAACGCTTTCTGGTGAAAGAATACATTGCCGGAGCAACAGCCACTGAGACAATAATAAAGGGTGCTATTAGTCAATCTGTTTGGCAGTATATGCTAAGTCTGGAACAGAAGATGAGGATGGCAGGAATAAATATTGACTACTTTCCCGATAATTTTGTAATTGATGAGAAAAACGTGTTTTATATAGACTATGAGCTGAACCCTTATAGTTCGGAGTGGGATTTCAGCAATTGGGGCATTTATTTTTGGCTTAATGAGGTGGGGATGCGTCAATTTAAGAAAACCCTTGATGCTTCTTATATTTCAGACCCCAAAAACAATGGAAAACCTTTAATAACCCCTGCTCTGAGTAAACAAAGAGATAACCTTTTGAAAGAGTTTCGATAAGCATGACTATTAAAGAAGCATGCGCCGTTTTTCACTAACTTTGGAGTTTCGAAAACTTTAAAAACCTTTCTTATGTCAAAAATACTTCTGGAAAATATGGAGTTCTTTGCCTACCATGGCTGTTTTAAAGAAGAGCAGATTATAGGCAATCAGTTTATAGTGAATATGGAGATACATACCGATACCCAAAAGGCAGAGCACTCCGATCACCTCACTGATACAGTAAATTATCAGGAAGTTTATAATACCATTCGCGGGCAGATGGATATCAAAAGTCATTTGCTGGAGCATGTGGGAAGGCGAATGCTGGATGCGGTGATGGAGAAATTTGAAACCATTACCTATGCCAAAGTGAAAATCAGCAAAATGCATCCGCCTATGGGGGGCAAAATGCAATGCGTGAGTCTTGAATTGGAACAAAGCGCTCTCTGATTTCCCTTTTCTGTTGCATAAGATTATTTTTTACTTTTGCACCTTGCTTTTGCCTTATCAAATCATTTATTGTAGAAAAAATGGATACTCCCGAAAAAAACAATGTTGAACCCAAAGCTTCTCTGAACTTCCTGGAGCAAATCATCGAAAACGATATCACTACCGGCAAACATGGTGGGCGTGTGCTTACCCGTTTTCCTCCCGAACCCAATGGCTATCTGCACATTGGTCATGCCAAGTCCATTTGCCTTAATTTTGGACTGGCTCAGAAATACAACGGGAAAACCAACCTTCGTTTTGATGATACCAACCCCACCAAGGAAAGTACAGAATATGTAAACGCAATCATGGAGGACGTCAGGTGGCTGGGTTTTCAATGGCAGGAGCCTGTTTGGTATGCAAGTGATTATTTTGAGCAATTGTACGAATATGCCATTTATCTGATCCGGAAGGGTAAGGCCTATGTGTGCCAGATGTCGGCAGAAGAGATTAGCAAGGGCAGGGGCACCCCACAGATTCCAGGTGTTGAAAGCCCATGGCGCAACCAGAGTGTTGAAGAAAACCTTATGGACTTTGAGCGTATGCGCAACGGTGAATACAGAGAAGGGGAAAGAGTTCTGCGGGCAAAAATCGATATGGCATCGCCCAATATGTGGATGCGCGATCCGGTAATGTACCGTATTATGCATGCCCATCACCACCGTACAGGTGATAAATGGTGTATCTACCCTATGTACGACTGGGCCCACGGTCAAAGCGACTATATAGAAAGGATTACCCATTCCATTTGTACTCTCGAATTTGAGGTACACCGCCCCTTGTATGAATGGTTTCTTGATAACCTTGATATTACTGACGAAAGGCCACGCCAATACGAGTTTGCCCGCCTTAACCTGAGCTACACCGTAATGAGTAAGCGAAAATTGCTGCAATTGGTGGAGGAGAAGTATGTGAATGGCTGGGACGATCCTCGCATGCCCACCGTTTCCGGGTTGCGCCGCAGAGGATACACCCCCGCATCCATTCGCGCTTTTGCCGATAAAGTGGGTGTGGCTAAAAGAGAAAACCTTATAGATGTTTCACTGCTGGAGTTCTGTGTACGCGAAGATCTCAACAAAACAGCTCCCCGGGTGATGACCGTGCTCAACCCCGTGAAGCTCGTTATCGAAAACTATCTTGAGGGCCAGGTAGAAGAAATGTCTGCTACCATCAACCCCGAAGACCCTCAGTCTGGGGTGAGAAAGGTGCCTTTCAGCCGTGAATTGTACATCGAGAGGGATGATTTTATGGAAAATCCACCCAAGAAGTTCTTCAGGCTGGCTCCCGGAGCAGAGGTTCGCCTCAAATACGCCTACATTATCAGGTGTGAAGGTGTGGATAAGGATGAGAATGGAGAGATCAGCCAGATCCGTTGCACTTATTTCCCCGATACTCGCAGCGGAATGGAAACTACCCGTAAACCCAAAGGTACTTTGCACTGGGTAAGCACACAACACGCTGTAGAAACCGAGGTAAGACTTTACGATCGCTTGTTCTCCGTGCCCGAACCTGAAGATGTTGAGGAAGGCCAGGATTTCAAAGATTTCATCAATCCTGACTCTTTGAGTATTGTTAAAGGCTATTGCGAACCTTCGGTAAATCAATCCACATCAGGTCAGTCCTATCAGTTCGAGCGACTGGGCTATTTCTGTGTTGATAAAGACAGCACCTCTGGTAAGTTGGTTTTCAATCGCACCGTAGGACTGCGCGACTCCTGGGCAAAGCTGGAAAAGAATAACAACGCCTGAGGTTGAACAATCTGCCGTTTTTTGAGTTTGAAGTGCTCAACCCTTCTCACGTAAATAAAAATGGCACTTCATCATTTATACCGCAAACAGCAACTCAATACAACCCTTGATAAAGCCTGGGAGTTTTTTGTGAAACCCGAAAATCTCAAAAAGATTACCCCGGCTTTTATGGGTTTTGATATACTATCTGTGAGTGGCCCCAGAGAGCTGCATGCAGGCCAGATCATTACCTATAAAGTAAAGCCTTTTCTGGGAATTCCTTTTACCTGGGTTACCGAAATTACACATGCACAAAAGCCGTATTTCTTTGTGGATGAGCAGCTTATGGGTCCTTTTCTGTTCTGGCACCATAAGCACTACCTGGAGGAAACTCCTGAAGGTAAAGTGGTGATGATCGACTCGGTGCACTACAAAGTTTTTTATGGCTGGATTGGATCTTTGCTCAACAAACTTATTGTGAGCAAAAGGCTGGAAACAATTTTTAACTACCGAACCAGGGTTATCAGTTCTCTTTTTAATTAAAAGAATTTTGGTAATTCTGACTGCAGAGGCTGTTGCTTTTATCTGCAAAACAGCTTTATTTGGCAGATAAAAGTTGTTTTTTAGTTTCGGTTTACTATCTTTGGCAGGGTATAATCCTATGCTGCATGAGTAAATCTTTTAGAGTCTTCGTCTTTTTCCTTTCCGCTGTTTTTTGGGTTTTGTTCTCATGGGTTGCTACCATAAAATCTGTTGCAGCATCACATCCACAAGCAGGATACCAGAATCAGTTGGCAGAGGCTATAGAGGCGGAAGATAGCTTGCAGATGGCCAGAATCTATCGCTCTGCCGGAATAGACCTCATGTACCAGTCTTCCTATACCGAGGCCATGAAATTGCTTGAGGAGGGTTTGGTTGTTGCCCGCCAGATTAACAATCCAAGGGCAATTGCCTCCTTTCTCAATCTCCTGGCAGAATGCAACTCCAAGCTTGGCAATTATCCTGTAGCGTTCGAACTTTACGAGGAGGTAGGCGATATTTATCTCAGTATTCCTGACTCTGTGGGGTATGCAGGTTTGCTTATCAATGTGGCCTGCGAGTATCAGGATCTGGGAGATCACCGTCAAGCTATTCAATCAGCCATAAAGGCCATTCAGGTGAAAGAAGAGACCCGCGATTCAATGCAATTGGCGTTCTTTTATATTAAAATGGCAGAGCTGCTTGAGGCTTTTCATTATGAAAGCTACGAACAATGGCTTTTCAGAGCCTATGCCTTGATCCGCAACCCCAACCATTCTGCTTTCTACACTACCATCACCATATACAATAATCTGGGACAGTATTACAAAAAGTTGGATAAGACTGATATGGCAATGCTCTACTACGATTCGGTATATGTGCTTTCCCGCCAATATGGTCATACAGATGGGATGGAAGTTGGGCTTTCCAATCTGGCTATGCTTGCAGCACAAAACCATGATTATGCCAGAGCCCTGGAGCTGCACAAAGAAGCCATACTGATATCAGAGCAGGGGCAAAATGTTTTCAGAAGGGTGGGCCACCTGATCAATGCCTGAAAGCTGGAGAACATGTTGGGGAATTTTCGTTTGGCCAGCGATTATTTCCGACAAGGACTGGAACTAAGCGAATTGTATGGGTTTTCAGAGTATACGATCCAGGGATGGTTGGGGCTTAGCAGGGCTTACAGAGAACTTGGTGACTGGCAAAAGGCCTATCAATCAGTAGAAAAGTATAATACACTCAAGGATTCAATTGAAGGAATGGAGCTAAAGGCCACAATTCTGGAATTGAGACAACAGTATGAGAGTGAAAAAAAGATCAAGGAGATCGAACGTTTAACCATCGAAAACCTATTGGTATCGCAAAGGGAGGGATTTCTTCGTGCCATTATACTTGTGGGTTTACTTTTGGCTTTGAGTATTGCAGTGATTATGGTATTGCGGTTTCGCCGTGTAAGGCAGGAAAAAGAAATTGCAATACAACGCAGGGAGGTGTACCGCCTGAACCAGGAAAACCTGCGCCTCACTGTTGATCAGAAGAACCGTGAACTTTCAACCATGGTGCTCAAAATGACCCAGAATACTGAATGTCTTAATCAGCTGAAACTTGAACTCATTAAATCGGACCCCCAGGTGTTCGATCCAGCCATTAAGCGCATAGAAGCCCAGATGCTCAACTCCTCACAATGGGATACATTCAGGTTGTATTTTGAGGAAGTACATCCTGGGTTTTTCAGAAGATTAAAAGAGCATTGCCCCGGTATCTCTCAAAATGAAGAACGGCTTTGTGCATTCCTTAAAATGAATATGTCGTCCAAAGAAATTGCTCTGCTCAACAGCAACACTGTAGCTGCTGTTGATAAAAGCAGAAACCGACTCAGGAAAAAACTGGAAATTGATCCGGAGATGAACCTGAAAACTTACCTTGATAGTTTATAGAAATGTTTTGTAAAACTCATATATTCAGCAGATTGTTTTTTTGGGGATTGTGTTTTTGGGTTTTGTCATAGTTTTGTCATAGTTAAAGAAAAGGGAAAAATATTCGACAGAAGATATAGTTTAATAGTTTTGCGGCGGAAAATTCCGAATAAGATGATCTGGTTGTCGTCTTTTGGAGTTTTCTTAATCCGAATACTTGTTTGCTTTTAAACAGGTAATAATTATCTCAAACTATTAAACACAAAAAAATGAAGCACTTAATTAAAAAAAACTCCCTGCTGGTACTGCTGTTTGCCATTATGTTTGCTTTTGTGGCATGCGAAAAAGAAGATGACCCCAAACCAGGATCGGTAGTTCACGAGAATATTACCATTACCGAGCCAACCCTTTGGCTGGCCAAAAACAACCCCCATATCATCAGGGGAAGAGTAACTGTTCTGGGTACAACCTTAACCCTTGAACCGGGTACTATTATCAGGTTTGAAGAAGGTGCAAGTCTGGATGTTCGCAATGATAATGCAGCTCTTATTGCCCTGGGTCTTCCCGATAAGGGAATTGTATTTACTTCGGCAGCTTCCAACCCGAAAGCTGGTGATTGGGAGCATGTAGGTGTTTTTGGCTCCTCCATTGAAAGCCAGTTTGCGTTCTGCACCTTTGAGTATGGAGGCAAAAACCCCAACTTTGGTATGCTTAGGCTGGATGATGCAAGAGCCTCGGTAATACACTCTGTGTTTAAACACTCGGCAGGCTATCATGTGTATACCAACAGCTCTAAGAACTCTGCCTTTTCTCTGTTTGCCAATAATCAACTCTCGGGCAGTGCCAAAGCTGCCATTCTGATCTCTCCCAATCATGCACATACCATTGGCGAGGGCAATCTGATCGATGCTCCCATGGGGATTGAGATTGAAGGATCATCCTATACCAATAGCGATCAAACCTGGAAAGCTCAAACGGTTCCCTATGTGCTTAGCCGTGATTTAACCATTCTTGGAGCCAACAATCCTATACTACGCCTGGCTCCCGGGGCTATCATTGCCATGAGAACCGGAGTGAATTTCAACGTGAGCCAAAGCAATAATTATGGCACCCTGATAGCACAAGGAACCGAAGAACAGCCGGTTGTTTTTACCTCCTTTGCAGCTGCTCCGCAACCCGGCGATTGGGGATATCTCAGTTTTCAGCAAGGAGCTACCAATTGTGTGCTCGAACATGTAATCATCAGGTATGGTGGGGCTAATACCAACTTTGCTATGGTCGAAGTAAACTTCAATGCGCAGGTAAGTATCAGAAACAGCCGTATCAGCCATGGAAAGGGCAGAGAGTTTCGTGTTTCCAGCCATAGTGGCAATGGGTTTGCCGAATTTGCAAATAATACAGTTGAGTCAGTAGTTGGCGATGCCATGATCATAAGAGGGCAGGTGTTGCACACCCTTGGCGAAGGAAATACTTTTATAGTGCCAGAAAACTCAGGTATCCGGGTAAGTGGTTTTGCGGCCAACAGCATCAATATTAATCAGGATGTTCAATGGAAACCACAAACCGTTCCTTATATTGTAGAGGATTTTATTCGTATTAATGAAAATGCTACCCTGACAATAGATCCCGGAGTAGAGTTGAAATTTATTGCCGGAAAACATATCGAAGTAGGTTATAACAGCACTCATGGAAGATTGATAGCGCAAGGTACAGAAGAACTTCCTGTAGTGTTTACCTCAGCCAGTGTAGTACCTCAAAAAGGAGACTGGCAAGGTATCCGGTTTTCAAGGTTTGCCCTCCCCGGATCCATCCTGGAGTATTGCAATATTGGTTATGCCGGGCCTACTGCAACTTATAAAGCCAATGTGATTGTAGATCCCTGTGGTGCGGGCAATCCGGTGATACGGAATTGTGAAATACATAATTCCAACCGGCATGGGATTTATAAAAACAAATTCCAGGGCAACTGGGGCGATCCCCTGCTGGAAAACAACATCTTCCACAACAACAACATGGGAGATGTAGGCCAGGATAATTAATCTGGTCTTTGGGAAAGAGAAAAGGCTGCCTCAACCACCTGAAAAGGTTTGTGAGACAGCCTTTTTCTATTCATTTTGCACCGAAGGCTCAAGCTTCAGGCTACATATGTTTCCACAATCTTGCAGGTACCCTGAGGGGTAAGAGTAACAGATTTGAGTTCGGCTGGCAGCAGAAGGGTGTCGCCCGCCTGCATTACCTCAACACCTCCGGCATAATTGATCATGCAATTGCCTTGCAAACAGCAAAAGATCACGAAGGAGTCTACAAAGCTATAGTCAAATTCCCGCTCTTTGCTAAACTCCATCATTCGCGTGGTGAAGTAGGGTGATCTTACCAGTTCGGTTGGGGTGTCTTTTTCAAGTGAATACGGAGTTTTGTAATTATCATATTTCTGAAAATCCAGCACTTCAACTGCCTGTTGGGTATGAAGCTCCCTGTAGTTTCCGTTTTCATCCTTGCGATCCCAGTCATAAACCCGATAGGTAACATCGGAGGTTTGTTGTATCTCCAGTAAGGTGATGCCTGCTCCAATGGCGTGAATACGCCCGGCAGGGATGTAAAAAACATCTCCCGGCTGTGCCATTTCCACATTCAGAATCTCTTTCAGTCTTCCATTTTCAAGGAATTCAACATACTGCTCAGGGGAAACATCACGGTTAAACCCTGTAATGATCTCGGCACCAGGTTGGGCATCAACCACCACCCACATTTCGGTTTTTCCTAACGAGTTGTGATGCTTCAGGGCATAAGAATCGTCGGGGTGTACCTGAATAGAAAGGTAGCTGTTGGTGTCGAGGAGTTTGATGAGCAAAGGAAACTCATTGCCGTAGGTTTCAAAGACTTTCTCTCCAACCAGTTCGCCCATATAGATCTCTATCAGCTCACTGATGTTGTTGCCGGCCAGAAAACCATTGGTGACAACCGACAGGTTGCCTTCCACGCCCGAAAGCTCCCACGACTCACCGCAATTGGGAAGCGGCTGAAAATCCTTGTTGAAAAGATCTTTCAAACGGGTGCCACCCCATATTTTGTCTTTAAAAATGGGCTTGAATTTAAGAGGATATAACATGGTGTAGTGCGGTTTAATTACTCAGGCCATTTGGCTTGATCGGTTTCAAGGTCGATAAGTACTCCCCAGCTGATACTTACCAGGTTGTCGTCTTCAAAATAAAAATCCATTACTGCATCGCTGAAAGAGACCCTGCGCTCGCCCCACTCTTCATCTTCTATGTCGAGATCCGAAAAGCCATTGGCTTTCATCAGCTCGGTGATCTGTTTCTCATTGAGGTCGAAAACGGTTTTTCCAAACAGTACCACTTCATCGTTGTCAGTTTCGAAGCAGGTACAACGGTTGTTGAGATCTTTTTCGAAAAATACTGTGTGTCCTTCATCCCAGTAATTCCACACTTCTGCATCAGACTCATCAACCTCGCCCGGAAGATCTTCAATTTCCTGGGGCTCACCAAGGTAGTTTTCAACATCAGATTGTTCTGCTCCGAACTTCAGTTCGCCAAAGCCGATCAAAGGCTTAATCTCTAAATTATTGCTCATGGTTTGAGGATTTGTTATTGTGATTGATTAGGCTGTGAAAGATTTTGTTCATTACAACGGGTTGTTCATAACCGACCGTCTGTCAGGACCGAAGAATATTAATGGGTTCGCTGATTTGACATAAACAAACCTACGTATTTTTTGTCAGATTGCATGGGTTTTTTTATGGCAATCGGGCATTGTTTATAATTTATTTAAATGGAGAATCGGGCTCTTTGGCCATGTGGGCATAAACCAGCTTATCGGTATAGGCAGGAAAGAGTTTTCCCAGCAACACCGTTAGTTTTCCCTGCCCTGTAAGCACCAGGGTTCTGCGTCTTTTTGCAATGGCTTTCAGGATATGTAAAGCTACCTCATCGGGTTGCATCATGGAGGCCTCATCGCGGGGCGATTCGCCTTGTGTGGTGCCATCGTGGGCCAGTGCCGTTTTGCGGATGTTAGAGGCAGTAAAGCCGGGGCAGGCAATCAGTACATGCAATCCTGTTTTCAGATTTTCGGTACGCAGAGATTCCAGAAATCCATGCATGGCAAACTTGGAGGCTGAGTAGCCAGTGCGTGCCGGCAGCCCTTTGAAACCCGCTATGGAAGAAACACCTGCCACACTCCCTTTGCTTTGCCGCAACCATGGCAGAGCATATTTGGTGCAATAGACCGTTCCCCAGAAATTGATATCCATCAATTGCTTCATTACGCCCAGGTTAAGATCCGCAAACAAAGCCCGCATACTTATACCTGCATTATTGATCAATACATCTATTCTGCCAAATCTGGCAACGGTTTGGTCAATCAACCTGCGGCAATCCTCCTCTTGCGATACATCTGCAGCAACGCAAAGGAACCGCTCAGCAGGCCAGTTGCTTCTCTCAGCAAACTCTTGCATGAGGCTTGCTCTTCGTGCTGCCAGCACCACCTTCATTCCCAGTTGTATGGCTTCTGCAGCAAGGGCTTGTCCAATGCCTGAAGAGGCACCTGTTATGATGACTACTTTATCTTTCAGTTTATGCATTTTCTGAGGCTAAAAGTTTATTTTTGCCCATTGTTTTTCGGAAAAACCATAGCAAAGGCAAATAAATCCTGCAAATATACGAACCATTAATTTACCTCTCCATGCAAATTGTCGAAGTAAAGGATAAAAAACAAAAACGCGACTTTCTGGATGTGCCCCGCATGATATACCGCAACGATCCTAACTGGATCAGCCATCTGGATCAGGATATTGAGAAGGTTTTTGATCCTGACAAAAACAAATTTTTTGGTTTTGGTACTGCCACCCGATGGGTAATGTACGATAATGAAGGAAACCTTGCAGGACGGGTTGCTGCCTTTATCAATCGTGAGCTGGCATACACTTACGAGCATCCGGTAGGAGGAATGGGGTTCTTCGAATGCATCAATGACAAGGAAGCTGCTTTCCTTTTATTTGATATAGCAAAGGAATGGCTTGAAGAACGAGGCATGCAGGCCATGGATGGGCCCATCAACTTCGGAGAAAAAGATCGATACTGGGGTTTGCTGGTGGATGGATTCTCAACCCCTCCTCCTTATCTGCTCAATTATAACCCTCCCTATTACCGCGGTTTTTTTGAAGCTTATGGCTTTCAGAATTATTACGAGCAATACGTTTACAGCCTCTCGCGCGATACCGTTGTGCCCCCCCTGGTACATCGTAGTTTCGACAGGTTGGTTACCACACAGGGGTATCGGTTTGTTGCTTTCGACCCAGGGCAACTGGAAAAATTTGCCCAGGATTTTATGACCATATACAATGAAGCCTGGCGCGATGTGCATAAACACTTTAAACCCATGACCCTGGACCAGGCCCTGCAAACCTTCAGGAGCATGAAGGCCATTGCCGATCCCGACCTGGTAATTTTTGCCTACCATAACGATCGGCCCATTGCCATTTTTGTGGGAATTCCTGAGTTGAATCAGATCTTCAGGCACCTGAATGGTAAACTGGACCTGTGGGGTAAAATCAGGTTTCTGTATTACAAAATGCGCAAAACCTGCAATACAGCCTATGGTATTGTTTTTGGAATCGTGCCCGAATACCGCAACAAAGGTGTGGAGAGTGGATTGATACTTACCATTCAGAAATCGGTAATGCAAACAAAAACCTACAACGATATGTACATTGCCTGGATTGGCGATTTCAATCCCAAAATGATCCGTATTGTTGAGATACTTAGCCGCAACAAAGTATTTACTCTGGTAACATGGCGCAAGATGTTTAAACCCGAATATCCTTTTTCGCGCCACCAGGTGCTCGATTAGCCTTTGACATTCAGTTTATTGTTGGAAGTGGAGTAAAAAACATGGATAAAAAGTTCAACTTTTTTTTGGATTTTACAGAATAGGGCGTACCTTTGCACTCTCAAAAATCAGGGATAAAAGCCTGATTTTTTCTTTGAAAAGACAGGAGTGATTGACTTGGTAGCTCAGCCGGTAGAGCACATCCCTTTTAAGGATGGGGTCCTGGGTTCGAATCCCAGCCAAGTCACAACCCACAAAGCAAAGATCAAGGCGACTTGGTAGCTCAGCCGGTAGAGCACATCCCTTTTAAGGATGGGGTCCTGGGTTCGAATCCCAGCCAAGTCACAAGAAAAAAAAGCAGCATTTCTTTTTGAAGCGCTGCTTTTTTGCGTTTACGCCGGAGTGGCTTCCCTGTGGCAGGCTATTGGAAAGCTGCCATAAGGAGTTCTATGTCCTGGTAAGGAAGCAGGAAGTGCTCGCCAATGTATTGGTTGGTGAGTGTTCCATTAAACAGGTAAACTCCCTGCCTGACACCGGGGTCGATTTTAAGCATGTTTGCTATACCCCCCATTTCTCCGATGTTGAGTAATACCGGTGCAAAAAAGTTGCTGAAAGCATAAGAGGCAGTATGGGGTACGCGGCTTGCAATATTGGGTACGCAATAATGTGTTACATCATGCTTCTTGAACACGGGGTCGGCATGGTTGGTTACTTTGGATGTTTCCACACAACCTCCCTGGTCAATACTTACATCGATAATCACTGAACCAAACTTCATCTGTGCCACCATATCTTCGCTTACTACCACTGGTGTGCGGCCCCAGGGAGAGTGAATGGCTCCAATCACCACATCAGCAGTGCGCAGGGCTTTGAGCAAAACTTTGGGCTGTATAATACTGGTAAAAATACGTGTGTTGAGGTTGTTTTGAAGCCGCCTCAGCTTATAGATCGAGTTATCGAACACTTTTACCATTGCCCCCAGGCCCATGGCGGCACGCACTGCAAATTCACCCACAGTACCTGCACCCAGTATAACCACTTCAGTAGGAGTGATGCCCGAAAAGCCTCCGAACATCCTCCCTTTGCCAAATTTGTCATTGCACAGATATTCGGCAGCGATCAGGATGGATGTATTGCCCGCAATTTCACTCATGCTGCGCACCAGGGGAAATGTGTTGGTTTTGTCCTTTATCAGCTCAAAGGCAACTGCATTGATCTTTTTGGCCATCAGGGCTTTAAAGTACCCTGCAGATTGTATGGGAAGGCCTATGGTGGATAGAAGGGTTTGCCCGGGACGCATAAGATTTATCTCTTCTGCCGTAAGAGGTGCTATCTTAAGGAGAATATCGGCCTGAAAAACTTCCTTTTTTTCAAAAACAATCTCTCCTCCTGCTTCACTGTATTCGCTGTCGGGGAAATGTGCTGCCAGGCCTGCATCCTTCTCTACCATCACACGATGGCCATTCTGGGTAAGTAAGGATACTGCCTCAGGTGCCAATGCAACCCGCTTCTCCTGGTAGGCAACTTCTTTGGGTATTCCAATAACCAGGTTGTTTTTCTTTGTTCTTACCTCCAGGGTCTCTTCCTGGTGAAGCAACTTGCCCTGTGAGCTGAAAAACACGTATTCGGGACCTTTCTTATGCATATGCCTTTGAGTTTATGATGCGTTTGAGGGCGAATCAACCCTGATGTATCTTACCCCCTGCCGTTCTTCCAGATATACCCTGACACATGCGGCAGGAAGCAGGGTTTCAACCTTTTCAGGCCATTCGATAAAGCAATAATTACCACTGTAGAAATAGTCTTCGTATCCTATGTCATATGCTTCCTCAAGCTTTTTCATCCGGTAAAAATCAAAATGAAAAACGCTGTGTCCATCCGGCACCAGGTATTGGTTTACCAGCGAAAAACTGGGACTGCCAACTGTATCGGTTACCTTAAGGTATTGGCATATGGCTTTAATGAGGGTGGTTTTGCCAACCCCCATAGCACCATAGAAAGCAAAGATACGATTGTTTGCAAAGTTTTGCAGCAATTGCGCTGCAACCTGCTCCAGATTATCTTCTTCAAAGGGCTCAAAGGTTTCTTTCATGCGCTTTTATCGGGGTTTGAGATACACAAACGGAACCAGCATCTCTTCCAGCGAAATACCTCCATGCTGGAATGTATTGCGGTAATAGTTTACATAGTAGTTGTAGTTATTTGGATAAGCAAAAAAAGTATCCTCTTTTGCAAAGATATAACTTGAACTGATATTGGTGCGTGGTAAAAAGATATCCTGGGGATTTCTTACTTCAAACACATCGCTTTCTTCGTACTGCAGATGACGACCGGTTTTGTATCGCAAATTGGTATTGGTGTTTTTATCGCCAACCACCTTTACCGGATCCGATACCTTTATAGAACCATGGTCGGTGGTGAGGATGATATCGATCTTTTTTTCCTGCAAAAACCGGATTATGTCGAGTAGGGGAGAATGCTCAAACCATGAGAGTGTAAGAGAGCGGTAGGCCGCTTCGTCGTCGGCCAGTTCTTTGATAACCTCCATATCCGTGCGGGCATGCGAGAGCATATCCACAAAATTGTAAACCACCACATTGAGCTGTTTGGAGGTGTAGTTATTGATGTTTTCAAGCAGTTTCTTGCCTGCCCCCAGGTTGAGAATCTTGTGGTATTGAAAAGAAATATTGGCCCCCAGCCTCTTGAATTGCTCTCCAAGTAGTTCTGCTTCGAATTGATTGCGCGTACCTTCATCACCTTCCCCAATCCAGTATTTTGGGAACCGTTTTTCGATCTCAGAGGGCAGCAGGCCGGCAAAAAATGCATTACGTGCATATTGAGTGGCTGTGGGAAGGATGCTGTAATTGATATCCTCCTGCTCAACCCGGTAATGGTTTTCTATAACAGGTTGCAGTATCTTCCACTGATCGAAGCGCAGATTATCCACCACAATAAGGAAACATTTTTCGGTTTGGCGCAGCAGGGGAAGCACTTTCTCTCTGATCACAATGTGCGAAAAAGCGGGTCTTTCATCCGATTTGCCGCTGAGCCAGTCGCGGTAATGATCCATTACAAAACGTGAGAAAACTGTATTGGCCTCTGATTTTTGCATCTTAAGGATCTCCTTCAGCCCATCATCGGCCGATTTTTCCAACTCCAGTTCCCAGAAGATCATTTTCCGGTAAATGCTCTCCCAGTCTTCCAGGCCCGGACGTGCGCTGATATCCATACTGATTTGCCTGAACTGCTGCTGGTAGCCCATGGTAGTCTTCTCACTTTGCAGCTTCTTGTTTTCCAGGTTCTTCTTAAGGGAGAGCAAAATCTGGTTGGGGTTTACCGGTTTGATCAGATAATCCGAGATATTGCTGCCTATGGCCTCATTCATAATGGATTCTTCTTCACTTTTGGTAATCATTACCACGGGTAGCCGCGGGTGTTTATCCTTAATGCGGGAAAGGGTCTCCAAACCTGTGAGCCCCGGCATATTCTCATCCAGAAAGATAATGTCATAGTTCTGGGTTAACACCATATCCAGAGCCTCATCGCCGCTTTTTGCTGTTGACACTTCATAGCCTTTGTGTTCAAGGAAAATAATGTGAGGCTTCAGCAGGTCTATCTCATCATCTGCCCATAATACTTTTATAGCCATATACTTGTTGGTTTTTTATTCATGATCGTTGTTTCGAAAAAAGTCTGCCCATCACATAGGGGGCAGGCTATTTCAAAACGTTTTCATGTTGTTTTATTGCCCTGCCTGCAATAATAATTGTTAATTGCTCAATTCAAAAATTGTTCGCAGGTTGTTTGGCGTTTGTTTGTTTTACAAAACAAAATAATCAACCAGATAAAGGTACAGCTTTTTAAGCTATTTGTCCATAGCCCGATACAGTTAAGAGGTATCTGTATCTGCTCTGGTTTTCGCTCAACCTTTGGCTGTTTAGGGCTTCAGTATGCTTCATAAACCTCCGGAGTTTCCGGTTGGGCGATGGTGAAAATTTTACCGGTTTTTATTTATATCGAAGCAACACGTTTAAATTTAGTTTAGGTTTGTAATAGTTTAGTGTTTTTTGCGACCCATACAATGTTCATGAAAGATCAAACGCAGTTGACCCCGCCCAATAAGCTTAAAATATTCAATGATCCGGTTTACGGTTTCATCAATGTGCTATATCCCTCAGTTTTTGATATCCTTGAGCACCCTTTTTTTCAAAGGCTACGGCGTATCAAACAGCTGGGGCTAACCCATCTTGTTTATCCGGGGGCGCTGCATACCCGTTTTCAGCATGCCATGGGTGCCATGTATCTGATGGGGCAGGCTATAGATACCCTACGCAGCAAAGGACACCCCATTAACGATGAGGAGGCCGAAGGGGCTACCCTGGCCATCCTGTTGCACGATATCGGGCATGGGCCTTTCTCGCACGCGCTGGAGGCTACCCTGGTTGAAGGGATGCATCATGAGCACCTTTCGTTGCTGTTTTACCAGCGTTTGCGCAATATAATGCCAGGGCCTGTAGATTTGGCTATGGAGATATTTCTGGGGGCTTACCATAAAAATTTTCTCCATCAGCTGGTGAGTGGCCAGCTTGACATGGACCGGCTCGATTACCTGAACCGCGACAGTTTCTTTACCGGCGTTTCCGAAGGGGTAGTCAGCTACGATCGCATTATAAAAACACTAAATGTGGCCGGCGATAAACTCGTTACGGATGAAAAAGGGATCTACTCTCTTGAAAAATTCATCATCGCACGTCGGCTGATGTATTGGCAGGTATACCTCCACAAAACAGTGATATCGGCAGAGCAACTGCTGATTACCATTCTTAAAAGAGCGAAAGAGCTGGCACGCGACAACATTGCGCTTTTTGCTACTCCTGCCTTTCACCGGTTTTTGGCCAATGATGTTAAAGCAGCTGATTTTGAAAAGGATGAAAGCCTTTTGAACCATTTTGCCATGCTCGACGATTTCGATGTTTTTACTTCCATCAAAACCTGGGTAGATCATCCCGACAGGATATTGTCGGATCTGTGCAGGCGGCTTGTATACAGGAAACTGTTTCGTATCGAAATACAAAAAACGCCTTTCCCTGACCAGTATGTTGATAATTTGCGTAGTATAGCTCAGGATAAACTCAGTGTTGCCCCAGAGGAGATCCAGTACTTTATTCTTCAGGGAGAAACCCAGAACAATGCCTATGACCCAGGAGTCGGAAACATCTGGATATTGCAGAAAAACGGAGAAATTGCTGATATGGCTGAAATTTCGGACCAGCTTAATATCAGGGTACTCTCAAATCCGGTAAAGAAATATTACCTTTGCTACCCCAAAGAAATTTTGGGATATGACCAGAAATAAGGGCTATAAGCTGTTGATAGACAATCGTTTTGAAGTGAAGCCCCGAAAATTTGAAAACGCATATAAACACGTAATTTTTTTATAAATGGAATTCTCAGCCAAACAGATTGCAGTTTTTTTAAAAGGAGAGATAGAGGGTAATCCCGATGTGAAAGTAAATACCTTATCAAAAATAGAGGAAGCACAGGAGGGGTCGTTAACCTTTCTCGCCAATCCGGCATATACTCCCTTTATTTATACCACGGGGGCAAGCATCGCCTTGGTAAACCGTGATTTTATGCCCGAAAAACCTGTTTCTGCCACCCTGATTCGTGTAGAAAATGCCTATCAGTCGCTGGCTTTGCTGCTCAATTTGTATCAGCAAAGCATGCCCCAGAAGTCTGGTATTTCCTCCATGGCAAGTATTAGCAAAACTGCCAGCCTTGGCAAAGACCTGTATGTGGGAGAGTTTGTATCTATAGGCGAAAATGTTACCATTGGGAACAATGTTAAAATATATCCCAATTGTTATGTCGCCGATAACGTAGTGATAGGGGAGGGCTCTAAGCTTTATCCGGGCGTAAAGATTTACGAGAATTGCATAATTGGCAAAGAGTGTACCCTGCACTCAGGTGCCGTAATTGGAGCCGATGGGTTTGGGTTTGCCCCTCAAAGTGACAACAACTACATAAAAGTTGCCCAAATTGGCAATGTAATCCTGGAAGACTATGTTGAGATCGGAGCCAATACGACCATCGACAGGGCTACCATGGGTTCTACCATAGTTCGTAAAGGGGTAAAACTGGACAACCTTATTCAGGTTGCCCATAATGTAACAATTGGTGAAAACACCGTTATTGCGGCCCAATCGGGTATTGCCGGCTCCAGCAAAGTAGGCAAAAACTGTATGATTGGAGGGCAGGTAGGTATCAGTGGGCATATAACCATTGGCGATGAGGTGAAAATTGCAGCCCAGTCAGGATTATCTTCAAATGTAAAAAACGGTAAGATCATTATGGGTTCTCCCGCTTTCGATCATGATAAATATATAAAGGCATACATTCACTTCCGGAATTTTGAAAAGCTTATCAAACGTTTGGATGAATTAGAGAACCAACTTAAGGAACTGAAAGGGTGAGTAATCCCCGCTGCCATTGGGTTTGTTCAATGGGCCAATGATCTGGAGGATGTTGCCTCCGCCAGAGAAAAAAAGCCACCAAAGCAACCCTTAAATGTCCTTAAACTCAGGGATAAATAAATAAAAATCATATCTTTGCCTGATTTTTAAACAACAATTTTACTTCATTCGCACAAACTCATTTTTAATCAGGAGGTTTCGTTTACAAACCCCCAATTGGATAATATATACTGTATGATCGATAAACAAAAAACCATCAAATCTTCTGTTACTGTATCGGGTGTTGGCTTGCATACAGGTCAAACGGTTACTCTTAGCTTTAAACCCGCTGCCGAAAATACTGGCATCCAGTTTGTCCGCACTGATCTGGAAACTCCGGTTGTAATTGAGGCAGATGCCGATTATGTTGTCGATACTTCAAGAGGCACCACCCTCGAGAAAGATGGTGTAAGACTGCTTACTGTTGAACATGTTCTGGCCGCAATTACGGGTTTGGATATTGACAATGTGATTGTTGAGGTAGACTGCCAGGAAATGCCCATTATGGATGGTAGCAGCAGGTTTTATGTGGAAGCATTGCAAAAAGCGGGTATTGAACAGCAGGAGGCACCCAGGGAGTACTTTGAGATCAAGGATACCATTCGTTTCTATGACCCTGAAAAAGATTGCGAGTTTATTGCAGTTCCCGCTGATCAGTACCGTATTTCATGCATGATCGATTACAACTCAAAAGTGCTGGGTTCTCAGTATGCCACCCTCGATAACCTTGCCGATTTCCATAAAGAGATTGCCCCTTGCCGCACTTTTGTTTTTCTTCATGAACTGGAGTATCTTCTCAAACAAAACCTCATTAAGGGAGGCGATCTGAGCAATGCCATAGTTTATGTTGATCGGCCCGTTGAACAAAATGAACTCGACAGACTTGCTGAACTGTTCAATAAACCCTCAGTTGCCGTCAGAACCGAAGGTATCCTGAATAACCTGGAACCCTATTTTGAAAATGAAGCAGCCCGCCACAAACTCCTTGATATAGTTGGCGATCTTACTTTGGCAGGAGTGCGTATCAAAGGGCAACTCATTGCACGTAAACCCGGACATGCCTCCAATGTTAAGTTTGCCAGAGAGATCAAAAAAGAGATCAAAAAGCGCAAAGCGGAAGAAATGATCCCCCACCATGATCCCGACCAGCAACCCCTTTACAATATCAATGATATCACAAAGATGTTGCCCCACAGGTATCCATTCCTGCTGGTAGACAAGATCATCGAGATGAGCGAGTCGCATGTGGTAGGGGTGAAAAATATCACCATGAATGAATCCTATTTTACAGGGCATTTCCCCAGTGAACCTGTTTTGCCAGGCGTGCTTCAGATCGAGGCCATGGCACAAACCGGAGGAATTCTTATTTTATCTACAGTTGACGATCCGGAAAACTACAGTACTTACTTCATGAAAATTGATAATGTGAAGTTTAAACAAAAAGTTATTCCCGGCGATACCCTTATTATGAAATGCAGCCTGATTTCTCCTGTGCGCAGAGGCATATGTCATATGCGCTGTGTGGGGTATGTGGGCTCCAAAATAGTGATTGAAGCCGAACTCATGGCTCAAATTGCGCGAAACAAGTAAAACTTAACCAATACGATTGCCCATTTAAAAAAGTGTTTCCACCTGAACCGGTTCTGAGGGAATTGTTTTTTATTCTGATGCATCCCCGAAAGAACCAGGTTAGGTAAACTTATCATAAACTAATCATCATTCAATGAATCAACCTTTAGCATACGTTCATCCCCAGGCCAAAATTGCCCGCAACGTGGTTATCGAACCTTTTGTAACTATACACAAGGATGTAGAGATCGGTGAAGGAACCTGGATCGGTTCAAATGTTACCATCATGGAGGGAGCCCGTATCGGGAAAAACTGTAAGATATTCCCCGGAGCTGTTATCTCTGCCATCCCTCAGGATCTCAAGTACGAAGGAGAAGAAACTACCACCGAGATTGGCGACAATACAACTATTCGGGAATTTGTAACCATCAACAGAGGTACCAAAGCCAATATGAAAACTGTAGTGGGCAATAATTGCCTGCTGATGGCTTATGTGCATGTAGCGCACGATTGCGTGGTGGGTAATAACTGTATTCTGGCCAATGCTGCTACACTTGCAGGCCACATTACTATTCAGGATTTTGCAATTATTGGAGGCCTTTCGGCAGTGCACCAGTTTGTAAACATCGGGCCACATGTAATGATCTCAGGCGGATCATTGGTTCGAAAAGATGTACCCCCTTTTACCAAGGCTGCCCGCGATCCTCTTTCCTTTGTAGGAATCAACTCCATCGGATTGCGCAGAAGAGGTTTTTCTGCTGAGAAAATCAATGAAATCCAGGAAATCTATCGTATCATTTACCTGAGAAAGCTCAATGTTACCAGAGCTTTGGCAGTTATTGAAGCCGAACTGCCTGCCTCACCTGAAAGAGATGAAATTCTATCGTTTATTTCCAACTCCAGCAGGGGTATCATGAAAGGTTATTCTTTCAAAGAATAAGAAAGTCTTGTTGCTTCAACAGGGAGGTGGTCTGCCCCAAAAGGCAGAGGCTTCCCTGTTTTGCTAATTAAACCCTCTTCCTCCGTTTTTTCTGTTTATGCAAAGCATTCACCTGAATTCATGAAAATTGTACTGGATAACATCGGCAAAAGATATATTCACCAATGGATATTCAGGAATGTATCAATGGAGTTTGATCCGGCTTTACATTACGGTATTCTGGGCAATAATGGAAGTGGTAAATCTACCTTGCTGAAAATTATCTCCGGCTTTTTGCACCCCACCGAGGGTTCTGTGAGCTGGCATTCAGAAAGCCGCGTATCTGCGGATGAAATTTTCAGGTATATTGGCATTGCATCCCCCCACCTGGAACTGATTGAGGATTTTTCGCTGCACGAAACCTTACTCTTTCACCAGAAATTTCGCCAATGGCTGCCCGGGCACGATGTGAAAAGTATCATTCAATTATCCGGACTTTCCAAAAGCAAAGATAAACCTTTGAAGTACTTTTCGTCGGGAATGAAACAGCGCGTAAAACTGCTTTTGGCTGTTATGAGTCAACAGGAGGTGGTAATTCTGGATGAGCCATGCTCCAATCTAGATGAAAGATCTGTAGAGTGGTACCGCAATCTGATAACCGATTACACGTCAAACCGCCTGCTTATAATAGGATCCAACGATCAGCCAACAGAGTGTTTCAGCTGCAGTCGTTTTTTGAATCTCTCAACCCATACTGCTAAGGTTGCAGGGTAGGGTTTTGGGTTTTGCCCATAAACAGTATCGCATTGGTGCTCCGTTCCCTTATCACATATAGAAACGGCCTGTCGGCCCTGAATACAGGCACACTCACAGGATCGGCTATGGCGGTTTTCCTGATCATAACCACTGCAGTGGAAGCAGCTGCCTCGGTGCCTTCTTCCTTCACTTCAATAAAAGCCTGATGGATCACTTTATCGATTTTCAGATCGTTTAAAGGGGTCATGGCTGAAAAATCAGCCTTATTGCTGAATGCATCGGGCATTCCCATTGCAATAAGAGTATTCTCCAGGTCCAGGCGTGAGCGTATGCTGAAAGAGGGGAAAAAAACTTCCACTTCCTGCATGGAGAGTTTGTTTACTTCATTATCCCATAACGGTCCATCCCATTTTTCGAGGATAGAGCTAAGCGTATTGCCTTCGGATGGGAGCAGAACCAACATGGAAAAATCGTCGCCTTCATAGGGTAGCTCCAAAAGCTGAAAATCACGCCCCTGGTAAAAGGGGAGGGGGTGTTTCATGTACATCATTGATGTTTGCACGCTCCGGCCAGGTTCAATGAAAAAAGAAGCCTGATGAGTAGCCTGCTTGTCGAAAGCAGTTTGCCATGCCGATAAAAAGTAAATTGCATTCACCAAAACCAACCGGGTGTCTTCTACAAGTACACCAGGCTGAATCAGGTCGCGGATAAGATCATTGGTGTGCGCAGCAACCCATTGATTGATCTTCTGGCGTATGGCTTCACGATCGCCCAGGTAGTCGACCGGGAAGAAAGCTGACCGAAACCATGTGTTGATCAGCTCAATATACTCCTGATGAAAGGGATAACCCTTATGAGGCCATAATGCATTGGCTACGCTAAACTGCTTTCTTTCTGCTCCTATGGCCTCAATTTGCTTTGCCCATTGAGCGAATTCAGGCGTAAAGTTATTCACGGCCGGGTTGAAATGCATGGTTTGGCTGAATTGCCGTGCGGTTTCTCCCGCAGAGCCCGGATATACCATAGCCATTGCAGTGGAAATGCTGAAGGGTGATAAAACAAGATTTTCAGTTGTATTCCTTTCCAGGGCAGAAAATAACTCAAATGCAAAAGTGTTGTTGCTCATGGTAATATCGTTGTGGGTGAAAGCACTGTTTCTGTGAGGGTTTGCTGTTCTTTGGGCACCACTGCATGATAACTGTAGCAGCAAGGCAATCAAACACAAACGTGCCAGGAGAGAAGAGGTCATGGGTTGGAGTTTTTGTTGGTGAATACAGCTCAAAATACAGTAGTCGTAAGGTAATTATCTCGATAACGATGATCAGGCGTGATAGTTGGATGGATCCAGATCGGGGAAAGTGAGTGTTACCAGGGTGCCTTTGTGCTTTTCTGACTCCAGGCTGATTTGGCCCTTCATTTTATCGGACAGCGATTTGCATATAATCAAACCCAGACCCACTCCTCTTTCGTTGCGTGTGCCAATAGTTTTGGGGTGAGGGGTGTCTAATCTGAATACATTTTCAATTACCTCCTTTTCCATGCCTACTCCTTTGTCTGCAATGCTAAGTACATTGGCTCCGTTGGTTTTGTGAAGGCTTATGAGTATCTCGCCCCCCGGGTTACTGTATTTGATGGCATTGGATAGTAGTCGTTTCAGTATGCCCTGAAAGGCAGCAGGAGCATTGGTCATAATGGCTGGAGCCAGGGGTTTGATATTTACATGGAGTTCTTTTTGGTTGATGTATCCTGAATGGAGTACAACCACCTCTTTGGTTAATTCAAGGGCATCAAAAGTTTGTATGTGCAGTTCTTCTTTTCCCTGTTCTATGGTATCCCATTGTATGAGGTTGTCAAGGAAAAGGTAGAGCGAGCGGCTGTCTTCTGTAAGTATTTGCGAGAGCTTAAGAGCCTCATCCATATTGGCATCAGGGCTTTGCAACTCCTGATGAAGAAAATCTGCAACCCCCTTTACGCCCGTAAAGGCATCCCGGATATCATGTGTTACAATAGAGAAAAACTTGGTCTTCAAGAGGTTCATCATCTGGATCTCTTCCCTGGCACGCTTAAGCTGTACATGGGTTTCGAGACGGACAAGCAATTCTTCCGATTGAAAAGGTTTGCGAATAAAGTCTACAGCACCCGCATGAAAACCTTTCAATACATCTTCTGTTTCTGTTGTGGCAGTAAGAAAAATTACCGGTATCTCACTGGTATCGGGGTTTCGCCGCAACTCACTGCATACCTGGTAACCCGTAAGCCCTTGCATTAGCACGTCAAGTAATATAGCATCGGGTTTGATCTGGCGTACCATCTCAAGAGCTTTCTCGCCCGAATCAACGCTAAAAAACAGAAAGTTTTTTTTGAAGAGCAGTCGCTCAAGGCTTTTAATCACCATCGGATCATCATCTACTATCATGATCTTGAATGGCATTGCTTTTCTGTTATGATTTGTATCCATACCCGAAGGTTTATATTAAGTTTTGAAACGAACATGTTTGCGAATTAAACACAACCGATGCCGCACCTGTGGCAGAGCTCAGCGAAGCTAAAATAGCAAACATGGAGTTCCATCCGACCTGTTCAAAATAATTTATTTTCGGATGAAACTTGCATGAGCACTTTCGGCTCACAAAAAAAGATGCAAATAGACATGCGAGTTCCATCATTCCATAACTTTCAAATTTTATTAGGATGAAAGATAAGGCAAGTTACTAATTTTGTGAATAACCCCCCGTGTATTTTTCCCAAAATGCTTGCGTGGGGTTGCTGATTTACGTTTACATGGGGCCCCTGACAATGCACAGATGCAGTCGAGTCGTTGTAAATCACGTAAAAACCCTTGGAGAATCTGTGGGAAAAGCCTTATATTTGTTGGATTGATTTGGTGCAATTCATTGAAGAGTAATTTGGTTAATTCGTTGGTTTGATGTAATATGCATCTATTAAAGAGCTCGACCAAGTTTACTATATAGAATAAAAACGAGTTGTAATGAAAAAATTGTTTTACCTGTTCCTGGGAATTGTGCTGGTGTTGCTGTTTCCCATAGACACCAGTGCACAGTCGCGCTCTCCTGTTCAGGACCGACGCCCCACTGTTAGACCTCCCAGCCAGTCGCGTCCGCCAGGGGGTACACGCCGCCCTTTGCAGTTATCGCGCAGGAGCCAGCTGATGCAGCAGTTCGGGTGGGATATCGGAGGTAATATCGGTACATCTCATTCCCTTACCGACGTTAGTGGCAGCTCTGTAGAGCAAAGGCCTTCATTTCTCAACACCCAATGGAACACCACCAGCATTAATGCAGGCGTTTTTGCAAGGTATAAGTTTCATCCTCTCATTGCGGTAAAAGGAGCCTTGAACTATGGACATATTCATGGAGCTGACTCGCTTGCAGAAGGTCGATTGAGAAATTTCTATTTTTCCAACAACGTTTTTGAGTTCAGTGTGGTGGGTGAGTTTTATATACCCAAGTCCTCTCCCAACTTCCCGCTAAACGTATACGGATTTGTGGGCATGGCAGCCTTCTATCACAACCCTCAACTGACGGTGCCCGATCCCGATAACTTTGAATTTGACGATTTCAGTAAATTTCAACCCGCCATTCCTATGGGACTGGGATTGTATTATTCGCTGCCGAATAATTTCAGGATAGGATATGAAATAGGTTGGAGAAAAACCTTTTCAGATTACCTGGATGGTTTTACACGTGTTTGGAGTAAAGGCTATGACAGCTATTACTTCAACAAACTTACTGTGAGCTACTTTATTCCTGACCGACAGGGTTGGGCCAGACCAAGGTTCTGACAAAATCTGCCACCTCAAGGGTGGCTTTTTTTTGGGCTGTTGATAAAGATTTAATCCCGGGTTATTTATATTTTGGTTATATTTGACCACTAAAAAGCCGTGTTTGGCAGCTATGTTCGTTTTTTTTTCTCTAAAAAACAATCGCATCAGGACAAATAAGCAGGCTATTGGATTAACCACCATGAATTACCATACACTGATCATAATCAAAACCTTTTCACGCATGCCCCAAAAAAATACTCTTTTACTGGTTGCTGTTTTGTTGTTTGTTTTCCCGCAAAATCTTTTTTCGGAAGAAGAACGATCTACAGAGCAGAACATTCAGATTATTGAGCAAAACCTGGAGCAGGAGTTTCAACAGTTTTTCTCCGACAACTTTTTCAGGCGTCTGTTTGGGCTCTCCAAAAAGACCGAAGCTCAAAAGCGTAGCCGTTCTCAAAGACATGCTACTTCCCGCCCCGAACGCTATAGCCCTCCTCCCAGCAGTAGCCAAAACCCAGAATCGCAGGGTGGAAGAAATCGTAACCTCCCTTCAAGCGATATGTCGGCTGTGAGAAATACTCCCAAACCCCCGTTGCATTCTTCCATGAGAGACCAATACTATGGATTGGGTTTGTGGGAATTGGGCCTGTCGGTAGGTACTTCTCATGCCATTACCGATCTGGGTATGGGCAAGAATGTTGCCTTAGGCGATTTTGCAAGCTATCAGACCAGCAACTTCGGTTTGAATATCGGGTTTTTTACCCGCTATCGCATGAACGAATGGTTTGCCCTTTCGCTTGGGATGGATTTCCTTACCCTTTCGGCAGAAAATCCGATGGGTGAGACTTTCAATGATTTTGAAGTGGCACGGTTTACCAATGATGTGTTCGAATTCTTTACCAAAACCGAGCTTTATATGCCTGGCTTGAGCCGAAGCCCATTCGATCTTTACGGATTTGTAGGTATTGGTATTTTCTTCAGCGATGCCCGGGTTTACAATTCTCAGGGAAGACTGGTAGATCTGCAGATTGATTACAGCCAGGTGCAACCTGTAATACCCATGGGTGTTGGCTTTGCCGTTCAGGTTACCCCTACCTTCAGGGTGGGCTATGAGTTTGGATGGAGAAATACAATTTTTCACTATCTTGACGGAGTTAAACTTAATGGCGATAAATACGACCGGTATTTTCTCAATGGCTTAAAACTGGGCCTTACATTCTGATTTTACCATTTTTAAGTTTTAGGGTTTTATCCTTTTGCTGTTGTTTGCTATCTTGCAAAAGCAAAATGATAAAACCTTTTTCTTTTTAATTTACCCAACCATGCACAAATTCCATTGTTTTCTGATTGCCCTCTCATTGTTTAGTGTGATTTCTCTTTTTTCGCGCACTGCCATGGCTGGAGGCAATGAATGGGATCAGTTTCTGGCTCAGCGAGCCCGAAGCCTTGAAACCTGCCATGATCTGGATGAACTGATTGAGGCTGCCGGATCTGCCCGATTGGCACTTTTAGGAGAAGCCAGCCACGGAACACATGAGTATTATGTTTGGAGAGACTCCATTAGCCGGCGATTGATTGAGGAGAAGGGGTTTAATTTTATTGCTGTTGAAGGAGATTTTGCCAGTCTCTTCGAACTCAACAGGTATGTTAAAAATTTGCCCGGGGCTGCTTCTTCAGCCCGGGAGGTACTCAGCTCGCTCAACCGGTGGCCGCTATGGATGTGGGCAAATCAAGAAGTGGAAGGGTTGGCTGAATGGCTGCGCAGGTACAATGATACTCTCCCGGATCAGAAAAAGATTGGGTTTTATGGTATTGATGTTTATGATGAGTGGCGGTCGATGGAGGCAGTGCTTTCATTCCTGCATCAGGTTGATCCGCTCCTGCACACAAAAGCTCTTCAATGGTATGGATGTATGGCTTCATTCTCAGGCAATAGTTGGGACTATGCAAGGGCCGTACAACAAGGTATGCAGCCCTGCACTTTGCAATTGCAGCAGGTTGTACATTTGCTGGAAGAGAACCGTGACCGTTGGAATCATATTAATGATTACGACTACTTCTTTGCTTTGCAAAATGCTGTGGTGAAACAAAATGCCGAGAAGTTTTACCGCAAATCACTTACCCGCCAGGATGCCTCCTCATGGAATGCACGGGTACAGCATATGCATCAAACCGTTAACAGGCTGTTGGATTTGTACGGAACCGGATCGCGCGGAATCGTTTGGGCACATAATACACATGTGGGCGATGCAAGGTTTACGGATATGTTTCAGGCCCGGCATCAGAATATTGGACAACTCAGTCGTGAGCATTGGGGTCCGGAACAGGTTTTTATTGTAGGATTTACTACCTATAAAGGAAGGGTACTGGCTGCCCGCCAATGGGATGCACCTATGCAGGAAATGCGTATAGCTCCGGCCCGAAGAAACTCAATCGAGTACATCCTGAACCGACAGGAAAAACCTGCTTACTTTGTGTTGTTTGATGATCATTCGCGTACGCATCCGGATCTGTTGCGTGCCCGTGGGCACAGAGCCGTTGGGGTTGTATTCAATCCGGCCAACGAACCCCGCCAATATGTGAACACCCAATTATCACTGCGCTACGATGCTATAATCTTTTTCCACAACACAAGGGCACTAACACCTGTGTCGCGCTAGCAGATTACCAGGAGTGTATGCTGTGGGGTCAGGAGTTGTTGCGCAGTCCGCTCAGAGGCTGGGCAAAGGTTTCTACATCAGTGCCGGTAATGGTCTTGTCGCACAGAATGGCAAGTCTCTCAATAACATTGCGCAGCTCTCTGATATTACCGGTCCAGGTAATATGTTGAAGTGCCTGCAAAGCATCAGGTGTAAAGGTACGCGGGGCCATGCTGTTTTCCTGTACAATCAGATCGAGGAAGTGATTGGCAAGCAATGGAATATCATCCACACGTTCGTTGAGCGAAGGCACCTTGATTAAAATAACACTCAACCGGTGGTAGAGGTCTTCTCTGAAATTGCCCCGTTCTATCTCCTTATGAATATCTTTATTGGTGGCAGCTACCACACGAACATCCACATTGATCTCTTTTTCTCCTCCCACGCGGGTTATTTTGTTTTCCTGAAGGGCACGCAATACTTTTGCCTGGGCTGCCAGGCTCATATCGCCAATTTCATCGAGGAAGAGGGTGCCGCCGCTGGCAAGTTCAAAATTTCCTTTTTTCTGCTTGATGGCAGAAGTAAATGAGCCTTTCTCATGTCCAAACAATTCACTCTCAATCAATTCTGAGGGGATGGCAGCACAGTTTACCTCAACAAAGGGACCCTTAGCCCTGTTGCTGAGCTCGTGCAGCCACCGGGCCACCAATTCCTTTCCCGTACCATTGGGTCCGGTTACAAATACTCGTGCATCGGTGGGGGCAACCCTCTCTATCATCTCCTTGATTTGCTTTATGGCCTGCGAATCCCCAATCATGTCATAGGTTTTGCTGACTTTTCGTTTCAGCACCCTGGTTTCGTTAACCAGAAGGCTTTTGTCCATTGCATTGCGCAGGGTTATAAGCATTCGGTTGATATCGGGTGGTTTGCTGATAAAATCGTAGGCCCCTTTTTTGATGGCCTCCACTGCTGTTTCAACTGTGCCATGGCCCGATATCATTACAACCGTATTGTCAGGATTGTGAGCCATGAGTTTGTCCAGCACTTCAATGCCATCCATGCGTGGCATTTTAATATCGCACAATATAACGTCGTAGCTGGCATTGGTGGCTTTTTCAAGCCCTTCAATTCCATCTTCGGCAAGGTCTACATCAAATTTTTCATACTCCAGGATATCTTTGAGGGTATTCCTGATGCTTCTTTCATCGTCAATTACAAGGATACGGGGCATAGTAAGAGAAAGGGGGTTAAATGGCTATTTTTCGGGCTATCATATCTGCAAGAACACCTTCTTTTAAAGCATAGGAAGAGTGATGCACGTTTTCAATTTTATACCGTTTCTTCACGTATCGGATAAAAATACTGGCAAAAACGATGGTATCAACACGGTATTCGACCAGGCCTGGTATGTTTTTCCTCTCGGCTTCAGTGCTCGCCAGCAGCCTGCGGTGCATAGCCTTGAGTTCGTCATTGTTGAAGGTGTAGAGTTTACCTGTGGTCTCACTTTGATTCTGATCTGCCCTGATCATATCTGCCAGTGATTCAAAACTTCCTGAACAGCCAATAAGGGTTTCGATCTGGTGTTTTTTCATTTGGCTGTTGAGAGGTCCGAGGATTTCCTTCAGGTGTTCCTTGAGGGCAATCACCTGCTCAGGGCTTACAGGGTCGGAAGGTTTGAATGCTTCTAAAAGACGAGACGCGCCCAGCTCAAAGCTTTTCTTCCAGTGAACCTGGTTGTCGGAGGCAATAATAAACTCAGTACTTCCTCCTCCGATATCCATAATCAATACAGGCTTGGTTATGCCTTCCATTGCCAGGTTTACACCCTTAAAGATATATTGAGCTTCAGTGTCGCCATTGAGTACCTGGATGATAATGCCTGTTTTTTCAAGGATTTTTTTTACAAATTCAGGCCCATTTATCGTACTACGAATGGCAGAGGTGGCAAAGGCTTGTATGGTATCGGCCTTATGTTTTTTTGCGAGATCCACAAATTCCAGAAAGGCTTTGTATCCCCGTTCAAAGGGCTTTTGGGCAATACGGTTTCCTGCCAGTCCACCCTCTCCCAGCTTAACACTTTTCTTTGTGTTGAGTAAAATCCGATGCTCCCCGTTAAACTCAAACTCGGCAATCAATAGGTTGAAAGTGTTGGTGCCACAATCAATAATAGCTGCAATCATTTATTTGTTTTTTGATAGACCTTACTTTGGTATTACAAATATAAAAAACCTGCCCATGGTACAGTATTTTTTCTTTTGAAAGTGCCTGAATGTTAATATCTTATCCATTTCCATAATTCTCTGTATGAGATCTTTTTGCCATACATCAGAATTCCCGTTCTGTAGATCTTTCCCGCAAACCATGTGGTAGCCAGAAAACCTGCAATGAGCAGCAATGCCGAAATTGCAAGATCAATATTGGGTACTCCGAACGGAATACGCACCATCATAATGATAGGGGAGGTAAGGGGAATAATGGAAAGCCAGAAGGCTACCGGTCCGGCCGGGTTGTTCATAACCATTTGTGCCATGATGATCGAGAAGATCATGGGTATGGTAATGGGTAGCATAAACTGTTGTGTATCGGCTTCATTATCCACAGCCGATCCTATAGCAGCAAAAAGTGCAGCATAAAGCAGATACCCTCCCAGGAAATAAAAAATAAAACTCAGCACCATTACCCATACATTGATAGCCTTTAGCCCCTCAAGAAGCTCACCGGCTGGTGTGCTTTGTTGTTGTACCTGCTCCATACGAGCCTGTAATTCTGCTGCATTGAGCGATTGAGCTGAGGTAACATAAATGTTTTCCTGAGAAGCAAACCGAAAAGTCTCGGGCATGGCCTGTTCTACAGATGCCACAATGGCAAGGGTCAGAAACACCCAAATCAGAAACTGGGTAAGGCCCACAAGGGCAATGCCAAGGATCTTCCCCATCATCAGCTGAAAAGGTTTTACCGAAGATACGATGATCTCAACAATGCGATTGGATTTCTCTTCCATTACTCCGCGCATCACCTGGGCTCCAAAAAGAAAAACAAAAAAGTAAATCAGAATGCCGCTGAATATGCCAAGGCCCATACTCACCTCGGGGTAATCGGTTTTTTCATGTCCATCCTTAAGCAGACGGACGGTGGGGATGCTGATGCGTGTTTCTATGGCTGCAAGTACTTGCGGATCAATGCCCGCATTGGCAAGTTTCATCAATTCAAACTCGTTCCTTATGATGGACTCTGCGTAGACCTTTGCATTTATATTGATCGCTTTTTGTGTAAACATACGCAAGGTAGAGGGGGCCTGAAAAGCGGTTACTGGTATATGAAGCACTGCATCAAATTTACCATCTTTCATCAGCTCTATGGCCGTATCTACATCCACATTCAGATCTGTGAATTTTACATTGTTGGCATCCCTGAACTCGGTGTAAAACAAACGTGTGTCATCTACCAGGGCAATCTCGTATACACTGTCTGAGAGGGTTGCAATATAAACCGGAACAATCAGCAGCGAGGCCATCAGCAATGGACCCAGCAATGTCATTACAACAAAGGATCTCTTTTTTACCCTGCTCAGGTATTCTCTTTGAAGTATAGTGAAGATCTTGTTCATTGGAAGATATTAAGGTTCGGTAGGTAAAGCATTGATTCTTGGTGTCGGGTTTGTTGGGTTAGACCTCAGGGCAATTGGATTGTGGTATCAGGCATTTAAGTCTGCATGTTTTATAAATTCATCCTTTTGCATTTCCATAGGGTATTTGCCTGTTACCGTTTTGATGAAAATATCATTCATGGTTGGCAACTCCTCTTTGAAGCTGTGCAATTGCAACTGGGGTAAAATATGCTCAATAAGCTGGTTGGCATTGCTGCCCTGTTGGAGCTTTACTTTTAACCTGATCAGCCCATCGCGCAAAGGTTCTTCCTTGAGCAGTTGGGCAAGGGGAGAGAGTATCTGGTTCAGAGATGCTTTAGGGTTGCCCACCTCAAGTGAAAACAAGTTGGTTGCATGAGCTCTTTTCACTTCCAGGAGATTGCCTCCGAGAATTTTCTCCGATTTGTTGATCAGTACGATATCATCACAGAGCTCCTCCACAGAGTTCATGTTGTGTGTAGAGAAAATAATGCTTGTACCTTGCTGACGCAGTTTGAGGATCTCCTCTTTGAGCAGATTTACATTGATGGGGTCGAAACCACTGAAAGGTTCATCGAAGATCAGCAGATCGGGTTTATGGAGTATGGTAATGATAAACTGTATCTTTTGCTGCATTCCTTTGGATAACTCCTCTACCTTTCGGTTCCACCAGGGCATCAGATCGAATTTTTCGAACCATTCTTTCAGAGCTTTGCGAGCCACCGGAGCTTCTACATTCTTGAGCCGTGCCAGGTAAAGGGCTTGCTCGCCGGTCTTCATCTTTTTGTAGAGCCCCCTTTCTTCGGGCAGATAACCAATACGGCTTACGTGGCGGGCATGGAGTTTCTCTCCGTTGAAAAATAAATTACCCTGGTCCGGAGCAATGATCTGATTGATGATCCGGATCAGGGTAGTTTTGCCAGCACCATTGGGGCCAAGCAGCCCGAAGATCCCCTGGCGGGGAACTTCAATGCTTACGTTTTTTAGAGCCTGGTGCTTTTCATAGCTTTTGTAAATATTTTCTGCCCTGAAAATTGTATCCATGTTGTTGGATTTGTTTGGGGATGTCTGGATTATTTCGGAAAGATAATAATTTTCTGTGTTTTTTGAGCTCTGTGCACAGGCTCAATTATGCTATCAGTTGAAATAATCTTTCATGCGTTCAAAGAAGCTTTTGTCTGATTTCTGGGGGTTAGGTTTAAAACTGTTGGAATTGGCCAGTTTCTCCAGAATTTGTTTTTCTTCCTTGCTGAGGTTCTGTGGGGTCCATACATTGATGTTTACCAGTAAGTCGCCTCTGCCGTATGCATTTACAGATGGAAGTCCTTTGCCTTTCAATCTGAGAACCTTGCTTGATTGTGTGCCAGGCTCAATCTTAATACGGGCTTTGCCTTCCAAAGTTGGCACCTCAATGGTAGTACCCAGTGCTGCTTCCGGGAAACTGATGTAATGATCGTAAAGAAGATTGTTGCCATCGCGGATAAGACTTTCGTGTTTGATCTCCTCAATGAGCACGATCAGATCGCCGGGGATACCTCCCCGGGCTGCAGCATTACCTTTTCCGCTCATCGACATCTGCATGCCTTCTCCAACTCCCGCGGGTATATTGATGGTTATTACCTCCTCACCTTTTACAATACCATTTCCAAAACAGGTTTCGCATTTTTCAGTGATGATCTGTCCTTCACCCCCACATGAGGGGCAGGAGGTAGTGGTTTGCATTTGCCCAAGGAAAGTGTTGGTAACACGGGTTACCCGGCCAGAACCATTACAGGTTGTGCAGGTGTGATAGGAAGATCCTCCCTTGGCGCCACTTCCGTTGCAGGTTTGGCAGTTTACATATTTGGTTACCTTAATCTTTTTTTCAACCCCTTTCAATATCTCTTCGAGGGTAAGCTTCACTTTTATGCGAAGGTTAGACCCTTTGTTCACCCTTCGCGAACGGGAGCCTCCACCAAAGCCACCTCCAAAACCACCACCAAAAGCACTTCCGAATATGTCGCCAAATTGACTGAAAATGTCTTCCATCGACATGCCTCCACCAAAGCCACCTCCGTAGCCGCCTCCTCCATTGCCCATGCCCGCATGCCCATAACGGTCATAACGGGCTTTCTTGTCGGGATTGCTCAAAACCTCGTAAGCCTCAGCAGCTTCTTTAAATTTTTCCTCCGCTTCCTTATCTCCGGGGTTTTTATCCGGGTGAAACTTCAGTGCTTTTTGCCGGTAAGCCTTTTTGATCTCTTCGGCGGTAGCATTTTTCGAAATATCCAGTATATCGTAATAATCTCTTTTTGCCATTGTTCAGTATTTTTAGTTTGCTACCACTACTTTGGCAAACCGCAACACTTTGCCATGGAGCGTGTAGCCTTTTTGTACCTCGTCAAGAACCTTCCCCTTTTCTTTTTCACCTGGCGCTGGCACATGGGTAATGGCCTCGTGGAAATCGGTATCGAATACTTCTCCTATACTGGGTATTTCTTCCAATCCTTTGTGCTTAAGGGTTGTGTTGAGCTTTGTACGGATCAGGCCCAATCCCTCGGTGAGTGTGTCGAGGTCGGGGTTTTCTATGGCCGATTTATAGGCACGGTCCAGGTCGTCCACTACAGGCAGAATGGCTTCGATCAGATCGGCAGAGGCCGTCTTGGTAAGTTCCTGCTTTTCGCGCAGGGTGCGTTTGCGAAAGTTGTCAAATTCAGAAAACAAACGCAGATACCTGTCGTTGAGTTCTTCGTTTTTTTCTTGCAGGGTTTTTATCATAGTATCTTTAAGTTCCAGGGTGTTGGATGGGTCCTGCTGTTCATTAATTTCCTCATGGGAGGGCTCAACCGGCTGGTGGTTTGCCATAGAATCCTTATTTTCTGCATTGTCAGAATGGCTGCTTTGAGATGACTTTTCGTCAGAAGCAGAAGTTGTATGTTGCATTTCCGGATTTTGTTTTTCTTTATTTTGCTTGGTCATAGCTCTTCTAAAATTTTATCATGGGATGGTTTATGAAAGCCTTTTGCCTTGTGCAAGATTTTTGCCACAGGGCAAAGCAGGTCAAATTGTCAGTTTTGTTTTGAGGTTTACAAACGTTCAATATGAGCTCCCAGAGCTTTGAGGCGCTGATCTATATTCTGGTATCCGCGGTCGATCTGCTCTATATTATGAATAATGCTTTTGCCCTCAGCACTCAAGGCTGCAATGAGCAATGCTACTCCTGCTCTGATATCGGGTGAGGTCATCTCCAGAGGCTTCAGGGCATATTGCTTGTTAAGTCCGATTACCGTAGCCCGGTGGGGGTCGCACAAAATGATTTGCGCCCCCATATCTATAAGCTTGTCTACAAAAAACAAGCGACTCTCAAACATTTTCTGATGAATCAGTACGCTACCTTTGGCCTGAATGGCAGCTACCAGCACAACACTGAGAAGGTCGGGAGTAAAACCGGGCCATGGGGCATCGCTGATGGTTAGAATACTGCCATCAATAAAAGTTTCTACGGTATACTGTTGTTGCTCTGGAATAAATATGTCGTCGCCCTTTAACTGGAACTGGATTCCCAGTTTCCTGAATACATCAGGAATAATCCCCAGTTCTTTGTATTGAACATCCTTAATGGTGATTTCGCTCTGGGTCATTGCTGCCAGAGCAATGAAGCTCCCGATCTCAATCATGTCTGGCAGCAAACGATGGGTGCATCCGCCCAGTTGATCTACACCTTCAATGGTAAGCAAGTTTGACCCCACACCACTAATACGGGCTCCCATACTGATGAGCATCTTGCACAATTGCTGCAGGTAGGGCTCGCAAGCTGCATTGTAGATGGTTGTTGTACCTTTGGCCAGCACTGCTGCCATAACTATGTTGGCAGTACCGGTTACCGATGCTTCATCCAGCAGCATGTAGCATCCTTTGAGTTGGTCTGCCTTAATGGAATATGCCTGGTTCTGGGCGTCGTATTCAAATTGAGCACCCAGTTTTTCAAGGCCTATAAAATGGGTGTCGAGGCGTCGGCGCCCGATCTTGTCTCCCCCAGGTTTGGGTATACTGGCCGCTTTGTATCTTGCCAGTAAAGGACCTACAATCATCACCGATCCTCTTAAACGGGCTGCCTTGGCTTTAAATTCGGGCGATTGCAAAAAATCCGTATTGATATGGTCGGCCTTAAAAGTAACTGTGCTTTTGGCCGGACGACTGATCTTTACACCCATATCTTGTAAAAGTGCAATCAGATTGTTTACGTCTATTATATCGGGGATGTTTTCCAGGGTTACCTCATCCTGGGTAAGAAGTGTAGCACATATTACCTGGAGTGCCTCGTTCTTGGCTCCTTGTGGAGTGATCTCCCCTTTAAGTTTTTTACCACCTCTGATTACAAAAGAACTCATATCTAACAGCTTTTTAAATGACAAAATCCCGATCACCTTCTTAAGCAGTAAAGAGCAGGCAAACGGGTTTTTGCGCAGATTTTTTATTGGATTGAACCCAAGATCAGAAAAGATCTATTGCTTTTTATGTTTTTTCTTGTGTTGCATTTTGCTGCCCCCTTTTGGCCCTGAATGTTGTTTTTTCTTGGGAGTAGTGCCCAGACCTGCACCAGCGGAGAGAATATCTTCGGTATTGCTCAGTTTGATGTTGTTCAGGTTTAGTTTGCCTTGCGATAAAATATGAAGGTGGCTGGCTATTTCTTCATCCGTTACAGAGTCGCGGTTCCAGTTCAGGTAAGATTTTTTCAAATGATTGGCGATCATTTTCACCAATGCATTCTTTTCTTCTCCTTCTTCAAAATCTTTGGCTTTTTCTATCATCCGCTCAATGTATCTTCCATAATGACGGAAGGATATGTGATTGGCAGGATAGTTTAATCTTTCGGGCTTTTTTTGAAGGGTTTCGGCTGAGGGGATGGGGTAGGGAGAGTCTACATCCAGTTCAAAATTCGACATGATGAACAGGTGGTCCCAGAGTTTGTGCTTGAAATCGTTTACATCACGAAGGTGGGGGTTGAGCTGGCCCATTACCTGAATGATTGCCTTGGCCTGGTGATTCCGCTTTTCTCTGTCCTCTTCCGACATGATCATTTCAATCATTTTCTGAATATTGCGGCCATACTCAGAGATGTTCATCTTCGAACGTTGCGAATTGTATTCCATAAAGAAAATTGCGATGTTTGGCTAATAATTGTTCCGGTTTCCCGGTTGAGGGCTTTAAAGGATAAGTGTTTTGAAACCCCTCGTTTTATATGTTGCTATATTGAATGCTGTTTTGTGGTGGATAAGGATACCGCCCCGGATTGGTTCAAAAAATGAACTGTTACTTGGGTTACTGTCAGGACATGCTGCCTTAAGAGCGGAATGGATTACCCCGTGAAGTACAGCCACCAAATTAACTTTTCAGGGGGGTATTGAAGGCATATTGCCTGGCATAATGGTATTGACAATGAAGTCAATGATGCTGCAAATTTACCAAAAAAACCTTATCGCTTCCAATTCAGTTAAGAATTTTAAGTTTGGCAAACTTCAATAATAGTTGTTTTTTGCCAAAATTATTGAAAACAACAGTGGCTTTAGCATTTTCTCCCTGTCCTTCCACTGCTTCGATTTTCCCCATTCCAAAGCGTTGATGTTGTACAATCAGTCCCGGTTGAAGATCATTGGCGGTAAGGCTTTGGAAAAGAGAATCGTCGTCGGGGCTTGCAGGTGCGGGTTGTTTTTCCTGTTCCTCATTAGGTTGTGTAAAACTCTGCCGGCTTTGTGCAAAACTCTCACTGGTCCAGGATTGTTTTTTCATCCCCTGGGGTGATCCATAGTTGAGTACACATGCCGGATTGAGCTCATCGATAAACCGGCTGGGTTCACAAATGGAGAATTGACCGAAACGAAACCGGGTTTCCGACCAGGTAATGGTCAGTTGTATCATCGCCCTGGTTACTGCAACGTAAAACAACCGTCTTTCTTCCTCCAGTTCCTGGCGCGAATTGAGCGATAACTGTGAAGGAAACAGATTCTCCTCCACACCTACCAGGAAAATATGGGGGAACTCAAGCCCTTTGGCAGCGTGAATGGTCATAAGGGTTACTTTATCGGTGTCGGTAGGGTCTTCCTTCTGGGTATCTGCATCAGTCATCAAAGCAATATCCTGCATAAAAACGTCAAGTGTTTTAATGCCAGATTCTCCTTCCACATCGGCAGGCATCTCGGAGAAATCCTTCAGAGCATTGAGCATTTCTTCCACGTTTTCTTTGCGTGTTACTCCTTCGGGGCTGTCGTCTTCGTGGTAATGTTTGAAAATGCCTGCCGAAGAAGCAATGCGTTTCCCCATTTCAAATGCATTGTATTGGTTGAGCTGGGCACCGAAAGCACGGATCATGGTAACAAATTCCTGGAACCGTTTTTTTACCCCTGCGTTTACATCCAGCTGATAGGCATCGGGGTTTTCTGCTACCTGCAGCAAGGACGCTTGTTTATCGTTGGCGGTAACAATAAGCTTTTCGATACTTGTTTTGCCGATACCCCTGGCCGGAAAATTTACAATACGCAAAAAAGCATCTTCATCGCTGGGGTTGATTACCAGTCGGAAATAGGCCAGCAGATCCTTAATCTCCTTTCTTTGGTAAAAAGAAACTCCCCCGTAAATACGGTAGGGGATATTCATTTTGCGCAAAGCTTCTTCCAGCGATCTGCTCTGGGCATTGGTACGGTAAAGAATAGCAAAGTCCTTATGAGCCAGTTGCCGGTTCATTCTGGTTTCGAAAATGTTGCGGGCTACCAATACCCCTTCTTCACTTTCGCTGGAGGCTTTCATGATTCTGATCTTTTCTCCGGGATCATTATCCGTCCATACCTCTTTCTTGATCTGATCTTTGTTGTTGGCAATTACGCTGTTGGCCGCATTAACAATGTGCTGCGTAGAGCGGTAATTTTGCTCCAGTTTAAATACCCGGTTGTCGGGGTAGTCTTTCTTGAAATTAAGAATGTTCTGGATGTTGGCTCCGCGGAAAGCATAGATGCTCTGGGCATCATCTCCTACCACACAGATGTTTTCGTTGTTGGCCGCAAGCTTTTTAACAATCAGGTATTGGGAAAAATTGGTGTCCTGGTACTCGTCAACCAGGATATACTGAAATTTGAGTTGATACTTATATAATACGTCCGGAAAATCGCGCAGCAGAACATTGGTGTTGAACAAAAGATCGTCGAAATCCATGGCCGCAGCTTTTCGCAGGCGAGCCTGGTAAAGGCTGTAGATAAGGCCCAGTTTGGGCTTGCGGTTCTGAATGTCGTAGCTTTGTATCTCAGCATCTTCATTATAATCGATAGCCGAAATCAGATTGTTCTTTGCATTGGAAATACGCCCCAGAACATAGGATGCATTGTAGGTCTTATCGTCGAGTTGCTGCTCCTTGATGATAGCTTTCAGAAGCCGTTTCACATCGTCGGTATCGTAGATGGTAAAGTTGGATGGAAAGCCCAGTTTGTCGGATTCTATGCGAAGTATTCTTGCAAAAATGGAGTGAAAGGTTCCCATCCACAGCGATTTTGCCTTCGAAGCTCCTACCAGGTGAGCAATACGCTCTTTCATTTCGCGGGCAGCCTTATTGGTAAAGGTAAGGGCCAGTATATGAAAGGGATCAACTCCTTTACTCAAAAGGTAGGCAATGCGGTAGGTAAGCACACGGGTTTTTCCGGAACCTGCACCGGCAATTACCATTACAGGCCCATCGGTGCTTTCAACAGCCTGCCGCTGGGGGTCATTCAACTCCTTTAAAAAGTCAATCATGTACCAGAAACATTGAAGTTTTATTTACTTAAGCTCTTCTTTTCTCACAAGCAGAAAACAAACTGCAAAGATAGAATTTTTGCCTGTGCTCAACTTGTCATTTTAAACAAAGACCATTCAGGGGCCGCATTGTTCGGTAAAGAATGTTTTAATTTGCCGGTTTTTGTATTTTTATCCCCTCAACACTGCTGGGTGCACCAAAAATCCGAGAAATCGTTTCCTGAAAATGTATATAGTTGATTGAATAAACACCTGTAAATCTTGTAAAAACATGCAAAAAAAACGACAATTATTAATTTTCCTGAGTATACTATGGTTTAGTGTACAAGGTATTGCCAACCCTCCTGCAGCACAGCAATCCATGGATGAATACTTTTACAATCTCAGGCATCGTATTGATATGCTGGAGAAAAAAATTGATGATGTACTATGGTTTGAAAGGGTAGGAGATGTAGCCTATGTCGATAAGGTATTCCTTGCGGGTGCCCCGCCTCGTAATCACGAGAATGCCACCACCCTTTCAGGCAGAAATCCGATCAAGTTCTGGAGTTATGTATTTATTCCCAGGGGCATTGATCCATCCAAAAAGTATCCGCTCATTGTATTGCCACATGGGGGTGTGCATGGCGATTTCAATACTTACTATACACATATTATTCGTGAGCTGATGGCGCAGCAGTACATTGTGGTAGCGCCCGAATACCGGGGTAGTATTGGTTACGGGCGCCTAACCTACGAACTTATCGATTACGGTGGACTTGAGAATGAAGATGTAAACATTAGCAGGCAGTATATGGTCGATAATTATAGTATTGTAGACCGCAATCGGGTTGGGATTATGGGCTGGAGTCATGGGGGCATGATTGCACTGATGAATATTTTTCAAAACCCACGGGCCTACAAATGCGCCTTTGCGGGTGTGCCCGTGAGCGACCTGGTGGCACGTATGGGATACATGCGTCCTTCCTATGAGGATTTTTTTTCAGCAGATTATCATATCGGTCAACGTGTTGATCAGAATATTGATGAGTACCGCCGCAGATCTCCGGTTTTTCATGCCTATAAGCTTGAAACACCTTTGCTGATCCACACCAACACCAACGATGAAGACGTACATGTGCTGGAAGTAGAAAATCTTATCAATGCACTCAAAGCCCATGGTAAGAGATTTGAATACGAAATTTTTGAGGATATCCCTGGAGGGCACTCCTTCGACAGGATGGACCATGCCCAGGGGCGTGAGATACGCTTCCGGATTTATAAGTTCCTGGAGCGCCATCTGGATCCTCCTGTGAAGTTTCGCAATCAACAAGAGATGGAAAGAGCAGCCTATCGTTTCAGGTAATCTCTTCTTCTTGGTGAACGGCCAAAGGGGTGTCCCTTGTACCTTCTCTCATCAGGTCTCCCATCATTCTAAGGTATCGGACAGAAGACAAAGCTTCTGTCCGTTTTTTGTGATAGCTGATAATCAGAATGTTTTATATGAAAAAATAATTGAAGTAAAAGGCTGTAAGAAAGGATAAGTTTTGTATTTTTGTGCCCCTCAAAAGACGAAATTAATTTTGCTGACAATCAGCTATTTTGGATTTTGGGCAAAAGCAGAGAAATGCTGTTTTTGTAAATCCGGGCCCCGTTATCGAGTGTAAATGAGCAATTTTTTGATCAACCATATTGGTTTTCAAAAATAACTTCTTACCTTTGCACTCCCTAAAAAGTGCTTGGTTTGTTATAACCAAATATAATAGAAGTTTTTACATAATAATTTTTTAATCTTAGAGTATGCCAACAATACAACAATTGGTTCGTAAAGGACGCCAAAAGGTGACTTACAAGAGTAAATCACCCGCTTTGGATTCATGTCCCCAACGCCGCGGAGTATGTGTAAGGGTATATACCACTACCCCCAAGAAACCCAACTCTGCTATGCGTAAAGTTGCCAGGGTAAGGCTTACCAACGGTAAAGAGGTAAACGCCTACATCCCCGGAGAAGGACACAACTTGCAAGAACACTCTATCGTGTTGATTCGTGGAGGTAGGGTAAAAGACTTACCAGGGGTAAGGTACCATATCATCAGGGGTGCACTGGATACCAGCGGTGTAGAAGGTCGTAACCAGAGAAGGTCCAAGTATGGAACCAAGAAACCTAAAGCGAAAAAATAATAACGAATCAGAGCGATTAAAAACTTTTGGATAAATGAGAAAGTCTAAACCAAAAAAGAGAATTTTGCTTCCTGACCCAAAGTTCAACGATACTTTGGTAACCAGGTTTGTAAACAACCTGATGCTCAGGGGCAAAAAGAACCTTGCCTATAATATCTTTTATGATGCAATGGATATTGTAAGCGAGAAGACCAAAGAAGATGGCCTGGAAGTGTTCAAAAAAGCACTTGCCAACGTTACTCCTAACGTTGAGGTTAGAAGCCGTCGTATTGGTGGTGCTACTTTTCAGATCCCTTCCGAGATCCGTCCCGAGAGGAAAATGTCTATTGGCATGAAAAACCTGATCAAGTTTGCCCGCAAGCGCAACGAAAAAACCATGGCTGCCAAGCTGGCCGGTGAAGTTGTTGCTGCCCATAAAGAAGAAGGTGCTGCTTACAAAAGAAAAGAAGACACCCACCGTATGGCCGATGCAAACAAAGCATTCTCCCACTTCCGTTTCTAATACCAATACCTTATAAATACGAATATCTGTTTTCAATTTAAATGGCCAGAGACTTAAAATATACACGCAATATCGGTATTATGGCGCACATCGATGCTGGTAAAACTACCACCACCGAGCGTATTCTCTATTATACCGGCGTAAATCACCGGCTGGGTGAAACCCACGATGGTTCTGCCACCATGGACTGGATGGTTCAGGAGCAGGAACGTGGTATTACCATCACCTCAGCCGCTACTACTGCTTACTGGAAATACAATGATAATCAATACAAAGTGAATATCATTGATACTCCTGGCCACGTTGACTTTACCGTTGAAGTTGAACGTTCTCTGAGGGTTCTTGATGGCGCCATCGCATTGTTTTGTGCTGTAGGCGGTGTAGAACCCCAATCCGAAACTGTTTGGAGACAAGCAGATAAGTACAAGGTTCCCAGGATCTCTTTTGTAAACAAAATGGACCGCTCGGGAGCCGATTTCTTTACCGTTGTTGACCAAATCAGGGAAAGACTGGGCTCCAATGCTGTGCCCCTGCAAATTCCTATTGGATACGAAGAATCATTCAGAGGCGTGGTAGACCTTATTACCAATAAAGCTTTTGAGTGGGAAGAGCAATCCAATGGAAACGTTTTTGTAGAAGTACCCATTCCCGAGGATCTGAAAGACACCGTTGAAGAGTATCGCATGAAGCTCATCGAAGGATGTGCCGAAGAAAACGAAGACCTGTTTGAAAAGTTTATGGACGACCCCGATTCTATTACTGAAGAGGAAATGCTCAGGGCCATCCGTAAAGCTACCATTGAAATGCGTATTACCCCTGTTTTGTGTGGTTCTGCTTTCAAAAACAAAGGAGTTCAGTTGCTTCTGGATGCTGTAATGCGTTTCCTGCCTTCTCCCCTTGATATTGAAGCTGTAACCGGCATCAATCCCAAAACAGAGAAGGAAGAACTTCGTAAGGCAGAAGCCAGTGAACCCTTTGCCGCACTTGCCTTTAAAATTGCAACCGACCCCTACGTGGGCCGTCTTTGCTTTTTCAGGGTGTATAGCGGTACCCTCGAAGCGGGTTCGTACGTTTGGAACGCTTCAACCGGTAAAAAAGAACGTATCTCACGTATTCTTCAGATGCATGCCAACAAACAAAACCCCATCGAAAGAATTGAAGCTGGTGATATCGGGGCGGCAGTTGGTTTTAAGGAGATACATACAGGAGATACCCTTTGCACAGAAAAACATCCCATTCTGCTGGAATCTATGACATTCCCCGAGCCTGTAATCAGCATTGCTGTTGAACCCAAAACACAGGCCGATATGGATAAGATGTCGATGGCACTCAACAAACTGGCAGAAGAAGATCCAACCTTTAATGTAAAAACCGACGAAAACTCCGGCCAAACCATTATCAGCGGTATGGGTGAATTGCACCTGGAAATTCTGCTGGACCGTTTGAAAAGAGAATTTAAGGTTGAATGTAACCAGGGAGCTCCCCAGGTTGCCTACAAAGAGTCTATTACCTCTGCAGTTAATCATCGCGAAGTTTACAAAAAGCAATCGGGTGGTAGAGGTAAATTTGCCGATATTGTATTCGAAATCGGACCTGCCGACGAGAATGTTGTGGGCTTGCAATTCATTGATGAAGTAAAAGGAGGTAATATTCCACGCGAATATATTCCCTCTGTTGAAAAGGGATTCAAACTGGCCATGCAGAATGGTGTACTTGCCGGTTTTCCGATGGACAGCCTGAAAGTAAGACTTATTGATGGTTCTTACCACAGTGTTGACTCAGACTCCTTATCCTTCGAATTGGCAGCTCGCATTGGTTTCAAAGAATCCTGCCGCAAAGCTCAAAAAGCCCTTCTGGAACCCATCATGAAACTTGAGGTGGTTACCCCGGAAGAGAATATTGGTGATGTTGTAGGCGATATAAACCGTCGCAGAGGTCAATTAGAAGGTATTTCCGGTCGAAACAACATGCAGGTTGTAAAGGCCAAAGTACCTTTGTCTGAAATGTTCGGATATGTAACTTCTTTGCGTACCCTCACCTCAGGTAGGGCAACTTCAACCATGGAGTTCTCCCACTATGAAGAGGCACCCCGCAATATTGTGGAAGAAGTTACCCAGAAAGTGAATGGAGTAAAAGCTTAATCGTTTCATAAAAAAAGAGTAAAAACCGTGAGTCAAAGAATTCGTATCAAACTGAAATCTTACGATTACAACCTGGTTGACAAGTCAGCCGAAAAAATCGTAAAGACCGTTAAGTCGACAGGAGCTGTGGTGAGTGGTCCTATTCCTCTGCCCACCAACAAGAAGATCTTTACCGTCCTTCGGTCAACCTTCGTTAATAAAAAATCAAGAGAGCAATTCCAGCTGTGTTCTTACAAAAGATTGCTGGATATTTACTCTTCAACCTCCAAAACAGTAGACGCTTTGATGAAGCTCGAGCTGCCCAGTGGTGTTGAAGTAGAAATAAAAGTGTAGTTAACATAAATCGCATAAAGCGTAAAGCTAAAAATTCTGAAAGATGTCAGGACTAATTGGAAAAAAAATTGGTATGACCAGTATGTTCGATGCCGCTGGAAAAAATATTCCATGCACAGTAATACAGGCTGGTCCTTGTGTTGTAACACAGATCAAAACCACGGAGAAGGATGGCTATGAAGCTATTCAGCTGGCTTTTGATGACAAAAAAGAGAAGAACACAAGCAAAGCTTTGCAAGGACACTTCGCAAAAGCTAAAACCACTCCCAAACGAATGGTAGCTGAGTTTACCCGCTTCGAAAAAGAAAATCGCAAAGAATTTGGTGATGTATTGGGTGTTGATGTATTTATTGAAGGCGAATTTATTGATGTCGTAGGGATATCAAAAGGTAAAGGCTTTCAGGGTGTTGTAAAAAGACACGGCTTTGGTGGTGTAGGACAAGCGACTCACGGTCAGCACAACCGTCTTAGAGCACCCGGTTCGCTTGGAGCCTCTTCTTGGCCTTCAAGAGTTTTCAAAGGAATGAGAATGGCCGGTCAAACCGGTGGCAAGAGGGTTAAAATGATTAACCTTCAAGTTATGAAAATCCTTCCTGAGCAAAACATTATAGTTGTAAAAGGATCAGTACCCGGTCCCAGTGGTTCATATTTAATTTTAGAAAGATGGAGCTAGCAGTATATAGTATCGATGGAAATAAGACTTCCAGGACTGTAAACCTCAACGAAAGCATTTTTGGTATTCAGCCCAATGATCATGCTATTTATCTTGATGTAAAACAATACCTGGCAAACCAAAGGCAAGGTACACATGCCACCAAAAACCGCAGCGCGGTAAGTGGTAGTACACGTAAACTTCGCAGACAAAAAGGAACCGGTGGCGCCCGTATCGGCGATATCAAATCTCCTTTGCTGCGCGGTGGTGGTCAGGTCTTTGCCAAAGAGCCAAGAGATTATTCGTTCAGGCTCAACAAAAAAGTGAAAAGACTGGCGCGTATGTCAGCCTTGGCTTACAAAGCCAAAGACAACAATGTAATGGTAATTGAAGATTTTACCTTCGAAGAGCCCAAAACCAAAAAGTATCTTGAAATTCTTGAAAAATTCAATATGCTCGGTAAAAAGTCTCTTCTGGTAATTCCTGCCGTAGACCGCAACATTGTACTTGCCGTTCGCAATATCCCCAAGGCTAAGGTAGCCCTCGCTTCTGATATCAATACTTACGAAATCCTCAATGCACAGCATGTGGTGTTCGTGGAAAGTTCACTTCAGGAAGTAGAAAATACCCTTTTGAAATAATCAATGTCGTTGGGTTGGAAAAAGATCGACCCTTAAAAAAAACTGAAAATGGACGTTTTAATTAAGCCTCTGATTACCGAGAAAATGACGGCGGTTACTGAGAAGTATCCGAATCGTTACGGTTTTGTTGTTGACAAGAAGGCCACTAAAAGTCAGATCAAAGCTGCCGTAGAGCAGATGTATGACGTTACCGTGGAAACGATCAACACCATGAACTATCTTGGCAAGCGCAAAATGCGCTACACCAAGACCGGTTTTATGACCGGACGCAAAAACAATTTTAAAAAGGCTGTCGTAACCGTTAGCGATGGTCAAGTTATTGATTTTTACAGCAATATTTAGAATAGATGGCTTTAAGAAAATTCAAACCAACCACACCAGGTCAACGCTTTAAGCTTATCAATGCGTTTGACGAACTAACTGCCTCCACTCCGGAAAAAAGTTTGCTGGTTGGAAAGAAAAGATCAGGAGGCAGGAATAACAAAGGTCAAATGACCATGCGCTACATCGGTGGCGGGCACAAGAAAAGATTTCGTTTTATCGACTTTAAAAGAGAGAAAGACGGCATTCCGGCAACTGTGCGCACCATTGAATACGATCCAAACCGCTCTGCCCGCATTGCGCTGGTAGTGTATGCCGATGGCGAGAAGCGATACATCATCGCTCCCAACGGTTTAAAGGTTGGTCAAACCATCATGTCAGGCGAGAAAGCTACTCCTGACGTGGGTAATACCATGTTTTTAAGTAAGGTTCCCCTGGGTACTGTAGTACACAATGTAGAGCTTCAGCCTGGTCAAGGCGGAAAAATGGCTCGCAGTGCCGGTACCTACGCTCAGCTCATGTCCAGAGATGGAAAATATGCTATTTTGAAACTTCCTTCAGGAGAAAGCCGCATGGTACTTGTTACTTGCAAAGCTACCATTGGAAGCACTTCTAACCCCGACCACATGCACGTAGTAAGTGGTAAAGCAGGTCGCAGCCGCTGGTTGGGCCGTCGCCCACGTACACGTCCTGTTGTGATGAACCCCGTTGATCACCCCATGGGTGGTGGTGAAGGCCGTGCATCGGGTGGTCACCCACGCAGCCGCAAAGGTATGCCAGCTAAAGGTTACAAAACACGTAACAAAAAGAAAGCTTCAGGCCGCCTGATTGTGGAAAGAAGGAAGAAGTAATCCTCATTCGTTAACAGAAAAATAGATTTATCATGAGCCGTTCATTAAAAAAAGGACCTTATATACACTACAAGCTGGAGAAGAAAGTCCTTGCCATGGCCAACAGCAACAAAAAGACTGTGATCAAAACCTGGTCAAGGGCATCGATGATCTCCCCCGATTTTGTTGGGCAAACTATTGCCGTTCACAATGGCAATAAATTCATCCCTGTTTATGTAACCGAAAATATGGTAGGACATAAACTGGGCGAATTTGCTCCCACACGTATTTTCCGCGGACATGCGGGTAAAAAAGATAAAGGAAAAAAATAAACTTTTAAAAAATGGGATCAAGAAAACATCTTAGAGCGGAAAGACTCAAAGAAGAAAAAAAGACTCGATATATTGCCAGGCTTAATGACTGCCCCACATCTCCGAGGAAAATGCGCCTTGTAGCAGATATTATCAGGGGCAAGCAGGTAGACCGAGCACTGGCTATTCTGAAGTATACTAAAAAAGAAGCTGCAACTCGCCTGGAAAAACTCCTTCTGAGTGCTATTGCCAACTGGCAGGCCAAAAACGAAGGTGTAAGGATTGAAGACAGCAATCTTTATGTGAAAGAAATATTTGTTGATGGTGGAAGGGTGCTCAAGCGTTTACGTCCTGCACCCCAGGGTCGCGCGTACCGTGTCAGGAAAAGGTCGAACCATGTTACCATTGTCGTAGATAGTAAGAATACAAACAATTAAAAATCACTCATAATGGGACAAAAAACAAATCCAATCGGCCTGAGATTGGGCATCATCAAAGGATGGGATTCCAATTGGTACGGCGGAAGAAAGTATGAGGCGAAACTTGTTGAAGACGATAAGATCCGGAAATACCTCAACGCCCGTTTGGCCAAGGCCGGTGTATCTAAAATTATTATTGAAAGAACACTCAAACTTATCACGGTTACCATAAACACTGCCCGTCCGGGTATCATCATTGGTAAAGGTGGCCAGGAAGTAGATAAACTCAAGGAAGAATTAAGAAAGATCACCCAGAAAGAAGTACAGATCAACATTTCTGAGATCAAAAGACCTGAGTTGGATGCTTATCTGGTAGCACAAACCATTGCCAAGCAGATCGAAGGACGTATTTCATTCCGTCGTGCTGTTAAAACAGCTGTTTCTTCTACTATGCGCCTGGGCGCTGAAGGGATCAAAGCTACCGTTTCCGGTCGTTTAGGAGGTGCCGAGATGGCACGTACCGAAACTTACAAGGAAGGTCGTATTCCCCTGCATACCCTCAGGGCTGACATCGACTATGCCACTGCCGAAGCACATACTACCTATGGTCGTATTGGTGTAAAGGTATGGATCTGCAAAGGTGAAGTGTACGGTAAGAAAGAACTTACCCCCTTTACCGAAGAAACCAGCAAGCCTAAAACTGGTGGCCAGGGTGCCCCCCGTGGAGGTGGTGACAGATTCAGAGGCGGTCGTCGCAATAAGAAGTAATAGGGTTCAATTCATTGTTAATTAAGAAAATTTCGAGTAATAATGTTACAGCCAAAGAAAACTAAATTCAGAAGGCAGCAGAAAGGCAGAATGAAAGGAAACACCAAAAGGGGCGCAGAGCTCTCTTTCGGAAGTTTCGGCATCAAGTCTTTGGATGAATGCTGGATCACCAGCCGTCAGATCGAAGCTGCGCGTCAGGCCATTACCCGTCGTATGAAACGTGAGGGTCAATTGTGGATCCGTATCTTCCCCGATAAACCCGTTACCAAAAAGCCTGCAGAGGTGCGTATGGGTAAAGGTAAAGGTGCTCCTGAGTATTTCGTTGCAAGAGTAAGCCCCGGACGAATCCTTTTCGAAGCCGAAGGTGTTACCTTGGAAACTGCAACCGAAGCTATGCGCCTGGGAGCTCAAAAGTTGCCCGTAAAATGCAAATTTATTGTCCGTAGAGATTTTGTCGAGGAATAATAGATTTTATTGAAAAATAATTTATAACTTTGCAGCCTTTTTGGAGAGGTTCATAAACCAGGTCATGCCCGTAAAAGCGGGCCTCTGTCTGAAAATCAGGACTTCTAAAGCTGGTAAATGCGCCAGCTTACTGCTATTTTAACGATTTAAATTCGTTTATCAGATGAAGCCAAGTGTAATACGTGAAATGTCAACCAGCGAGCTCAGAGAAAGGTTGGAAGAAGAAAAGAAGCACCTTGAAAAGCTCAAGCTTAACCATAGCGTTTCTCCGCTGGAAAATCCTATGAAGATCAAGCTCTACAGACAAACTGTAGCCAGGATCAAGACCGAGCTCCACAATAGGGTTAATGAATCAAAAAAAGAAATCTCTAAATAATGGAAACGAGAACCCGCAGAAAAGAAAGAGTAGGCGTAGTGAAAAGTAATAAGATGGACAAATCCATTGTTATTAAAGTTATGCGCCGCGTAAAACACCCTAAATACGGGAAGTTTGTTAAAAAGTCGTCCAACTTTATGGCTCATGACGAAAACAATGAGTGCAACATCGGTGATACCGTTCGTATCATGGAAACCCGGCCTCTGAGCAAAAACAAATGTTGGAGATTAGTTGAAATCCTTGAAAGAGCTAAGTAATTATGATACAACAAGAATCTAGATTATCGGTTGCAGATAACAGTGGTGCCAAGGAAGTATTGTGCATTCGGGTATTGGGTGGTACCAAACGCCGCTATGCTGGTATTGGTGATAAAATCATTGTTACTGTTAAAGATGCACTTCCCAGCGGAAACATCAAAAAAGGAGCCGTTACCAAGGCTGTTGTCGTTAGAACCCGCAAGCACGTTCGCCGTGCCGATGGTTCTTATATTAAATTTGACGACAATGCAGTAGTTCTTTTAACTGCCAACGAAGAAATGCGTGGTACCCGTATATTCGGCCCCGTAGCCCGCGAACTTCGTGAGAAGCAGTTTATGAAAATCGTTTCATTGGCACCTGAAGTGCTCTAACTGAAAAATCATTAGCAACTATGCAACCCAAATTACATATTAAAAAAGGTGATACCGTTAAGGCCATTGCAGGGAATGCAAAAGGCCAGCAGGGTAAGGTGCTTAGTATCGACCGCAAAAATATGCGCGCTCTGGTAGAAGGTCTGAACATGATCTCCAAGCATACTAAACCCAATGCAGCCAACCCTCAGGGTGGTATCGTTAAAAAAGAAGCTCCCATCCATATCTCCAACCTGATGGTGGTTGATGGAAAAGGAAATGCTACTCGTATTGGAAGAAAGTTAAACGAGAATAACAAATTGGAACGTTATTCTAAAAAGTCAGGGGAGGTAATTAAGTAATGAGCTATACACCAAGACTTAGAAGTAAATATGAGAAGGAAATCATTCCTGCTCTTACATCAGAGTTCAGCTACGATAATCCTATGGAAGTTCCCAAGCTGGTTAAGATTTGTCTGAACCAGGGTCTGGGAATTGCAATTGCCGACAAAAAGCTTATCGATACTTCTATTGAAGAGATGACGCTTATTTCGGGCCAGAAAGCTGTTCCTACCAAATCCAAAAAGGATATTTCGAACTTTAAACTGCGTAGAGGTATGCCCATTGGTGTGCGTGTAACCCTGCGTGGTACCAAGATGTACGAATTCCTCGACAGGCTGATCGCTGTTTCTCTGCCTCGTATCCGCGACTTCAGAGGAATCAACGAAAAAGGTTTCGATGGTAAAGGAAACTTTACACTGGGTGTTTCTGAACAGATCATCTTTCCTGAGATCAATATTGACAAGATCAATAAGATCCTGGGTATGGATATTACTTTCGTAACCACCGCCAAAACCGACAAAGAAGCTTACGCACTCTTGCGTGAATTCGGAATCCCGTTTAAAAACATTAAAAAATAAATATTCCGGAAATGGCAAAAGAATCAATGAAGGCGAGAGAACGCAAAAGAGAAAAGCTCGTCGCCAAATATGCAAAAAAGCGCGCAGAACTGAAGGCTGCCGGAGATTATGAAGCATTGCAGAAATTGCCCAAAAATGCTTCTCCTGTACGTTTGCACAACCGTTGCAAACTTACCGGCCGCCCCAAAGGCTACATGCGTCAATTTGGTATTTCCCGTATCAATTTCCGGGAAATGGCTAACAACGGATTGATCCCCGGAGTTACCAAAGCCAGCTGGTAGAGAAATCATAAACCTTTATTTACATTACAATGACAACTGATCCAATTGCAGATTACCTTACAAGAATAAGGAATGCCGTGAAGGCCAATCACAGGATTGTAGAAATTCCTGCATCGAATCTTAAGAAGGGGATCACAAAAATCCTTTTTGAGAAGGGGTATATCCTGAATTACAAATTTGAGGACGGTGAAAAAGGAGGTAGCATTAAAATTGCACTCAAATATCATCCTTCCACAAAAATCCCTGCCATCAACAGTATTACCCGCATCAGCCGCCCCGGCTTGCGCAAATACTGCAACCATAATGATTTGCCCAGGGTAATGAACGGTTTAGGTATTGCCATAATTTCTACATCCCAAGGTTTAATCACCGACAAAGAAGCCCGACAGCTTGGTATTGGAGGTGAAGTTATTTGTTACGTTAGCTAATTAAGGAGGGAACTATGTCAAGAATAGGAAAATTACCCATTAACATTCCCGCTGGTGTTACTGTAAACGTAAGCGATAACAATATCGTAACCGTTAAAGGACCCAAAGGAGAATTAAAACAGGAATTAAAAGGTGAGATTTCAGTAAAAATTGAAGGAAACACCATACAAGTAGAACGTCCCTCTGACCAGAAAAGACACAAAGCTCTCCATGGTTTGTACAGAGCCCTTATCAGCAATATGGTGGTAGGAGTTTCGGAAGGTTATAAAGTAGTTCAGGAATTGGTAGGTGTTGGATACAAAGCTTCTAACAATGGCCAGTTGCTGGAGTTGGGCCTGGGGTATTCGCACAATATTTTTCTGGAATTGCCCAAGGAGATCAAGGTAGAAACCGTTACCGAAAGAGGTAAGAACCCGCTGATTATTATGGAATCGCACGACAAACAGCTTATCGGACAGGTAGCTGCCAAAATCAGGTCGATGCGTAAGCCTGAACCTTACAAAGGAAAAGGTATTCGTTTCCAGAATGAAGTGGTGCGCAGAAAAGCAGGTAAATCAGCCGGTAAATAAACTTTATTTAACTTATTAAATCATCGGAACGATGGCAACAAACAGTAAAAGTAATAGAAGACTCAAAATAAAGTACCGGGTTCGCAAGAAAATTCTTGGATCAGCGCAAAAGCCCAGGCTTTCTGTTTTCAGAAGCAATAAGCAGATTTACGCTCAGCTGATTAACGACGATCAGGGGGTTACCCTGGCCGCTGCCAGCAGCAGCGAAAAAGCGCTTGCAGAGAAAAAAGGTACAAAAACCGAATTGGCTCGCGAAGTAGGTAAACTCCTTGCAGAAAAAGCCAAAGAAGCAGGTATTGAAACCGTAGTTTTCGATCGTAATGGATATTTGTATCACGGTAGAATCAAATCCTTGGCAGAAGGAGCCAGAGAAGGAGGTTTAAATTTCTAAGACTATGACAAACGCAAACGTAAAAAAAGTAAAATCCAGCGAGATTGAGTTCAAGGACAGGCTGGTTAGCATACAACGGGTTACCAAAGTTACCAAAGGGGGTAGAACCTTTAGTTTCTCAGCCATTGTTGTAGTCGGAAATGAAAACGGTGTTGTGGGTTATGGCCTGGGTAAAGCTAAGGAAGTAACCACCGCAATCAGCAAAGGTATTGACGATGCCAAGAAGCACCTGGTAAAAGTTCCTGTTCACAAAGGTACCATTCCTCATCCACAGGAAGGTAAATACAGCGGTGCACAGGTTCTCATTCGCCCAGCTGCCCACGGTACAGGTGTTATTGCCGGTGGTGCTATGCGTGCGGTTCTCGAAAGTGTTGGTATTACCGACGTACTTGCCAAATCTAAAGGCTCATCGAACCCACACAGTGTGGTAAAAGCTACCATTGATGCTTTGACTAAACTAAGAGATCCCTTTACCGTTGCCCAGCAGCGTGGTATCTCTGTAGAAAAAGTTTTCAAAGGATAAATTCATAGTGATATTGCAGGTATACCCAGGGGTGTACCTGCAATCATCATGTAAGATACAATATACTTGTTTTACTCTCACAGAGTTTTAAAGACCATAAGAAAATGAAAAAATACAAAGTATCTCAGGTGCGTAGCGCAATTGGTCGTCCTGAAAGACAAAAGAGAACCCTGAAAGCACTTGGACTTCGCAAACTGCACAATCCTGTGGTGGTGGATGGTTCTCCCCAGGTTCTGGGAATGATCGATAAGGTAAGACACCTGGTCGATGTTCAGGAAGTAAATGCATAATTTTTAAAGGTAATAATTTTTAATCGCATATAACAATGGATTTAAGTAGTCTTAAACCCGCAGGTGGTTCAGTAAAATCCACAAAGAGAATCGGTAGAGGTCAGGGATCAGGTCGTGGTGGTACTTCCACAAGGGGTCATAAAGGGGCCAAGTCTCGCTCTGGTTACAGCAGTAAGGCTGGATTTGAAGGTGGTCAGATGCCTTTGTCCAGAAGGTTGCCCAAATTCGGTTTCAAAAACATCAACCGTGTGGAATATGTTGGCGTAAACCTGGATATCCTTCAGCAGCTTTCTGAAAATAAAGGAATCACCGTAATCGATCCTGCTGTATTGGTAGATAATGGTCTTGCTTCACGCAACGATCGTATCAAGATCCTGGGCAGGGGTGAACTGAAAGCTACCCTAGAAGTAACGGCTCATAAATTTTCTGCCTCGGCTGCCAAAGCTATTGAAGCCAGTGGTGGTAAAATAAACACTTTATAATCTAAGGAATGAAAAGATTTTTCCAGACTCTGCAAAATATTTACCGGATTGAAGATCTTCGTATCCGGATCATCAATACTTTGGGTATCATTTTGATTTACCGCTTAGGTTCTTTTGTGGTTTTACCCGGTGTTGATCCTCAGCAATTGGATGCATTGCAAGCCCAAACCCAGGATGGTTTGCTGGGTTTGCTTAATATGTTCAGTGGAGGTGCATTTTCCAATGCTTCAATTTTTGCATTGGGTATCATGCCCTACATCAGTGCATCTATTGTTGTGCAGCTCTTAGGAGTTGCCATTCCGTATTTTCAGAAGCTGCAAAAAGAGGGGGAGAGTGGAAGGAAAAAAATCAACCAGATCACACGCTATCTTACGGTTATTATTACAGCAGCCCAGGCTCCGGCATATCTTGCCAACCTGGCTTCTCAGCTTCCACGCGAAGCTATTACGCCCTTCGATGGAGATCCGGGTGCTTCCATGACCTTCTTTATTGTTTCTTCTGTCATCATTCTTATCGCCGGTACCATGTTTGTTATGTGGCTGGGCGAAAAGATCACTGACAAAGGCATTGGAAACGGTATTTCACTTATCATCATGGTAGGTATTATCGCCAATCTGCCCTTTGCTCTTGCTGCTGAATTTATTGCACGCATGGAAGAAGCTGGTGGAGGTTTGGTAGTATTTATGGTGGAAATCGTGGTGCTGATGAGCGTGGTTGTGCTGTGTATTCTGCTGGTTCAGGGCACTCGTCGTATCCCTGTGCAGTTTGCAAAAAGGATTGTTGGAAACAAACAATATGGTGGTGTACGTCAGTATATCCCATTGAAGGTGAATGCTGCCGGTGTTATGCCCATCATTTTTGCCCAGGCCATCATGTTCATTCCCATTACACTCGCAGGTTTTTCAGGTTCTGAAGCCATGAGTGGTATTGCTGCTACCTTTTCCAATTTCCTTGGGTTCTGGTACAATTTTACTTTCGCTGTTCTTATCATCCTGTTTACATACTTCTACACCGCCATTACTGTTAATCCCAATCAAATGGCTGAAGATATGAAAAAGAACGGAGGATTTATTCCTGGCGTAAAACCAGGGAAAAAGACCGCTGAGTTTATTGATAATGTAATGTCGAAAATTACACTACCTGGTTCACTGTTCCTTGCATTTGTTGCTGTAATGCCTGCATTTGTCAGTTTGATGGGTGTAACCGGACAATTTGCCCAGTTCTTCGGAGGTACCTCTTTGCTGATTATGGTAGGGGTTGTTCTGGATACTTTGCAGCAAATTGAAAGCCACCTGTTGATGCGTCATTACGATGGTCTTACCAAATCAGGTAGGATTAAAGGACGTTCATCCATGGGAATGACTGGCTGATCTTAACCAGATCTTTTATGATAGAGTATAAATCAGAGAGTGAAATAGAGTTAATTCGCGAGAGTTCTTTGCTTGTTGCAAAAACCTTAGGTGAGGTTGCCAAAAATATCCGCCCCGGGATTAAAACCATTGAGCTTGACCGGATAGCTGAAGAGTTTATCCGCGATAATGGAGCAAAACCCGGGTTTAAAGGATACCATGGATTCAGTGGAACCTTATGCATTTCGCCCAATGAACAAGTAGTTCATGGTATTCCGGGAAACCGGGAGTTAAAGGAAGGCGATATTGTGTCTATTGATTGTGGTGTTCTGAAAAATGGTTTTTTTGGCGATAGTGCCTATACCTTTGCCATTGGTGAGATTGATGAATCTGTCAGGCGGCTGTTGAATGTTACTTACGAATGTCTGTGGCTCGGTATCGAGAAGGCAGTTGAAGGTAATACTCTGGGAGATTTGTCGTGGGCCATACAGGAACATGCAGAAAACGCAGGTTATAGTGTTGTACGTGAACTCGTAGGACACGGCCTGGGCAGAAACCTGCATGAACCTCCTGAAGTGCCTAACTTCGGCAAAAAAGGTAAGGGGCTTACATTGCGTCAGGGGTTGGTTATTGCTATCGAACCCATGATAAACATGGGAAAACGATTTGTAGTGCAGGAAAAGGATGGCTGGACTATCCGTACTACTGACCGAATGCCCTCGGCCCATTACGAACACACCGTGGCAATAAAAAAGGGAAAAGCCGACGTGCTTTCTTCTTTTGCATACATTCATGAAGCTCTCAAATTCAATAAAAACAACACCTTAATTATTCAGTAAAGAGTATGGCAAAACAAAGTTCGATACAACAAGACGGAACAGTGATCGAGTCTCTGGGCAATGCAATGTTTCGTGTTGAATTGGAAAACGGCCACGTAATTACCGCTCATATCTCAGGCAAGATGAGGATGCACTACATCAAAATCTTACCCGGCGATAAGGTAAAAGTGGAGATGTCGCCATACGACCTTACCAAAGGAAGAATTTCTTTCAGGTATAAATAATAAGTATTTAACGTAACACACCTAAAAACTTCGAGATGAAAGTCAGAGTGTCTGTAAAGAAGAGAAGCCCTGAGTGCAAAATTGTACGCAGAAAAGGCAGAATTTACGTAATTAACAAGAAGAATCCCAAGTATAAGCAACGTCAGGGATAATTGTTTGAATTTTTAATCTAAGAATCATATGGCACGTATTGCAGGAATTGACATCCCCAAAAATAAGAGAGGCGAGATTGCCTTGACTTATGTCTATGGAATTGGTCGCAGCCTGGCACAGCAAATCCTTAAGGAAGCTGGCGTTGATGTAAATATCAAAGTTCAGGATTGGAACGATGACCAGATTACCGCTATCCGTACAATTATCAATGATAATTACAAGGTAGAAGGTGGTTTGCGTTCAGAAGTTCAGATGAATATCAAGCGACTGATGGACATCGGATGCTACCGCGGGATCCGTCACAGAATTGGTTTGCCCCTTCGCGGACAAAAAACCAAGAACAACGCCCGTACCCGTAAAGGGAAAAAGAAAACTGTGGCCAACAAGAAGAAGGCTACCAAGTAACATAGTGTTTTATGAAGCAGCGCACTGTTACTGTATTTTTTTCAAAGCTGCTTGATCAGAGAAATATTTTTTAAATAAATTATGGCAAAACAAACGAAAGGTGCACGTAGCACAAAAAAACGTGTAGTAAAAGTAGAACCCGTTGGGCAAGCACATATTTTTGCCTCTTTCAACAACATCATTATTTCGTTGACCAACAATACCGGCCAGGTTATCTCTTGGTCGTCTGCTGGTAAGATGGGTTTTAAAGGCTCCAAGAAGAATACTCCTTATGCAGGTCAGATGGCTGCCACTGATGCTGCCAAAGTTGCCTATGACGCTGGACTGAGAAAAGTAAAAGTGTTTGTAAAAGGCCCTGGTTCAGGCCGTGAATCTGCAATACGTACCATTCACTCTGCAGGCATTGAGGTGATCGAGATTGTTGACGTTACTCCTCTGCCACACAATGGTTGCAGACCTCCCAAAAGGAGAAGAGTTTAATTTTTAGTACAAACACATTTTTCAACGATTATATTAGAGTATTATGGCAAGATATAGAGGTCCTCAGTCAAAAATTGCACGTAAATTTGGTGATGCAATTTTCGGTGCCGACAAAGCTTTTGAAAAGAAAAAGTATCCTCCCGGGATGCATGGTGCCAACAAAAGAAGAAAAAAACAATCTGAATACGGAATTCAGCTCCAGGAAAAACAAAAGGCGAAATATACCTACGGTTTGCTGGAAAAGCAATTTGCTAACCTTTTTGAAAAAGCTGTTCGCAAAAAAGGTATTACCGGTGAGATCCTTCTCCAACTACTGGAATCTCGTCTGGACAACGTAGTATATCGCATGGGCATTGCTCCCAGTCGTCGTGCTGCACGTCAGTTGGTAGGGCACAAGCACATTACCGTTAATGGCGAAGTTGTGAATATTCCTTCTTATACCCTTCGTCCTGGTGATGTTGTAGGTGTAAGAGAAAGATCCAAAAGCCTTGAGGTGATCTCAGAATCACTCACCGGCAGAAACAATGCGTTCTCGTGGATCGAATGGGATGGTCAGAAAATGGAAGGAAAATTCCTGAATATGCCCGAAAGAGAAATGATCCCCGAGAATATCAAGGAACAACTCATCGTGGAATTGTACTCCAAGTAATAAGTAACACAGAGTTTCGTAAAAATAAAAACCCACTATAAATGGCAATATTAGCTTTTCAAAAACCGGACAAGGTTATCATGCTCGAATCTGACGGGAGCTTTGGGAAATTTGAATTTCGGCCCCTGGAACCGGGATATGGTATCACCGTTGGTAATGCCTTGAGAAGAATACTGCTCTCATCCCTTGAAGGTTTCGCCATTACGTCAATCCGCATCGAAGGGGTAGAACATGAGTTTTCTACCATCAAAGGTGTTGTGGAAGACGTTACCGAAATGGTTCTCAACTTCAAACAGATCAGATTTAAGCAAAAGGTAGAAGAGGAGGATAGTGAGAAAGTAACGGTTACTATCTCTGGCCAGGAAGTATTCAAAGCCGGCGATCTTAACAATTTTCTTTCCAACTTCCAGGTAATCAATACCGACACTGTGATCTGCAACATGGAACCCAATGTAAATCTTACCATTGAGTTTACCATAGAGAAGGGAAGAGGGTATGTGCCAGCTGAAGAAAACAAGTCACTCAACCCGGTTATTGGGCAAATTGCAATCGATTCTATCTTTACTCCCGTAAAAAACGTTAAGTTTTTCGTAGAAAACTACCGTGTGGAGCAAAAGACTGACTATGAAAAGCTGGTACTTGAAATTCTTACAGATGGCTCTATTACGCCCAAAGATGCATTGAAAGAAGCTGCAAAGATTCTGATTTTCCATTTTATGCTCTTCTCCGATGAGAAGATCACTTTGGATACCGAAGAGAAAGCTTCCAGCGAAGAGTTTGATGAAACTTCTTTGCACATGCGTCAACTTCTGAAAACCAAACTGGTTGACATGGATTTGAGCGTAAGAGCTCTGAACTGCCTGAAAGCTGCCGATGTTGAGACCCTGGCCGATCTGGTTTCACTCAATAAACATGATCTGCTTAAGTTCAGAAACTTCGGAAAAAAATCACTCACAGAGCTTGAAGAGCTTATTAAGTCCAAAAATTTAAGTTTTGGCATGAACCTTTCAAAATACAAATTAGATAAGGACTAATTGAAATGAGACACGGAAAAAAAATAAATCACCTGGGAAGGAAGTCTGCTCACAGACAAGCTATGCTTTCCAATATGGCGGCCTCCCTGATCCTGCACAAGCGTATTTTTACCACTGTTGCTAAGGCTAAGGCACTGCGCGTATACGTTGAACCGCTGATCACCAAATCAAAAGATGATTCTACTCACTCTCGCAGAACCGTTTTTTCTTACCTGCAAAACAAACATGCTGTTAGCGAGCTTTTCAGAGAAGTTTCTCAAAAAGTTGCCGACAGACCTGGTGGGTATACCAGAATCCTGAAAACAGGTTTTCGTAAAGGTGATGCTGCTGAGATGTGCTTTATCGAGCTGGTAGACTACAATGCCAACATGCTGAAGATTACTGAAGATGCCAGCAAGAAAACCCGCAGAAGCCGCAGAGGTAAGAAGGCAGATGAAACCACTGAGAAAGTAGCACCCAAAGCTGCTGCAAAGAAGGAAGAGGTAGTTGAGGAGCCCAAAGCAGTGGTGGAAGATGTGGTTGCAGAAGCTCCTGCAGATGTTCAGGAAGAGCCTCAGGCCGATGCTAATGAAACCGCCACTGAAGAAGGAGAAGATACTCCCGATAAAAAGTAACCCGTTTAACTGATTTCATTTTTCGTGCAATGCCTTTATGGCTTATGCCCGATCCCTACAAAGCAATGAGCGAAGGTATTGAAAATAGAAACCAGATCGGATAAATTATCAAAGAGGATAGAGTTGAAAGGCTTTATCCTCTTTTCATTTGGCAGTTTTTCAGGATTAACGAATTTTTAAAGTCGCCTGTTTTTTTATCGTCAAATTTCTTTGTATTTTGACGGTATCGGAAATAAAGGATCAAGTTTATTAACTAAAAAATCAACAATTATGAGTGCAATTTTAAACATTCACGCAAGACAGATCTTGGATTCGAGAGGTAATCCCACCGTTGAGGTTGATGTGATCACAGAGAATGGTATCATGGGACGCGCTGCGGTTCCTTCTGGTGCTTCCACTGGTATACATGAAGCTGTTGAGCTGCGCGACGATGACAAAGTAAACTACCTGGGCAAAGGGGTGTTGAAAGCCGTGAATAATGTAAACAATATCCTCAACAATGAGCTCAAAGGTATGTATGTTACCGATCAGGCCCTCATTGATAAAACCATGATCCAGATCGATGGCACTCCCAACAAAGGCAACCTGGGCGCCAATGCTATTCTGGGTGTTTCTATGGCTGTAGCTCATGCTGCTGCTCAGGAAACCAACCAGCACCTGTTTCGTTATGTAGGGGGTGTAAATGCCAACCTGCTGCCTATCCCTATGATGAATATCATCAACGGTGGATCGCATGCCGATAACAGCATCGATTTCCAGGAATTTATGGTTATGCCTGTAGGTGCCTCTTCTTTCAGCCATGCCCTGAAAATGGGTGCTGAGGTGTTCCATCATCTCAAAGCTGTATTGAAAAAGCAAGGGTACTCTACCAACGTTGGCGATGAAGGTGGTTTTGCTCCCAACCTCAAATCCAATGAGGAAGCTGTAACTGTAATCCTCCAGGCCATAGAAAATGCTGGTTACAGACCCGGTGAGGATATCTTCCTTGCACTCGATCCCGCTTCATCGGAGTATTACAAAGCCGACGAGAATGTGTATCACCTGCACAAGTCTACCGGTGATAAGCTTACTCCTGCTGAAATGGTAGATTACTGGGCTGACTGGGTAAAACGTTATCCTATTATCTCCATTGAAGATGGTATGGGCGAAGACGACTGGAACGGATGGTCGTTGATGACCCAGAAACTTGGAGACAAAATTCAGCTTGTGGGCGACGATCTCTTTGTAACCAATACCCAGAGACTACAAAAAGGTATTGATGATAACGTAGCCAACTCTATCCTTGTAAAAGTAAACCAGATTGGTACACTTACTGAAACCATCAGTGCAGTGCAGCTGGCTACTGCCAACTCTTACACCTCTGTAATGAGCCACCGTAGCGGCGAAACTGAAGATGTAACCATTGCTGACCTCGCCGTTGCTCTCTCAACCGGACAAATCAAAACGGGTTCTGCCAGCCGCTCCGACAGGATCGCAAAATACAACCAGTTGCTCCGTATCGAAGAAATTCTGGGCGATACTGCCAGATATCTTGGCAAAGATTTCAAATATTTCAAAAAGTAACCTGCAACTGCTGGTTATCTTTTTAATGTTAAAGGGAGCGGTCAGCAGCCGCTCCCTTTTTTAACCTTTACCCCCTCCCATAATATTTTTTAAACCATGCGTGTAAGATTTTTTCCAGTACTGCTGGTTATCTTCCTGACGGCCACTTCTTATCTTAAGGCTCAGGATACAATCAGAATAATGCAGTACAACCTGATGTTTTATGGATTGTACACTGATTTTTGTACTGCTGCCAACAACAATGTAAACAGCAAGGACCAGTACCTGCGCACCATCCTCGGCCACTACAAACCCGATATATTTGCTGTAAACGAATTGGGGAGGGGGGGGCATAACCTGACAAGAATCAGGGATAATGTATTGAATATTGAGGGTGTTGATTACTTCGATTATGCCGAGTATACAAACACCGGAAACGGCTGGTTTGCCAACGGATTGTTTTATGATACACGCAAATTTGGGTTGCGCAATGAAGTAATTGTAAGTACTCTTCTGCGCGACATAAACCTGTACACTTTGTATTACAAAAGCGAAGATCTGGAGCATGGCGCCGATACTGTTTTTCTAACCTGCATAGTGGCACACCTGAAAGCCGGAAACTCCGCCACTGATCAGCAAACTCGTACTGCCATGGTAAATAATGCGCTGAGTTATTTGCAAACCCACAATTATTCGGGCAACATCCTGTTTATGGGTGATTTCAATATGAAGTCATCTTTTGAAGAGGCCTATCAGCGGATGATCAATAATTCCAACGAAAACATACGATTCTTTGATCCCATTAATGTTTCCGGGCAGTGGGGCAATAACCCGGCCATGGCTCCTTATCATACCCAAAGCCCACGCACAGGTACACATGATTGTTTTGTTACGGGAGGGCTTGACGATCGCTACGATTTTATCCTGGCTACTCGTCCTGTAATAGAGGGAACTCATGGCTTGAAATATATTCAGGGTAGTTACAGAGCCATGGGCCAGGATGGTAACCGCTATAACCAATCCCTGATCAGTCCACCCAACCACAGTGAGCCGCCCGAAGTGATACAAGCTCTTTACGATATGTCAGATCACTTACCTGTTGTAATGAAGTTGCTTACCGAGCAGTTTACGCAAATACATGAAATCGTCAGTTGGGATCAATCTGTAAAGGTGAATAATCCTGTGGTTTCCCGTTTGGCAATTCAAATTGACAACCCTGAACTGGGTAGTGGTGTACTGAGAGTTTTCAATACTTCGGGGGTGCTTATGCTTACCCACGAGTGGCAGAATGCCAGTTCTTTCCAAAACCTGGAGTTGGATATCGGACATTTTTCTGCCGGAATGTATTTCCTGGTATTGGATTTTGGCAATGGAATACTTGTTACAAGGAAAGTAGTTAAGCTATAAGCGTCTTTGCTGTAAATACTGTTAATGATAACTTAACATTGCGTTAACCAAAAATTAACCGGTATTGTAAAGAACAGGGTGTAAGGGAATGTAACTTTGTTGCGAAAAAAGCACCCGGAAATGGATAATGTATATCTTTTTTTTGTAATCGCCCTTTTTATTCTTGCCATATCAGACCTTGTAGTAGGTGTGGGCAATGATGCTGTAAACTTTCTCAACTCTGCCATCGGCTCCAGGGTGGCTTCCATGAAGGTTATTCTTGCGGTAGCTTCACTTGGGGTATTGGTTGGGGCTACTTTCAGCAGCGGTATGATGGAGGTTGCCCGAAGTGGTGTATTCCATCCTGGTCAGTTTTACTTTAATGAGATTATGGTGATCTTTCTTGCTGTGATGATCACCGACATTATTCTTCTGGACACCTTCAACACTTTTGGTCTGCCCACTTCCACTACAGTATCCATTGTGTTTGAGCTTTTAGGTGCTGCTGTTGCTGTTTCTCTTTACAAGATATACATGGGCCCGGAGACACTGCAGGATCTGGGTACTTTCATTAATTCGGCACGGGCATTGGCCATTATCTCGGGGATTCTACTTTCGGTGGTTATTGCCTTTACGGTGGGAACCCTGGTGCAGTTTTTTTCCCGTTTGCTCTTTACCTTTGATTATAAAAAGAGACTGCCTTTCTTTGGTGCATTGTGGGGTAGTTTTGCCATCACCTCTATCGTATATTTTATTCTTGTGAAAGGTGCCAGTGGAGCGTCTTTTATGACTCCTTCAACTGTCGCCTGGATCCAGCAGAATACCTTACAGCTCCTGAGTATGTGTTTTATCGGGTTTGCAGTATTGGCCCAGTTGCTGATCTCGGTATTCCGGGTAAATATTCTGCGTGTGATAGTGCTCATTGGTACCTTCTCCATTGCTATGGCTTTTGCTGGCAACGACCTTGTTAATTTTATCGGAGTTCCGCTGGCCGGGTTCGAGTCTTATAAGCTTTTTATCAACGACCCGGCTCTTGATCCCGCAACCTATACTATGGAATCGTTGCTCAAGCCAGTGCAAACCCCCACAGCATTTTTGCTGGCAGCAGGGGTAATTATGATCCTGGCATTGATCTTTTCGCGCAAAGCCCGTTCTGTAACCCAAACGGAGGTTGATCTGGCTCGGCAGGGAGAGGGGTATGAACGCTTTTCCTCATCATTATTCGCACAAACCCTTGTTCGTAAAGCCTATGATCTGTCTGGATTCCTGAAGCGTGTGGTACCTGCACCTGTTTTGCGTTCGATCGATAAGAGATTTGTACCCCTGGAGCAGGATAGTAAGTCAGTATCTGCTGAGCATGCTGCCCATTTTGATATGGTAAGGGCCAGCGTAAATATGTTTGTTGCCAGTATCCTGATAGCCCTTGCCACATCTCTTAAACTTCCTCTTTCTACCACTTACGTAACTTTTATGGTGGCCATGGGTACTTCACTTTCCGACAGGGCTTGGGGGCGTGAGAGTGCCGTATATCGCATTACGGGAGTAATTACTGTAATCGGCGGCTGGTTCTTTACAGCTTTTACAGCCTTCTCGGTAGCCTTTTTGTTTGCACTGCTTATTCGCTGGGGTGGCTACCCGGCAGCCATTGTAGCCCTTGCCCTTGCATTTGGTTTTGTGATACGTACCAATTTCATTCACAAGAAAAGAAGTGAAGCTAAAGAAAAAGAAGAGCAGAAAAGCCTCAGATCATGGACCGAAGCAGGTGTAATAAAGGAGTGCAATGGCAATATTGTAAGTACCCTGGAAAGAGTTTCTGTGTTGCATCAAGAAGTTACACTTGCCTTTATGGACGAAGACCGGAAGAGGTTGAAAAAAGCCCGGAAGAGTGTTCGCGAATTGTCGGAGTATACTAAGGGACTGAAAAAGGATGTATATCTTACCCTTAAAAGGCTTAAAGCCGATGCCATCGATACTGGCCATCATTATGTGCAGATACTCGATTATCTGAGGGAGATTTCACATTGCCTCAATTTTATCGTTGAACCCTTTTATGAGCATATTGCCAATGTGCATCCCTCCGTTGTAAATGAGCAAGAACGTGAAATTGCTGATCTGAACCAACGAGTAGGAGAGTTCTTCCAATCCATTCTTCAGGTTATTCAATCGCGTGAGTACGAAAAGGTAGATGAGATCATAAAGAGAGCAGCAATGCTGGTGTCTGATCTGGATAAAACCAAGAAGTTGCAGATTAAACTTATTAAAGCCGAAAAGGTAGGTACCCGCAATACACTGGTAATTTTTAATTACCTGACAGAAACACGCAATATGGTAATTCAGTCGGGCAATCTGCTTAAATCGCACCGCGAGTTTATGATCACCAATGGAAAATAGAACCTGGGACGGGGATGTAATTCGCTTACGGATTGCCGGCATTTTTGTGATGTAGTATCAATCAAAGCCTTTGTGTTAAGTTTATGTTAAGCCTGTTGGGGGAGGGCTTGTTTTCGTATTTTTGCTGTCCTTAAAAAAAGTTTGCCATTAAAGCGCAAACACGTAAATTCACCGTGCTGATTTCAGACAGCCCCAGGAGTTTACACTAACGTTAAAACGAAAAATAATGAGTTTTGGATTTGTTCAGTTTCTGACCCTTTTTGGAGCATTGAGTCTGTTCCTGTTTGGAATGAAAGTAATGAGTGAAGGGATACAGAAGCTTGCTGGCGATAAAATGCGCTCCATCCTGAGTGCCATGACCTCCAATCGTTTCCTGGGTGTACTTACAGGTTTTGTTGTAACTACCCTTGTGCAGTCTTCATCGGCTTCTACGGTTATGGTGGTGAGTTTTGTTAATGCCGGTTTGCTCAACCTTGTGCAGTCTGTGGGTGTGATAATGGGTGCCAATATAGGAACCACCACAACAGCGTGGCTCATATCTTTTCTGGGGTTTAAACTCAATATCGCAGCGCTTTCACTCCCGATCATCGGCATTGCTTTTCCGATGCTCTATTTTTCGCGCGATAAGCTTACCTCGCTTGGAGAAACCTTGCTGGGCTTTGCTTTGCTTTTTATGGGGCTGGGTCTGCTGAAAGATTCCGTTCCTGACCTGCAATCCAACCCCGAAATGTTTGAAGCATTGCAAAACCTGACCGGCTATGGCTTCGGAAGTATAATGATATTTCTGGGGATTGGTACATTGCTTACCATTGTATTGCAATCTTCAAGTGCTACCATGGCCTTGACCCTGGTAATGTGTAATTATGGATGGATAGGCTATGAACATGGTGCAGCTATTGTTCTGGGTGAAAATATCGGAACCACCATTACAGCCAACCTTGCAGCTCTGGTTGGGAATGTGCATGCCAAGCGTACGGCATTGGCTCACACCCTTTTTAATATTTTCGGGGTATTGTGGATGCTTACATTTTTCCATTTTTTCACCGGAAAGATTGCTTATTACATGGTGGAAATGGGGTTGAATTCTCCTTTCGATGACCCCGCAATGGTGCCGTTCGGGCTGGCCATTTTTCATACCACTTTCAATATTACCAATACACTGGTACTTATCGGACTCATCAAATACATTGTATTTGTGGTTGAAAGGATCATCCCATCCAAAGGCAAAGGTGATGAAAGACATCAACTGGAGTATTTCGGCAGCGGGTTTTTGCACATGGCAGAATTCTCTGTTTTGCAGGCTAAACGCGAAACCCGCAGATATTGCGATCTTGCTCACCGTATGTTCAACTTTATACCCGAAATGATCTACCAAACCGATCGTAAGAAGTTTTCAAAAGTTCTTGCCCGGGTAAGCAAATATGAGGAGATCACAGACCGTGTAGAAGTGGAGATCACCACCTTCTTAATAAAGGTTTCGCGCAAGCAGTTAAGTACCAATGCATCAGAGCAGTTGCGCAGGTTGCGACTGGTGTGCGCAGAGGTTGAAAAAATAGGAGATATCTGTTTCAAAATGGCTACCCTGCTTGATAAAAAGAAAGAAGAAAACTCTTACTTTACACCCAAACAGCGCGAAGAACTTTCGCGGATGTTTGAGTTGGTGAATGAGGCGTTTGATGTAATGATGGTCAACCTTGAACGTGGAGAGGCTTTTGCCCGTAGCAATATCCAACGAGCCTACCAGCTTGAAAAATCTATCAACCAATTCAGGGATGAGGTGAGTGAAGAAGTTATCGGCGACCTGGAGAAAGGCTCAGCACACGTCAAAGGAGGTTTTTACTTCAATAAGATGATCTCATCCTGCGAAAAAGTAGGTGACTCCATTTTGAACATCAATGAGGCTGCCGCCGGGGTTAATATTGAGTAATCCATTTCATGGCATTCCGGATGTGCAACCTCAATGCATGCCTATATCCTGCCGGTAATTGATGTTGGCAAACATTTTATTGGTATAGAAATCTTCGTTGTCTATGGCAGGGTAGATACATTTCAGTGGAGCAATAGCATCCAGTATTTTGTATCGCTTTTGTTGCAGTGCTTTTTTCAAAGTAGGAGAGGTGCTCTTATGGTAATAGCTGGCCATGGTTTCCTTCAAACCGTTCTGTGTAGGTATTACCACCTGATGACCCTTGCTTTTTTGTAAAATGAATTCGAAGACCCTGGGGCTGAGCCAGGGAAGATCGCAACCTATTACAAGGTGATGTTCATGGGCCGATTGCTCAATACAAGCATGGATGCCTGCCACAGGCCCACAACCCGGAAAAAGATCGGGCACAGTGGGCAGACCGGTAAATGCATATTTCTCAGGTTCGTTGGTGCTCAGCAGAAGTGTTCCGCACAAAGGCTGTAGTGTGGCAATGGAATACTCTATGAGCTTTGTTCCGTTGTACTCATAAAGAGCTTTATCGCTTCCAAAACGTCGGCTTTTGCCACCAGCCAGAATGATACCTGTTGTTTCCGACCTTGCAAAGATGGGTGCGTGCATCAGGGGTTAGGTTATCAGATGGATAGGAGGATTGAATTAATACCTGCTGCAAGCCCCACCCCTGCAACCACTGCTGCCACATTCCATAGAGAAATCACTTTTAGCTTTGCCGGGTTTGGGGATTCTTTTCTCAGAACATTCCTGCTTGCATTCAGGGCAATACGCAATGTATTTCCAGCACGGGCCAAGGATGTAATCCTGGTATTCTTTCTTCAAACCCTGGTTGTCTTCAAAATCAAGCTTGCATGATTCGCAATAAAAGGTACTCATAATAGGATTGTTTTGAAAGGTTAATGGGGTATCTGGTATTGATTGATCAAAATTAAGGCTTTGGTGCTTGAAATTTAGTTAAAATTTCGAGATTTTGGTTGTTAAGCCTTAGAAGATTAAAAATAAACTAACCAAAAAACTCATACTTTCTCCTCATGCTCCGGGCAATCGATTCTCAATTCAGTGGCTTCGAGTTTCATGTTGAGGAGGTTGCAGAAATGTTTTCCCTTTGGGTGATCTGGTCTGTAATGCACACAGGTAAAGCACATGCGCTGAAGGGTGATGATACCCGCTTTCTGAAGATGATGGATGATTTCCATCAGATTGAGCAATAAGCTTTCCTTCTCTGAAGAATTTATTTTTTCTATGGGGGTAAATAACTCCTTTGTGAACAAGGATGTTTTCGCTGCAACATCATGTCCCTTGCTGGTCAGGTGAATTGTGTAACTGCGTGTGTCTTCCTGCTGATATTCCCGGGTAATAAGTTCTTTCTGATGAAGTGTTTTGATGGTATCGCTTACAGTTGCCTTGGTAATATTGAATTCACGAGCCAGGTAGGTCACCGTTCTCTTTTCTTCACTATGGTTTTGCAGGAAGATCAAAGTCTGGATCTGGATGGGGGTAAGGGACAGGTTTTTACTTTCATTCCACAGCATGATCCTGAATGCCTGGGAGATCCTTTCCAGGGCAGCCACGATCCTGCTGTCGGTATTGCTGTTCTGGATGTTGAGGTCAAAAGGGGAGTTTTCCATGATTATTTAATTCCCGGAAGGACTAAAAAATGCCCCACAAAGATAGGATACCTAACCATGTGGGGCAAATTTTTTTCAGCCTTTTACATCGGCCATTGATGCACCAAAGTTAAGGTGCAGCACATTGCCTTTTGGCGTAAGCAGCGCTGGGACTGACTTTATTCCCAGCTTCTCTGCTTCTGGAATTCTTGATTTGTTCTCACCCAGGTGAACTATTTCCACATTGGAAGAACCAATTAATTCTACAATATCCTGTTCAGCGCTTACACATACTGAACAACCGGCATGATAAAAAACAGATTTACTCATAATTTTTTATTTTTAAAATTTGACATAGGTTGAATTTATCGCAAATATAGTTAGGATAACTAACAAAAACAAATAAAATTGCATGAAAGAAATGGTTTAACACTTTGTTTAAAAACATTTCGTAATTTTGCGAAATAATTAAATGTGAAAACCTGTAATTCTTGAGTAAAATGGATATTAAAATTCTTGGCACCGGTTGCCAAAAGTGCAAAACCCTGGAAAGAATGGCCAGTGAGGTGGTTGCAGAAAATAGTATTGATGCCCGCATATCTAAAGTGGAAGATATCATGGAGATCATGAAATATGGAATTATTGCTACCCCAGGTTTGGTGATCAATGAAAAGGTGGTGATAAGTGGCCGTCTGCCCTCAAAAGATGAAATCAAAACCCAAATAGAAAAATTTGCCAATGGCTAAGAAAGTTGAAATACCTGAAGATCTGCAGCAAATCGCCAGGTTTGCCAAGGCTATGAGCCATCCTGTAAGGGTTTATATCCTTAAGAAACTGTCCACTCGGAATTCATGCTGCTACAGTGGTGACCTGGTGGATGAATTGCCCATAGGCAGGTCTGCATTGTCGCAGCACCTTAAGGAGCTGAAACACGCCGGGCTCATTCAAGGTGAGATTGAAGCACCTTTCATTAAGTATTGTATCAATAAGGAAAACTGGGCAAAACTCAACAGCGCTTTTCTCGAGTATTTTAATGTTGAGTACAAGGATATGGACATCAAACTTTAAAATTTATTGCATGAAACGAGCATGATTCGTCAAGTAGAATTAAGGATGAAAACCCATCATGCGAGTTCCATCCGACCTTAATTTAAAAAATATTGCGGATGAAAAAGTTATTATTAATTGGAGTAATATCTGTTTTACTGGCTGCTTGTGGCCAGACAACAGGAGGTGACCGCGCCGAAGGTGCCAAGGATCTTTCAATGAACGATGCCAAAGTTCATGTTTATTATTTTCATGGGAAAATGCGGTGTGTTACCTGTGTTAACCTACAGGAGGTCGCTCAGCAGGCTATCGTAGAAAATTTTGCCGGCAATAATGATGTAGCATTCATTGAGGTCGACTTTTCAGAAAAAGCCAATGAGGCACTTGCCGAAAAATACGAGATTGTTTTTAGCAGCCTGGTAATTGCCTGTGGAGATCAGTACAAGGATATTACTGATCAGTCTTTTGCCCTGGTAATGAGAAACCCTGAGGGTCTTAAAGAACTGATCGTACAAGAAACCAACTATTTTTTAAATAACTAATTGTTAATGCATTAAAAAGAGCCGCATGAAAAAAAAATTGATCTTATTGGTAGTTGTATTTGCAGGGTTAACTGCAACAGCCCAGAAAATAGAAGTATTGTATTTCAAGGCCGATCTTGCTTGTTGCAGAGCAAGAGCCTGCGATAATCTCGAAAAGGATATTCAAAGCATGATCGAAGGTGCTTACAAATCAGGGGCTGTAAAATTTTCCGCAGTTCGTATCTCCGATGAGGCAAATAATGCCTTGGTTGAAAAATACAAAGCTGGTTCACAAACGGTAGTAGTTGTAACTACCCATCGAAGAACGGAAACAATTACAGATATTTCGGATATTGTAAGGGCTTACTCACGAAATCGCAATAAGGCAACTTTCGAGAATGAGTTGCTTGCCCGGCTCAGCACCGCTACAAATTAGGTTTTATGGAATATCTACATCAACTGGTTAACAGTACTGAATTTCCAATACTGGGTGCATTTCTGTTGGGGATTATGACGGCCATCAGCCCGTGTCCACTGGCCACCAATATATCTGCCATTGGTTTTATCAGTAAGGATATAAACCATCAGAAAAGGGTCTTTATCAATGGTCTCGTTTATACACTGGGAAGGGCCATTACCTATATGGTTATTGGTATTGTGCTGATTGCTACGCTAAAACAAGGTTCAAGTGTCCATGCGATCCAGAAAACTATCTGGGCTTACGGAGAATTTCTTATTGGTCCGTTTCTCATTATCATGGGACTATTGATGTTCGATCTGATAAAACTCAATTTTTCCTTCCTGGGTAAGTGGTCATCAAAAGTTGGTGAACAGTCCGGATCGGGCGGATTCTGGAGTACCTTGTTGTTGGGTGTTGTATTTGCCCTTGCATTTTGCCCATATAGTGGCTTTCTCTATTTTGGTATGCTCATACCATTGTCGGTTTCCTCAACCGGGGGGTATTCCCTGCCATTTGTATTTGCTGTTGCCACCGGCTTACCGGTTATCATTTTTGCATGGATACTTGCCTACAGTATTTCCGGTTTGGGTTCATTCTACAACAAGGTGAGAACTTTTGAATTCTGGTTCAGAAGGGTTGTTGCCGTTGTGTTTTTTGCCGTTGGCTTATACTTTATCTGGCTGATTTATATCAAATAATTTTTTCTTTTTCATTTCGTGATTTTCCGAAATACTAAAATATAAACATGGAAACCAAAAAAGAACTCAAGATACTATTCTGGATTGCCCTGCTTTTTGGGGTAGCCTTTTTTCTTCCCATCGAAAGTACCCGATTCAACACGGCTGTGGATGCCGCATTTGACCTGGTAAAATGGTATGCCCGTGAGCATGTTGTATTGTGCCTGCTACCTGCATTTTTTATTGCAGGCGTGATATCGGTATTTGTGAGCCAGGGTTCTGTATTAAGATACTTTGGAGCCAATGCCAAAAAATGGCTGGCTTACACAGTTGCCTCTGTTTCGGGGACAATACTGGCAGTTTGCAGCTGCACCATATTGCCATTGTTTTCAAGCATTCACAAACGTGGAGCCGGTTTAGGTCCTGCCATAGCGTTTTTATATTCCGGCCCGGCCATCAATATCCTGGCAATTATTCTTACAGCCCGCATATTGGGCTTTGAAATGGGGGTGGCCCGTATTATTGGTGCCGTGGTGTTTAGTGTAGTTATCGGAATTGTGATGTCCCTCATTTACCGGAAGGAAGAAAAGGCCAAGCGCGAGGAACAGATGAATATTCCCATGCAACCCGAGAAAAGGCCTATGTGGCAAACATCCTTTCACTTTTTTACCCTGGTCTTGATCCTGGTGTTTGCCAACTGGGGCAGCCCGGCCAGCGATGACACCTCAAGTGTATGGTATTACATATGGGCATATAAGTGGTACATCACAGGCTTTTTCTCGCTATTGCTCATGTATTCGCTCATATTTATCCTGAAAATAAAATGGCAATGGGTAGTGTCGGCAGGTGTGGTGGTTGGATTATCGGCGTTTTTAGCAACTAATATTATTGCAGATCCGAAACTTTCTCCCATAGTTCCTATGCTTGTGGGTGTAATTGCGCTAAGTGTAATTACCTTATACGATAAGCAGAATGAAGAAAACCGTGAGTGGACCTTGTCAGCATGGGCATTTACAAAACAGATCATGCCATTGCTGGCGGTAGGGGTTGTTACGGCTGGTTTCCTGCTGGGATCAACACACGATGGTGGCTCAATTCCCGGTATTATTCCCAGTGAATGGATAGTATGGCTGGTGGGGGGCAATTCTGTATTTGCCAACTTATTTGCTTCTGTGGTAGGGGCCTTTATGTATTTTGCCACCCTTACCGAGGTGCCCATCCTGCAAGGTTTAATTGCTTCGGGCATGGGCAAAGGGCCTGCATTAGCATTGCTTCTGGCCGGGCCTTCACTATCACTGCCCAACATACTGGTAATTCGTGGCGTGCTGGGAACTCAAAAAACCTTGGTTTACGTATTATTGGTAGTGGTAATGGCAACCATCTCGGGTATGATTTACGGTAGCTTATTTTAGAAAATTTATTTGTCAGGAAAAATGAATATGAAATCAATGATAATAAATGCCTTAATAGGTATTGCTGTAATCTTGTTACCTGTTTTTTTGTATTCACAGGAAAGAGTAATTGACCAGCGAGGTATTGCTGTTAATACACGTGAGTTTTACGATAATTATATGCATCTGCTTGAAGATGAGGAAACATTTGTCATTGATGGCCGCACAAAAGAAATGTTTTCGGAGGGTCATTTGAAGAACGCAGTAAATATTGATGCAGATGATCCGGATCTTCTCATGTTATTACATCCTCACCTTCATAAACCCAGAATTGTGGTGTATTGCACCACAATGAGACGTACCACTGTTATTGTGAATGTATTGGCTCAAGTGTATCATGGAGAGATTGTTTACATAAGCGATGGGTTTCGGGGATGGTTACTAAATGGATTTCCGGTATGGGGATTTTCAGCTTTATTGCCTGAAAATTCTGAGGAGAAGGGTTCTCAAAATAATGAAGATTGATACCTTGAACTACATAGACAACTTCTCATGGATTATGACGTAAAAACACGTCGATAGTTGTTTTTGAATATTCAATGAGGTATTCAAGTTAAGTGTCTGAAAGGACGATACTACTTAGAATCGTAAATTTGATAGTATTATGCCAAATCTCTTCGACAACTACGGAATACTCACTAAAGAAATTCTTTCCCTCACCCCTCGTGAAACCCGAGAGCTGGTTAATAGGGGAGCCTTTCTTATTGATCTTCGCGACATGGATTTTGTAGATTACAAAGCTTTTGACATTCCCCATGTGCTGAATTTTCCTTTGAATGAATTTGAACAAAGCCTGGAGAAACTCGACAAAGACGGGTATTACATCCTGGCAGATACTTCGGGGTTGAAGAGCCGTGAGTTTGTGCAGAAAATGCTTGATAAAGGCTTTATGTATGCAGGAAGCATGAGTGGTGGTTTTTTAGAGTGGGAAAGGGATGGATTACCGGTGAGGGTAGATGTTAATGAGCGCCTGTCTGGTTCCTGTGCATGCCAGTTGAAACCGAGGGAAAAGAAAAAGCACTAGCCTTTACAGGCAATATTCAGGCTGGAATGTAATTCCTCAAGAGGTAACGACCTGTTCCGTTACCAAAAAAAAGTCACGATCACAAGACAGTTTGCAACAATCCATGTCGTAAATACAAGGCAATTTATTGCAAAGATTCAGATTTGAAAAAATATTTGACGTAATTGTACGTCGTAATAAAAAATAACGTAAATTTACGTCGAAACTAGAATACGTAATCATGACAACTACTGCCAAAATTGATCTTTTCAATGAGGATCTTCAGCAGAAGGCCCGACTTTTCAAGGCCCTGGCTCATCCTGCACGGCTTGCCATTCTCAACTACCTGGCAGATATTAAAACCTGCATGACGGGCAACATAGCCGATGAGATCCCCTTGGGACGCACCACCGTAAACCAGCATCTTAAGGAGCTGAAGGAAGCCGGTCTCATAAAAGGCACCGTGGATGGAGTAAAGACCAACTACTGCCTCAATGCTCAGGCAATAAAAGCTCTGCGACAGGGATCGGAAGAGTTTCTTTCAGGTATTGATGTGGGAAAAAGCTTTTGCTAAAACCACCTCCAATAAGCTGAAATATGATGCCATAAATATTATTATTAGCCGGCCGTATGCTGTGATCCCAAACTCAAACTCTAAACTCAAAAATCTAAACTTATCCCCCCTTATGAAAATCCTTATTCTATGTACCGGAAATTCCTGCCGCAGCCAGATGGCCCACGGTTTTATGGAATCCTTTGACAAAAGATTAACCGTGCGCTCTGCCGGAACCGAAGCTTCCGGAAAGCTTAATGAAAAAGCTGTTGCTGCCATGAAAGAGATTGGTCTTGACATCAGCCAGCATACTTCCGACTCGGTAGATAAATACCTGAACGAAGAGTGGGATTATGTAATCACCGTTTGCAGCGGAGCCAATGAAAACTGCCCGGTATTCCCCGGGAAAGTCAAACGCCGCCTGCACATCGGTTTTGACGATCCCTCTCATGTAATAGGAACTAAAGAATATATCTGGAGTGAGTTTATCCGCGTGCGTGAAGAGATCAAAGAAGGTTTCTATAAGCTTTATAAGGAAGAAATTGAACCACAGTTGTAATTAAACCGCAAGGAGCGCAAAGAAAGCGCAAAGGACGCTAATATATCCCTTGCGCCCCTTTCGGTTAAAATAAACAGGAAATGAAAGTAAAAAAAGACATCAAAACCATAGTAAAAGAAAAGTACGGGCGAATAGCCCTGAAAGCTGAAACTTCAGCCGGTCCCACAAGTTGTTGCAACTCTTCCAGCAATTGTTGTGATGTAGACTACACTGTTTTCAGTGAGAACTACGAAAGCCATGAAGGCTATAATAAGGACGCAGACCTGGGTCTGGGTTGTGGTATTCCTACAGATTATGCGGGCATAGTGCCTGGTCAGCATGTGCTCGACCTGGGTAGCGGTGCAGGCAACGATTGCTTTGTGGCTCGTGCCATTGTGGGTGAGTCAGGAAAGGTTACCGGACTTGATTTCTCTGAAGAAATGCTGGAAAAGGCCCGCCAGAATGCCAGGAAACTGGGATATACAAATGTAGAGTTTGTTGCGGGTGATATTGAAGAGATGCCCCTGGAAAACAACCAGTTTGACGTGGTGATATCCAATTGTGTACTCAACCTGGTGCCTGACAAAAGAAAGGCATTTTCTGAGATACTCAGGGTTTTAAAACCCGGTGGTCACTTTTGTGTTTCGGATGTGGTGATAAAGGGGGAGTTGCCCGAAAAACTGAAAAATGATGCCGAAATGTATGCCGGTTGCGTGGCAGGTGCCATGCCATTGGAGGACTACCTGGTAACAATCACTGAAGCTGGTTTTCAGAATATGCAGGTGCATAAACAACGGAGTATTGAAATTCCGGAGGAGATACTGAAAGCATACCTGGATGAGAAGGAAATTAAAGATTTCCTGAACAACAAAATTGGGTTGTTTTCAATCACCGTAAGTGCATATAAGTAAATTGAACCGCAAGGGGCGCAAGGGGGGCGCAAAGGGCGCCAGTTTTTCTCTCACGTCCCTTGCGTAAACCCTGCACCCTTTGCCGTTTCACAAAAAACAAAAACACTATGACAGATACAATCAAAAAGACAGTTATCCCCGATAACCCACAAAAGACCATCGGGTTATTCGAAAAGTATCTCACCCTATGGGTTGCCCTGGGCATCCTCGCCGGAATCGGCATCGGCCATATTGTAGGCGATGGTATTGAGGTGATCAGCAGCCTTGAGATAGCAAGGGTAAATATCCCGGTAGCCATCCTTATCTGGCTTATGATTTATCCTATGATGCTGCAGGTAGATTTTGGCAGTATTAAAAAAATTGGCAAAAAGCCCAGTGGAGTTGTGTGGACCCTGATTATCAACTGGGCTATCAAACCCTTTACCATGGCTTTTTTTGCATGGATATTCTTTGACAAACTCTATTCAGCCTGGATTGATCCCAATCTTGCCGGAGAATATATTGCCGGAGCCATAATTCTGGGCGCTGCCCCTTGCACTGCCATGGTATTTGTTTGGAGTTACCTTACCGATGGAGATCCCAATTATACACTCGTGCAGGTTTCGGTAAACGACCTGATTCTATTGGTTTTGTTCGTTCCCATAGTGGGTTTGTTGCTCGGGATTACCGATGTTATCATTCCTTACGACACCCTGGTGGCCAGTGTGGTAATATTTGTGGTGGTGCCGCTTGTGGCGGGAGTAATTACCCAGCGGATTCTGCTGCGCAGCCATGGCATTCAGTGGTTTAAGGATGTGTTTCTGCCCAAACTTAAACCCATAAGTATTGTTGCGCTTTTGGTAACTCTTGTGCTATTGTTCGCTTTCCAGGGGCAGAATATCCTCAACAACCCTCTGATTATCCTCCTGGCAGCAGTACCTCTTGTTATACAGACCTACTTTATCTTCTTCCTGGCCTGGTTTGGAGGCAAGAAATTGAAGCTGAATCATGCCGTTTGTGCTCCTGCCGCCATGATTGGTGCCAGCAACTTTTTTGAATTGGCTGTAGCCGTAGCGATAGCCCTTTTTGGCTTGCAATCCCCAGCTGCACTGGTTACCGTAGTAGGTGTGCTGGTTGAAGTGCCGGTAATGCTTTCGCTGGTGGCTTTTGCCAATAGGAATAAGTATTGATAAACCCGTAAAATGCTACTTTAAAGGGTTGGATCGAAATGATTCAACCCTTTTTTAAGTGCAAAAATGCTGTTATGCTGGGTGGTTCATCAATATCTTCGACAAAACTAATTTTTTCGAAATGCATGGTTTTGCCTGCAATGCAAAGGATATTGTTTTACTTTTTTCCATCCTTCTTACTTAACTGTGTAGGGTAATAAAAGGTATATCTGATTTTAAAGAGGCTAAACCCGGATTATGGAGATGTCTTGCTTATAAGTTCTAAGGGGTTAATTCACGTTGTTCTATAACTTAGGAATAATATGTTTTCATTAGGTGGGTAAGGAGATATATTTGTTTTGTTGTTATGTGAGGTAGGCAGAGGGGATTGGGGGTAAAATGGATCCGGCATGTATTTGCAGATTCGGTCAATGCTTTTTAGATGCATTTCCTTGAGAGAAAATCCATTGTGCAGGCGTAAGAAGGTTGTCAAAATAACTAATCTACTGGTACTGCAATGGCAGTATAAGGTGTGAACTTTCCTGCTTTTTCCGGAAATGTTTATCGGCAAACTCAAGGTATTGCAACCAATCGTAAAGTGTTATGTCGTGCCGCCCTGTCCGGATATGATAGGCAATCATCCCATCCATAATTGGCTGATTTAGATCAGGCATTTCCCTTATCGGCAACCCCTGGAGACCGAGAAATTCGTAAATATCTGATGCATGAACACTTGAAAGAAATTCGCCTTTGGGGTCGGCCCAACGGTCGTCATGAGCACTTGCTACATAAAGCGGCCGTGGAGCAACCATTGCAAGCAGTTGGTGTTGATCAACGGGAAGCCGATGTTCCCTTTTTTTATATTTCTTAAAGTTTCCTGCAAACCAATGAGGGAATTTTGATGTTATTCGACCCACCGTTTCTCCGTATTGGCGCCTGGAGAGTGCTGCACCCCCACAGCCAGAGTTGTTGGATATTACCATGGCAAATCTTTCATCGGAAACACCCGCCCAAAGGGCTGCCTTTCCTAATCGTGAATGCCCTAACACCGCTACTTTGCTTGCATCTATTGCTTCGTAAGTCTCCAGAAAATCCATGACCCGGCTTAGCCCCCAGGCCCATGCTGCAATGCTCCCCCATGATCTGCGGTTGTGGCGCGTGCCCATTAGCTTATGCACACCATTCTTAAATCCATCATGGTAATCAGGGTCAACATCGCTGTAGTAAACAGTAACCAGACCATATCCTCGGGAAATAATTTCTTTTGCCGGCCAGCGGTGCCCATTTAAGCCGCGTGAAGCCTCCGTGGCAGTGTTGTTGGTTATGCCAAATGTAGCGTTGTTCTGTGTCCAGGAAGTTGTGACCCTCACTCCCGGATCATTCGTAGTAGTGTGATTTCCATAGAAATTGTAGCCCAGAAAAACTGGTGTTTTCTCCTGATTTTTGGGTAGATAGATCAAAACATTAATATCCTGTGATCTACCCTGGAAAGCAAGTGTGAGTTTGACCTCCTGAAGAGTTGCCAGTCCATCCAGGACATCAGGATTTTGATACAAAACAGTAGATGTTATGGTTCCCTCCCAAAGAGGTGCTTTGCCGTATACATAGCGTTCAAACAATTCGTAGATTTCTTGTCTGCGCTTCTTCCAGTCTTCTTGGGTTTCAACACTTTCTCCGTTTTCAAATTTCAAAAGTGGCGGTAAAACGTAATGGGGTACCCGAGCCTCGTTGTAGTTGGGCGTAAATCTTTGGGCCATAAGGTTTGACATTGAAATCAGACCAAGACAAAAAAGTATTATGGAAAGTGCTTTCATCATGTAGCTATTTGGGAGTGTGATTCACAAAGATATAAGTCTTTACCTTGAATGTAAATCAGAACATCTTTTTCCTTTAAATTGCAGGTCTGAAACCTTTTTATTGAACCAGAAAAAAGAACAGGAAGCTTTGAGTGATTGTCAGGTTGTAACGAGCAGCCATCCTGGCAATGGCATGGCAATGGATGAACGTGGCTCATCGGGTCGTCTTTATTTAGTCTTCACAGACAAATAAGTAAGCCAATTGTTGTTATCTTCAGGGTTATATACAACTGCGGCATTGTTTTTATAATTGTAACCACTAATAATCATTCTGATTTCTTTCTGAAGCACATCAAGGCTGTTTGAAATCATTTCCTGGTTAAACCCTTTTTGACCCAGTTCAATGGTCATATTCATAGATACCAGCCGACCAATAGCCTGTCCAAGTTCCACTGTTTTCCGTTGAGCAATACCATAATCAATCCTGAAGTTGAGAATATCTTTGAAATAATCAGCTGCCTTTTCTGTGTGGTTATATCCTTTTAGAAAATCATAAAGATTAGCAGACGGAATTTTGCGCATCATTTTCAGGACTGATTCTGTAATCTGTTGGTAAAGGATGTCATTGGATCCCTCAAAAATCTGAAAAGGACGGCTGTCTACAACAGATCTACCGGCAATATGGCCTAGTTTATAACCTTTGGCCCCAACAAGTTGTAAAAGACTTTGTGCAGCAGACTGCATATAATCTGTAATAACCGACTTTATAGAGTTGGCAGGTAGATCTAGTCTTGAGGTGTCTTTCTCCAATGGAATGTTTGAGCTGGTGAAACAACTCATAGCAGAACTTACCGTAAAGTAAGATTGTAAATGGGCAAGTCTTTCTTTTACCTGGTCATAATTGAACAGACTGGAACCTCCAATAGACCTCGTTCTACAATGTTGGATTGCCTCATCAAGCATGCGCCTTAAAAAACCTGTAGACATACCAGGAAATTGCAACCGACTTCTGTGCAATAAGTCCAGCATCATTGTAATACCCGTAGTTTTGGGTTGTAATCGATGGTTTTGTGGTACAATTATTTCAATCCGGTTGCGTCCATAGGGTAGCATATAGAGCCCGAGGTTCTGGAAAACCTCCTCCACTTCAATCCCTCCATTATTGGTATCATGAATGAAAAACCCAATATCTTTCCCCAGGTTCCCATCCCGGTCTTTTTCCCGGGCTGTAATAAGCCAATAGTCTGCCCATCCAGTAAGCCCAGCCCAATGTTTAAGTCCGGAAATATTATATTGTTCTGCAGTTTTCAAAAAGCCGGTTTGCATTTTCAACGCTTCACTGCCAAAATCAGGTTCAGTGATCATCAGTCCTCCCATGTTTTTTTTAGCAAGGAAGTCCACAAATATTTTTTTCTTAATGTCCTCATTGCCGTAATTAGCCAATGGTTGAAGAAATAGTGCTCCATTTATACCCATCATAAGTGATAGGGGCAATGATTGATAAGAGCTTACCTCGAGCATACTAAGGGTTTCATGAGTTTTGGCACCACGTCCTCCAAATTCTTTTGGAATAAAGGTTGATAAAGGATCGCAGTCAAGAATCTGCCTTAAAACATAGGGTGGTAAACCCCTTTGGGTTGCCATAAGGCCCTCATTATTTCGCTCTGTGAAAAGCTCAGTAAGCTTTCTTTTATAAGTCTCAATAAATGAAACAAAATCCGGATTGTTAACGATGTTCATCTTCTGGTATCACTAAAAAACAACTGCAATTGTTAGGTTCTTAGATAAAGATAGCGGTTTTTAACCAAAATCGTGCGGTTGTTTTTCCAGAGGTTTAAACAGGAGCCTACTTTAGAATAGAATCAATCATTTGTTCTGATTGATTGATGAAATCACTATAATTGTCTGTTGTTAACCTGTTTATATAAAAAACCAGCAACCCTGCCAGCATATTCCTCAATTGTAGCATCATTGTATCTGCATTTTCTTTTTCAAGCAATCCATGGGCAACACAATAGTCCCATTCCTACTTGCAAGTTTTTCTAATGAGAGGGAAATGGTCTCAATAATGGTTTGTCGATTACCAAAACCATCAACCCTTTCAAGAAAGTATAGTTTAAATTTGCTTGGATATTCTGCGAAAAAGCCCATGTACCCTTTTGTTTTTGCCTTCAGTCGATCTTTACCAAATGGAAGATCCTTGGTTTTGTTTTCGGCAAATAGATGGCATTCCTCCTGGAAATCAATCACACAAAGAAAAAGCAATTCGTTAACATCCTTGAAATAATTGAAAAGTGTAGTGTAGGAATATCCTGCACGTCCTGCAATATTTCTAACACTTAAAGCTTTAAATCCTTCTCCCGTTACGATTTCTTTGGTAGCTGTGATGAAATATTCTCTCATCCTGATTTCCTGAATAGTTTTTTTTTCATGATCACAATAGTTAATTAACAGTGCAAATACAAAAAACAATGTTCGTAATAATAACAGTGTTAGTCATTTTTTCCCCATCAAGTATTTGTTGCCACATTTTTGCATTTTTGACTATGTTTTTATACTCTGATTATCGGTATCTTTGGGTAATCTAGTAAATAATTGCCTTATTATGCGTTTTTTTTCAATTGCATTAGTATCCTTGCTTTTCATTGTTGCCTGCAACCAGACCCCGCGTGAGATAAAAGTAGTGGATCCCACCCAAACCAGCACTAATCACCAGCCTCGTATAACCGATAGAGATTACCGACCGCTGAAAGTTGCTGTTTCAGCCATATTGTCACCCAAGGAAACCTTCGAGTCTTATGAAGAAATTTTTAGACATATTTCTCGTGAACTGGATGTCCCTGTCGAATTTCATCAGCGAAAAACCTATGGTGAAATCAACCAGATGCTTGAAGAGGGGCAGCTCGACTTTGCTTTTATTTGTTCTGGAGCCTATATTGATCTGGATCAGGGGAGGGGCGTTGATTTGCTCGTTGTTCCCGTAAGTGGTGGAGAACCCTATTACAAAGCATACATCATTGCAGGACCTGCTTCTGGGGCACAAACTATCGAAGATCTCAGAGGAGCAACCTTCGCTTTCACTGATCCCTTGTCTAATACCGGATATCTTTACGCAAAATACCGATTGCATGAAATAGGTGAAAACCCAGAGGACTTCTTTGAAACCACTTTGTTTACTTATGGACATGATATTAGTATTCAAATGGTTGCCAAAGGAATTGTAGAAGCAGCCACGGTTGACCACCTTGTTTTTGAATACATTAAAACGAACAATCCTGAAAGGGTACAGGAAATCCGAATTGTTGAAGTATCGGAGAATTTTGGCATTCCGCCAGTTGTGGCTTCCTCGCGCCTTGGCAGTGAGACCAGGCAAAAGGTGCTCGATATATTCCTCGAAATGCACAACCATCCTCATGCAAGAGAACTCATCAACAACCTGCTCATTGATAAGTTTATTGAAGGTAATGATGATAATTACAACAGTATAAGAATCATGAAAACGCGTGTAAATCAGCCCTGAATCTACTCTTGTTGCTATGGAAGAGCCCAAAAGAAAAATCAGGATCCCCCTTTTCTGGAAATTTACCATCGGAATGGTGGTGGTCGTAATGCTTTTTGGAAGCATCAATGTAGCCCTGGTGCATCGTATTATCTTTTCATCCCTGGAGGATGAATTAGAGCACAGGGGAGTGTTTATGTCGCAGATTGTGTCGCAAAGGGCTATCAATTACATTTTGTTTGACGATATGGTAGCCTTGAATGTTCTCATTGATGAGGTAAAAGCTGCAGATGAGTCTATTGAGTATATCCTGGTGTGCGACCCCAGTTGCAACGTGGTGGCACACACCTTCGAACAGCTTCTTCCTGCAGAGCTTGCGAATGTGCATTCACGGCAGCAAAGCAATGAAATACTTACCGAGTATGTGCAATTCAAAGGAAATGATAAAATCATCAGAGACATTTCTATTCCTTTGCTGGAAGGGAGTATAGGATACCTCAGGCTTGGTATAACTGAAGATAATATTGCCCGTACACTCGATCAGGCAACCCGAACCCTTTTGGGGATGATACTGCTGCTGATAGTGATAAGCCTGGTGGGTACATTTATTTTCTCCTACCTTGTAACCAGTCCGGTTAAAGATATCAGTGTAATTGCTGATAACCTCAACCTGGAATCTATTCGCGATAAGAAAGTGATGTTTGCCTCCCGCTACCCCAAAGGAACAAGAAGAATTATGAGCAAACTTCCCGGGGATGAAATCGATATCCTGGTATCCAAATTCAATGAGATGGTTTGCCGGTTGCAAAAGGCTTATGATGAGCTGGAAGAAGCCCAGAAAAAGCTTATTCAGTCAGAAAAGCTGGCATCCATTGGAACTCTCGCTGCAGGAGTTGCACATGAAGTTAATAATCCTCTGGCCGGTATAATGAATTGCATTAACAGGATTAAGAAGTACCCGGAGAAAAAGGCTGAAGCTGAAATGTATATGGAGCTGATGGAACAGGCTGCATTGAAAATGGAAGCTGTGGTTAAAAACCTGCTCAATTTTGCACGGCAACCTGATACACAAAAGGAGGAAGTAAACCTCTGCCATACACTGAAAAAAGCCTATAATCTGGCCCGCCACCGGTTGGAAAAGGAAAATATTGCTTTTGAGGGTTCCAAGACAAAGGAAGACTGCATTATGCTGCATGCCAACGCCAACCAGCTTGAACAGGTTTTTCTGAACCTGATACTCAATAGTATTGATGCTGTTGCGGAAAGAAGGAACATGGAAACCCACCTCACAGGTAAGATTAGCGTAAGCCTGGAGAATCTGCGCCTTGCAGAATATTATGTGATCTCCATTACTGATAATGGGGTTGGGATTCCCAAGGCATTTATCAACAAGGTTATGGACCCTTTTTTTACCACCAAACCCCCCGGAAAAGGTACAGGCCTCGGGCTATCGGTAAGCCTCAATATCATACGCGATCATGGAGGCGACATGGAAATTGAAAGCGAGTACTTTAAAGGAACCACCATTAAGCTGAAGCTACCTAAACCATTAAATAAAAAAGCATGAAAATATTTCTGGCTGAAGATGAAAGAATTCTCAGGGTAAGTCTGGCCGATGAGCTCAGAGATGCAGGCCATCAGGTTGCCGAATTTGCTGAAGGGGGAGCGGTGTTGCAGAAACTGACAGAGGAAACACCCGATCTGCTTATTACCGACATTCGTATGCCAGGATTGGATGGCTTACAATTGCTGGAAAAAGTAAAACAGGCATCACCCGAAACTCTGGTAGTGCTCATGACGGCATATGCCTCTGTAGATACGGCCATCAAGGCTCTCAAACTAGGAGCCTACGATTATTTATCCAAACCTTTTCGAAATGAGGAAATATTACATCTCACACAAAGAGTGGCAGAGCTGAAGGATATTAAACAAGACAATAAACGATTGCAAAGCCAGGTGAGTGAGCAGTTCGACTTTTCGAGCTTTGCCGGTAAAAGTGATGCCGTTGAGAAAATTTTTGAGATGGTAAAGTCGGTTGCCCATTCCAATGCATCTGTTTTGATTACCGGAGAAACCGGAACCGGAAAGGAAATGCTGGCCAATATCATTCACTACAACAGCCATCGGAGCAACAAGCCTTTTGTGAAAGTAAGTTGTGCTATTCTGGCTCGTGAGGTTTTTGAAAGTGAACTCTTTGGCCATGAGAAAGGTGCTTTCACCGGTGCTGAGAAATCGCGCAAGGGGCGTTTTGAAATGGCTGATAAAGGAACAATTTACCTTGATGACATCGATGATGTTCCTCTTGAATTACAGGTTAAGCTACTAAGAGTACTGCAAGAACAGGAGGTTGAACCCGTTGGCGCTTCACAGGCAACTAAAGTGGACGTGAGAGTAATAGCCTCTACCAAATACGATCTTAAGAAGCTTATTGGTGAGGGCCGGTTTAGAGATGACCTCTTTTACCGACTCAATGTAATCCCTATTCATATTCCTCCTTTGCGGCAACGTTTGGATGACATAAAGGTGCTCGCCTCTCGGTTTCTTATGCAATTGGGGCAAGGAAAGAGATTTGAACTGAGCAATGCCGCACTTAAGGTATTGCATGACTATCCATGGCCAGGAAATGTGAGAGAATTGCGCAACCTGATGGAAAGGCTTGTGTTGACAACACCCAGAGAAATAATTGAAATAGACGATCTGCCCTTAGAGTTCCTGCGGGAGGGAATTCTGACGCACGAAGAAGACCGGAATGGTGAATGGGATTTGGAAGCCATTGTAGCCAGTACCGAAAAGCGCTTATTGCAACTGGCTTTGCAAAAAAGTGGCGGCAATAAAACCCGGGCGGCAAAATTGCTGAACCTGCCTTTGTCTACTTTTCGCACTAAATGTGAAAAGTATGGATTGGAAGGGGCGGGGTAAAGCCAGAATCCTTATTAAGAGTTAGTCTTATTAAACTGCGGATTTTCGTCTTTTGTGACGGGAATCCGCAGTTTTTTTGTTAATTAATACGCATTGCGGTGCCGGTTTGCATTTTTGGAATATTTTTACTAACTTCAGTATGAGTACGTTCTGTCGGTTTATCAATAAAACAAGCAATTAAGCATCGATTTGCGGTATACTGATTGCCTATGACGTGCTGAAAAACAAAATTGTTTAACCAGGTCTTTGTCGATGGATGAAGCCGCTAATCAAATAATCAAATCAGTATGCAAACTATAAGAATTACACCAGCTGTTATAATTAATCTTGTTTGGTTTATTTTGGCAGGATTGCCTCATGTGAGTGCGCAAAATGGTTTTCGTCTCAGCAATTCGCAAGAGTTTAAAGTATCCGGAACTTCCACCCTTCATGATTGGGATATGACTTCGGATGGTGCTGCCGGTCAGGCTGTTATTCATTTGGAGAATAATGTGATAAAAAGCATTGAGTCGCTGCGTGTTGATCTTCCTGTAAAATCTTTGAAAAGTGGAAACTCACGTATGGACAGAACTGCTTACAGTGCCATTGATGCCGATCGACACACGCATGTTCGGTTTGTGCTTACTGGTGTAAGAAATATTTCTTCCAACCAGGTGTTGGCAGCCGGGAATCTTACTATTGCAGGTACCACCAGGCCTGTTACTCTTCGTGCCGGATACAGCATCAACGGTAATACTATTCAATTTGCAGGTGTTCACAGTATCAAATTCAGCCAGTTTGAAGTGGATCCTCCCACTGCCTTGCTGGGTACTGTGAGAACAGGCGATGATCTGCAACTCTCATTTGATGTTCAGTTCAGTGCCGAAGGACGAGCAAAATAATCCATTAATACCTCCCTTGCCACAAGCACCAGCCTGGTGGCAAATTAAATTAAATCAATTTAACTAAATTAATATTAAACATGAGAAAAATAACCTTAATTGCAATGATTTTGGTGGGGATGCTTTCCCCTGTAATGGCCCAGGTAAAGGACCTTCAATTCTGGCGCCCTAATGATCAGCGTGGAGTTAATGTGTTTGAGTCTACTAAACAGGATACTGTTGCCTATGAAGGGCTTGTGGTACGTGTAGGGGGTGCAAATACTCTGCAGTTCCAGGCCATAGAAGCATCCAACAGCGGAGATGTAGAAATATTTGATATTGGGCCCAACTTCAATCTTGCTACTTCTAACCTTGATCTGGATGTGCAGCTTTACCCTGGATTGCGCATGCATTTAAGAACCTATCTGTCATCACGTCACCATGCACAGCCGTATGTAAAAGGTGGATATATGCAGGTTGACAGGCTAGACTTTATCCAGCCAGGTTTCATGTCGTCTCTGATGGATTATGTTACTATTAAGGTAGGGCATATGCAAATTAATTATGGCGATAACCACTTCAGACGTACCGACAATGGGATGGCACTGTTTAACCCTTTTGTGGGCAACTATATTCTCGATGCTTTTACCACAGAAGTGGGTGCTGAAGTGTATTACAAGCGCAACGGCTTTTTGGGAATGTTGGGAATGACCAATGGAAAACTCAACCAAAGTGTTGTAAAACCCGCCGAGGATGCCCCCAAAACCAAGCCTTCTCTTGTTGCCAAGCTTGGGTTTGATGACCAGATCAATCCAGATCTTCGTTTCCGCATAACAGGATCATTGTACCATACTCCAGAGTCAGCCAGAACATTCCTATACGGCGGAGATAGAGCAGGCGCAAGATACTATAATGTTTTAACCTCTAATGCAGCTGAGTTTAGAATTCCACGCTATGACCCTGGATTTATCAACGAACTCACTGCTATAATGATCAATACATTCGTTAAGTTTCAGGGGGTTGAGTTCTATGGAGTGTACGAGAATGTAAGTGGTAAAGCCGCAGCTGAAACCGACAGAAGAAGTTTTAATCAGATAGGAACAGAGCTCTTGTACCGGTTTGGTGCACAAGAGAAATTCTATCTTGGAACCCGATACAATATGGTATCTGGTAAAATTCAATCCGGCGATGAAGTCGATATCTCTCGCCTGAATTTTGGTGGGGGCTGGTTTCTAACCAGAAATGTAATGGCAAAGGCAGAGTATGTTACCCAATCGTACAGCGGTTTTCCTCAAGCCAGTGTTTTCGACCAGGGAAAATTCAATGGAATAGTGCTTGAAGCAATCATTAGCTTCTGATTGAAGTCTGTAAATCATTTTGAAAACAACACTCTTATCAAAAACCACTGCCATGATACACCGAAAATCTCTGATAGGGTTATGGATACTTTGTTTCCTTGGTAATTCTTTTGCTTTGGGCAGTGAAATTACCAGACTTTGGAACGTTACATCGAAAAGCTCCCTTGAAATTCAAGGCACTACCAATGTGAATTCTTTCGGTTGCCTGAGTGTTTACGAAAATTCGGCCGACATGATTCACGAACGATGGGACCCTTACAGCGAAAAATGGGAGATCTTTGGTAGTATATATCTGGGTGTAGCCCAGTTTGACTGTAACAATCGTATTATGAACAACGATTTTCGTAATACACTAAATTACGAGCGCTATCCAGAGATCAAGGTAGAGTTTTTACATCTTAAGGAGGTGGTGAGTAGGGGACGGCAAAGAAAAGCTGAAGGCTGGGTTGAAGTAACTATGGCTGGAAGTGTGCACCGGTATTTTATGCAAAGCGATTTGTTTTTTATTGATGATCGTTATAGTGTACTCAGAGGTTCACATGTATTTAAATTCTCGGATTTCGGTTTGGTGCCTCCTCAAAAAGGCTTTGGAATGGTAAGGGTGAATGATGAAATTACCGTAAGTTTTGAATTGATACTGGAACAGGTTGCCTTTTCTGAGAACTAGATGGAGGCCCTGGCAATTGGTAATGAGCTGTTGCACAGTACATAAAAAAAGCCGCTGATTATCAGCGGCTTTTTTTTGCTTACCTGGCAGATAGCCATTGTGGCAACACGTTTTCTTTGAATTCTCTTTTAATTCTTCTTTGCTGTTCCATGTCAAGTCCAATCACTTCCTGGGCTTTTGCCTTGGTGCTTATGTCGGGCATTTGAGGCGGGAAATTCTGATCGTATTTTGCATAAAGTGTGGCAAGGATAATACGGGCTTCCTGGCTTTTCTGGATAGAGGTGCCCAACACTCTCAGAGCTTCGTTGGGTGAGTGAATACCGTAACCATTGGCAGCGGCTACCCAGTCCCAGCGCCATTGCGCATGGCGGATGAGTTGGAGCACATCTTTCATTTCTGTTTCTGTAGCACCGAACTCCCATGCTTTTCCTGCTTCTATATGCAATTGGGCGAGATTCCTTTCAACGATCCTGCGCAGTTGAGAGATCTTGTCTTGTCTTTCATATACGTTGGCCAGCAAAGTAGCTTCACTTTCGCGATGGCACACCTGGCAGGTACCGGCAATGTTTTGTAATGGGCTGGTGATATGGTGGTCTGTAAATTTCATACCACCCTCTCTGCGATAGGGCATATGACAATCGGCGCAAGCCACTCCACGTTGGGCGTGGATACCTGTTTTATAGAGTTCGTAATCCGGGTGCTGGGCTTTAATCATTGGAGCCCTGCTGATGGAGTGTACCCAGTCGGTATGTTGCACACTATCCTTGTAAGCCTCCATTTGTTCGGCAGAATACCCTTTATCCCAGGGGAATATCAGGTAATTGTTGGGGCCGAAATAATATTCCACATGGCATTGCGCACAAACCAGCGATCGCATTTCCTGATGCGTTGCATTTTCAATGTTTATACCCTGCCGGGCGAAAGCCTCTGCCAGAGCAGGCCTGGTAATACGTAAATTCATGGTTTGCGGATCATGACAATCCTGGCATCCTATATGGTTTTGAACCTCATGGCCTAAACTTGCCAGGGTGCCTGCATAGAATTCAGCTACTCCCATTTCGTTCATCAACCTGGGCACATCAGTGCTTTTGCATGTCCAGCAGGTAGCAGGCATAGTACCGGTAGTACGAAGGGTGTTTCTTACATCCGTAACAGCATAGTAATGGCCGCGCCCCTGGTTGTAATCGCGCGAAAACGGATAACCTGCCCACATTACTACCAGCTCCGGGTATTGTTCCAGATAGTCAATCATAACAGAGCCTGCATATTTGCTGCGGAAGGTAGTGTCGGCCGTGCGCATATAACTCTGGTATTGACGGGGAAAATTCTCTCCCCATACGGCATTGTCGGGCTCCCAGTCCGGAATGGGGTTTACCATCTGGAAATACAACTGGGCCTCACTGCGCCTTTCTACGATAGAGGAGGCCAGTAACCCGAGCATGAAAACTACGATTACAGTAGCAAAGAATAATACCCAGTTGAGCCAGGGTTTTTTTTCTGAGATTTCTCTGATAGATTTCATAATATAAAGATTTTGATTGATGTGCTTTTTCTATTAAGTGAATTATTACTCTGTTTTTTGGGTTCTTTTCAGAAACTGGTTCAACCAATTGGGCATAGATGATGGGAGCCGTTCTACAAGTGAGTGGGGGGCTGCTGACAGGCTTTTTACTGTGCCATGAGGAGTTTCTCGATGACAATCCCAGCAAAGCTTACCCTCATTATCCCTGGCCATTGAGCCTGTTACAGTAACCAATTGAGTCATGTCTACCAAATCCAGGTGGCAGCGGATGCAATTTTCCTGTACAACATTTACGCCCGCATCCTTGATTTGTATTACCTGGGGCTCCCAACGCATAGTGAAAAAAGTAGCATGGCGCAAGCCATCAGAGGCCTTGAAATAGTACTTGCGGAAAAAATTGTCCTGGGGTACATGACAGTCGGAGCAGGTTGCCACGTTGGCATGGCTGCCTTTTGCCCACGAGGCATAATGAGGATACATTACATGGCAGTTGATGCACGTTTTAGGCTCATCAGATAAGTAGGAGGCCGCCATGGAGATATGAAGCACCAGGAAAAAAATACCCGTAAATATTCCCATTAGGATTATGACCGATAATTTCCAACTGATTGGGGGCTTCAGAAAATGGATTATGTTTTTTATGACACGCATAGGTGAAAAGTTTGGGTGTATCTTGTTTGTGGTCAACTACATAGTGTTGCCACCTTCATATAGGAAAATCAGTACTCAAATGTATCTTAAATTTGAAGAGTATCCAAATTTTTGTTAAACAAATGGCGCAATTTAGAATGATTTTAATTTAAAAGTATGAAATAAAGCATAATGTGTGCATCGCCGAACTAATAAATGTATTGGTATTAGGCTTTGCTGTGTTTAGCAATAAAAAATAACTAAATTTGTATGCAGGTAAACGATTTTCAGACTACCATCAACCGATGAAATCAAACCCATATTGCTTAGCATTATTTCTGTCAGCATTTTTAATCCTGTTCAACACAAAGAGCTCGGGCAATGCTCCTGTTTTTAATCTGGATAGCCTGAAAGAGATTGTTGAGGCCGGAGATTCGCCCGATTCCTTGTTGTTTGAGGCCTATTACAACCTGGCATGGGGGCTCAAATCATCCAAACCCGCCAAAGCAATGGAGTATGCTCGTGAGGCCCTGGCTATTGCCGAGCGAAACAACAACAGGAAACGCATTGCCGAGGCTCTAACCAATATTGGTGTAATATACTGGCAAATGGGCAATTTCAACATGGCACTTGATTTTCACCTGGAGGCAAACAGTATATACCATGAGGTGAAGGACGATATTGGTATTGCCCGAGCCCTCACCAACATTGGAATTATTTTCTCTGATCAAAGCCACTATGAAAAAGCGCTGGAATACTTTTTCAAAGGATTGACACTATACGAAAAGCACGACCACAAACAGGGCATGGCTGCTGTTTTAAATAATATTGGCATGGTGTATGAATACCAGGGCGATCTTACCATGGCAGAAAGCTTTCACCTGCAGTCGCTGGAAATAAAAAAGAGTATCAACGATATTAAAGGTATCTCTTTTTCTTACAATAATCTCGGGCTTGTTTACCAGGGCATGCAGAAAATGGATCTGGCCCGCGAGTTTTTTAACAAAGCTCTGGAAATTCGCGAACAGCTGCAGGACAAAAGAGAACTTGCCAACACAATCAGTAATCTGGGTTACTTAAACTATCTGCTTGGAGAGGTGTCTGTATCTCGAAATTATCTCGATAAAGCTTTGAATTTGTATACCGAAGTAGACGACAAAAGCGGGATCGCCAAAACACTGAATTATCTGGGACGTCTCTATTTTCAGGCCGGTGAACTCGAAATTGCCCGTCAGTATTTTTCGAAAAGTCTTGAAATATCCAGGTCAATCGGGCTCAATAGAATGCTTACTGAAAACTATGCCAGCATGGCAAGGTTGATGGCAGCCATGGGCGATTTCAGGCAAGCATACACCTTTCAAACGGAGTTTATTGCCATGAAGGATAGCATCTATAGCGAAGAAAGCAGGCGAAAGATCATTGAGTTGCAGATGATGTACGACAGGGAGAAAAGAGAAAGTGACCTGGAGCTTATGCATACCCGCCAGCAGATGAACCAGCTCTCCTCGCAACATGATAAACTCTTCAGAAACTTTCTTATCATTGGGGTGGTATTGATCCTGGTAACCTTATTCCTGCTTTACAACAGGTTTCTTATTGCAAGAAATGCCAATGTTTTGCTGGAAAGCCAGAAAGCAGAGATTTCAGCCACCAACGCACAGCTTATGGAGCTCAATCAATCCCTCATGGAGCAGAAGAGAATGTATGAAGAACTTAACCTGAAGCTCAATCAATCCAACCATAAACTTAAAGAATCTGAGAAAAACCTCATGGAGATCAATGCAACCAAAGACAAATTTTTCTCCATTATTTCTCACGATTTGCGCAATCCCTTTGCTTCCATCGTGAGTTTCTCCAGGATACTTAAACGCGATATCCTTAATATGAGCAAGGAAGATCTCAGCGAACTGGCTCTGGAACTTGATAAATCTGTTCTCAAAATTGATAATTTACTCGAGAACCTCCTGCAGTGGTCCAGAACCCAAACCGGGAAGATAAAGTACCGCCCCGAGTACCTGGCATTACATGAAATTGTAAAAGACAATCTCAACCTTTTTAAAAACAATGCCCGCGATAAAAATATCAGTCTGGTGGATGATGTAGCCGATGATCTGGCCATTTGGGCCGACCGTAATATGACTGATACCGTGATCCGTAATTTGCTCTCCAATGCACTTAAGTATACCGAAACAGGAGGAGAAATTATTATTAGCGGACGGCTGGCCAATCACAAAGTTGAAGTATCCGTATCAGACAACGGGGTAGGGATGTCGGAAGAGAGCCAACGGAAGATCTTTCGGACCGATACTTTACATTCCACTTACGGTACTATGGACGAAAAAGGCAGTGGGCTTGGGCTTCTTTTGTGCAAAGAATTTGTAGAAAAGCAAGGAGGCAGTATATCCTTTACCAGTAAACTGGGTCAGGGCTCCGAATTTACTTTTACCCTGCCCGTTGAAGAGTTTTAACCATAAGTATTCCTCTAATCTTTTTACTGAGTACCCGGGGTTTTGCTGTCTGTAAAACCTTATTTGAGTAACTCTGCTCTGGATCAGTAAGTGTTTGCTTCCCCATAGCCTTTAAATTCAGCACATTCTCATTTTGTATTTATTATTTTTTTTGGAAACGATTTAGAATAAAATGTTGTATATTTGCACTCCCTTTTCCAAAATGCGGATGTGGCGTAATTGGTAGCCGCGCCAGACTTAGGATCTGGTGCCGAGAGGCGTGGGGGTTCGAGTCCCTTCATCCGCACAAAATGTATGTATGAATTATTGCCCCGTAAGACAAGAATCCAAGACCAGATCTAACGGGGTATTTTTTATTTGTAATTTAGGATAACTAATTTTTATACAGTAAAAACCCAGGGTTTTTGAGCCTATGCCCGGCAAAAATTGCCCTAAAGCAAAAATTAGCATTTATGAATATCATTCAGGAAAATAAGAATGAGTTGGCTGCAGTATTGAAAATTCAACTCGGCCCCGATGATTACCAGGAGAAAGTAGAAAAAGCCATGAAAGATCTGCAGAAAAAAATGCAGATGCCCGGCTTCAGACCCGGAAAAGTGCCAATGGGTATTGTGAAAAAACAATACGGAAAAGGTGTACTGGCTGAAGAGGTAAACAAGATCCTTATGGATGCTGTGTATGACTATATTAAGGAGAAGGAAATCAATATCCTGGGCAATCCGCTTCCTGATCACGACAAAGCTGACGATATCGACTGGGATAATCAGACCGAGTTTGAATTTCACTACGAAATCGGTATTGCTCCCAAAGTTGAACTGAGTCTGGAAGAAAAAATCGAGGTAGACTACCACAAAATTAAAGTGGAAGACAGCCTGATAGACGATACAATCAAAGATCTGACCCGCAGATATGGTAAAATGATTACCCCTGAACAATCCGAAAAGGAAGATGTTCTTTTTGGTGAGTTTGAAGAAGTGGATGGCGAGGGCAATGTGATCGAAAGTGGATTGAAAAACAAATCCAACATCTATGTGCAGTATCTGAAAGATGAAGAAACCCAGAAAAGCCTTGTGGGTCTGAAAAGCGGTGATGCTGTAGTGATAGATGTAGTAAAAGCAGTGGAAAACGAATCCGAAATGGCCAGCATGCTGGGGGTTAAAAAGGAAGAACTTGAGCAGTATGGTAAGGACTATCGCTTTACCCTTGAGCGCATTTCACGCATTGAACCCGCAGAAGTGAATGAAGATCTGTTCAGGAAAATTGCTCCCGAAAAGGACATTGCCGACGAAAAAGCTTTTCGCGAATTTATCGCAGAGCAACTAGGCAAGCAATACCAGGTTGATGCCGATAAGCATTTTAAAAATGAAGCCATTAAGACTCTTGTGGAGAAAGCCCAGCTTGCATTGCCTGAAGATTTTCTCAAAAGATGGATCGTTGAAGCCAACCGCGATAACAGCGAAATTACACCAGAGAAAGTAGAGGATGAATTTGCTTCCTTTGCCGATTCTTTCCGTTGGCAGTTGATCGAAAACCACCTGATTAAGGAATATAAGGTTGAGGTAAAGCATGAAGAGGTTGCCGACCACCTGAAAAACTTTATGCGTCAGCAGATGCAACAATACGGACAGCCCGAGCCCGATGAGGAAACCCTCAATAACTTCGTGAAAAGAATCGCCTCTAACCAGGAGGAAATCAAGAAGATATATGACCAGCTGTTTGATGTTAAAATTCTGGAACTGCTCAAGGAAAAACTACAATTGAGAGAAAAACAACTTACCTTTGATGAATTCGTTAACGAAATGACGGAAAGGTACAAAAACCAGAATCAACCACAAGCTTAAAAAACCAGCAGTATGATACCAAAAGACGAGTTTCATAAGTATGCTACCCGCCATATGGGTATAAGCAGCACAACACTTCATAACTATACATCGGTTTACGGCAATTATATCAGCCCTACTATCATTGAAGAACGCCAGCTTAATGTTGCCACTATGGATGTTTTCAGCCGTCTGATGATGGATCGCATCATTTTTCTTGGTGTTCCCATCAATGACTATGTCGCCAACATCATCCAGGCACAGTTGCTATTCCTCGAATCGGTAGATGCCCGCAAGGACATTCAGATCTACCTGAATACACCCGGAGGTTCTGTTTATGCAGGGCTGGGTATATACGATACCATGCAGTATATCAATCCTGATGTAGCCACTATTTGTACAGGAATGGCAGCATCTATGGGTGCCGTTTTGCTGTGTGCCGGAACAGAAGGTAAGCGAACAGCCCTTAAGCACTCCCGCATCCTTATTCACCAACCCATGGGAGGAGCTGAAGGACAAGCCAGTGATATTGAAATTACTGCCCGCGAAATCCTGAAACTGAAAAAAGAACTTTACGAGATTATTGCAGCACACTCCAAGCAGGATTACGATAAGATCTGGAAAGACTCGGATCGTGACTACTGGATGACTGCCCAGGAAGCCCTCGATTATGGCATGATCGACGAGGTGCTTACCCACACCAAGAAAGCGTAATCAATCCAACCCGGACACAGTTTTTGGTCCGGGTTTTTACAAAATTACCATCAACCTATGTCGAAAGATAACAGAAAATGCTCTTTCTGCGGTCGTGAAGGAAAAAGCGTAGATATGCTTATTTCCGGAATCAATGCTCACATTTGCGACCGTTGTGTTGAGCAGGCACAGCTTATAGTAGGAGAGGAACAAAAGCTCAAGCAGAAGTCGAAAATGCCTTCCTTTAAGCTCATGAAACCCGCCGAGATAAAAACGCATCTCGATCAATATGTAATTGGACAGGATGAGGCCAAGAAGGTATTGTCGGTGGCTGTGTACAATCATTATAAAAGAATTTCAGCGTCTCCCAAAACCTCACAGGATGATGTGGAAATCGAAAAATCAAATATCATCCTGGTTGGAGAAACCGGTACCGGAAAAACACTTCTGGCACGAACCATTGCAAAAATGCTGCAGGTTCCTTTTTGTATTGCCGATGCTACAGTGCTTACCGAAGCAGGTTATGTGGGTGAAGACGTAGAAAGCATTTTGTCACGGTTGTTGCAGGTAGCCGATTACGATGTTGCTGCTGCAGAAAGGGGCATTGTTTTTATTGATGAGGTGGATAAGATTGCCCGCAAAAGTGATAATCCCTCCATTACACGAGATGTGTCGGGTGAGGGAGTTCAGCAGGCGCTTCTCAAGATACTGGAAGGTTCTGTGGTAGGTGTGCCACCCCAGGGCGGTCGTAAACACCCCGAACAGAAAATGATCCAGGTTAATACCCAGAATATTCTATTTATCTGTGGAGGGGCATTTGATGGAATTGAGAAAAGAATTGCATCGCGCTTGCAAACCAATGCCATTGGATATGGTGTAGGAAAAGGACAATACATTGATAAGGATAATATGCTCAAGTACATTGCTCCGCAGGATCTCAAAAGCTTTGGGCTCATTCCGGAACTGGTGGGGCGATTGCCCGTATTGTCATTTCTGAACCCTCTGGACCGCGAAGCATTACGCAAAATCCTTACAGAACCCCGCAATGCTCTTATCAAACAATACCAGAAACTTTTTGAGCTTGACAGTATTGACCTGAAAATTGACGAAGAGGTATACGATTTTATTGTGGATAAAGCCATTGAATTCAAACTGGGTGCCAGAGGTTTACGCTCCATATCCGAACTGATCATGATGGAGGCAATGTTTAGTTCTCCAACTGATAAAGCCGCTGTGCACATTACACTTGAGTATGCGCAATCGCAGGTAGATACCAATAGCCTGGCACGTTTACGGGTAGCCTGATAAAGCTGTTGACTTTGGCCAGAAAAATTTGTAATTTAAGCATCCGGTTTCCGGGTGCTTTTTTTTGGCATATTATTTGACCCAACACACCAAACGGCCTCAAAATTCGTTAGCCATGCAAAAGTATTTGTCATTCATTAGTTCCGGTTGCATGAAATATGCCATTCCCTTTATCCTGTTTTTGCTGCCGGGGTACCTTGGCCTTTTCCCCGGCCGTTTGTCTGCTCAAACTCCCCCCGACAGAATAATTGTTACCCGGGCTGTTGTATACCAGGGCGATACCATTCCTTACATCGAGCTGCCGGTATTCCGTTATTATGCCCCCCGTATCTTTGCCAGCCAACGCGAAGAAAGACAATACAATCGTTTGGTGAGAAATGTAAAAAGGGTTTATCCTTATGCCCGTTTGGCAGGTATTAAGTTTGAAGAATACAGCAGGATGCTCGAAAGCCTGGATACAGACTCACAGCGCAAAAGAGCTGCGAGGGAAATCGAGAGGCAGATCCGCGATGAATTTGAGGGAGAACTCAGACGCCTCACCATCTCACAAGGACACATCCTTATCAAGCTTATCGACAGAGAAACCCAACATACCTCTTACGATGTACTTAAGGATTTCAGGGGAAACTTTACTGCGGTATTCTGGCAGTCGTTCGGGCGGATCTTCGGATACAATCTTAAAACGGAGTATGACCCCCTGGGAGAGGATAAGCTCATTGAAGAAATTGTTCAGCTTATAGAAATGGGTGCTATTTAATACAGCAACATTTACTGTTTTATTTCCCTCTTCCTTGAATGATGATCAGCACTGTGTGAATGAGGATTTTAAAATCCACCACCAGCGACATATTCTCCAGGTAAAGCAAGTCGTATTTAAGACGTTCGATCATCTGGGGTACGTTTTCAGCATATCCGTACTTAACCTGACCCCATGAAGTAATTCCAGGCTTGATCTTTTGCAATAGTCGGTAGTGGGGTGCTTTCTGCACGATAAGATCAATATAATACTGCCTTTCCGGGCGAGGGCCTACCAGCGACATGTTTCCGATCAGCACATTATAAAACTGGGGGATCTCATCCAGTCTTACCTTACGCATAAACAAACCAAAGGGGGTAATGCGGGGATCGTCTTTACAGCTAAGCTGAGGCCCGTTTTTTTCAGCATCGGTAAACATAGACCTGAACTTATGCATTTTGAAAGGCTTTCCATTGATCCCGATACGCTCATGAGAATAAAATACAGGACCTTTCGACGAAAGTTTTACTCCGATGGCGGTAAAAAGGTACAACGGCGATAAAAGTATTAGTGCAAGTATCGAAACACTCACATCAATGAACCTTTTTATGTACTGCTGCCATGCAGGCATCAGTCCTTGTTGTATCTGAATGAGCGGTGCATCAAAAATTGATGTCATTTTTACCGATCCGAGTAAAATATCGTGCATATCGGGTATGATTTTAATGATGGCATTGGTTTGATAAAGCTCTGCAAGAATCTTTCCTATGTTTTTGTGCTCTTTGGGTTCAAGGGCAATGATAACATCTTCTACCTCATGTTGTTCGATTATGGATTTGATGTCTTTAAACCACCCCAGGCGGGGCAGGTAGTCGTCCATGATATACTTATCAAACAAATTCACATTTACATATCCGATGAAACGGTTCCCTGAAGATTTCTTTTGGGCCTCCATTTCCAGGTAAATACTTTGTGCTTTTTTCTGGCTTCCAACGATCAGGGTGTTGAACCCCAGAATACGGTTATGGATTTTATGGGTGGTGATTGAGGAAAGAATGAACCGAAATGTGGAAGTAAAAGAGAGGTGCAGAAGAAATAAAACCCCGAAAGACCGGTAATAGTCAACACTGGTTTTAACTTCTTCGCCCAGCAACACAACGAAAAATATAATGAGGACCCCCAGGAAGGTAATAAACAAGGTTTGGGCAAACTCATTGAGTCGCGATCTGCGCATTACTCTTTTGTAGCTACCGCTAAGTGTGTACAAAAGGAGCCAGAATACAGGAATAATAATAATTCCCAGCAGCAGGTTCTGGTCTATAAAAATCTCGTTGGTGATCTGGCTTAGCTTTCCATTGATGTTGTTTTGCCTGTAAATGATAAACAGGAACCAGGAAAAAAAAGCGGAGAAAAAATCAGCAGTAAGGTATTTAAGAACCTGTATTCTTTGTATTTTTTTATTCACGCCTAAGGGTATTAGTTTTCTATGTGTTGGTGTTTTGGTTTGTATATCAGTGCTTTATGCAGCTGTAGGAGGGCTGTATTGTATACTAACGCTTTTTTGTTTGTTAAAGTATTTTAACAGGCCTGTTTTTGAAAAAAAACAAAAAAGCGATCCTATCTGCAATTCATTGCAGGATAAACCAGAATGCAGAGCAATACTTTGAAAAGTTTGATTGAGGGTCAGTCTTTGATCTTCTCCATGATTCTGTATGCAAGATCAAGCGAATTATAGCCATCTTCGATGGTAACCAGAGGGATGGTATTGTTTACAATGGAATCAAAGAAGGTTTCCAGCTCGGTTTTTATGGCATTGATGGGTTTGATCTCGGGTTTCTCAACAAAAACTTCTTTGGGTGGCTTCCCTCCACCGGGGTTGAGCAATAATGAGAAAGGACCGGGGTTTTCGGGAGCATCCTGCATGCGGATAATCTCCGATTCTTTGGTCAGGAAATCCACTGCTATGTAGCTGTCTTTCTGGAAGAACCTGGTCTTTCGCATGTTTTTCATGGAAATACGACTGGCAGTCAGATTGGCAACGCATCCGTTGTTAAATTCTATCCGGGCATTGGCAATATCCGGAGTATCAGAAATTACCGATACCCCACTGGCATGTATGCGTTTGATGGGCGATTTCACTATGCTCAATACAATATCGATATCATGGATCATCAGATCAAGTATCACAGGAACATCGGTGCCTCTTGGGTTAAACAATGCCAGGCGATGTGTTTCTATGAACATGGGGTCTTTGATAAATGGAACAGTAGCAATAAATGCCGGATTGAAACGCTCCACATGGCCTACCTGAACTTTTACATTGGCTTCCTGGGCCAGTTCTATAAGGGTTCTGGCTTCCTCAAGAGTAGTAGTTAGAGGCTTTTCAATGAAAACATGCCGGAATTTTTTCAGCGCAATGGATGCACAATCAAAATGAGAGACCGTGGGGGTTACAATATCCACAATGTCGCAGGCCTCGATAAGCTCCTCAGCCGTCAGAAAACGTTTAATGCCAAAGGTCTTTTCTACTTCCAGTGCATTGGGCTCATCGGGGTCGTAAAAACCCAGCAACTCAAACTTCTCAGACTCCAGAATGCATTTGATGTGAATTTTTCCGAGGTGCCCTGCACCTAATACTCCGATCCTGTTCACTTTTTAATTTTTTTTGGTAATTAATAACTAATTTTGTCTGACATTCTGCCGGGGGTTCTTTGCAATTGCCTGCTTTTAAAATCAGCTGCAACTGTGTTTTAAAACCGGGTAATTCTTAATTTGGGTTGGCAGCAAAAATCAGGTTAAAGATATAGCTTTTGGCATATGTGATGCAAAAGTATGATTTTTCGCTCCATCACCATCATCTTTTTCCAGAAAAATACCCGGTAAGGATATGCCACTGTTTTTTTCAGGCCTATGACAGATACCTACAAACATAAGGGAATGCGCCGCAAACTGGTAGAGTCTATACGTGCCAAAGGTATTACCGATGAGCGCGTACTTGCCGCCATAGAGAAAATTCCCCGACATTTTTTCCTTGATACCTCTTTTACTGAGATTGCCTATCAGGACAAACCTTTCCCTATTGGTTCGGGTCAAACCATCAGTCAACCCTATACAGTAGCTTTTCAATCGCAGCTTCTGGAAGTGAAGGCAGGAGAAAAAGTTCTGGAAATTGGTACAGGAAGTGGTTACCAGGCCTGTGTACTGGTTGAAATGGGAGCTAAGGTTTTCAGCATTGAACGTCACAGGAGCCTGCACCAGAAAGCCAAAGCTTTGTTAAGTCAAATGGGATATCATCCCAAGCTTTTCTATGGCGATGGTTATCAGGGGTTGCCAACATTTGCCCCTTTTGATAAGATCCTTGTTACGGCAGGTGCCCCCGAAATACCTCCTGCTTTACTTCAGCAACTTACTGTTGGAGGTTACCTGGTAATCCCGGTAGGAGAGGGAGGAAGTCAAAAGATGATCAGGCTGAAAAAGCTTTCAGAAACCGACTTTGAGAAAAAAGATTTTGGCGATTTTCGTTTTGTTCCGCTTTTAGGCAAGAAAGTTTGAAACCTACCGTAGAAAAAACCTGTATAACATATCGGTAGAACTACCCAATTTTGCGTACAATAGCTAAAAAAGTGTTGCAAGGCAGGGCTACTTTTCGAAGAAAACTATATTTTTGTTACTGTTCATCAGGAACTAACAACAAAGTAATTATATAAGTACTCTCAGAGATGCAGAAAACAATTCATGAATTGCTGCAATCATCATTTATTGGGAATATAAAGGGGAAGACCATATTGGCATTTGATGGAGTTATGTCGCAGGATGCGATTGTGGGGTTGGGAGATGTTTTAAGGAGCGAGTTGCATTTTTATCACCCTCTGAGTATTGTTAATAAGGTTTTTGCTATCTATATTGAAATGACGCAGAATGTGCTGCATTACAGCAACGATCGTATCGACTGCAACGGGCAGTCTATTGGTTGTGGTGCAGTTTTCCTGATCAGTCTGGAAAATGGGTATGAACTTGTTACTGTAAATCTGGTATCTAACAAGCAACAACGTTATCTCGAAAAAAAATGTAATCTGGTTAATTCCCTGGGTAAAGATGATCTCAAGGAATTTTATCTGAAAAGAAGAAGGAAAGTTGCAGAAACCGAAAGCAAGGGGGCAGGTTTGGGTTATATCGATATTGTAAGGCGGTCGGGAAATCCGGTGGTGTTTCAGTTTGAACAGGTTTCTGACAGCCAGTTTCTTTTCTTTCTGAGTTCAAAAATATTAACAGAATAAAGTGTGTTATGGAAAATCTAAACATTGAAGGCGGAAAGTATACTCCCGAAATTAAAACAGATCTGGCCAGTGCTGAGATCAAATTGCGTGGTTCGAGTTATCCAGAAAATGCCAATGAGTTCTATCAGCCCATATATGATTGGGTGGAACGCTACTTTGAGTCAGGAGAAACTCAACTCAATGTCAATTTCTATATCTACTATTTTAACACAAGCACCTCAAAGTGCTTTATGAATTTGCTGGAAATATTAGAAACACATGCCAAGAAGGGGAGCGATGTGAAGGTGAAATGGTATTACAGCTCCGACGATGAGGATAGCCTGGACAGCGGGGAGAAACTATTCATGGAAATGGATTTGCAATATGAGTTTGTACCGGTAGATAAAATCTGATAATCCGGTTGTTTATGTAACCCTGATGCCAAACAGGCGTATAACTCAAATGATTCTCCTCTTTGAAGGAGAGGAATACTAACCTAAAGTAAACTATTACAGGCCTATCCTTACCTGAATACGCAATTGCAATGCCAATGAAAACGGACAAGAATAAAAACGATGGTGTCCTGGAGATTTTCAGGAAGGAGTTTCAAAAACTCGAACACTACCAAAGTTTGGTAAAGGAAAATGAGACGAACCATGAAGAGTTGCAGAAAGCCATCCGCAACCTCATTGCCGACTACGAGATTTTACTTCGCGATGCCATAAAGATCACTCGCATTGGCGATGTGTCGCAACATAAACTGTTAAAAGCGAAAGAAAAAATAGAAATTCTCAATGAAAAGCTGGTGGAGTCTGAGCGTAATGTCCGCGAGCTGAATACCATTCTGATGTTCTATATCAAAGCAACCGACAAATAGTTCCTTTGACACTAAATGAAGATAGAAGCCCATGGATTTTTTCTCTTAAGAAAAAGTCCATTTTTTTTTTCGGGGTGCAAAATGAAAATTGAATTAAGTCTTTCTCCATGGCGGTTTGGTTTGATTATTTTATAACTACCTCGTAATTAGAGCGTATATTCGTGTGTGCAAAACAAAAACTTTGTTGTCGAGCCCGTAATTCCGTATATTTGCTATTCCTTTGTTCCATCGGGTTGGGATAATCATTTTTTTGTCAATTCACTGGAATAGATGAAGTAGTTTAAGCTGGTTGTGAGTTAATCCTAAACAAGAAAACAGCAATTAATCACTGGCCTTTCTTTATTAAAACTGATAATATAAAAACGACAATGGTCCTCAGGTTTTTTTTCTGGTGCGCATCACTTCTTCTGATTGCAATACATGCAAATGCTGTCGAGGATAGTATCCTGGATCGAATTCAGGCTTCTGACGATCCCATTGAGCGAATCGAATTGTATATAAAGCTTGGCGACTCCTTCGAGTATTCTGATCCCCAGCGTGCCATCTCCTATTACCAGATGGCCTATAATACAGGTACCGATCTTCGAAATACACTCCGGCAGAAAAATATTCTTCCCCAGCTGGACCTTCTGCGTGCAAAAAGCCTGAGGTATATTGGTATTGTTCATTCTGATCAGGCACATTACGAACAGGCCCTTGAAGCCTACACCCAGGCAAGAGCAATCCTCAACGAAGTACGAGATCTTTATACTTCTCCTTTCAGGCAAGAGGTAGACGGAAAAATTGCCAAATTGCTCAACAACATTGGTGTAGTATATAGCCGGCAGGGTGTTTTTGGCCTTGCCCGCGAATACTACCTTGAGGCACTTGCCATTTACCAGGAAATCGGAGATCAGAACAGTGTGGCAGTGGCCTATAGCAGCCTTGGTATTGCTGAAGCCCGACAGGCAAATCTGACGGAGGCACTACGCTATTTCCAGGAAGCATTGCAGATATACTCCCAATTGGAGAACAAAGAAGGTGTAGCGCAATCTCTCAATAATATTGGGGGTGTGTTTTTTCAGCTGGGCAACTGGCAGGAGGCTCTCGAACTTTATACCCGTGCCCACGATGCTTTCAGAGAAATGGGTTATCTGCACCGTGTTGCCGCAACTCTGGGGAATATTGGTGTAGTGCACCAGAATATGGGTTCCTTTGATCTGGCTGGTCAATACCTGCAAAAGAGCTTGCAGATGCGAACCGAGCTCAGCGACAGAGGAGGGATGGTAGAAAGCTATAATAATATCGGTGCCCTTTATACTGAATTAAAAGAATTTGAGAAGGCCAATGATTATTACAGAAGATCATATGAGTTGGCCAGCGAGATTGGCGATCAGCGAATCGTTTCTATTTCGCTTATCAATATCGGTAGAGGATTCTCGCAAATAGGCAGGTATGGCCAGGCCATTGAATATTCCTTGAAGGGTCTGGAAATTGCCCAAACCCATAATCTGAAATTCGTGATCAATTCGGCACTGGAACAGCTTGCTGGGTTTTATGCTGCCTCTGGAGATTTCAGAAAGGCGTTTGAGTTTTCACGCAAACACTACCAGGTAAGTCAGGAAATACTCGATGAACAAAAGGCCAGACAGATCAACGAGCTGGAGATTGAGTTTAAGGCAAGAGAAAAGCAACAACGCATCGAAATACTGGAGCAGGAAAAAGAACTCTCCCGGTTGAGAGTAAAACAATCGGACACACTGGCTTTTGTACTGGGATTGTTGTTCCTGGTGGCTATTATTGTTGGGGTATTCACCTTCCTGCTGATCAATCAAAGAAGCAAGATCTTGCTGCTTAAGAAGGAACAGGAGGCCAACACCATTATCCGAAAAACCGACAATGACCTTCAGGCTATTATCAAAACCCATGCTCATGGCATGATCCTCTTTGATATTGAGCTCAGGATTATGGCCTTCAATGGATTGGCCTTCGACTGGGCTAAACAGTTTCTGGGTATTGTGCTAGTGCCTCAGGAGTCTTTCTATCAATCAGGCAATATGCAGGTGACTGAGCTGGTCAATGAAATTTTGGCGTTGTCGATGAAGGGCAGATCGGAAAACCTAGAAAAGGAGATGGTGGCACCCAATGGTAAAAGCTATTTCTTTAAGTTCTATTCCAATCCGGTGTTCGATGACAGCGATCAGACTATACAGTCCATAAGTATGATGATTGAAGATATTACTGAGAGAAAACACAATGAGGTGAGAATCCTTTCAGACCTTAAGGAAAAAGAGACACTGGTAAAAGAGATCCACCACAGGGTTAAAAACAATATGCAGGTAATTATTTCTTTGATCAGGTTGCAAAACCATGAAATGGAAGGTGAAAAGCCCAAGGCTGCATTCCGCGATCTGGAGCAAAGGATCTCTGCCATGTCGTACGTACACGAGGAGCTTTACAAGTCTCATAACCTGGCAGATATTAATTTTGACGAATACCTGAAAAAGATCTCTACCAACCTGGTAAGCATTTACAACAAATCGGTAAGGGTAAATCAATATCTGTTTATGGAGAACCAGGATGTCAATATTGATATAGCAGTTCCTTGTGGTCTGATTGTGAATGAGCTGCTAACCAATGCCCTGAAGCATGCATTTCCTGATAATTTCACAGGCAGCAACGGAAAGGAGGGAAAGGTGGTAGACATTTTCTTTACCGAAAAGGATAACACCTACGAGCTCAGGCTCAACGATAATGGTATAGGTCTTCCTGAAGAGAAGGATCTTGAAGATATTTCTTCCATGGGTTTTCACCTGGTAAAGATCATTGCCGAAGATCAACTCAGAGGAAGCTGGCAAATGGAGAGCAAGGATGGGGTGAGGGCCCGCATTGAGTTTCCTAAAAAGTAAGGCCTGGGTTTAGTTGAGATGTGCCGGGCTTTTGTCAAGAGCATCACGAAGGCCATTGCCCACCAGCATAAATGCCATTACCAGCAGCATGATACATACCCCGGGAATGATGGCAAGAAAGGCTTTGTCAAGAATAATATAGCCATAGTTTTCTCTGATCATGGTTCCCCATGAAGGCATGGGAGGTTGTACTCCGATGCCAAGAAAGCTTAACCCTGCTTCAAGCAAAATGGCCGAGGCAAAATTTGCTGCCGAGATTACAACCACCGGTCCTGTAATGTTGGGTAAAATATGGCGGGTTATGATCCTGTAACTGTTCAGTCCCAATGCCCGTGCAGCCTCGATATATTCGTTTTCGCGCAATGATAAAATCTGGCCTCTTACCACCCTTGCCACATCTACCCACATGGTAAGACCCACTGCCACAAAAACCTGCCAGAAACCCTTGCCCAGGGCAAAGGTAATGGCAATCACCAGCAAAAGTGTCGGAATTGACCAAACTACATTAATCAGCCAAACAATAAACTGATCTACTCTTCCCCTGAAAAAGCCTGCCAGGCTCCCCAGCAATATACCCAGCAAAAGAGCAATGGTAATGGCAATGAAACCTACCGATAGCGAAACCCTGCCTCCAATGATAATCTGGCTCAGCATGTCGCGGCCATACCGGTCGGTACCCAGCAAAAACCTTTTTTGGGAAATACTTTCGTTGATTATTTTTTGTTGTGCAAGATCAAAACTGATGCTTTGGGTAATGTTGCCATGGCGGAAAACATAAATGATCTCATTTTCTACCCTGACAGAATCCATGGGAAACAATACATCAGCCATGTTTCGACGGATCTCCATGCCGGCGAAACCTTCGTATCCGGTATACAATGCAGCCACCAACTGATCCTCTTCGAAGGTATAGGATTCGATGGGCAAGGTTTCGTAGGGCGACGGCTGCCCCCAGATCATTCTTGTAAACCACCCTCTTTTTGGGGCGTCCATGTTTTTATGAACAGACAGGATCCGGGTGCTGAAACCAGGTTTACGGGTGGCAATCTCGAGTTGCTGGTGATTGGCAAAAGGGGTTTTGTCCGGAGTGATCAGGTAACCTGCTGTGGCCAGCAAAGCGTTGAGCGCAATCCAGCACAAAGCAATCATGGCAGTGGGGTTGGAGCTGAATTTTCTCCAAACCAATCTGCCTGGCGAGATATTTGCATTGTTCTTTTTTCGAAAAAAATACACGTCGTGTCAGTATTTGCAGATGCGAATTTAATCAATTCAACGGAATCCGCTTTTTCAAAGATTTATTTGTCAGTAGTTTTTTTTGGGGCATTTTATTCTTTATTAACGGCATAGGCCCAAAAACTTTTTTATTTTTCAAACGTTAAAACATAACTTTGTAGTCCAAAGCTTTCTATTCATTAAAAATACTTTTATGTTTCGCAATGTAGTTATTTCTCTCAGTCTGTTGATTATGCATATGAGTCTTATGGCTGGCAATGACAATCCGCCTGCCGGTATTAACTGGGTAACCATCGAAAAGGCAGAACAGCTGGTAAAGGAAAATCCCAAAAAGATTTTTGTGGATGTATACACCGATTGGTGTGGATGGTGCAAGCGTATGGAAGCCAATACTTTTTCGCATCCGTTTATCATTGATTATATCAATACCCATTTTTATGCCGTAAAGCTTAATGCCGAGATGGAAGAACCCATCACCTTCAGAGGTGTGAGGTATGTAAACGAGAACCCTGGCCAACGCAGGTCGTCGCATAATTTTGCAAGGGCTCTGTTGCAGGGGCGTATGAGTTATCCTTCAGTGGCGTTTTTTGATGAGCAGTTAAATCTCATCACCGCTTTGCCAGGATATCGCGATCCCAGGCAGTTGGAGGTTGTTCTGGCTTTTTTCAATGATGATGTTTTTATAACGCAGCCCAACCTTGATGAGTTTGCAAGGACATTTGAGAGTAAAATCCAGGACTGATTAAAAAGAATTGTTTAGTAGTAAGGGAGAGGTTTAAAGCTTCTCCTTTTTTTATTGTTTTTTCCCGACAGTCAATTCAATAAGAGTGCATCCTGCTCCGCCCCGGTCGGGGTGTTCGTCGCGGGTGCGTTTTACTTCCGGCAGTGTTCGCAGGTAATCGCGAAGGGCTTCGCGCAAAATACCATCTCCGGTACCATGCACGATTTTCAGGCTGTGCGCTCCCAGCAGGATGGCATCATCTACAAATCGCCGGGCCTTCATAAGTGCCTGCTCCATTTTTTCTCCACGCACATCAAGGTGGGGGCTGAACTCAGCGGCTTTCTCATTCAGGTCAAAATCGTATTTAACCTTGATTTTCTGCTGGTTTTGCCGCATTGCTTTCCGGTTGAGTTTCTCCAGTTTCTTTACCGGGGTTTTCATCAGAATGCTTCCGAAAGCCACTACCGCGTCTTTTTCTCCGATTTCAACCACTTCTCCCATGGTTTGCTGACCGCTTATTCTTACCCAATCGCCTTTTTCAATGGGGCCCTGCACTACCTGTATCTCCTCACTTTGTGCACTTTGTTTCTCCTTATTCTTTCGGGCTTTTTTTCCGGGTGCCGGAAGGTCGGAAATACCTTCTGCCTGCTGGCGGCTGTAGCTATGGAGCTCTTCACGCAGCTGCCTGGTCTTTTCTTTTTCTGCCGCATGTTCCCTGATCTCCCGGATGGTCTTTTCTATCATCCGGTTGGATTCGGCAAGTATCTTTTTGGCCTCACGCCGGGCTTCCATCAGGATTTCGTCTTTGCGACCGGTTAGCTCGTAGTTCAGTTTTTCGTATTTTTCTATCATCTCCGAAAGGAAACTCTCACCCGATTGCAGCTCTTTCTCCTTTTGCTCCAGCTCGAGCTTTTTGAGTTCCAGATCCTGAAGCTGACGGTCGAAATCGATATGCTCAGCACCGGCAATTTCTTCAGCTTTTTGAAGCAATGTGGGAGGGAGCCCCATGGTTCGGGCAATTTCGAAAGCAAAGCTACTGCCCGGTGTTCCGGTTTTGAGCCGGTACAGTGGGCGCATATTTTGTGTGTCGAACAACATGGAGCCATTTACGATACCTTCTTTTTTGCCTGCCAGGATCTTGAGATTGGCATAGTGGGTGGTTACCACTCCAAAAGCCTGTTTATCTGAGAGGGCTTCCAGGATGGCCTGGGCAATGGCGCCTCCCAGGCGGGGTTCGGTGCCGGCCCCAAATTCATCTATCAGAACCAGGCTGCGAGGGTTGGCATTTTTCAGAAAGAAACGCATATTGGCCAAATGCGAACTGTAGGTGCTCAAGTCGTTTTCAAGGCTTTGCTCATCGCCGATATCTATAAAGAGGTGTTCAAATATTCCCGCCTCGGAATAATCTTGCATGGGCACGAGCATGCCGCACTGAAGCATATATTGTATCAGTCCTGCACTTTTCAGGCAAACGGACTTTCCTCCGGCATTGGGGCCCGAGATCACGATGATGCGCTGTTGTGCACTGAGTTGCAGGTCGAGGGGCTCCACATGCTTTTTCTGGGCTTTGTATGAAAGCCAGAGCAAGGGATGTTTGGCTTTGATCCAGTTGATCTGAGGTGTTTCTGTCAGCCGGGGCATCTGGGCATCCATCTCGATGGCCAGTTTGGCCTTGGCACGGATAAAGTCGATCTTGCCCAGAAACAGAAATGCCTCGCGCAGCTGGGTAAGATGGGGCCGCAAGAAGGAAGCCATCTCCTTGAGGATCCTGATAATTTCCTGGCGCTCGTCCAGTTCGAGCTGTCGGATCTCATTGTGGGTTTCGAAAACCTCTTCGGGCTCAACGAAAGCGGTTTGCCCGGTAGAGGAATGATCGTGTACAAATCCTTTTATTTTTCGTTTGAAAGCTACAGGCACCGGCATAACCAGGCGGCCGTTGCGCAGGGCCAGTTCAGTGTCTTTGTCAATCCATCCTTCGCGTTTGGCCTGTGCAAACACCTGGTGTATGCGATTGGCGGCCAGTGATTGCAGATGCGCCATATTGCGGCGGATTTCTGCCAGTTGGGGGGAAGCATTGCTCCGGACCAGGCTTTTCTCGTCAATAACCCGGTCAATTTCCCTGGTAATCTGCGGATCGATAACCAGGCTTTCGGTAAGTCGTTGCAATTCAGGATAGATGTATTCCTGATCATTTTTTTGCGATTGCAGCATGGCAACGATCTCCTGAATGGTTTGCAGTGAGCCGCGGATCTCAGCCAGCTCTTCGGGCTCGGCAAAAGTCCCTTCCAGCCGGATGCGGTCGAAAACATCAAAAGGGTCATAGTAATGGGCTGCCGGAAAGGGTTGGCCGGAGAGCAGGATGCCGGTAAACTCATGGGTTTGGCTGAGCAGGCGCTTTACCAGGACAGGGTTGGAAGAGAAACGCATCTTTTCAGCAAAACTTCTCCCCAGGCTGCTGATGCATGCCGCATTCAACATATTTCTGATGAGTTCAAAGCCGGTTTTTTGCTCAAAATTGTTGGGGTAAATCATTGAAAGGATTGATTATTCAGGTTTTGTGGATATAGGAGCAGGGCAAAATTACACGATTTTTTACGATTGTTAATAACTTTTTTCCTGCTGCAGAAGGCATTTATTGCGCCTTTGGGTATTGTTGTTTTGCCTATTCGGATGTAGGTATTAATACCTGGTATGCCCTTAGGTAAATATTCGTAATTTTGTGTAGGTGATTTGCAATAAGGTCATGCACATAAAAAACAGCGACAGGTCTTGTGAAGTTTCACCTGAAAAGGGTAAATAAAAAAGTGAAAAAGTAATTAGTGAGTTTAAAAAGGTAAATAAAAAATGAAAAATTTGAAATTTCTGATTGGTTTAGTATTCTTTATTGGATTGTTTACTAATTCTTCAAAAGTTCTTTTGGCCAGCACGCATACATCAAAGCAGACCGGAGCCTGGGACCAGAACTCCACCTGGGTTAATAACAGCATACCCAATAGCAATAACAATATGACCGTTAATATTGTGGCTCCTCATGTGGTTACTGTAACTGGAAATTTAAGTTTTAACAACAACATTACAATTAATGTAGAAGATGGAGCTTCCTTTTTTGTTACGGGAAATGTTTCTATAGGACAAAACAATAATCATCCTTTTCAATTTATTGTGAATGGTAACGCACATATCGCTGGAAATCTTTCAGGTGTTGGAATTATTGGTGGAAATGGAGGATTAAATATTGGAGGAACAATCGGGGGAAATCTTAATTACGGAGATTTTGCTGGTGACATTATTTTGCAAAATGAGTTGATCTGGAGTGATGGTCCGGTTTCCCCTCTGCCCATCGACTTGCTCTATTTCAACGCAAAAGCTGAGCGCAGCCAGGTAGCTCTGGAGTGGGCTACAGCCACTGAGATCAACAACGATTTCTTTACCATCGAAAGAAGCTCCGACGGGCACAACTGGCAAATCATCGGCTATGAAACCGGTGCCGGTAATTCCAACCAAACCCTTCGGTATGCCTATACAGACAGCAACCCTCTGGAAGGTATTGTCTACTACCGACTGAAGCAAACCGATTTCGACGGACAGTTTGAGTATTTTGCTCCCGTGGCCGTTTCGCTCAGTGGTGCGCGCAGCCAGGCAGAGATACTGCAGGTGGAAACACACAACAACAGGCTTACAATCTGGATCAACAATCAGGACGAAACGGCACAACTGATCGTTGCCAACCTGCAGGGAAGAATCCTTTACAACGGAAATCTTTCCGCAGCCGATCCTATACAGCAGATTCGCGTGGATCTTGCTCAGAATATTGCGGGTGAGGTATGGGTTATTCGCCTCAGCAATGGCTTCTCTTATGATGAGAAAAAGATCATGGCCCGCTAAAGTACCCTTTTTCACTAATTACTTAAACATTGCAGAAAAGAGCTGATTCTTCAGCTCTTTTTTTTATGTTCCTACGGATAAACCCGTATGTATCTGTATGTTGATTTAAGGGTTTGCACGAGTTGAGAATGCCAATGCGGAAAAGTACTTTTATGGGGAAAAAATATCAATTTATCCTGCTCTTTTGATGTTTTGTGTTTTTAAAATACTTCCCTATGAAACAGTCTTACTTTCCAAAGCATATTCTCACAGCACTCTGTGTCCTTCTTGGCTTTTCTTCCCTTTCCCTGGCCCAATCTTCCGGATATGGCGGGGTTTATGACAATTCCGTAAAAGCACTTTGGCTGGATGCGGGTTCTTTATCCTTAAACACCAATGATCCTGTTGATATCTGGCAAGATCTTAGCGGTCTGGCAAACAATGCAGTTCAAACGGATGCTGCCATAAGACCTGTTTTTATACAAAATGGCTTCGGAGGAAGGCCTGTGGTAAGATTTGACGGTACCGGCAAGTTTCTTCAGATCAACAACCATCCCTCTCTGGATGGAACATCCGAGATCACATTACTTCTTGTAACCCGACCCACTGCCCACAATGATGCAAGGGCTTTACTTTCCAAAAGGACGGGTGTGGGCAATGCTGTTTCTTATTCCTTTTTCATTTGGGACAATAAACTCTCCTTCGATGTGGGAACTGCCACTCGGGTAAATAGTGGCAATAATACCTTGCCTGCCAATAATAATTATATACTTTCAGCCAGAAGCAGGCAAAATGAGGATCGATCCGTTTCGCGAAATGGGAGCGTCTTAGCCTCGTCGCTTAGTTCGCCCGCTGTGCCAACCAACAATAATCCATTGCTTGTGGGGAGGCTGCATATCGGTGATAGCAGGTATTTTCAAGGTGACATTGCGGAGGTTATCATCCTGCGTCAGTCTCTCAACAGGGCGCAAATGCTGATCCTTGAGAATATCCTTGCGCATAAATACGGTTTAGCAACCGAATTGGCCGGCAATTATCAGTTGGGTGGTTTTTCAGCTCCCTTTGTCCATGATATCACCGGAGTGGGGAGTGCCAACAGTTCAGAGAAACATGTTGCAAATCTCGGCAATGCAGGTGCCCTCTACCTCTCCGAATGGAACAATGGTTTCGATGGCATCAACGAGTTTGTTTTTGCCGGGCACGATGGTACCACTCATGACCTGGTGAGCCCTCCGGATATTTCTTCGCTGGCGGATGTGGACCAGCGATGGGCTCGCACCTGGCGCATTGAGCGCCGCGAAAATGGCGTGGAAGGTGCCGGTAACACCCCCATCAGCATTGGCTTTGATTTTGCCGAGGCCCAATTGACACCCGATGCCAATACCCTGTATGTACTGCTTTACAAACCTAACCCGGCTTCTCCTCAATTTGATCTGATACCAGGTGTTTTTGCCAGTGTTGCCGGCGATCGGGTTACCTTTAACCTGCCCAATGAGTTTTTCAGTACCGGTTATTATACCGTGGGGCGTTTTACCGGCAGTGCAGAGGAGTATATCCCTAAAACATGGACCTCTTTCCAATCAGGCAACTGGACTAACCCCAACACATGGCGCAACCAGTTTGGCCAGACAGGCAACCCTGCAGCCTCCATTACCCGCCAATTTGATAACATTGTGATCCAGAATGCCCATACCATTACTGTGGATACTCATGATTTGCTCAACAACGATCTGGATATCAGAGCAGGGGGCGTACTCGATATCGGCACTACACGCGGGCATCTGTGGCAGACCCTGAGGGGGCAGGGGTTGATACGTATCAACGGCGATTATTTCCCTGAGGGCAATGCCAGCCAGTTTGTTTCGGCAGGTGGTGGCACCACAGAGTACTATGGCGCCGGCAGCTACAGCTTCGAAACCTCAAGGCAGTTCAATCATCTCACCATCAATCTTTCATCGGATTCGCAAACCCTTACTCTGTTGGCAGATCTTACGGTACAAGGAAATTTCCACATCGATCGCGGACACTTCATCATCAACAACAATACAAGTGTTGTGTCGCGCAGCATCTGGGTGGGTGGCAATATGCGGGTTGCATCCAGTGTTCCGAACGGAAACCAGGCAAGGCTCTCTACCGGCCAGGGCGATGCGCGCCATTTTGTTACCATACGGGGCGATTTTACGGCCAACGGCGAGAGCCGGTTCTGTAATCTTCCCAACCCCTCTTACACCGCAACCCCCACCAATGGCTATGCAGATGTAATCTTCAACCACCCCTCGCAGCATCAGCTGGCACTTATCAATGCTCCCACCGACTTTTACCGCATCGAGATCGATAAAGGGGTGAATGACATATGGGCACTCACCCTGCGGGCCGATGCCCCTGATAAGTTCCGGCTTCTGGGCAGAAATAATTTTGGGCAATCAGAAAACCCTCCCAATATTACCAATCCCAATGCTTTGGGGCTTTTGGCCGGTACAGTAGTGATCGGCGATCATATTGTAATACCTCGGCTGAGATCCGGTTCCAATCAAAACTACAATATTGACCGCGATGCCCAGATCATTGTTGACGGAGGCCGGTTGCTGGCTCCCTCAGGTACTATCCTCGCAATAGTTGTGTATGGGAGGCTTACTTTAGAAAATGGTGAATTGGAAGCTGATGGCAATGAGGGGGTTACCATTCGTGAGTTTGGAACCTTCGAAGTCAAGGGAGGAATTGGGCGTGCACACATAGTCAGAACATCAGTGATTTCCGGTGTGCATCGCGGTGCTTATGTGCAAACCGGGGGTAAGTTAACAGTCGATGGACCTAATGGTGAGAGTAATCACTATCGGTTCAGTCTGCCCTATCCCACCAACAGCTTTACCATGACCGGGGGTGAGTTGATCATCTCCAATCCAAAAAATGGAGGCTCGGCCGATAATGGTGGTATTCTGATAGCTGCGGATAAAGACAATATCAAAGTGAAGGGGGGTACAGTATGGGGTATTTTAGACAGACCCAACAAGAACTTCATCATCAATTCCACAGCACCCTTTTTTAATCTGGTACTGCAGCGTACCATTTCCAATAACCAGGAGTTTTACCTGGCAGCCCATCCGGGAGGAGGCCCGGTGCCTGCCCAACCTGCCCGGCCGTTGCAGGTCCTCAACAAGCTTACTATTTTGGGAGGCACTACCCCTGCCCGGTTGAACCTCAATGGCAACAGGACTCTGATCCATGGAGATTTTGAGATACAGGATGGTGCCGGTTTTTTGGGAGCCGGATCGCACCTGGCTTTTGTGGGCGACCGCTCAGGGGTGTTTAATATTCGAAGTGAAACGAGTTTGTTCCAGGTGGATACCCTTTCGGTGAATAAGGTAACAATTGATCTGGAATTAGAATTTCAGAGTGATGACAGAACTCCATTAACAGAAATTTTCAGAGTTACCCGCCTGTTGCAACTGGAGCAGGGTATTCTCAATTACCAAATGCATCATTTGGTGCTTACCGGCGATCTTTTCCTGGGTTCAGTTTTAGGGCCCACGGTAGATCCTGGCCGTTTGGTCATGCAGGGGACCGCTCTCCAGCAGATACGAGTACCGATAGACAATTCCCACAGCGCTGTGGGGCGATTGGAGATCAATAACAGTCATGGCGTTCGGCTCTACGACAACTCCATCCCCCAGATTCAAAATCTTATTCTCACCCAGGGGGTATTCGATCTGCAGCAATTTGGTATAACCCTTAATGTTGGGCTGCAAGGAAGCGGGTTCTCGAAGGATAAAATGATTGCCACTGCCGGAAATCACTCCGATGCAGGGCTGATCCGTCGGCTTCCCGTTAACGGCGATTACTTGCTTTTTCCTATGGGAACCACCGCCAACGACAATCCCCGTTACACTCCTCTGGAAGCATCTTTCAGCAATGTATCGGAACCGGTTTATGTGCAAATGAACCCGGTGGCCATGGAATTGCCTACTTTGGCCAACGCCTTGCCCGATTCGGCCTTGCGCTATTACTGGCGCATACGCCACAGCGAAGTAACCCATTTGCCGACAGTGGATCGTTACAGTTTTACCTTCGATCCCGATGATCTTCCACCGCTACCCCTTCCGGAGCCTTTCGTGCCCGGGAAGATTGTAAACCCTGAACGTTCACACGAAAATGAGAAAAACTTTGATCAGGATGAGAATCTGGTAGTGTTTGATGGCAATGGGGAGGGTTTTTCTCTTGAAAAAGGAGAATATACTGCAGCGCAACAGGATAAATTTCTGGATAAGGTACGGGAGTTCTTCAGCCGGGAAGCCACAGACTGGACCCCGAAGCAGTGGAATCAGCCCAATACATGGTCGTTTGCCAGCCATACCGGGGATGCCGACACAGGAGGTGCCATTCCCGGGCCTGGCGACCTGGTTCGCATCGGGTTTGAGCCTGCAGGATCCCACAAGGTTCAGATTGACAATTATAATGTGCAAGTGGGTGGGGTTACTTTTGTGAACAATGGGGGCAACTACCCCTGGCTGTACATCCGCGACCATAACACGCAAGTAAACCTGGGTAATGTAGCGGGCGAGGGGCGCGTTGCCCTGATGCTGGGTAGCCAAACCCCGGTAATCAGCGGCGATTTTGGCGAATTTTCAGAGGGGCCTGGTTCGGAGTTTGTGTTTCAGTCTCAAACTCACAATGGAGAGTTTACACTGCCCGGCCAGATTACCGTTTTTCCCAATGTTCGATTGGAGAGCACCAATGATACACCTGCATTTTTTACATTGCCCGACCAGCCCATACTGGTAAAGGGCAATTTCTGGGTAACACGCAGCATCGAGGCGCGCCTCTCGCAGGCTCCGGGTGCAGAGCTTACCATCCTGGGCAACCTTCGGCTGGGAGAACAATCGACACGCTGGGGCAGGCTGCGCTTTGCAGCCCTGGGGCAACCACGCACCCTTGATGTCAGGGGCAATGTGCTTGTAGAGACCGCTTCCAGTGAGCTGTATGCAGAGAATGCAGCCAGCACTCTCAACCACGTGTTGCGGGTGGGGGGAGATATTTGGCAATCCAATGGAAGCATCAACCTTTTCCGTACAGCAAATCCCGGCCATACCAGGGTGGCACTTGAACTTACCGGAAACTCCGATAACGTGTATGAGCGTATCAGTGGCAATAAGCCAGGCTTTTACCGTCTGATAATGAACAAGGGCACTACCCAGGCCCATACCTTTGCTTTTGTCAGCGATTTCGACCTGTGGAATGATGCCAGCGGATCCGTGAAACCCATAACGTTGCTAAACGGCACCCTGGAGCTGCAGGACAGCGGTATCGATGTGCTTTTGAACAGTGCTGGTGCTGCTAACAACGTTTTTGCCATTCCCTCCACTGCAGGCCTGATCCTCAGTGGTGCAACCGCCCGGGCTTCCGGAAACGGAGGGATAAGGCTGGATGGGCTGTTGCGCCTGGAAGGAGAAGGCAAACTTTTGATGACAGATAATTCCTACATCGAATACGGCAGTGGCAGCCAGGCCACCCTGGAGGTGCACGATGATGCCCAACTTGAGGTGGCTGCACAGTTGAGGAGTTCAAGCACATTCGAAACCGGTGTTTTGAAGTATCTGCAAACGGGAGGATCTGTAACGGTGGGCCGGTTCTCAGCCCCCGTGAATACGCGAGCTGTGTTTGAGATATTCCGTGAGGGTAGCTCATTCAGGTTCCTGGGCGGAGACCTCAGGATTGTGAGAAGCCACAACAGTTCTTCTATGGCCACTTTATTACTGGATCCTTCGGAATTTGAGCTGGGTGAGGAGGCCCGGTTGTACCTGGGGTTGGGGTCCTTTAATTATAATGGTGTAGGTAACGAGAACCGAATTCTCAAAATCGAATCCAAAGTGCCCTTGCCCCATGTAAAAGTGGAAGTTGGAGGCAATACGCTGGAGGTTTGGCAATATGCAGGGCCCCTTACCATTGCCGGCGATCTGGAGATCACCACCGGCACCACCTTCCGGACCAACAGTCAGGATCTTACCCTGCAGGGCAATCTGATCAGACAAGGAACCTTTATCTCTTCGGCTGATAAGAAAGTTTTTATGGCTGGTAATTCGCAGCTTATCAGCGGAAGTGTTGTTTTTCACAATCTGGTGATTGAGCCTGAGACAGAGCTGTTGCTGGATGATGCCCACACCAGTAATCTTACGGTTCAGGGTAATATGGAGATCCTTTCGGGCAATTTGTACGACCAGGGAAACCTGATAGACCTCAAAGGCAATCTGATGAACCAGGCTGCCCATATTAGCAGCTCCGCCAGTGTGGGTGGGCTTCTTTTCTCCGGCAACCAGTTGCAAACCATCAACGGAAATGGCACAGTGGGCCGAATGGTGATCAACAATACCAGCGGAGTGCGCCTTCTGAATTCGCTGTTTGTGGACAATACCCTTGTTTTTCAAAATGGAATTCTCGAAATCCAGGGTTTCCGGCTTACGCTGGGGCCCAACCACAGCCTTGTGTCAACAGGTTATTCTTTCAGTCGGATGATCCGCTCCAATGGCAATATCAATGATGCCGGGGTTCGCTATTTTATCAATGGTATTGGCAACTTTTTGCTTCCGCTGGGGGTAACGGGTAAATATACCCCCATGGAATTTTCGGTTACCCAAAACCCTGCCACTCCCTGGGTGGATGTGCAGCTGATAGACAGCAAACACCCCAATGCTACTGATCCTGAGAATTTGAGCCGTTACTGGAAGCTGGTATCTCATGATATGTCAAATTTCGCAGTAACATTGCGTTTTCATTACCTGCAGGCCGATGTAACCGGCAATGAGTCGGATTACTATCCTGCACGACTGCTCAATGAAGCCTGGTCTAAGCTGCCCGAAAGTTGGGTAATTGAAAATGACAATTATTTCGAATACCCCTACCTGTCTGCCACCAATACCATAAGTGGGGAGTACACCGCAGGTCGCAGCATCCCTGATGTTGTACTGCGGTTTCGTAGTATAGCTTCCGGCAGCTGGGGCAATAGTAGTTTATGGACCAACCTGACCAATTCGGATCCGGTTCCGGCGGGCGGGCCCCTGGGTCAGATTGTTGAAATTGCTCCGGGAACTACTGTGACTACCGGCTCCGATCCGCGTATTGCCTACAGAACCGAAATTGAGGGCACGCTTGATGTGGGCACTACCACAGGTCATTACCTGGGCGAGGTTTCAGGCAATGGACTGCTTTTCGTGGAAAGTGCTACTCTTCCCATCGGGAAGTACGATGCTTTGCTGGCCCCGGGCCAGGGTACCCTTGAGTATGGTGGTACTGCTACGGATTATACTATGGATCCTGCTTACTGGCCCAATGTGCAGGGGATAAACCGTCTGGTATTCAGTGGTTCGGGTCGCCGCACTTTGCCTGCTCGTGATCTTACTCTCTACAGCAATCTTGAAATTCGCAACAATGTCTCGCTTGATAATCAGTCCAACCAAAACTACATCAGGCTTGGGGGTAATCTGATCAAAGATACGGGTGCAACTTTTGAGGCCGGCCAATCGGGCAATGCGGTTATTTACATGCAAGGGACCACAGCACAAAGTATACAGGGTGCTTTTACAGTCAACAGCGCATTGAATATCCTTTCTGTAGCCAACCCTCAGGGGGTGATCATTGAAGGACCCACCGAGATCCAAAGTCAGTTGAATTTTGTTTCAGGGCGGGTTTTTACCACTCCTTTGCATACGCTTCGGCTGGGCAACAATGCCAGCGTTTCAGGTGCTTCTGCCACAAGTTTTGTGGAGGGTCCGCTGCAAAAAGCAGGAACCGGTGGTTTTGTGTTTCCGGTGGGTTACGATGGCCGCTTGGGCAGAGTGGAATTCAGGCCCGAAGGATCTATGGCTCCAGGTACCATCCTGGAGGCAGCCTATTTTGCAGAAACCCATCCTTTCTGGGATTTAGGAGAATTTCCCATTGAGCGGGTCAGTTCCAAAGAGTACTGGAGCCTGGAGAGCGTGGGAACCAAAAGCACTCCCAACGGAAGGATCAGGCTGTACTTCGAAGACAGTGAGTTCAGTGGGGTTACCCATCCCCAGTTGTTGCTGGTGGCACGCTACGATAGCAATATGTGGATTGATCAAGGGTATAGTGAATCTTTCCAAACTTCAGCCACAAGTGGTTGGGTTCAATCCAATTTGATCACCGGTACAGGGCTGTTCACCTTTGGCTCTGACCAGAATTCACAGCAAAACAATCCGTTGCCGGTCGAATTGCTTTCGTTCAGTGCCACGGTTGAAGGCAAAGCGGTGCGGGTGCAGTGGATCACGGCCTCGGAGCTTAACAACGATTTCTTCACCGTGGAGCGCAGCAGTGACGGGGTAGTTTTTGAACCCATCGGTTTTGTTGCAGGCTCAGGAACCACCAGTGAGCGTAGGCACTACAGCCTGGTGGATGAACAACCTTTGACAGGGATCTCCTATTACCGTTTGCGCCAGACCGATTTCGACGGCACCTCAGTGGTTTCTGCTATGGTGGCTGTTCAGATCAGGCAGGATGTTCAGGCTTTGATGCAGGTGTTTCCCAATCCCGTCAGAGAAGGCAGGGTAATGGTCTTGCTGAGCACTTCTGATGCACATCAGGAAGTTTGGATCACCCTGCACGATTTGCACGGACGACAATTGCGGGCAGATAAACTGCTTACAGATGACCAGGGCAGAATTGAGCATTCGGTGGGTAATCTGCAGGGTCTGCCATCAGGTATCTACCTGCTGGTGGTGCAAAACAGATTTATGCGACTTACCGAAAGGATCGTAATCAGGTAATGATCTGAGAGGCTTCTCCTTCCTCAGGGTAGGGGATTCTGAGTTGCTTCCCCTGGTGGTCGCCAGGGGTTTCCAGTTGCGAGAGGGTTATGCCCAGCAACCGGATGGGTTTTTGCGGATCGCGGTGTTCAAACAGCAGCTCGCATGACACACGCAGAATATCAGAACCCGATAGCAGGGGGCCGGAGAAACTTTTGCTTCGGGTGATCTGCTGGAAGTCGTGGTATTTCACCTTGATGGTAAGGGTACGCCCCCATGCTGAAGCGCGGTTCATGCGTTGCACCAGGGTGTTGCATATCTCCTCCATGGCCATGTGGAGCTCTTGCGGGTCTGCAAGGTCGTGTGTAAAGGTGTTCTCCGCCCCGATAGATTTGCGGTCGCGCTGGGGTTCTACCTGGCGGGTGTCCTTGCCATGGGCAATGTCGAAAAAGAATAAACCGTTTTTGCCAAAATGTTTCACAAGGGTCTCCAGTCCGGCATCTTTAAGATCGGATCCATTGTGAATGCCCAGATTTCGGAACTTTTCGGCAGTAACCTTCCCGACCCCATGAAACTTCTCTATAGGGAGCTCTTCGATAAACCGGGCTGCATCTTTGGGATGGATCACAAAATAGCCATTGGGTTTGTTGATGTCGGAGGCGATTTTTGCCAGGAATTTGTTGCAGGAGATGCCGGCAGAAGCCGTCAGACCCACTTCAGAAAAGATCCTTTGCCTGATCTCATTGGCGATAAGAGTGGCAGAGTGCTTTCCTTTTTTAGGTTGCGTAACATCGAGGTAGGCCTCGTCGAGCGAGAGGGGTTCTACCCAATCGGTATATTCCAGGAATATCTGTTGGATTTGTCTGGAAACCGCTTTGTAAACGTCGAAGCGTGGTTTTACAAAAATGATCTGGGGGCACTTTTTGCGCGCCTGGATGCCGGGCATAGCCGAGCGTACGCCAAACTTGCGGGCTTCGTAGCTGGCGGCCGCCACCACACCCCTCTCACCTCCGCCTCCAACAGCCAGGGGCTTTCCCCGGTATGCAGGGTTGTCGCGCTGCTCCACAGAGGCGAAAAAAGCGTCCATGTCGATATGAATGATTTTGCGGCAATCCATGCTTAAGGAACTTTGTTTATCTCTCCGGGCGTTTCTCCAAAGGCTTCTTTGTATGAGCGGTAAAAGTATGTTCGGTTATTGAAACCGGTCATGATAATAATATCTGAAATAGAGTACTTGCCTTCGGCAATCATTTGCCGTGCCTTTTTGAGGCGGAAGTTTTTTATAAGCCCATGGGGGGTAAGACCTGTAAGTGCTTTAATTTTCCGATAAAGCTGTGCCTTGCTCATAGCCAGGAACGAAGCCAGGTGATCGGCATCCAGGTTTTCATCTGCATGGTTTTTTTCGATGTATGCAATGCATCTCTCCAGTAGCTCTTTATCGCGGGTCGAAAAATCCTGTTGCAGGTCGTAGGTGGGTGTTCCAAAGTTTGCTTTGAAATATTCTGAGATTTGTTCTCTTGATTTGAGCAATTTTTCTATTCTTACAAATAGATGTCGTGGGTGAAAGGGTTTTGGTATATAGGAATCGGCACCCATTTCCAATCCTTCAATACGGTTTTCTATTTCAGCTTTTGCTGTCAGCAGAATGATGGGTATGTGGCTTGTCAGCATATCGGATTTTAGTTTTTTACACAAACTCAAACCATCCAGATTTGGCATCATAATGTCACTTACTACCAGATCAATCCTGTTGTTATCTATGAGTTCCAAAGCATGCTTTCCATCGCGTGCCAGGATAACGTCATATTGTTCGGCAAGAAGTTTCAACAGTAGGTTTGAGAGTTCCGAATCGTCTTCAGCCACTAAAATCCGGTATTTCTTCGGGGTAGTCCAGAGTTTGGGGCGGGCAAGGGTTTTATCTCGTGAGTTTTCTATTTCGGGCAGGAGTTCATCTGTTATGATTTCCATTAACCTTGCTTGCTGGTTATCTTGTTTCCCTGATGCAAAGTTTACCATATTTAAGGGTTTTACAGGCAACTCCACAGTAAATTGGGATCCCTTGCCAGGCTGACTTTGCACTTTTATGTTACCTCCCAGTAAGTCTACCAGGCTTTTGGTATAAGCCAGGCCAATTCCAATTCCCTTGAACGTATTTTTTTTGTTTTGTTGCTCAGGGATCTGCTGATAAAAGCTATTAAAGATGTTGGGCAAGGATTCATCCGAAATACCAATTCCGGTATCTTTTACCCGTATAGAAAGGAGAGGAGGTTGGTACTCGGCAGAGAGGATAACTGTTCCTCCTGCCGGAGTATATTTCATGGCGTTGCTCAGCAGGTTAAGCAGAATTTTCTCTAATTTTCCTGTATCGGTTTGAACCCACAATTCGTTCATTGAAGGTTCAAAGCTAAGCTCAAGTTCGTTTTCACGTGCAAAATGGCTGAAAACATCCGTTATATTATTAAGGGTGGAAACAATTTCTGCATTTTGGGGCCTCAACTTCTCTCTTCCGGAATCAATTTTTCTGAATTCCAGTAACTCTTGCACCAGGCGTTGCATCCTTCGGGAATTCTGGTAGATGGTTTTCAGGAGCTTTGAGGACTCAGCATGATTAAGCCCACTGTTGAGCAGGCTTGCTGCAGAGGCAAAAATCAAAGTAAGTGGGGTGCCAAACTCATGAGCCAGATTGGTGAAGAACTGCAATTTATATTGATTAAGTTCTTTTTCTTTCTGTTGCTGAAGCTTTTCCATGGCCCTCTGCTGTTTTCTCTTAAGTCTATTGAGTTGATAAAGATAGATGGAGTAAACAACAGCTACTGCCAACAGGAAATAGATGACATAGGCCTGCCATGTGAGCCAAAATGGCGGGCGGATAATAATCAGTAACTCCTTTGTTTCGTCCGACCAGATTCCATCTTCATTGGTTGCCTTTACCAGCAAACGGTATTTGCCAAAGGGAACATTGGTAAAGATTGCTTCCCTCTGGTTTCCTGCCATTACCCATTGATGGTTAAAACCCTCAAGTTTATATTGAAAGAGTGTTTTGTCGGGGTTGAGAAAGTTTAAGGTTGTAAAACCAATACTGAAGAAATTCTGGTCGTGCCTCAGTATGATTCGCTTGCTGTCGTTGATGTTTTGTTGCAGAATGCCGGTTGTATCGCCGGGTATAATTACCTGGTTGGATAAACGGAAGCTGGTGAGGATAAGGTCGGGAGTTCGGTTGGAGATAATAATTTCATGTGGGTAGAACCAGTCGAGGCCGTTGATGCCTCCAAAATAAAATCGTTCTGAGGCCAATCCTATAAATGCTGCTCCATCGGTATATTCATTGCTTTGCAGACCATCAGCGCTGTTGAAATTGAGGAACATCTGTTGGCTACGGTCAAATTTACTTAGCCCTTTGTTTGTGCTCACCCATATGTTACCCTGATTGTCTTCCAGTATTGCATGAATAGTATTGTTTGGCAGGCCATCGCGGGTAGTAAAGCTTTCGAAAGAGTAGGGGGTGAAGTTGAGGTTAACCCGGGTAAGCCCACCACTGCTTCCAACCCAGAGAAAACCATCGGTGCCCATATGCAGGCTAAGAATATCGTTGTTGATCAGCTGGGGTGAGCTATTTTCTGCCAGTCCGAAATTCTTTAGCTCACCACTTAAGGTGTTAAACCGGTAAATGCCTGCTCCGCGGGTAGCTAGCCATAGGATATTGGGTTCTTGCTCTGCAATTGCATATACGATATTACTTCGCAAAGGGTCTTGCATACCCTGGCTGCTTAGATGGATGAAGTTTTCCAGTTCGAAGTGGTTGTTTTTTCTTGAAACATCAAGTCCGATTACACCATAACCGCTTGTGCCAAGCCATACCTGCCCGAAAGCGTCGATGTTTATGGCGTAAACCGAGCCAAAGTCTAAGTGTTCTCCACCCTTCAAATCACGTGGAAAATGATAAAACCTGTCTGTTTTTGTGTCTAGCAGGTCAATGCCATTACCGTCGTGCCCGATCCAAAGCAGGTTGTTTTGGTCTTCCCTAAGGGAAAGTACTGCATTATTGGTAAGGCCATTTGCAGTTGTAAAATGGCGGGTTGGGCCGCTGCCCACCGGGATAAGGTTTAGTCCGTTTCCCCTTGTGCCAACCCACAGGTTTCCTTTATTGTCTTCAAAAATCGCCCTTACAATCTGGTGGTTCAGCTGACGCAGAGAAGGTTCTCCGCGTTGGATCTGGTGAAAGGGCTTTGGGCGTGTAATAATGCGGAAAACTCCTTCTCCATCGGTTCCAATCCATAGTAAATCGTCGTGAGTTTCCAGTATCGACCAAATTTTTACCTTTTTCTGGGTAAGCCCGGGGATTCTATGGGTAATGGCTTCCGCAGACATGGTTTCATGGTGGTATTTCCAGATGTTACCGTCATCAGTGCCAAGCCACACTGAAAGATTATTGGCAGAGGGTTGTATGCTGGTAATTTTCATGGAAGGGTCTGCCGCGTTTATAAGATTGTGCTGCATGGTATGCAAGTTGACTATCTGGAAGCCCCCCCTTGGTATTCCTCTGAGCAGGTATAAGCTGTTTTTGTATTGCATGAAATGGTTTATGGTACCCGGACTTGTTTCTTGCAGTGGCAAAGGTGGTAGTGCAATCTCGTGGTGAAAAGAATAGCCAGGAAGGGTAAAGGTTAAAACTTTTTCATGAAACAACAGGAGCAACTGGCCGTTGTGGAAATAAAAATCCTCAAGAGCCTTGGTGTCTAATGCGGGAGAGATCTCTACGCGTGAAAAAGTTTGTTCCTGTTCATTAAACCGGAACAACCCAAGCCCATGAGCGCCCACCCAGATGTTTCCTTCGGGGCAGATATGCGCCAAAAGGCTTCGCTCACGTATGGTCAGTTCAGGGTTCTCCGTAAACCAGCTCTGGAAATTCTCCTGATCATGCGAATATCTGTCAATGCCTCGTTCGGTAACAAACCAAAGAGTGCCGTGTCCATCCTCAAGAACCTGGCGTATTATATTATTACTGATGGAATGAATATCGAAAGGATCAGGGTAAAAGGTCTTTATGTTCTTTCCGTCAAAACGGTTGAGGCCATCCCATGTGCCAAACCACATAAACCCCCTTGAGTCACGATAAATACTGTTTACAGCACTGTTGGAAAGACCTTGTTCATTGCTGATTTGAACGGAACGCCAGGGATGATAACCCGATTCGGCTTTCAGATCAAAGCAAGTGTAAAAGATAGTTGCGGAAAAAAGCAGGAAAAAGAAGGATCTATTCATGGATTTAAGCTAATTGAAGGCTTCTTTTGAGCCGTCCTGTAAATTTAGAAAAATCCTCATCAACAAATCGATGCAATGGTGAAATTAAAAATGCATGCAGATATGAAGCTGACTAACAATGGTTTTTGGTTTTTCAATGATTTCAGTTTGATAACCCGGTATATGATTCTGATACTGGGGTGCACAACGAACAACTACTGATTGATTACTTTTAGTAGAAAAAACTACTTACCATGAAGTCACAAATTATTTTTGGGGTTATGCTGGCCTTCCTGATGTGGAGCAGCCTGATTGAAAACCATGTTATGGCCCAGCAAATAGAAATCGCCCGCATTAATACCATGCCCAACTTTCCCCAGCCTTATCATATGCGCGACTGGAAGAATGTAGCCAGGGGTTATGATTCGCTGGTTTTCGATATATCCCTTAGTGGTCAGTATCTTCCTTTGGTGTTTTTTCGTCAGCAGTCTGTCAACTATCCACAATTCTCCAGCTTTGGATTGCATACCGCGGTAGGAACCAATGCTCCCACTTCCGGCGAAGCTATTAATGCCATTCCAGCTGTGGTGGGAGCCACCCTGGTGGGTGTAGATAAATCTGATCAGTTTGATGAAAACTGGGCCCTGATGGTGCAGGAGTTTTTCAACAACAGACCGGAAGAAAACATTTATCTCAATCATCCCTCTGCCAACTCGGGTTTCGACTGGTGGTATGAAACCATGCCTAATGTTTTTTTTATGCAGCTCAAAGATCTGTACCCAGAGTTGAGTGTGTTTGATGAGCAATTGCCTGTAATGGCCGGGCAATGGTTGAAAGCGGTGAAGGCTATGGGTGCTTCAGATACTCCCTGGAATGTGCCTTACATGAACTATCGTGCATGGAATATGGCTTCTCAGCAACCCCTCGACCATGGAGTGCGGCAACCTGAAGCTGCCGGAGCCATTGCATGGCTGTTGTATAATTCATGGTTAGTTACTGGTGAGCAGAAGTATCGGAAGGGTGCTGAATGGGCGATGGAATTTCTGGACCAGTGGAGCCAGAATCCGTCTTACGAGTTGCAACTGCCATACGGTATTTATACTGCCGCCCGGATGAATGCAGAGTTGGGGACACAATACAATATAGAGAAAATGGTTAACTGGGCTTTCGACCGGGGAGCTTTACGAGGTTGGGGAGCCATAAGCGGTACCTGGGGAGGGCTGGATTGCCACGGCCTCATTGGCGAAGCCAACGACAATGGAAATGACTATGCATTCATGATGAATGGATTTCAGCAGGCCGCTGCCCTGGTGCCCATGGTGCGCTACGACAGCCGCTTTGCTGCTGCCATTGCCAAATGGGTGCTGAATATGGCCAATGCATCACGGCTGTTTTACCCATTGTTTTTACCGGCCGATATGCAGGACAATGCAGGCTGGGCACAGACCTACGATCCCAATTCCTATATTGCCTACGAAGCCCTCAGGGAGGTTAAGCACGGAAAAAGGCCCTATGCAACCGGTGATGCTATAGAAGGGGGATGGGCACAGACAAATCTGATGCTTTATGGATCATCACATGTGGGTTACCTTGCTGCTATTGTTGATACCACGCAGGTGGAAGGCATCCTGCAACTCGACCTGTTGAAAACTGATTTCTTTAAAAATACGGCTTTGCCAACTTTCCTTTACTATAATCCTCATACGACAAACCACAATGTTAACCTGTACCTGCCTCAGGGGGTATGGAAAATATACGACGTAATCAGTAAAACGTTTCTTCACGAGAACCTGTCGGATGTGGCAGTGCTGAGTATTGGTGCTGCCGGTTTGATCATGCCTGTATTGGTGCCACAAGAAGCTTTAATAAGCTTTCAGGGGCATCGGACCCTGGCAAACGATATCATTATTGATTACCATAACGGGCAAGATTCAGGGTTCTTGCCTCCCCGGATTAAATCACTGGCTGCTGTCGACACAATGGTGGTAGCAGGTAACAGCACTACGATTTTTTGTACCGCGGTTGATCCGCAACAGTTGAACCTGACTTACCAATGGTTGATTGATGGACAGGAGTTTGCTGGCAGCGAACAATTTGTTTTTCAGGCACCTGCTCAGATCGGATGGGCTCAGGTAGCTGTTGTTGTAACCAACGAAGAAGGGCTGAAAGACTCTGTGTCCATTACTATACAGGTAGTGGAGAAAATACCTTACGTACCACAGATCATCAGCATTGAAGCCAACCCCAGGAAAATACGACCCGGAGAAACTCTCCAGGTGCAATGTGTTGCAGAAGATTTTTACAACGATCCCTTGTTTTTCCACTGGACGGCAACTGCAGGAACTATTACCGGAAATACTGCACAGGTAAATTTTACGGCACCAGCAAATCCGGGTGACTATACAATTGGGGTGGAAGTTTCCAATGAGGATGGTTTAAGCACCACCGGTAGCATAAAAGTAATGGTCCGGCATTTTGAGGATGAACCTGCCGGAAACCTTATAGCGCACTATCCATTAAGGGGCAATGCGCAGGATGTGGGCGGAAATAATCTGCATGGTACGCCGGGTGGCGGTTTAACCTGGGGTCAGGATATGAACGGTCATACAGGTGCAGCTGCCTTCTTTAACGGAAGCAGTGCAAACATCCTTATGCCGCCATCCCCATTGCTCAATTTTTCAGATGCTATGGGGATTACAACATTCCTTCGCATTAGTGAATTCACAACGTGGGAACAACACCCACTATCGCACGGAAGCTGGGAACACCGTTATAAAATTTCGGTGGGAGGCCAGAAATTGCGGTTCACACTGAATACCCACCAGGGAATAAAGGACCTGGATACTGAAACCAGTCTGGAGGCAGGCAAATGGTATCATGTGGCAGTAATGTACGATGGTAATGATATGGAAATCTGGCTCGATGGCAAACTCGATGCTTTTACATCCCATGCAGGTCAAATAAGCACCTCTCCGCATAATCTGGTGCTGGGTCAAAACATCCCGGGCAACAATAACTACAATTTTTTTGGGTCCATGGCCCTTCTTAGCCTTTATGACCACGCTTTGAGCCCGATGCAGATTGCTCAGGATGTATCCCTTTCTGCCAACCCCATTAGAGCAGGTGAGCGTGGAACATCCTTTCATTTTTTTCCTAATCCTGTGTCTGGGGGGCGATTTACTCTGCTCTTGGGGCAAGAAACAGATGCAGGCATTGTCGAAATACGCGATATTTATGGCAGGGTGGTGCATGCAGAAGCATTTGATGCAGGGGGAGCGCGGCAACTTCAGATGGATGTTGGGGAAGATATGCCAGGGGGTTTGTACATTATCTCAGTTAGCACCAGGCATCTTACCCTCAGCCACAAAATACTATTTGTGAGAACCAGGTAAACAAACTTGAGAATTTTGTCTCAGCTGTTTTTTGTGCTTGTTAAACGACTGTAGTACAGCGATAAGCGTGGTTATGATAACCAGCTACACAAATTTGAAAACCCAGTGCACACGTTTGCGGAGTTCTGCCATTAGCTTTGTGGTTAAGATTTAAAAAATTAAAACGATGGACATAGCCAAGCGCTTTCAGGAAAACCCAATTTTACATCCCCGTGATATAAAACCGAGTATCGAGGGAATGAAGATAGAGTGTCTGCTCAATCCCGGGGTGTTTCGATATAATGATAAAATATGGTTGCTCTGCAGGGTTGCCGAGCGCACCACTCAGGACGAAGCCTCCATAAAGTTTCCTGTATTTAATGCCAACGGAAAAATAGAAATTCTGAGCTTCGACAAAAGTGATCCACTGCTGGATGCTTCCGATCCCAGGGTGATTGCCTATAATGGTAAAAACTATCTTACAACCCTTTCGCATCTGCGTTTGGTAAGCAGTACCGATGGGCGCAGGTTTTTCGAGGATGTTGCCTATCCGATGATTTGTGGAGAGGGCGCCCTGGAGGCTTTTGGTATTGAGGATTGCCGTGTTACTGAAATGGAGGATGGCTTTCACTTAACTTACACCAAAGTTTCGGAAATTGCCGTAGGTGTGGGATATATGTATACGCATGACTGGAAACACTTTGAGCGCCGTGGTATGATTTTTCCTCCGCATAATAAGGACTGTGCCATTTTCGAACGGAAAATCAACGGAAAGTATTACGCCCTGCATCGGCCCAGCAGTCCTGAGCTGGGAGGAAACTATATCTGGATTGCTGAGTCTCCCGACCTTCTTCACTGGGGCAACCATCAATGCATTGCCGTAACCCGGCCAGGTAAATGGGACAGCGCAAGGGTAGGGGCTGGGGCCGCGCCCATTGAAACAGAAAAGGGCTGGCTCGAAATTTATCACGGGGCAGATCATGATCATCGCTATTGCCTTGGTGCCCTGCTGCTCGACAAGGACAATCCTTCCAAAGTGATTGCACGCAGCATTGAGCCTATCATGGAACCCATTATGGAATATGAGAAAACCGGTTTCTTTGGCAATGTGGTATTTACCAACGGACATTTTGTAGAGGGCGATACACTTACTATGTATTATGGTGCCAGCGATGAGGTTATATGTGGTGCAGAGTTCTCTATTCGCGAAATTCTCGATTCTCTCAAATAGGTTTGCGGCAGCTTCCTTTGGGAAGTTGCCGTTTTTTGAAAAAACTAATTGTCTGAAAAACAATAATGACTATCATGGATGAGCTATCCTGCAGATGCTGCTGGTCGCATGAATTTAAAAACAACTTAAATAATGTCTGATGAAAAATAAACTGGTTTCGGAATATCGATTTTTCATGACTATGCCCAGGGATATGCGTCTGGTGTTGATGACCAATATGATATATGCCTTTGTGCTTCCTGTAGTGGATATCTTTGTGGGGGCGTATATTATGCGCAGTTCTGATAATCCCTCAATGGTGGCTGTATATCAGCTTTGTGTATATACAGGAATCCCTTTTACGTTTCTCGTCAATGGCTTTTTGCTTCATAAAGTAAATATTTCACGCCTCTATAGTTTTGGAATGCTGCTTAGTGGTCTGTCTATGATCTTTATGATGAGTCTCAACGTAATTACCATGGGAGGGGTTGCCATTGCTGGTTTTATTATGGGAGCATCTTTTGGCTTCTTCTGGGCTAACCGCGATTTTCTGGCACTGGATACAACCAACGACCAGAACAGAAACTACTACTATGGTGTAGAAACATTCTTTTATACCATAACTTTTATTATTGTACCGGTGGCAGTAGGTTGGTTTCTGGTTCGCAGCACCGCCATGGGGTGGTTTGCTGGAAAAATTACCGGTGCCTACCAGGTAATAACGGGAGTTGTGTTTGCTCTGACTATTCTGGCAAGCTATGTTATTCATCTGGAAAAATTTCGCAATCCAAGGCAAAAGAAGTTTATTTACTGGAAGTATGACAAGCTCTGGAATAAGATGCTTGGGCTGGCAGCCCTAAAGGGTATGGTGCAAGGTTATCTGGTAACTGCACCTGCAATCCTGATCATGCGCCTGGTGGGAGATGAGGGCTCGCTGGGAACCATTCAAAGTATCAGTGGTCTCATTGCAGCTATCATGCTCTACGTCTTGGGGCGTGTTGCAAAGCCAAAACACCGGATTTACATTTTTGCCTTCGGCATTACTATATTTTTGATTGGCTCACTGGCCAACGGAATTCTCTATTCTGCGCTGGGCGTAATGATATTTGTGCTTTGCCGTGTATTGTTTATGCCTTTGCATGATATTGCCTACTTTCCCATTCAGATGCGCATTATTGATGTGCTTTCGGTTAAAGAAAACAGAAGTGAATTTGCCTATATTTTCAACCATGAGTTTGGGCTTTACCTGGGGCGCTTCTTTGGCTTGGTTCTCTTTATCTTTCTGGCTTTTTATGTGTCGCAGGAGGTAGCCTTGCGCTATTCGCTTATTATTGTTGCTCTGTTGCAGATGGCTTCTATTCCGCTGGCCCGCAATATTATAGGGCATACCAACCGTACCATCGATGAAGTGCGTAAGGACAACCCAGAGTTGCAAGCCCCCAAACTGGAGGTGTAAGTATCTGAAAATATAGAATTTGCTAACCCAAAATATAATTGGATATGAAAAAAATAGTGCTTTTAGCTTTACCTGTTTTGTTACTGGGCTTGTTATCCTCTTGCCAGAAGCACCAGGCGGTAGAACAGTTGCATATTTCGAGGGTTGAAGGCATGCCCGCACTTCCTGAACCATACAAAATGCTCGACTGGAAGGAAATGGCCCGCAATTACGATCAGTATGTTTTTAACCATAGCCTTAGCGGTACATATCAGCCATTTATCTGGATTGATAACAGTGAAAGGAATTTCAAACAGCAAACCTTCGGTTTGTATACTGCTATTGGCGATATCCGGCAGGGCCCCGATGCACACAACGGAGAATTTCATGAAGCCATCAACAGCCTGGGAGCTTTGTTCAGTGCAGGGCTTGTGGGTATTGACAAAACAAACCAGGATGGGTTCAACTACGTGAAAATGGTGCAAAACTATTTCAATAGTGATAATGGATGGAATATTGTGATGAACAATACTTCTGCCCGTGTTGGAAACCTTGGCGGGGGCTATGCACGCGACTGGTGGTATGATGTATTTCCCAACGTACTTTACTGGGCCATGGCCGATTTTTTCCCCGATGTGCCCCGTCAGGACAGTATTCTGCATATTGTTGCCGAGCAGTTCTTCAGAGCCGACTCTGTACTGGCAGGTAATTACCATTATTCCTTTTTCGATTACAGCACCATGGAAGGCAAGCGAAGTCATATCCCGTTTCAGGAAGATGCAGCAGCCGGCCATGCATGGGTGTTGCTGGCTGCTTACCAGAAGTTTGGCGATGATCGCTACCTGCAGGGAGCAAAATCGGCCCTCGAAGCATTGCTTTCCCAGAAAGAAAGCCGCTTTTACGAAGTGCTGATGCCTTTTGGAGCCTATGTGGCTGCGCGCCTTAACGCTGAGCATGGCACTCAATACGATTTTCATTCTATTCTCGACTGGACCTTCGAAGGTACCATGGCCGAGGACGGGCGTTATGGCTGGGGTATTATCAGTGAACGCTGGGGTGATTTTGATGTGCATGGACTGCAAGGTAGCCTGGTGCACAACGGAGGATTTGCTTTCCTGATGAATACCTTCGATATGGCCTGGCCACTGGTGCCTATGGTGCGCTATGATCCCCGGTATGCCCATGCTATTGGCAAATGGATGCTCAATGCCGCCAATGCATCACGTCTGTTTTATGCCAATGAAATTCCTGATTCGCACCAGTCATTACCCCAGTATAAGAATCTCACCCGCAATCTTATAGCTTATGAGGGAGTAATAAAAAAGGATCTTTTTGAACGACCCGAGATGGAGGGTGTCAGCCCGGTAGCAGTGGGTGATGGACCTAAATGGATTGAGGGAAATCCGGAGGTGTCGCAGTTCAGTCTTTACGGTTCGGCGCATGTAGGAATTTTTGGTGCCATCATACAGAAAACCAATGTGGAACGTGTACTCAGGCTCGACTGCCTGGCAACGGACCTGTATCGTAACCCTGCCTATCCCACTTACCTTATTTACAACCCCTGGGATGGTGAAAAAACCATCGATTATCAATATCAGGGACCCGCTGTTTACCTCTATGATGTGATACAGCGTGAAGTACTTGCTGAGAATGTAACATCCACTACTGCCCTTAGGTTACCTGCCGGTGGCGTTAGACTGATTGTGGAAATTCCGCAGGATTTGCGCCTGGTTAAGCGAAACGGACTATGGGTTGCGGGAGATGTGGTGGTGGCTTATCGTTAATGCTATGCCAGTAAAAGATTTTGGTAATTCATATAAAAAATACACATTATGAAGAATTTCACTGCATATTGTTTTTGGTTCATTTTGGTGGTGTTTATAGTACCGCAAACGGTATCGGGGCAGCTTCGCCCCGATGCAGTTAGCGGTAGGGTAACCGATGCCCAGGGGTTGGGTCTTCCGGGGGTAACCGTTAATGTAGATGGTACCCAGGTCGGAACCACCACCGATTTCGACGGAAAATTTTCATTACATATTCCTTCGGGTATTGAACGTCCTGTACTGGTATTTCGTTTTATTGGCTTTTCCACACAGCGTATTGAAGTGGGTCAGCGCAGTCGGATAGATGTAGCTATGACCGAAGATGTGCGCCTGCTTGACGAGTTTGTGGTTGTAGGATATGGTGTGCAGCGCAAGGTTGACCTAACCGGTGCTGTCTCTGCGGTAGAAGGTGAGCAACTTCGGCTGATACCGGTAGCGGGTGTAGACCAGGCACTTCAGGGGAGGGCCTCGGGTGTAAACATTACCCATAATACCGGGATGCCCGGCGAGGGTGTAAATGTGCGCATACGGGGTGTGGGATCCATCAACTCCAGCAACGATCCCCTTTATATTGTTGATGGGGTGCCCACCGTTGATGCCTTAAGTACTCTTTCTCCCAACGATATAGAATCTATCAGCATTCTTAAAGATGCTGCCTCTGCTGCCATTTATGGTGCAAGGGCCAACAACGGAGTTATTCTTATCACCACCCGCAAAGGAGAAAAAGGTGCTCCCCGCATCGACTTTAGTTCTCAGGTAGGTTATCAGCAACGGGGCAATCTTACCCCAATGACCAACCGCGATCAGTTTATTGAAATGTATAACAAAGCAGCTGCAAACGACAATGTTTTTATTGAAAACCCCCGTTTGCAGCGTAGGCTTATCGATGCAGAGCTGGCAGCCAGCGTACCCGATGTAAATCATCTTGAAGAGATATTCCGCAGAGGTATCATCCAGAACCACAATATCAGTGTAAGTGGAGGAAATGAGGAACTTACCTATATGGCATCAGGAAATGTTTTCGAACAGGAAGGAATCATTATAGGCAGCCAGTACAAACGTTACTCAGGTCGTTTAAGTCTGAACAGCCGTGTTAATGAGTTTATTCGCCTGGGCACCAATGTGAACATGGCCCGTAGTGATAACGATATCATTGGGAGCAGTGGTGATGGTTTTGGGGGTAATGGTGGCAGTGTGGTAAGGTATGCTCTGTTTCGCACCCCGGCTATTCCGGTGCGCAATGAAGCAGGTGAATATTTGGATATGCCTTCTCACCCGCAGTTTTTTGGTGATGGCTATAATCCCGTTGGGCTTGCCGACAAGATGAATAATAATATGCAGCAGAACCGATTATTCGGAGATGTTAATACACAGATTCAGCTTTTGCCACAGTTGCATTTTTCGGGTACGTATGGTCTTGATCGTACCGATTTCTTCAACCGCCGGTTTAATGAAAACTGGGGAACCAGCAACCGGATAAACAACCCCAATTCGCTGAATATCAATAATGGCTACTATCAGTCATTCACAGCCAGCAATGTATTGTCGTTTAATCATACCCTGGGTACCCGCCATGATATTTCTGCTATTGCTGGTACCGAGGCCATTCGCAATAATGGATATGCTGATGCTGCTACCCAGCGCGATTTTCCCGATCAGGATGATAACCTGGTTTTTCTTGGCAACGGCCTGGGCAGTATAGTCGTTTCTGAGGAAAGATGGGCCAGCACATTGCTTTCCTTTTTTGGAAGGGTAAACTATACTTTTGACAGCAAGTATTTGTTGAGTGCAACCCTGCGTCGTGACGGTTCCTCACGCTTTAGCCCTGAAAACCGCTGGGGTACCTTCTACAGTATTGCCGGAGCATGGCGAATTGACAGGGAAGCCTTTATGGTTAATAATGATTTCATTGATATGCTGAAACTTCGTGCAGGATATGGTGCCATTGGTAACCAGGAAGTGGGTAACTATTCCTACTCCGACCAGGTTTCTCCCAATTTCAACTATCCTTTTGGTGGAATCATGAATACCGGATATGCCATTTCAGTATTGGGCAACCAGAACCTGCAATGGGAAACCTCCACACAACTGGATATTGGTCTCGATGTTTCTATCATGCAGGGGCGTTTATTCCTTGTACTCGATTTTTTTCGAAAGATAACGGCAAATATGCTTGTGAAAGAGCCCATCCCTCCTTCTGCAGGTTATGCAAGCCCTGCATGGGTTAATAATGGAGAGATCCTTAATCAGGGTGTTGAAGCAGAGTTAACTTGGCGCAACAATTTTAGTGGCGTGGAATGGGAGCTCTCAGGCAACTTCGGATATCTGTACAATGAAGTGCTGAGCTTATCCGGGCCTATCGTAGGTGGCCGGATTGATAACGGAGTTTATGCCACGCGCACACAAGTTGGGTTTCCTGTAGGATCTTTCTTTCTCTACCAGATGGATGGAATTTTTCAGAACAACCTGGATATTATTACTCATGCCTACCAGGGTGTCAATATCCGGCCGGGCGATGTCCGTTATGTTGACCAGAATGGTGATGGTTTCATCAACGAACTTGACCGTGTGCATGTGGGGAGTGCTATTCCGAAATTTACCACAGGAGTGAATATGTCTGCCTCCTACCGCAATTTTGATATGGCTCTGTTCTGGCATGGTGCTTTTGGTCACAAAATCTACTATCAGGTAGCCACAGACATTGAAGGTTTTTATCGTCCGTTTAACCTTACCATGCGCTATTATAATGAACATTGGACCGGAGAAGGAACCAGTAATACACAGCCCCGGGCATCGTGGAGTGGCAAGGCCAACAATACCCGGCCCTCCACACGTTTTCTCGAAGATGGTTCCTTTCTGCGCCTGAAGAACCTTCAGGTGGGCTATACGCTACCTTCAGGGCTGAGCCAACGTTTAGGAATGCAACGTGCAAGAGTGTTCTTTACAGGCCATAATCTGATCACCTTTACCCGCTATCCCGGACTGGATCCAGAGATGACCACCAGCAATAATTCTGCTGCCGAGGGTGATGCCGCTTCCGGTATCGATTGGGGTACTTATCCGCTGGCGCGCTCCTTTAATCTCGGCGTTCAGATTTCATTTTAAAACCATCAGGCAGCCTTACTCAAAATATTTTCGAATCTGAAATTACAGCACTATGAAAAAGTTTTTTCCCATAAGTCTGATTTTTATACTGGTGGCTTGCAGCGATTTCCTGGATGAGAGTATGCAGGGGATCTATACCAGCAGTACCTTTTTTAAAACCAATGAGCATGCTATGCTGGCCCTTACAGCAGCTTATCAGCCTATGAGTTTTACCAGCATCCGCAATCCGCTCTGGGTGTTTGGCGATGTGGCTTCTGATGATGCCATTAAGGGAGGGATTCCCGGCGACCAGAGCGAGATTGAGTTTATCGGCCAGTTTACCTACACCCGCGATAATGGCTTTCTTGAGCACATATGGCAGCGCTATTACGAGGGTATTTCGCGCGCCAACGATGTGTTGCACCGCCTTGGCCCTGATGTATCAGCCTCTGTCAGACAGCAGGTTCAGGCCGAAGCTAAGTTTCTGAGGGCCTATTACTATTTTCATATGGTAAATATTTTTGGAGAAATACCTCTCAAAACCCGACCGGCTCTCTCTGCACAGGATCTGCATGTGCCTGTATCTTCCGTGGCTGACATATACGGACAAATAGAGACCGATTTAAAAGAAGCTGCAGAGGTGCTGCCGGTATCAGCCGGCGGGCAGTATGGCCGTGCAACCCGGGGCGCTGCCCTGGGGCTGCTGGCCAAAGTATACCTTTTTCAGCAGAAATATACACCCGCTCTGGAGGCAATAACCGATTTAGAAGATCTGGGAGTATACCACCTGCTCGATGTGTATAACCACAATTTTTTAGTACAATTCAAGAACAGCCCAGAAGCGATATTTGAGATTCAGCATATCAGTGGTCAGGATCCTTTTCAGGGTAATGTGCTCAACCAGTGGTTCGCTCCGCAGCCTGAGAATGGCTATTTTTTCAATGTCCCAACCCAATCTTTTGTCAATGCTTTTGAGGTTACAGGAAATGGAGTGGTTGACCCACGGCTTGATTATACCCTGGGACGGGAGGGAAAAACCTGGATCAATGGCAATGCCTTCGACCCCGAATGGTCGCCCACCGGTTTTATCCAGAAAAAACACCTGCAACCACTGAGCCAGGTGCCTGCCGGAACCAAAGGAGATGGTGAACTCAACTACACATTTATGCGCTATGCAGAAGTGTTGCTCATGAAAGCGGAGATACTCAATGAACTGGACCGCCAGGGTGAAGCCCTGGAACCTCTTAACCAGGTTAGAAAGAGAGCCAGGGAAAGCTATCTTTTTGATGAGACACTCGAGGGGTTCGGTGAAGTGCCTGCAGACTTGCTTCCCGATATTATAACCACCAAGAAAAACCAGCTTCGCGAAATTATCAGAAACGAGCGAAGGGTAGAGCTGGGATTTGAATTCCATCGTTTTTACGATCTGATGCGCTATGGCAGAGAGTATGCCACACAAAAACTTTCCGATACCAATTTTGATTATGATCAGCATCGGTATTTTCCAATTCCTCAGAATGAGGTAGATATAAATAATCAAATCAACTAAATTTTTAACCCTAAATCAAAACCTTATGAAACAGTTTAAGTTTATGCAATTTGTGCTTATTGCACTGGTTACCGGAAGTTTAGCTTTCTTTACGGCTTGTGGTGACGACGACGATGATCCTATTAAAGTAAACAAAGAACAGCTGGCAGCAAAAATCCAGGAAGCAGAGAACCTGCTTGCAAATACAACTGAAGGCACCGCCGACGGACAGTATATTCCAGGTTCCAAAGCTCCGCTGCAGGAAGCTGTTGATTTGGCTAAAACCGTTTACAACAACGCTGACGCAACTCAGACCCAGGTAGACAATACCATTATTGCTCTTGATCAGGCAATAGCTGCTTACGAAGCCCGTAAAGTTGTACCCATTGCTCCTGAGGCTTTAGCAGGACACTGGACTTTCGATGAAGGAACAGGAACCACTGTTAATGATTTTTCCGGCAATAGTTTTCATGGTCAGTTTAAAACCGGTCATGCCAACTGGGGTGCAGGTAATCCGCAATGGACTGCCGACCGTTATGGCAATGCAAATCAGGCCCTTTACTTCAATCAGGGTGCCAACATTGAAATTCCTTTCAATGCGCAGTTGAACCCCAGCCAAGCCATTACTATTTCGCTTTGGATGAAGCCCGATACACAGGATACACCATGGGCCAATAACTACATGGTATCGCTTAATCGCTGGAATGGCTATAAACTGCAACTACAGGACGCTCCCAAGGTGTTCTTTACCATGAAAGCAATGAATGAAGGTAACGAGGTATGGCATGATCGTGATAATGAATCCCCCACTATTGATCTGGGCGAATGGTATCATGTTGCAGTTACTTTTGGCGGTGGCGAAATGGCATTCTATCTTGATGGTACCCTGGTGAAGCTTTGGGACAATACCCCTGGAACGCCTATTCAGCTCGATTCTCCCGTAAACCTTACCATTGGTCAGGATCTTCCTACTTCGATCTATTCAGAAAGCGAGGAAAGTCCCTTCTATGTAAACTGGGGTGGATATTTCAAAGGTGTTCTTGACGAAGTTCGTATTTATCGTGCCAAGCTTTCCGAAGCACAGATTCAAAGCATTTATACCCTCGAAAAACCTTGATAAAGGGCTCGTGAAGGTACTTTGATTCCTTAAATTGCAAAATGCCGAAGACTCTCAGTTCCTCCGTCAATGAGGCTTGCTGCAGAGTCTTCTGCTTTTTGTAGGATTGGTTTTTTTACAGACTTGTCTGTTTTCTGAATTTTACGGGATATATAATATGAAGATTTTTATAACGATATTTTGTGGTATACTTATGTTTGCAGCAGGCACTTTGCAAGCCCAGGCTGACAGCCAGTGGTGGAAAGAAACTGTGTTTTACCAGATTTACATGCCCTCCTTTCAGGATAGCAACGGCAGCGGATTGAGTGATTTCAGGGGGATGACCTCACGCCTTGATTACCTTTCACAACTTGGGGTGAAAGGTATATGGCTAACCCCGTTTATGACTTCGCCCAAGGTAGACAATGGTTATGATATTGCTGACTATCTTAATGTGGATCCGGCCTATGGCAATCTCGATGATTTTCGAGTTTTTCTGCAGCAGGCCCATGCCAGAGGGATTCGGGTAATCATGGATATGGTGCTCAATCATACTTCAACCGATCATTACTGGTTTCAGCATTCGCGCCTCTCAGCAGATAATCCTTACCGCGATTATTACATCTGGCAGGATGAGCCCAATAACTGGGAATCTTTCTTCGGAGGCCCTGCCTGGACCTTCGACAGCCTGAGCGGGCAATACTACTATCATAAATTTGATGTAAAAATGGCCGACCTGAACTGGACAAACCCCGCGGTGGTTGAAGAATTGCAGAATGTTTTGCGGTTCTGGCTCGAACTGGGTGTAGATGGCTTTCGGCTGGATGTTATAAACTTCCTGCTCACCGATGGTGTTTTGCAGGACAACCCAATGGAGAACGGTAGCCAGAAACATATCTATGATATAGATCAGCCTGGAGTGAAGAATGCAATGCGGCTGATAAAGGCTACCATCAATGAGTACCCCGATCGCTTTGTTGTAGGGGAGGTAGGCAGTGATAAGCTGGAAATATTACAGCAGTACCAGGGGGAGGATCTGATGGATGTGGTGTTTAATTTCAACTTTGGCAGCATTCCGTATTTTTCTGTGGAGCGGATTTTTAGAGAACTTGCAGAAATGGAGAAGCAGTTGCCCGGTTATCCAACCCTGTTTTTCGGCAGTCATGATATGCCACGGCTTATGAGCAGGCTTGCTGATGATAATGTTGACAGGGCTGCAGCGTTGGCCGCATTGATGCTTACTGCACGGGGTGTGCCTTTTATTTATTTTGGCGAAGAAATAGGGATGCAAAACATCATGGCCCGTTCGCTTGAGGATATTGTGGATGTGCAGGGCCGCACACAGTATGCCCTGGCTCTTGCTGCGGGTAATACCCCCCAACAAGCCCTCGAGGCTTCCCATCCGCATAACCGCGATCGATCACGCAGCCCCATGCAGTGGGATGCAACTGCCAATGCCGGATTTACAACCGGTACGCCCTGGATAAGGGTGCATGAAAACTACAGTTACAAGAATGTGCAAAGTGCCGAGGCTGACAGCAGCTCACTTCTGCATATCTACAAGAGGCTTATTGACCTGCGCAACTTGGAGCCGGTGCTGCAAAAGGGGAGTTATGAAACCCTGGAGTGCATGGGCGAACGCATTTTTTTTACACGCGTTTATAAGGATGAGCGAATAACCGTATATATGAATTTTGGCGAAGAAATTGTGGTGGAAGTGCCCCTGGATGCTGAAATATTGATGGGCAAAGCTTTACTTGTACCCAATGCATTTGTAATATACCGACACTAGCATGTGCACCATAAAAAAAAAAGCCCGAAAAGCAATTGCTTTTCGGGCTTTTTTGTATTCTTCTTTAAAATGCGATTTGTTTGGGTTATAGAAATCCTGAGAATTACTATGATTAATAAAAGTGATTTTCACGACTATTGTCAAGTCTTTTGTTGGTCAGTTAAGGATTGACATTGTACTTTCCAGCGTGTTCTTCCTGTGCTACCTATGCAAATCTTTCCATATATTTGGTTTGTCCCAGTAAAAGTCTTCTGTTTTCAACGAGTTGAAGTAACCAACAATGCTTTATGTTTGTCGTCGATGATGTAAGCTCCCCCAAAAATAGGACAGTTTAAAAGTAGACAAATTTTGTAATTTTAAACTGTATGAAAAAGACCAAATTTACCGAGAGCCAAATCATCAAGGCACTGAAAGAAAACGAAGCAGGCAGGGATGTAAATGACCTCTGCCGTGAGCTGGGCATCCACCGGGCCACCTTTTACAGCTGGCGCAAAAAATACGGAGGGATGGAAGTTAAAGAGTTAAAACGACTGAAGGAACTTGAGGAGGAAAACCGCAAGCTAAAGCAGATGTATGCCGACCTGGCCCTTGACAACAAAATCCTGAAGGATGTGCTGGAAAAAAAGTTTTAACCCCTGCTGAACTAAGCCAGGGGGTTGCTTATGTGCTGGAAGAATACCCCGTGAGCATCAGTAGGGCATGCCGCCTTGTGGGCTATGCCCGTTCCAGTTTCTATTACCGCTCCAAACGCAATGACAATGAACTTGGATATTCCGGTGATACTGACCCCCCCATTCCGGTCATATTGACCCCCCTGGGGTTTTGGTATCAAAGAGCGGGATGGCTGACAAATTTACAGTTTTT